>WBZM01001402.1_pt1 | contig 23978 bp, 13 predicted proteins | sample 5204271 | NCBI WGS metagenome assembly WBZM01 (sample SAMN12344346, study PRJNA552823) | activated sludge metagenome | biome: Activated sludge suspended growth; feature: Nitrification reactor; material: Wastewater; isolation source: activated sludge from nitrification reactor of wastewater...
GGAGTCTTATTCCCCTCCCTCCGGGAGGGGTTAGGGGAGGGCGCGGCGGAAGACCCTCTCCCCAACCCTCTCCCAGGGGGCGAGGGAGTCCTGTTCCTCTCCCTCCGGGAGGGGTTAGGGGAGGGCGCGGCGGAAGACCCTCTCCCCAACCCTCTCCCAGGGGGCGAGGGAGTCTTGTTCCCCTCCCTCCGGGAGGGGTTAGGGGAGGGCGCGGCGGAAGACCCTCTCCCCAACCCTCTCCCAGGGGGCGAGGGGGCGCTGTCGATAGGGGAGGGCGCGACGGAAGACCCTCTCCCAAGGGGCGAGGGAGCGCTGCTGCGGCCGGCTTTCCTGCTGGTCTGGCTGCTGGCCCCCGTGCTTGGCCTGATGCTCGGCTCGGCGCTCTTCAAGCCGATGTACCAGGGCGTGCGCCACATCATGGCCGCCAGCCCGGCGTTTTTGTTGCTGGTGGGTTTGGGAGTATGGGCGCTGTGGTCATGGCTGCCGGTGGCGCGATTTGCCACATCGCCTGACGGCGATGATGAACTGACTGGCTGGGACGCCTGGCGGGCCAACCGGCCCAACGTCAACCCGTTCGGCATCATGACCCTCGTCCTGCTGCTGATCGGTGCGGCGCTGTCGCTGGTCAACCTCTACACCGACCCGGCCTACGCCAAGGACGACTTCCGGGCCATCGTTCGCTTCATCGAGACCCGCGCCGGCGGCAACGACGCCATCGTCTACAACAACGCCGTCCTGCTGCCGCTGCACGAACATTATCGGCTGCGCGGCGATCTGGCCGTTACGGCGCTGCCGGCCTACCCGCAGATGGCCACGGGGCAGGAGCCGGAGCTGGCCGCGCTGGCGGCGACCTACGACCGGCTCTGGTTCGTCACCGACCCGCCGGCCGACGGCCGCGACGACGACGGCCTCATCCGCGCCTGGCTGGACGACAACCTGCTGGAGGTCGCTGACCGCCTCTTCCCGGCGCGCACGACCGAGGCGCGGGTGCTCGGCTACGCGACGGCCGCCGACGGCCGGCCGCCGGCGGCCGCCGCCTGGAACGAGCGGCCCACGCTGACCGGCTACCGGCTGGCCGAACCGCAGCCATTGGCGCTGCCGACGCTGTGGGTCGATCTGTGGTGGCAAGGCGACGCGCCGCCGGACGGGGCGCAAGTGGTCTTCACGCTGGTGGGGCCGGACGGGGCCGAACATTACCGCCGCGCCCATCCGCTGCGGCGGCCGGGCGCGCCCTGGGACGCCGCCGCCAATAACCGTCTCAGCTATGACCTACCCTTGCCGCCGGGCCTGCCGCCGGGCGAGTACGCCCTGGCCGCCGCGCCGCAGGGGCAGCCGGCCGCGACGCTGGGCGCAGTGACGGTCGCGCCGACGACGGCCTGGCCGGCCGCGCCGGAAGCGCTGTTCGCCCGCACCGACCTGGCTGTGCTGGGTCGCCGGCCGGCGGCGGCTTGGCCCAACGGCCTGGCTCTGGCCGCGGTCGAGCCGTGGGACGACCACGCCGCCGCCGGTAACAACCTGCCGCTGACGCTATTCTGGCGCGCCGGCCCGGCAGACATTGACCTGACGGCGCTGCGCTACCGGCTGGAGGTCATCGGCCGCGACGGCCAGCCGCTGCGCGCACAAGAGACGCGGCCCGGCGCGCCGTGGTTGGGCCAGGTTCCAGCCGGCGCGTTGCTGCGTGAAGTTACCAGTCTCTACTTCCGGCGGGAGACGCCGCCCGGCCGCTACCGGCTGCGCTGGACGCTGCTGGACGGTGACGCCGTTGTCGGGCCGCCGGCCATAGCCGGCCAGGTCGTCGTCACGCCACCGGAGGTCGCGCCATGACCCGCGAACGCCGCCTGCTGGCCCTCATCCTGCTGGGCTATGTTGTCGTTACCCTGGCCTATGGGGCGCTCAACCCGCTCTTTGAAGCGCCGGACGAGCACTGGCACTTTTTCACGGCCGAGTCCATCGCCCGCACCGGCCGGCTGCCGCGCGTGGCGACGCCGCCAGACGAGTGGCTGGGGCAGGAGGCCGCCCAGCCGCCGCTCTACTACCTGCTCGGCGCGGCCCTCATCGCCCCCATCGACACGGGCGGCGGGCGCGAGGCCGTCTGGCTCAACCCGTTCGCCTGGATCGGCGACGCCTCGGCGCTGAACAACATCAACCGCATGGTCCACCCGCCGGGCGAGCGCTGGCCGTGGCAGGGGTATGTGCTGGCCGGTCACGTGCTGCGCGTCTTCTCGACCCTGCTGGGGCTGGGCACGCTGCTGGCCATTTACGGCAGCGCCCGCCGCCTCTGGCCACAGAGCAGCACGCGCGTGCTGATGGCCCCGGCGCTGGTGGCCTTCCTGCCGCAGTTCAACTTCATCCACGCTTCCATCACCAACGATGCGCTGATCGTCTTCCTGTGTAGCCTGGCCCTCTATCAACTGATCGCCCTCTGGCGCGGGGAGCGAGCGGACGATCCACCGCTGCCTACCGGGCGGCTGCTGGCGCTGGGCGTCACCGTCGGGCTGGCGGCGCTGAGCAAGAACGCCGGCATCGCCCTATTGGTCTACAGTCTCGGCTTCCTGGCCGTGTTGGCCCTGCGCGACGGCCGCCCGCGGGCGTTCGTCCGCGCGGCGCTGCTGGTGGCCGGGCCGGCGCTGTTGCTGGCCGCGCCGCTGTGGGCGCGCAACGCTGCTCTCTATGGCGACTGGACAGCCACCGCGCCGTTCATCGCCCTGGCCGGCGGCGACCGGGGCTATACGCTGACCCAGGCGCTGGGCGAGTGGCAGGGGCTGGCGTTGTCGCTGGTGGGCGTCTTTGGCTGGTTCAACCTCCGGCCGCCGGCGTGGGTCTACTGGGTCTGGCTGGCCATCGTCGCCCTGGCCATCGTCGGCGCGCTGGGCTGCGCCGCCCGCGCCCAACGCCGCCGCGTCGCCTCTTCCGCGCCGCCCCGCTCCTCCGCTGCCTTGCACTCAGATACAGCCCTGGCCCTCCTCCTGGCTGGCTGGCCCGTCCTCGTCTACGTCGCGCTACTGTCGTTCATGATGCGTACCGAGGCGGCCCAGGGGCGGTTGCTCTTTCCGGCCATCCTGCCGCTCGCGCTGGGCCTGGCCTGGGGTCTGCGCGGCTGGGGTAGCTGTATGCCCCTCTGGCTGGGGTCGATCAACCGGCGATTGTCGCCGCTGGTGGTCCTGGCGGCGCTGGTGGCGACGGTCTACTGCCTGGTGCTGGTCATTCAGCCCGCCTATCAGCCGCCACTGCTGGTGCCGGATGTGCCTCAGGAGGCCGGCCGCGTCTTGCCGGAGCTTGCGCCGCGCGGCCAGGGCCTGTCGCTGCTGGCCGCCGAGGTGGAGACGGAGACGGCCCATCCGGGCGACGTGGTCTGGCTGACGCTCTATTGGCGGGCCGACGCCGCGCCGCCCACGCCGCCGGAACTGGTGCTGGAGGTCTTCGGCCGCGACGTGGACCGCATCGCCAATCTGCACAGCTACCACGGCCGCGGCCTCTTCCCGGCGACGCTCTGGCCGGTCGGGGCCATCGTCGCCGACCGCTTTGCCGTGCGCGTCGATCCCGACGCGGCCGCGCCGGTGCTGGCCCGCATCTTCGCCCGCATCGACGATGGCGAGCCGGGCATCGAGGTGGCCACAGTCAGCATTGTGCCCCATGAGCCGCCGCCCGCGCCCGACGCCTGGCAAGCGCTACTCGGCGACCACATCGCCCTGGTCAGTGCTGAGGTCGTGCCCGCGCAGGTGCGGCCGGGCGCTGTGGTGCGTATCGACGTGCGCTGGTATGTGCCCCGTGGCCGGCCGCAACAGGACTACACCACGCTCATCCACCTGGGCCAGCCCGACCAGCCGCCGTTGAGCACCGGCGACAGCCCCCCCCTGGGCGGTGACTATCCCACCCGCGCCTGGGCCAACGGCGAAGCCATCGACGACGACTACCGGCTGGTCATTCCCGTCGACCTGGCCCCCGGCCGCTACCCGGTCTGGATCGGCATGTACGATCCGGCCAACGGCGAGCGCCTGCCGGTGACGGTCGAGGGAGAGTTGCAGCCGAACGACGTCTATCTGGCCGGCTGGGTCGAGGTGGCCTGCGCGGTTCAGGACACCAACTGCCGCCCGTAGGGTCGCCACGCATGGACGCCGACGCCATTTCCCTGGCCACCGGCCCGCGCCGCGTGACGAGCGTCGCCCATCCCTTCTTCGCCGCCGATGCCGCCGCCCGCTCGCTCAACCGGGCGCGGCTGGTTGAACTGCCGGGCGTGGCCGGGGTCGAGGGATTGCTCGGCCGCTCGGCGTCCGAACTGCTCTCAGCCGCGGCGGTAACGTCGCTCGTTCGCGCCGCGGCCGGCCGTCTGGCCCTCGATCCCGATGCGCCCGCCTTGCTGCGCGCCTTCAACGCCGTTTTCGATGAGCCCCAGACCCGTCCGGCGGCGCTGGTCGTGGCCGAAGAGGTCGGGCGGCGGCTGGGGGCGCTGCTGCTCATGCTCTGGCGCGGCGACGCGGCCAACCGCGCCGCGCGGCCGGAGTGGGACGACGCCCACTGGGCCTTTTGGCAGACGGTGCAGCGGGTGGTTGTGGGTGGCGGGCTGTTGGCCGGGCGGCTGGGTGAGGCGGCCGTGCCGGCCGCGGCAGCGTTCCTGGCCGTCGCCGGCTGCCCCATCGGCGTCGAGCGCTCGCCCTACGGCGACGCCATCGCCCTGGTCGGTCTGGCCCGGCACGCGCCGGCCGGCGCCGCGCACATGCTGCTGTTCGATTTTGGTCATACGGCCGTCAAGCGCGGCCTGGCCACATATCGGCGCGGGCGGCTCATCGACCTGGCGAGACCGCCGTCGTTGCCGCCCCCGTGTGAGGACGGCTGGCCCGCGCATGCCGGCCCGCAGTGGGCGCGGCAACGCTGGGAGCGCATGGCCGCCGCCATCGCCGCCGCGTGGGCTGCGGAGGTCGCGCCGGGCCGGGGCGAGCGGGTCGCCCTGGGACTATGTCTGGCCAGCCACCTGCAGGACGGCCATCCCATCGGCCGGGATCGCGGCTGCTACACGGCGCTGGGCGAATTGGCCCCCCATTTGGCCACGTTCCTGCGCGATGACCTGCGGGCACGGCTCGGCCGCTTTCGTTCGCTGGCCCTGCTCCACGACGGCCTGGCCGCGGCCAGCACCCGCGCCGGCGAGCCGCACACGGTCGTGCTGACGCTGGGGACGGCGATTGGGGCGGGGTATCCGCTGGGGGAGGTGGAGTTGCGGCCGGTGCGTCTCCGCGCCGGGGGCTGAGTCGTGGCCACACCTTTGCGCACCACTCAGCCGCACGCTAAAGTTAGCCCTTGAGGGGACCCACCTCCCCCGCTCGCCAAGCATGACCGACTCGCGCGTCCGCTCCTACTGGCTCGAATGGCTGATCCTGCTGGCCGTGGTCTACCTGTATAGCCACGCCGCCACGCTCGACTTCGATCCCCACCAGCTCCAGCAGACCGGCGAACAAAACGAGAGCGCCACGCTACCCATCCTGGCCGAGTTGGGCTTCCGCCACGGCGAGATCCCCCTCTGGAACCCCTACATGCTGACCGGCTTCCCCTATGCCGGCGATCCCGTCAGCCACTTCTGGAACCCGGTGGCCACGCTACCGGTGCTGCTGTGGGGCGGCATCAACGGCATGAAAGTGTCGCTGTTCCTGTCGCTGCTGGTAGCCGTCTTTGGACAATGGTACCTGGCCCACGTCTTCGGCCTGCGCGGCGTCTTCCGGTTGTGGGCGGGGCTGCTGTTCGCCCTGTCCGGTGGGTTGGCCATGCTGTCGTGGCTGGGCTGGTATGAGCTGCTGGTTGGCGCGGCCTGGTTCCCGTGGTGCTTCGCCTTGCTCTGGCGGGCGCTGGGGCGGGGCGGCCGGCCAACGCTAATCCTGGCCGCCGTGGCTGTGGCGATGGTCATCATCACCGGCGGCGGCTACTACCCGCTCTATCTGGGCGTCTGTCTGGCGGTGCTGACGGGCATGGCCCTGGTCTGGAGCCGGCCGGGGCAGTACGGCCGGGTCTTGCGCCGGGCCGCGGCCGTGGCCATGCTGGCCGCCGGGCTGTCGGCCGTCTACTGGCTGCCCCTGGCCGATGGTCTGCGTTACACTGCCCGCGACGCTCCGCCCGACCCCATGCAGGTCGGTTCGCAGCCCATCCCCTACGCCCTGTTCAACTTCATCGTCTCCGACCCAACCTGGTTCCGGGCCGAGGTGCTCAACAAGGGTAGCGGCAGCGGCTGGCTCTACGTCGGCCTGCTGCCCATCGCCGCGCTGGGGCTGCTGCCGTGGGTCTTCGCCCGCTTCCGCGGCCGGCGGCGCGGCCTGCTGACGCTGCTGGCGTTGCTGCTGACGCTGCTGCTCTGGAATGCCAATCGCTACGCGCCGGTGCGCACTCTCTATGACCTGCTGCCGTTCCTCTACACCTTCCGCTTCCCGGGGCGGCTGCTCATCATCGCTACGTCGCCGCTGCTCGTCCTGGCGGGCATCGGTTGGCAGACGCTGTTAGTGCGAGCGCGCCGCCACCCGCGCACGGCCACAGCTGGCGAGGGGAATGGCGGCATCACCCCGCGCTGGCTGATGGGCGTCGCCGCCGCGCTCTTGTTGCTGCTGTTGGTCATCAATGTTTTTCGCGTCAATCAACCCTTCATGACCGCGCCCCACCCCCGCAACCAGGTCGCCCGCGCGGCGCTGACCTGGCTGCGCGCGGCCGATCCGGGACTGTACTACGTCAATATCGGCGGCGACATCATCTATTGGGACTGGCTGGCCTATGCCTATGAGCTGGAACTGCCGGTGCTCAACTTTCGCTACAACCGGCGCGTGCGCAGTATGGATGCGCAATACGGCGCCCTCTCGCCGTTCAATGCTCAGCCCAAATACACCTTCGTCGTGGCCACGGAGCCGCCGCCGCCGGGAGCCACGCAGGTGAACCTGTTCGCGGAGGTGGCCGTCTGGCGGCGCGACGACGTGTTGCCCTACGCCTTCGCCGCCCGGCCGGACGCGCCCATCGCCGCCGGCACGGTGCGCGCCGTGGACGCGCAACTGGACGGGCCGAACCGGGTCGTCGTGCGGGCCGCGGCCGGGGCGGGCGAGACGCAACTGGTCGTCCTCGTCAGCGACTACCCCGGCTGGCGGCTGACGGTCGACGGCGCGCCGGCCGAATTGCGGCCGGTCAACGGCTACCTGGGCGCGGCCCTGCGGCCGGGGGCGCACACCTACGTCTTCGCCTTCCGCCCGCCCCTCCATGCAGTTGCCGTGGCCGTCAGCGGGCTGTCGCTGCTGGCCGGCCTCGTCTTTCTGGCGCTGGCCCTCAGGCGGCCAGGAGTCTAAGAACTCAACGCAAGGACGCAAAGGAGCCAGGACGCAAGGAAGAAATAAATTCTTTGCGTCCTGGCGTCTTCGTGTCCTTGCGTTAACGTCTGCTCTTGGCGTTAACGTCTGCTCTTACCGCACCGTCACCGGCAGGAAAAGTTGCAGTGTTTCCGGCTGCACGGCCGGCACAATGACTCCATACAGCTCTTCAACCTCATCGGTATTCTGGTCGGCCAGGTAGACGACGCGGCTCTCGTCGGGGCTGAAGCGGAAGTTCGACACATTGCCGCCGGCGACCATCGGGCCGCTGAGCCTGACGGCCACGCCGTGGCCGTCACCGGCGGCGCTGTAGAGTTCGGAGCTTGTCCCGCTGCCCGCCGGGGCCGTGTAGAGAACGCGGTCGCCGCTGGGGGTCATATCCCAACTGTCGATCCGGGCCGCGGGATCGCCGAGCCGCTGGGGGTCTCCGCGGCCGTCGGCGTGGGCGCGATAGAGCGACAGGTAGTAATCCGTGTTGGGGTAGACGCTGTAGAAGATGCTATCGCTGTCCGCGCTGAAGAAAAGGTCGCCGAACTGCTCGTTCGCGCCGAGCGTCTGGCTCACCTGGACGGGCGCGCTGCCAAACTGCGTGACGCTGTACATACTGTAGCGCTCATCGACGGCCTGGTCGGCCACGTAGACCAGCGTCGCCCCGTCGGGGCTGAAGCGGAAGTCGTAGACATTGCCGCCGGCCACGAGCGGACTGTTGACGCGCACCGGCGCGCTCGGGCCGGCAAGTGTCACGCCATACAACTCCATGCGCTCATCGACGGCCTGGTCGGCCAGATAGACCAGCCGGTCGCCGTCAGGGCTGAAGTTGAACCAGAGGACGTCGCCGCCAGTCACGAGCGGGCCGTTGAGCTTGACGGCCGTCGCTCCGCCGGCCGCGGGCGCGAGGTAGAGTTCATAGACTTCGTCGGTGTTGCCATCGGCGATATAGACCACCCAGTCGCCATCCGGGCTGACACTGAAATTCTCTACGTCGCCATTGGCCACCAGCGGCGCGTTGAGCTTCCTGACGACGCCGCCGTCGATGGGTGTGGAGTAGAGTTCGAAGACCTCGTCGGTCGTCTGGTCGGCCGTAAAGACGACGCGCGTACTATCGGGGCTGATACGGAAATCCGATACCTCCCCGTTGGCGACGAGCGGGTTGTTGAGTCTGGTTTGCGGGCTGCTGCCGTCCACCGGCGCGCTGTAGATTTGCCAGGCGCCGCTGCCGTCCTCGATGCCGCGGTAGACGACGGTCTGGCCGTCGGGGCTGAGGTGGAAGTAGTGTAGGCGGGCGGTGTCGATAGTCGGCCTATTAAGCCGCACCGGCGCGCCGCCGGCCACGGGCAGGCTGTAGACCCCGTCCGGCTTACTATTGGCTCGCGTCTTTACGACCGCCCATACGCCGTCGGAGGTCAGCTCCAGATCGTTGACGCTATAGTCGTCAGGCAAGCCCGCCGACAGGCGCTGCGGCGTGTCGCTATTGTCCAGCCGCGCCCGGTAAAGGTCATTGCGGTCGAGGCGCGTCTGGTCGGCCAGATAGAGCACATAGCGGTTGTTGGGGGTGATCTTGTACTGGACGACATCCGCGCCGATGGCCAGCGTCTCGTTTAGCTTGACCGTCGGCCCGGCCGCGGCCAGGGGGGCCTGGTAAAGTTCGTGGGTGGGGGTCGTGTCCTGATCGGCGATGTAGACAACCCGCCCGCCAGCGCGGCTGATGTCGTAGCTGCTGACGGCTCCGCCGGGCGGCAGGGCGCCGTTGACCTTCGACGCCGCCCCGCCCGCCAGGGGCACGCGGTACAACTCGCGGCCGCCGGCCGCGCCCTGGTCGGCCATGTAGACAACGCGGCTGCTGTCGGCACTGATCTTGAACTGCAGGACCTGCCCCGTGCCTGTGAGGGGGCCGTTGAGCTTCATCGATGACCCGCCGGCCAGCGGCGTACTATATAGCTCATACTGTGTGGCCGAATCCTGCTGCGCGCGATAGACGACGCGGCTGCTGTCGGGACTGATGAAGAAGTCATAGGGGTAGCTGCCGGCCAGCGGGCCGTTGAGCTTCACCGCCGTGCCGCCAGCCAGGGGCACGCTGAAAATCTCGTAGACGTCGTTGGTTTCCTGGTCGGCCAGGTAGACGACGCGGCTGCTGTCGGGACTGATCTGGGATTGCCAGACCCAATCCACGTCGCCGCCGGGCACAAGCGGCGGGTTGAGCTTGACGACGAGGCCACTGTTGATGGGCACACTGTAGAGTTCATCGACGTCGTTCGTGTCCTGGTCGGCCAGGTAGACAACGCGCTCGCTGTCGGGGCTGATGGTGTATGTGCCGCCAAAGCCGACCTGGCCGCCGGCCGTCAGTGGGCCGTTCAATTTATGTGGCCCGACGCCGCCACCAAGCAGCACGGAGTACAGCTCCATGACATCGTTGGTGTCCGCGTCGGCCCGATAGACGGCAAACAGGCTGTCCGGACTGAGCTTGAAATCGAAGACGCCGCCGCCGCTGACGAGCGTACCGTTGAGTTTCACCGGCGCGGCGCTGCCGTCGATGGGCACGCTGTAGAGTTCCACGACGTTGCCCGTGTTCTTGTCGGCCGTGAAGACCACGCTGGCGCCATCGGGCGTGATGGCGAACTGATAGACCTCGCCGCCGGCCACCAGCGGGCCGTTCAGCTTCACCGCCGCGGCGCTGCCGTCGATGGGCACGCTGTATAGCTCCGATATCTCGTCGGTGTCGCCGTCGGCGCGATAGACCACGCGGTTGCCATCGGGGCTGATCTGGAAGTCGCCGAAGTAGTCGGGCATACTGCCGCCGGCCACAAAGGGCCGGTTGAGTTTCACTGGCCCGGCGCTGCCATTCAGCGGGACGCTGTACAGCTCGATGACATTGCGCGTATCCTGGTCAGCGGTATAGACGACGCGGGCATTATTCGGGCTGATAGTATAGGTCCTGATGCGCGCGCCCAACTTTAGCAGGTTGCTCAGCCTGACCGGCGTGCCACTACCGTCTGTGCGTGTGGCATAGAGTTGGTTGATCTCCACAACATCCTGGCCGGCTCTATAGACCGTGTAAACGCCGTTGGGACTGATCTGGAAGTCGTTGACCTGGCCGCCGATGGGCAGCGGGCCGTCGCTGCTCAACTTGTAGGCCGCTTCGGGTTCCTCCGGGGCGGCGGAGAGGAATGGGACACTGCCGACCAGCAGGGCCAGCAACAGGCCCAGACAGACCGGTTTCCACAGCCGAAACACCATTCGTCGCATGACGATCTCCTTCCTGCAGCGTGTGCCGGCCGGGCTGGATCGGACTAATAAGAGAACGCGCCCGCTCCTGCTCGCTGGCCACGTGGCCCGACGACAGGAGTCCCCAAAAGGCGATCATAGCATAGGCCGCGGCCGAGCGAAACGGCCATTCTATGGACCATTTGCCTGAGCGATTAGGGAGAAACAAACAGCGTGCGACGGGGCCAGGTCAGTGGGCGGGCCCTAGAGTTGCCCGGCCATGGAGCCGGCATAACCGGTCATCTCGATGTAGCCCTGGGCCGAGACGGGCGCGCCACCGCGTGTGCCGTCGAAGCGCACCGCCCCTTCCCAGTAGACCGTGGAGAGGTTGAGTTCCTGATCGGCCATCTGTGGCGCGCCCGTCAGCGCCAGCCCCAGCGACGGCACGGCGATGCGCCAGCCGGCCGGGTACGTCGCGCCGCTCGTCGGGCTGGTCCAGCTGTCGGTCACGTCCAGCGTCCAGTCGCCCAGCGCCAGCGGGGTCAGTGTGCCGTCCGGGGCGATGAAGCTGCCGGCCGAGAACGCCTCGCGCGTGCCGTCGGCGCGGCGGATCTCGAACAGCATCAGCGCGCTGCCGTCGTCCAGTTGCAGCGACAGCCAGTCCCAGCCGATAGCGCCCTCGCTCAGGGCGCTGGTACTCCACTCGTGGTCCTTCCACGCCCGGCCGGTCACGTCGAACGCTTCGCCGCCGACGGTGACTGTGCCCGCGGCCGCTTGCTGGACGATGGAGTAGTAGTAGGAAGCGTTGCCCGGCTCCGGCCCCTTTTGGCTCAGCCCACCGTCGCCGTGGAGGACGGGCGGCAGCGTCTGCGTCAGCACCAGGTCGAGGGCGACGGCGTCGGTGCGCGCGTGCAGCCTCACCTGGCCGGGGGCGACCTCTTCGACCGACCAGTCCTCCAGCCAGACGCGATAGGGCACGGCCGTGGCCCCCGCCAGCCCGGCCGCGCCGCGGCTGAAGCGCTCGGTGGGGTAAAAGTCGCCGGCCGCGATGTCGCTGATGGTGAAGTGGGCCAGGTAGACCTGGTTGCTGCGCCAGCCATCGGCCGCAGCCGTGTCGCCGTCGCCCGGCGGGGTCAGGGCGCGACGGAAGATGGTGAACTGGAAGCCAAAGGGGCGGCCGTCGGCCGTGGTCAGGTTGCCGGTGTAGTACCACCACTCGGTCTGATAGTCGTCGTGTGGCCCCAGATCGCGCGGGAAGGCGATGGCCCCTGGCTGTGTGGCCCGGGCGAAGCCGTCGATGGCGCCGGCGACGGGCAGCGCCTCCAGCGAAGCGGCCAGAGGCGGCGCGGCCTCCCTGGCCCACAGCGGCCGGGTCGCCAGCACGCCGAAAATGATCACCACCAGCAGCCCGCCGATCCCAAGCAGTCGTTTCATGCGTGTTGTGTCCAAGTGTTTATTCTTCCCGGATGGCCGAGGCGATCTCCAGATTGCTCAGCCGCAGCGCCGGATAGATGCCCGCCAGCAGCGCGGCGACGACGGCCACCAGGAACGCCTGTATGAAGTACTCCGGCCGCAGGGCCATGCTCAGTGTCCAGCCGAAGGAGCGCACATTGATGACGTAGACCAGAATCCAGGCCAGGCCATAGCCAACCGGCAGGGCCAGCAGCCCGGCCGTCGTGCCCATCAGGCCCGTCTCCAGCAGCGTCAGGCCCCACAGCTGCCGCCGGGTCATGCCCGTAGCCCGCAGCGTGCCCAACTCGCGCGCCCGCTCCAGCTGCAGGCTCATCAGTGCGCTGAGCACGCCGATGAAGGCGACGATGACCGCCAGCAGCCGCAGGGCCGAGGTGATGGCGAAGGTGCGGTCGAAGATCTCCAGCGAGCCGCGACGCAGCGCTTCGTTCGACTGGACGAGCACATCCGGCCGCCCGGCGAACTCGGTTTGCAGCGCGGCCACGACCGTCTCGGCCGGCTGCCCGGGGGCGACGAACAGCCCAATGGCGGAGACGCGATCGTCGTCCCACAGCGTCCGATAGAGCGCGTCACCGATGAAGACGCTGCCCTGATCGGAAGAGTAGTCATAGAACACGGCCAGCACGGGGAAGGCGCGTGGGCCGCCGGCCGTGGGCAATGTCAGGGGGGGCGGCGGCGTGGGCAGGTTCTCCTTCAGCGCCAGTGCCTCGGAGATGATCACGCCCTCGCCGGCCATCAGCGCCGGCCAGGGATCGCCCAGATCGTCGCGTACCCAGGCGTAGGGGCGGTTGCCGTTGCTGACGTCGCCATCGACAGCCACCAGTTGCACCAGGCGGCCGAAGTCGGGCAACTCGATCTGCACCGTGTGCGACGTAACCGCGCGGGCCACGCCCGGCCACGTCCGCGCTGTGGCCACCACATCGGCCGCCAGCGCGCCGACGACGCGGTTGGCCGTCACGTTGGGCGGCGAGACGTAGATATCGGCCTGCAGGGTCTGGTCGAGCCACTGGACGACTGTGCCCCGGAAGGAACCGACCATGATCGACACACCGACGATGACGGCCACAGCGGTCATGAGCGCGGCCACGGCGATGGACGTGCGGCTGAGCGAGCGGATAATGTCGCGCGGGGCCATGCGGCCGAGGACGCCCAGCAGCCGGCCGCTCAGCGGGGCCACCAGGCGCATCAGCAGCGCCGTGACCGGCGGGGCCAGCAGCGCCGCGGCGATGAGGACGGCAAAGAGGCCGCCGAAGGCCGTCGCCAGCCCGCCGCCGGCCGCCAGCAGCGCCACGCCGGCCAGCGTCAGCAGCGCCCAGGCGACGACCAGCCAGGGCAGGAGCCGGCGGACGCGGCTCTCCAGCGTCGAACGGCGCAGCGTGCTCTGTGGCGGGGTGCGCGCCGCTTCGATGGCCGGCACGAGCGCGGCGGCCACGGCCGCGCCCACGCCCACGGCCAACCCCCGCGCCAGACTCAGCGGGGCCACGCTGATGCCCTGGACGTTGACGACGAACCAGAAGTCGTTGATGGTCTGGGTGATGAGGCCAACGACGATGCGGCCGAGCAGCACGCCCAGCCCCAGCCCCAGTAGCGAGCCGACCAGACTGAGCAGCGCCGCCTCGCCGACGATGAGGACAAAGAGTTGCCCGCCCGTCACCCCCAGCATGCGCAGGACGGCAAACAGCGGCCGCCGCTGGATGACGCTGAAGGTGACCGTGTTGTAGATGAGGAACATACCCACGACCAGTGCCAGCAGGCTGAGCGCGGTCAGGTTGAACTCGAAGGCCGCGGTCATCTGCTGGATGGCGTTCTGGCGCGCCGCGGCCGTCTCGATGGTCGCCCCGGCGGGCAGCACGGCGGCCACGGCGGCCAGCGCCGCGTCGCCGGCGGTTGTGGCCGGCACGATGAGGTCGATGTGGCTCAGGCGGCCGCGCATGTCGAGCATCTCCTGAGCCGAGGCGATGTCGGTGAAGACGATGCCGCCCAGGGCGCGCCGGGTCACGTCGTCGGCCGGGCGCAACAGCCCGACCACGCGGGCCGGAATGCGTCGCCCGGCGACATCGACCGTCAGCGTGCTCCCCAGGGCGAGGCCGTTGGCCGCGGCGGCGTCGGCCGACAGGATGACGCTGTTCGGCTCAGTCAGGAAAGTGGTCAGGGCATTGGGGTCTAGCTGGCCGGCCGTGCCGAAGTAGTCGCGGAAGGGCGGCTCAGCAAAGGGGTCGATGCCCACCAGCCGCACCGGCTGGCCGCCCAGCTCCGGCACGCCGACATACCCCTCGACGACTGGCGCGGCCGGCGAGAAGCCCACTTCGGCGCGGATGCGCCGGTAAATGTCCTCGTCCAGCCCGTCGGGGCCGGCGATGACGCGGTGGCTGGCCTTGCCGGTGATGGCGTCGGTGGACAGGGCAAAGGCCCGCCGCGCCGAGCCGTTGGCCAGGTCGATCGACACCATCATGGCCACGCCGATGGCGACGCCGAGGATGAAGAGCAGGTATTGCAGCGCGTGTCGCCGCGCGCGTCGCCAGGCGAGGCGGTAGAGGGGAGTGTTGCTCATGGAAGTGGCCAGTGGGTCAGTGCGTCAGTAGGTCGGTGGTCTGTCGTCCGCGGTCATTGATCGGCCGTCAGCCGCCACGAGCCGCCCGTGATGAAGCTGCAACACCCGGTCGGCGCGCGGGGCAATGGCGGGGTTGTGGGTGGCCATGATCAGCGTGCGGCCAGCGTCGCGGGTCAGTTCCAGCAGCAGGGCCAACACGCGCTCGCCGGTGGCGTCGTCGAGGTTACCGGTCGGCTCGTCGGCCAGCACCAGCAGTGGGTCGTGGGCCAGGGCGCGGGCAATGGCCACGCGCTGTTGCTCGCCGCCGGAGAGCTTGTCGGGGTCGGCGTTGCGCCGGTCGGCCAGACCCACCCGTTCCAGCAGGCGCATGGCCGCCGCCTCGACCTGCTTGCGGTCGCGCCCGGCCAGTTCCTGCGGCAAGGTGACGTTTTCCAACACGCTGAGCGTGGGGATCAGGTTGAAGAACTGGAAGATGAAGCCGATACGGTCGCGGCGGAAAAGCGTGCGGTCGCGCTCGGAGAGGCGAGTGATGGGCGTACCCAGGATGGTGATGTCGCCGCTGTCGGGCCGGTCGATGCCGCTGATCAGGTTGAGCAGGGTGCTCTTGCCACTGCCGCTATGGCCCAGCAGGACGACGAACTCGCCGCGGACAAAGCGGTAATCGACATTGTCGAGGACGACACGCGGCTGACCCCCCTCGGTGAAGCTCTTGCACAGGGCGTGGAGCTGGACGACAGTTTCGGGCAGCGTGCCGGCGTCGCGGAGCGCGGCGGCCGGGCGTCGATCGGGCAGCGAGAGAGTCAGCGTTTCGTTCATGTCAGCCAGTTATATCCCAGGCGCGGCCGGCCAACACCATAGTAGATGGGACGTATCACCGAGGCTTAAGGCGCGGCGGGCGGGCTGTCTATGGGGCGGGGGGCGAGAGGTAGTAGGCCATCTGCTGGAGCTGCACCACCGGGTCGCTGTAGCTGACGCGGACGCCGGGCAGCACGGTCAGGGAGACGGGCGCATAACTGAGGATGGCGCGCACGCCGGCCGCGACCAGCCGATCGGCCGTCTCCTGGGCGGCGTCGGCGGGCACGGCCAGGATGGCGACGGCGATCTTCTGCGCCGGCAGCGCCGTCTCCAGCGTGGCCGCGTCCTGCACCACCAGGTCACCGATGGTCATGCCGATCTTGTCCGGGGCATTGTCGAAGACGCAGGTGATGACGAAGCCGCGCCGCTGGAAGCCACGGTAGCTGGCCAGTGCATGGCCCAGGAAGCCCGCCCCGACCAGGGCCACCGGCCACTCGTGGGTCAGGTTCAGGATTTCGGTCAGCCGGTCGATGAGGTAGTGAATGTGGTAGCCCGTGCCTTGCTTGCCGAACTCGCCGAAGTGGGAGAAGTCCTTGCGGATCTGGGCCGAACTCATGCCCAGCCGCTCGGCCAACTCGTGCGAGGACGTGGTCGTTTTGCCCGCGTCGCGCACCATGCGCTCCAACGCGCGCAAATAGACAGGTAGACGGGCAATGACGATGTCGGGGATTTGTTCGTCCACTATCCCTTCCCTAAAAGCTGATCGTGCAACTTTTCACGAACATTTTAGCAGAGGTAAAGCATACGGCAAATCGGGTGTGCGTTTGGCCTTGGTGCGCTTTCGCCATTGTCCAAATAAGCTGGTGTACAGACAGTCTGGGAGCGCGCCCTGGCCTCGCCGCTAATGCGTCATTTGACGTGTTCATGGAGGTTACCTATCCACTATAATGTCTACGCAACTAAGACCTTGGATTGGAAAGGAGTAACAATGAAACGCATTGGCTTCGTTTTAATACTCGTGGCTTTACTAGCGGTGGCCTGTGGCGGCGACGGCGGAGAGGCCAAGACTACTGACTTGTTGGTCGTGGCAACGGACATTGACTACGACACGCCTCGCCTAGAAGCGGCGACAAACCAGCCAGTGCGCCTGACTTTGGTGAACGACGGCGCGCTGGAGCACGATTTCAGCGTACGCAAGATTGGTGTCCGGGATGTTCACGCGCCTGAGGGCGAGCATGACGATCACATGATGAGCGAGCCGGCTCATGAGCTAGACCTGCACGTGGCCGCGGCCCCCGGTGGCAGTGCGCTCCTGGAATTCACCCCGACAGAGCCGGGCGAGTACGAGTTCTATTGCACCGTTCCCGGACACAAAGAAGCGGGCATGGTCGGCACGCTCGTCATCGCCCCCTGACAGGTAGTTGCCTCGTCTACGGTGGGTATTCATCTCAGAGGAGGACCAAGTGACCGACCCGACGCATTCAAAGCCCGATCCGGAACAGGCCGAACCGACCGCCGGCGCGAGTTCGCCAGCCCACGCCCAGCACACTCGCGACATGGCCCGCCCGTTTCCGCCAGATGACGCCGCCCACAGCCACACTGCCTCGGCGGCGCGCGTCGCCCACGAAGGGGCGCATACCCACGAAAGCCACACGGCTAGCATGAGCCATGCTGCCGACGCTCACGAAAGCCACACCGACCACACTGGCCACGAAATCCTGTTCCGCAACCGCTTCTGGGTCTGTTTCGTCCTCACAATTCCCGTCCTGCTTTATAGCCCTATGCTTCAGGAGCTATTGGGGTTCGCGCCGCCGGCCTTTCCGGGCCATGCGTGGGTTGCGCCCGTTCTCTCGGTTGCCATCTTCCTATACGGGGGTTTGCCCTTTCTGGACATGGCTCGCGACGAGTGGGCGGCGCGCCAGCCGGGCATGATGATGCTCATCTCGCTGGCCATCACAGTCTCCTTTGTCTATAGTCTGGCCGCTGTCGCCTTCCGCCTGGGCGATAGCTTTTTCTGGGAACTCGTCACCCTCATCGACGTGATGCTGCTGGGTCATTGGCTGGAGATGCGCAGTGTACGCCAGGCGTCGGGCGCGCTGGACTCGCTGGCCAAGTTGCTACCGGATACGGCCGAACGCATCACCGCCAATGGCGACACCCAAACGGTGCGTGCCAGCGAGCTGATGACCGGCGATCGCGTGCTGGTGCGACCGGGGGCCAGCCTGCCCGCCGACGGCGTAGTGGATGAGGGCGAGACGGCCGTCGACGAGGCGATGATCACCGGCGAATCCATGCCGGTGGACAGGGGGCCGGGCGACCGCGTCATCGCTGGCACGATCAACGCCGGCAGTGGGGCGCTGCGCGTAAGTGTCACCGCCGTCGGCGAGGCGACGGCTCTCTCAGGCATTATGCGTCTGGTGACCGAGGCTCAGCGCAGCCGATCGCGGACGCAACTACTGGCCGACCGCGCCGCGGGCTGGCTGTTCTACATCGCTCTGGCCGCCGCTGTCCTGACCGCCATCGTCTGGCTGATCGCCATTGGCTTCCAGCGGGAAGTGCTGTTGCGCGTCGTAACCGTGCTGGTCATTGCCTGCCCGCACGCTCTGGGGCTGGCTGTGCCGCTGGTCGTCGCCCTGACGACGTCGCTGGCGGCTAACAACGGCATCCTCGTTCGCGACCGGCTGGCGCTGGAGAACGCCCGCGAAGCCAACGTCGTGCTGTTCGACAAGACCGGCACGTTGACGAAGGGGGAGCAAGGCGTCATCGATTGGGCGACCGTGCCCGAACAGGATGCCAACGCGGCTCTGGCGCTCGCCGTGGCCGTGGAAGGGGATTCGGAACATATGATCGCCCGCGCACTCCGGGAGCGCGCCGCGACGATGGCCAACGATCGGCCCGCCGTGAGCGGCTTCAAGGCGCTGAAGGGGCGCGGCGTGGTGGCCAGGGTGGACGATGAGCCGATCTATGTTGGGGGGCCGCGCCTCCTTGAGCACCTGAGCCTAGCCCTGCCGCCTGTCCTGCGCGACTTCGCCCAACGCTCCGGCGAACAAGGCCAGACAGTCGTATACCTGGTGCGCAACGACCAACCCGTGGCGGCCTTTGCCCTCGCCGACGTCATTCGCCCGGAGAGCTACGAGGCCGTCGCCACGCTCCACGCGCTGGGCATCGAGGTGGCCATGATCACCGGCGACAGCGAAGCGGTCGCGCGCTCGGTGGCCGGCAAGCTGGCCCTCGACCGTTACTTCGCCCAGGTATTGCCCGAGGAAAAGGAAAAGCACGTCCGCGCTCTCCAGGCCGCGGGCCGGCGGGTGATCATGGTCGGCGACGGGGTGAACGACGCCCCCGCATTGGCCCGCGCCGACGTCGGCATCGCCGTCGGCAGCGGCACCGATGTGGCTATCGAGTCAGCCGGTATCGTCCTCATCAAGAGTAACCCGCTAGACGTGGTGCGGCTTATCCGGTTGAGCCGGGCGTCCTATCGCAAGATGGTACAGAACATCTGGTGGGCCGCCGGCTACAACGTCGTCGCCATCCCGTTGGCCGCGGGCGTGTTGGCCCCCTGGGGCATTTTGCCGCCTCCGGCGCTCGGCGCGGCACTGATGGCGCTAAGCACGATCGTCGTCGCCCTCAACGCGCAGACATTGCGCCGATTGGCGTTGTAGGCGGGGTCGATCTGTCTGATGGCGGCCGCGGCCTACATCTGCGCGTTCTCTCGCGGGCCAGTCTAATTCCAGATGAGAATCTCGCTGCCCCCTGGCCCGCTTTACTCTATAATCTATTGACAGGCGCGCATCGTGCGCACCCAGGTAAACACTGCCGTCAACAAAGCAACCTATCCTCACTGATGGGGGACCGGTTCAACGGTCTGGTACAATCTATGTCACGCACATTCAGGAACACTCTCCTCGTCATCCTGGCGTTGGCCGTCGTCGGCGTGGGCGCTTATGCCTTCTTCAGCCGCCGGCAATCCGCGTCCCAAGCGCAAGTCGAAATCCTGCGCGAGGCCACCGTCGTCCGCGACAGCATCACCTCCACCGTCAACGCCACCGGCTCCATCGAGCCGGAGACGCTTGTCACGCTGACCTTCGGCCTGAGCGGTACAGTCACCGATGTGGCCGTCGTGCGCGGGCAGGTCGTCGGCACGGGCGATGTGCTGGCCCAACTGGATACCAGTGAGCCGGCCCTGGCGGTGCAGCAGGCCGAGGACGCACTGCGCATCCAGCAACTGACCCTGGCCCAGCGCGTCGAGGGCGGGCCAAGCCCGGCCCAACTGGCCTCGTCGGAGGCCGACATCCAGGCCGCCGAGGCCAACGTCCAGGTGGCCGAGGCTAACCTGGCCGGCGCGCGCGCTGGCGTGCAGCAGGCCCAGGCACAGCGGGCGCAACTGCTGGAGGGCGCGACACCGGGCCAGATCGCCGCGGCCGAGTCGCAGGTGGCCGCGGCCAGCCAGCAGCAGAAGCAGGCCCAGGAGACCTACAACAAGACCATCGAGTGCGTCACCTTCACCGTGCCCGGCACCAACCAGGAAGACAAGGTTTGCCCCGGGCTGGGCGCGCCGGAAGAGGCTGCCCGCGCCGCGCTGGAAACGGCGACGCTGAACTTGCAGGCCGCCCAGGCGCAACTGGCCGACCTGAACAACCCGACCAGCCCGGCCGATATCGCCGTGGCCGACGCCGCCGTGGCGGCCGCGTCGGCCCAGGTGGCCGCCGCCGAGGGCAATGTGGCCGCCGCCCAGGCGCAGTTGGCTCGCGCCCACGCTACCTACGACCTGTTGCGCGAAGCGCCGTCGGCCGAGGAGCAGGCCATCCTGGACGCCCAGGTGGCCAGCGCGCGCACCAATCTGGAGATCTCCCAACTGCGCTTGCGGCAGGCGCAGCTCATCGCCCCCATCGACGGCCAGGTTGCCAACGTCCTCATCCGCCAGGGAGAGCAGGCCGCGCCCGGGGCGCCAGCCATGACCGTCCTCAACGAGGATGCCTACCATATCACCGTCCAGGTCGATGAGATCGATATCGATCGGGTTAAAGTTGGCCAGCCGGCGCTGATCACCCTTGACGCGCTGCCCGATGCGCCGGTGGAGGGCACGGTCAGCGAGATCGCCCCGACCAGCACCAGCACGAGCGGCGTCGTCACCTACCTGGTGACGATCAACATCGACGACGACGACGCCGGTGACCTGCGGCCGGGCATGAGCGCCAGCGCGGCCATCACCGTTGACAAGATCGACGCGGTGCTGGTCGTGCCCAACTGGGCTGTGCGGCTCGACCGCGAGACCGGCGAGGCGTTTGTCCTCGTCCGCCAGCCCGACGGCACGGTGGCCGAGGGTGCGGTGCAGACCGGGCTGCGCAACGAGCAGTTCAGCGAAGTGGTCAGCGGCCTGAACGAGGGCGACGTCGTTGTGCTGACCAACGAGCGCGAGGGGCTGGGCGGCTTCCTGGGCGGTTTCGGCAACTAGACCGTGAGCGCCCGCAGCGACGAAAGGAACCTTATGACGGCAGCAAACAACGGCACGACCACCGCCACCCGGCCAGTCATCGTCATCCATGACATGACCAAGGTCTACCTCATGGGCGAGTACGAGGTGCGCGCCCTGAACGGCGTCTCGGTCGAGATCGACCAGGGCGAATTCGTGGCCATCATGGGGCCGTCCGGCTCCGGCAAGTCGACGATGATGAACATGCTCGGCGCGCTGGACAAGCCGTCCGGCGGCCAATACCTGCTCGACGGCATCGACGTCAGCGCCATGAGCGACGATGAGCTGGCCGATATCCGCAACCGCAAGATCGGCTTCGTCTTCCAGAACTTCAACCTCCTGCCGCGCGTGCCGGCCCTCCAGCAAGTGGAGTTGCCGCTGATCTACGCCGCCAAGCGGGAGCGATCGGAGCGGGCACGGCGGGCGCTGGAGTTGGTCGGGCTGGGCGAGCGCGTCCACCACCGGCCGAGCGAGCTATCGGGCGGCCAGCAGCAGCGCGTGGCCATTGCCCGCGCCCTGGTCAACGAGCCGGCCATCATCCTGGCCGACGAACCAACGGGCAACCTCGACAGCAAGTCGGGCACGGAGGTCATGGCCATCTTCCAGCGGCTGAACCGCGAGCAGGGCATCACCATCCTGTTCGTCACCCACGACCCGTGGATTGCCCGCCACACGCGGCGCATCATCACCCTGGCCGACGGCGTCGTCGTGCGCGACGAGATCGTGCCCACGCCTTTGGTGGCCGGCCAGAGCAAACGGCCGTCCGACGAGGCTCTTGTCCATGAATAAGATCGCCCGGCCGCCCGGCCGCCCTCTTTTGGTCAGCGTCCCAGCGTCTTTGCGTCCTTGCGTTAATCACTTCAGCGTATGAACCTGGCACAGAACATCCGCCTCGCCCTCGGCAGCCTCCTGGCCAACAAGCTGCGCGCCGTCCTGACGATGTTGGGCATCATCATCGGCATCGCCGCGGTCATCACCCTGATCTCGGTTGGTGAAGGCGTCCAGGATGTCATCGTGTCCGAGTTCGAGGGGCTGGGCAACAACCTGCTTTTTGTCGTGCCCGGCGCGCCCGACGCCAACCAATTCACCGGCGACCTGGTGCGCGCCGAGTTGACCAACAACGACTACCTGGCCCTGGCCGACCCGGCGGCCGTGCCCGACCTGGTGCATGTCGCGCCGACCTATGGCCGGCCGGCCATCGTCACGCGTGGCGGCGAAGAAGCGCGCACGACCATCACCGGCACCACGCCCGACTATACGGTCGTGCGCAACTTCTTCCCCATTCTGGGCGACTTCTTCACTGAGCAGGATGTGGCCACGGCGTCGCGCGTGGCGGTGTTGGGCCAGAGCGTCTATGAGCAACTCTTTCCCGACGGCACACAGCCCATCGGCGAGACGATCCGCATCAACAACGTCAACTTCCGCATCATCGGCCTTCTGGAGGAAAAGGGCGGCTCCGGCTTCAACGACCAGGACGACATCATCCTGATCCCGCTCAACACCGCTCAGCGTCGCCTGTTTCCGGCCCGGCGAGCCGACGGCAAGTACCGCGTCGATCAGATTCTGGCCCAGCTGGCCAACGAGGATCGCCAGGACGCGGCTATCGTCGAGATGACTCTGGCGCTGCGCGATTCGCGTGGCATCACCTTCCGCGACGAGGACGACTTCACCATCCTCAGCCAGTCGGACGTCATCGGCGCGCTCAGCCAGATCACCAACGTACTGACCGTCTTCCTGGGCCTCATCGCCGGCATCTCCTTGCTGGTGGGCGGCATTGGCATCATGAACATCATGCTGGTGTCCGTCACCGAGCGGACGCGGGAGATCGGTCTGCGCAAGGCCGTCGGGGCCAAGCGGCGCGACATCCTGTGGCAATTCCTGACCGAGGCGATCATCCTGGCCAGCGTTGGCGGGCTGATCGGGCTGGCGTTGGGCGCGGGCGGGGCCTGGCTCATCAGCCGCCTGTCGGACACGCTCGACGCGCGGCTGGCGTGGAACTCAGTCGTCCTGGCGATCGTGTTCTCGGCCGCCGTCGGCCTCTTCTTCGGCATCTATCCGGCCACGCGCGCGGCGCGGCTGAACCCCATCGATGCGCTGCGCTATGAGTAAGGGAGGCGGCCAGCCCAACCGGATGCACCTATGCTAAGTGAGAACATCCGCATTGCTCTTCGTGGCCTCTCGGCCAACAAGCTGCGCGCGGCGCTGACGATGCTGGGCATCCTCATCGGCGTGGCCGCGGTCATTACCCTGCTGTCGCTGGGCGACGGCGTGACGCGTTATGTGGCCGACCAGTTCTCCGGGCTGGGCACGAATCTCATCTTCATCATTCCCGTCCAGGATCAGCCCGGCCCGCCCGGCAGCGACCCCCTGAGCGAGTCGTCGCTGACACTGCGCGACGCGGCCGAAATCGGCGACGAGAACCGTGTCCCCGGCGCGGCGGCCGTCGCCCCGGTGATGTTCCGTCAGGTGGAGTTGCAATACGGTGGCAATCTGCACACCGTCCTGGTCCGCGCCACCACGCCCAACTACACTGAAGTCAACACCCTGACCATCGCCCGCGGCCGGGGCATCGACCCGCTCGACTACGACGGCCGCTCGCGCGTCGTCGTCCTCGGCCAGGACACGGCCAAAGCCCTTTTCCCCAACGACATCGACCCGCTCGACCAGGACGTGCGCATCAACGGCATCAACTTTCGCGTCATTGGCCTGCTGACGACCAAGGGCGCGGCCGGCGTTGGCGGCAGCCAGGACGACATCGCCCTCATCCCCCTGACCACGGCCCAGGAGCGGCTGTTCGACGCCCGCAGCGCCCGCAGTGGCCAGCTACTGGTGGACGCCGTCATCATCCAGGCCGCCGACAAGGCCGCCATCGACGGCGTCATCATCGATGTCAGCGAGCTCCTGCGCAACAACCACCAGATCGCCTTCCGTGACGACGATGACTTCCGCATCCTGACCCAGGGCGACTTCATCCAGGCCTTCGGCCAGGTGACGAACGTGTTGACGCTCTTTCTGGGGGCCATCGCCGGCATCTCCCTGCTGGTCGGCGGCATCGGCATCATGAACATCATGCTCGTGTCGGTGACGGAGCGGACGCGGGAGATCGGCCTGCGCAAGGCGGTGGGGGCCAAGCGGCGCGACATCCTGGGCCAGTTCCTGACCG
>WBZM01001403.1_pt1 | contig 23967 bp, 21 predicted proteins | sample 5204271 | NCBI WGS metagenome assembly WBZM01 (sample SAMN12344346, study PRJNA552823) | activated sludge metagenome | biome: Activated sludge suspended growth; feature: Nitrification reactor; material: Wastewater; isolation source: activated sludge from nitrification reactor of wastewater...
GCACACGACCATGCTAAGGTACGGGCTGATCCGGAACTCACGACGCGATGGAAACTGACATGACTTGTGTGCCCGCGACCTGCGGCAGCGCTCTCGCCGCAACGGGCGGAGCGCGCTGATGCAGCTCGCCCTGCGGCGCTGCCAGGCAGCGGGAATTGCCTTCTGGCTGCGCCGCGTCGCGGCCAGCCGGGCCGCCGCGCTCAGCCTTGCTCTGCTGCTGGCAACTGCGGTCGCCGCGCTCGACTATGCCACCGGCTACGAGTTGCGCATGGCGATTCTCTACCTGCTGCCGATCGCGCTGGCCACCTGGGCCGGCGGAACGACCGCCGGAATGAGCGTCGTCGGCGTCTCGTCGCTCTTCTGGCTGGTCAGCTTTCGCTCGACGCATCCGTACTCGGGCGAGGTCTTCTTCTACTGGGAAGGCATCGTGATGATCACCGTGTACATGACCTTCGTTCTTCTGCTCGCCCGCCTGCGCGTCGCGCTGAGCCGGGCCGACCAGCGCTTCTTCCGCGTTCTCGATGAGCTGCACGCCGCCGTCTATGTCGCCGATCAGGCCAGCGGAGCCTTGCTTTACGCCAACCGCAGCCTGGCCCGCGTGCTCGCGGTAGACCCGCGCACACTGCAGGCCGACGAACTGGCCCGGCGCTTCGGCCTGCCGCCCGACCATGGCGAAACGCCGGCGGCGGAGAGCTTGGCCCACGGCGGCGGCTTCGTCGCGCGCGAGGTGCGCGATGCGACGAACGGGCGCTGGTACCTGGTGCAGCGCGGCCCGATCCCCTGGAACTCGGCGCGCCGCGTCAGCCTGCAGGTGATTACCGACATCTCCGAACAAAAACAGGCGCAACTCGTCCACCGCCAGCATCAGGAAATGCTGCATCAGACGGCCCGTCTGGCGGCGCTGGGCGAGATCGCCTCGACCTTGGCGCACGAACTGAATCAGCCGCTGACCGCCATCGCCAACTATAGCGGAGCCTGTCTGCGCATGCTGCAGGCGCCGCGCCACGACCGCCGGGAACTCGTCGCGGCGCTGCAGCGCGCGCGCGCGCAGAGCCTGCGCGCCGGTCGGATCATCGGCCGCGTGCGCGACTTCGTCCGTAGCCGGCATCCGACGCCAAGCGAGTGCGATATCAACGCGCTCGTCTGCGAGGCGCTCGAGTTGCTCGAGGCGCGGCTCGACGACCACGCGATCGCCACCGCGCTGACCTTGTCGGAAGATTTGCCGACGACGCGCGCCGACCGCACACTGCTCCTTCAGGTCGTCGTCAACCTGGTGCAGAACGCGATCGACGCGATGGCCGACACGGCGCCGGAATGTCGCCGCCTGCGTCTGTCGACCGCGCGCAACAGCGACGGAGCCATCGTCGTTTCGGTCGCCGACCAAGGCGCTGGACTGGCCGAGGCGGCGAGTGAAAAGCTCTACACGCCATTCTTCACGACGCGCAGCACCGGCCTTGGCCTCGGCCTGTCGATCTGCCGCTCGGTCATCGAGGCGCACGGCGGGCGCATCTGGCACGAGGCAAACCCTGGCCGCGGCAGCACTTTCCATTTCACGCTGCCGCCGGAGACGCCCAGATGAACGCGCGCGAACGCGAACCGACGGTCTTCGTCGTGGACGACGACGCGGCCGTCTGCGATGCGCTCGGCATGGTGCTGCGTGCCGCTGGAATGCGCGTCGAAATCTTCCGTTCGGCCGCAGCCTTTCTCAAACGACTGCGCCCCGAGCGGCCCGGCTGCCTGGTTCTCGACATCCGCATGCCGGGAATGAGCGGACTCGAGCTGCAGGACGAACTGCACAAGCGGCGGATTCATCTGCCGATCGTCTTTCTCACCGGACACGGCGACGTATCGATCGCCGTGCACGCGCTGAAGAAAGGAGCGCTCGACTTCATCGAAAAGCCGCACGACGACGAACGGCTGATTCTCGCCGTCGCACACGCCTTGCGCGCCGACGCCGTACGACGCCAGGCAAGCCGGACACAGGCTGCTGCGCCAACCGACTTGGCCGACCGGCTGGCCAGTTTGTCGCGACGCGAACGCCAGGTTCTCGACCGCGTTCTCGCCGGTTTGCCGACGCGCGAAATTTCGGCGCAGTTGTGCATCAGCGTCAAGACGGTCGAGTTCCACCGGGCGCGCATCCGGGAAAAGCTGGGTGTCGCGTCGCTCGCACAATTGTTCGGCCTGTTCATTCCATCCGAGCGGCGCGCCTGAGAGCGCCGGCTTTGCCCAGCAAGACAGGAGAATCCGCCCATGAACCGACCCTCAGAACTTCCCGCCAGCGCCCAACGGGTTGCCGACCTGCTGCGCAGCCGCCAGCACGCGCACCCGGTGGTCATTCTGCCGGCCAGCGGCAGAACTTCCGCCGAAGCGGCGGCTGCACTCGGCTGCAGCGTTGCCGAAATCGCCAAGTCGATCGTTTTTCGCTGCCTTGATGACGACTCGGCAGTGCTGGTGATCACCAGCGGCGCCAACCGCGTCGACGAAAACAAGGTGGCCGCGCTCGTCGGCGCGCTCGGCAAGGCCGACGCCGCTTTCGTGCGGGCGCATACGGGTTACGCCATCGGCGGCGTCTGCCCGATCGGTCACCTGACGAAGACGACGATTCTGATCGATCAGGATCTGTTCCGTTTTGCCGCCGTATGGGCGGCCGCCGGTCACCCGCACGCCGTTTTCAAGTTGACGCCGCAGGAACTGCTGGCGATGACCGGCGGGCGCACCGCCGAGGTGGCAGCGCACCCACCGATCGCCGCCGCGTCGATCGCCGGGAGCTGAGCAGCGGGCTGCTGCACAACGCGCCGGTTCACTTGCGGCGCTGATGCGTTCCCGCCGTCGACGGTACAGCGCATCGCATTGCGACTTGCGTTGCCGAACGACTTGCCGCAAGATGCAAGCCCATGCGCGAATCGTCTCTCACCAATCAGGTTTCTCTGCAGCGAATGACGCCTCGCCGCTTTCCCGCCACCCGCCGGCGACGCTGCGGCGCCCGCCGGGCATTTCGCCTCCTGAACTAGCGCATGACCTGGCCGGTGAATTCCGTCCTGCGCATCGCTCGCGAATTGCTGCGCGAAGCCGCGCGTGACTTGGCACCAACGCTGGTCGTCGTCGTCATCTTCCAGGTTTTCTTCATCCAGCGCATGCCGGACAGCCCGCTGGCGCTGGTCGGCGGCTTCGCTGTCGTGCTGCTCGGCCTGGCGCTCTTCGTCAAGGGGCTCGAAGCGGCAATCTTTCCGGCCGGCGAAACGATGGCCTTCGACTTCGCACGCCGTGGCTCGTTCTTCTGGCTGATGCTCTTTGCTTTCTGCATCAGCTTTGCTTCGGTCGCCGCCGAACCGGCGCTGATGGCGGTCGCCTACAAGGCCGAAGCCGTTTCCGGCGGCAGCATGCGCGCGCTGACGCTGCGCATGGTCGCTGCGCTCGGTGTCGGCCTGGCGGTCGTCGTCGGCGTCTGGCGCATCGTTCTCGGGCACTCGATCGGCAGCTATCTGGTCCCCGGCTACCTGATCGTCGTCGGACTGACCGCCGTCGCACCGCCGCAACTCGTCGGGCTGGCTTTCGACTCCGGCGGCGTCGTCGCCTCGACGGTCACCGCACCGCTGCTCACCGCCCTCGGCGTCGGCCTGGCAACGACGATCCGCGGGCGCAATCCGCTGCTCGACGGCTTCGGGCTGATCGCCTTTGGCGCGCTCGCACCGATGATCATCATCCAGATCTACGGCATCTTCTTTTTCGTGCCGGCGGCGAGCGGAACGGCCGTCGTCCTGATGCCGAGCGATGACCAGCACCAGTACGCCGCGGCCGCCCTGCTGGTCGATTTTCTGATCATGGTGCGCAATCTGCTGCCGATCATCGCCGTCGTGCTCTTCTCGAGCTTCATCATCCTGCGCCGGCCGCTGGCCGATCCGAAAGGTCTGGCGGTCGGCATGACGCTCGTCGCGCTCGGCCTGTTCATGTTCGACGAAGGCCTGCAGGTGGGGCTTTTCCCGCTCGGCGACGAGATGACCGGCGGCCTGCTGCGCGATGGCGTGGCGCTCTGGGTGCTCTACCTCTATGGTTTCCTGATCGGTTTCGCGACGACGATGGCCGAGCCGGCGCTGATCGCACTGTCGATCAAAGCCGACGAAGTCAGCCTCGGGCAGTTGCGTGGTTTGTGGCTGCGTTCGCTGGTTTCGATCGGCGTCGGAATCGGCATCGTCATCGGTTGCGCGCGCATCGTCGACGGGACGAATATCGCTTACTGGCTGATTCCCGGGTATTTGCTGGTCATCGCACTGACCCGGGTAGCGCCGCGCTTCATCGTGCCGATCGCCTACGACTGCGGCGGCGTTACCACTTCGACGGTAACCGTTCCGCTGGTCACCGCGCTGGGCGTCGGCCTGGCTGAAAAAACCCCCGGCCGAGACCCGATGATCGACGGTTTCGGTCTGATCGCCTTCGCCTCGCTGCTGCCGATGCTGATCGTCATGTCCTACGGCATGCTGGCCACCTGGTGGGCGCGCGCGCGAACCCGAGTGAAGGAGAAAAACCGATGAAGTTCTCTGCCGTGCTCCTGATCGTCCCCGAGGACGACGAAAACAGGGCGGTCGACATCGTCAAGCGGGCCGGGGCCACCGGGATTACCATCCTGAAGGGCAAGGGTCTGCGCCATAACGATCGCAAGACCTTCCTCGGCCTCGGCCTGGAACGTAAGGAATCACTGCTCCTCTGTGTGGTCGAAAAGCAGCTTGCCATGCGCATCCTGCGCACCGTCAAAAACGAACTGAAAATGGACCTGCCCGGCGGCGGGCTCGCCTTTTCGTTGCCACTGGATAGCGTGGTCGGCATTGGCCTGGCGCAGATTCAGGCCTTCCAGCGCGAGGTGGCGGACGATTTGTAGTCGGCGCCGGTGCGTCCGCACGGCCAGGTCGAAGACACGATGATCGAGCAGAAGGAGTCTTGCCATGTTGGTTGCCGGAATTATGAAGAAGGACGTGATCACGATCAGCCCGCTCGCTACCGTGCGCGAAGCCCTGGCCGTGATGAAGGAACACGGTGTCAGATCACTGGTCGTCGAGAAGCGTCACGCGGGTGACGCCTACGGCCTGATCGCCTACCGCGATGTCGCTCGATCGGTCATTGCCGAAGACGGCGATATCGACCTGCTGAACGTTTATGACATCGCTCAGAAACCCGCCCTGCAGGTCTCGCAGCACCTCGAAATCCGCTACCTGGCACGGCTGATGATCCAGTACGCGGTCAAGGGCGTGCTGGTCATCGACAACAACGAGCTGCAGGGTTTCGTGTCGGATACCGACGTGGTCGGTAATCTGATCGATCGTGCGCTGCGCGACACCTAGAAAAGCCGCCCATGCAGAAGAACGTTCATCGCTATTCGGCTTACTTTCCGCGCTGGTGCCAGGCCTTCGGTGATCACACGCCAGATCCTGGCGGTGAAGGGCGTGCGGTCGAGTGGCTGGTCAGTGAAGACTCGGTCGGCCTGGTCGTTCTACCCGAAGTCCGCCGTATCCTGCAACACGAACTGCTCGGCACGAGCGAGCCGCACCTGGAGTTCGCCACGCACGCGGTCAGGCTGAACCGCCACGAGTTCTCCGAAGCCGGCGTCCTCGCGCACCCCGGCTACGCCGCGCTGCGCACGCTGTTACTCGGCGACGACGAGATCCATCTCTTCCTGACCTATCATCTGATCTATCCGCCGGGAACGCGGATCATCACCGCTTCGCGCAAAGCGCCGCTGGCGCTACTCTACAAGGAGATGGCGCCGCTCCCAGTGATCGTCAGCGTGTAAGCCGCGGCGCCCGGCGTCGATGACGACGGCCAACGCCTGCGCCAGCGGAAGACGATGGCTGGCCAGGGACGCGCCGACTTGCGCACGTGCGCCGGCCAGGTCGCCGTCGGCGTAAGCGCACAGCGCCTGCGTCAAACGCCGCTCGGCCTGTTCCTCGGCCAGCCGCACGAGCGAGAAATCGCAACCGCAACGCCGGCAGACGGCGCTCCCGGCGAGATGCGCCCGGCACGCTGGACAGCGCTCGAGTCCCTCAGGCATCGAGGTAATAGAGCAGATCGGCAAACACATCGATTGCCGCTTTCAGCTCGCTGCTGCTGCCGGTGATCGCTTCCTTGACGGACTCGATGCCGTTCACCAGATCATCGGCGTCTTCGCCGCTCGCCGTGGCGAGCAGGCGCTCGCCCTTTTCGATCAGCGCGCGCGCTTCCACGCGCAGTCGGCGCGCCGTTTCATCCGCATCGCCGCTTGCCGCTTCGACCGGCAATGCGGTGGAAGCTGCCGGCGCCGCGTCGTCTTCCTGATCGGCAAAGATCGCGGCAATGCGCTCGCGCGCTGCGTCCAGCTTGTCGCTGGTGAAACGGCTGATCGCGCGGTCGATGGTGATCGAATGCTGCAAACCGGTTTCCTTCTCGCGCGCGCTGACGTGCAGGATGCCGTTCAGGTCGAGCGAGAAGGTCGTGACCACCGGATTGCCGGCCGGCGCGTCGCGCAGGCCTTCGACGAGAAATCGACCGATCGAGATATTGTTCAGGGCGTCCGGGTCTTCGCCCTGGTAGACGTTGACCTCGACTTTCGTCTGACCGTCGTGGACCGTATGGAAGACTTCACTGCGCGAAACTGGAATCGGCGTGTTCTTGCGGATCAAGGGCACGTAGCAGTACGGGTACATTTCGCCTTCGTACTCGCCGAGCGCGCTCGTACCAAAGGTGTAGGGCGTCACGTCGACGAGCACGCTTGGCGCCTGGGCGCCACTGATCACCGCCGCCTGGATGGCGGCGCCCATCGCCACGCAAAGATCCGGATCAAGCTCGGCGCGCGGCTGCAGGCGAAGTTCCTCTTCCAGCCGCCGCTGGACGAACGGCGTGCGCGTTGCCCCGCCAACGAGCAGAACCTCGCTGATGTCGGCAACTGCCAGGCCAGCGTCGCGCAAGGCGATGTGCACCGCCTCGATCGTTTCGCCAATGTAGTCTGCGATCATCTCCTCATAAGCGCGACGCGAGATTTCCAGCGACAAATGCACCGGCAGACCGTCCTTCTCGCACAGATATTCTTCGCTAAGCGTTGCGAAGGGTTGCGCGGACAAGGCAATTTTCGCTGCTTCCGCCGCGCGCTGCAGGCGTGCCAGGACGAGGGGCTGCTGGCGTACGTCGAGCTGCTGCGTCTGGGCAAGATGCTCGATGGCGTGCTCGACCAGTTTCTGATCAAAATCGTCGCCGCCCAGGTGGTTGTTGCCGTGGCTGGCGAGCACCTCGACGACATCACCTTCGAGGTTGACGACCGAAACGTCGAAGGTGCCACCCCCCAGGTCATAGACGATGGCCTTGCGCGCGCCACGCCGCGAGCTTTCATAGGCCAGCGCGGCCGCGGTGGGTTCATTGAGGATGCGCACGACATCCAGCCCGGCGATCTCGCCGGCCTCACGCGTTGCCTGGCGTTGCGCGTCGGAAAAGTAGGCCGGCACGGTGATCACCGCCTTGCTGACCGCTTCGCCAAGGTGGGCTTCGGCGATTTCGCGCAGGCGACGCAGAATCATCGCCGAAATCTCCTGCGGGGCGAATTCCTGGCTACCCATCTGGACGGTCGTCGATTCGCCCATCCGGCGTTTGATCGAGCGCACGCTGCGCTCGGGATGCAACGCGTACTGATTGCGCGCCGCTTCGCCGACCAGCAGACTGCCATCATCGCCGAGGCCGACGACTGACGGCAGGATCTTTACCCCGGCCGCAACCGGGATGACCTCGACTTGTCCGGCGCGTACAACGGCCACTTCCGAGTTGGTCGTTCCCAGGTCGATTCCAACAATCCACTCACTCATTACGGGTTTGCCTTCTTGCTGACGATGACTTCGGCGAGACGCAACAGGCCGTCGTCGTGATAAAAGCCGCGCCGCACTTCGCGCAGCACGGTACCGTCGGCGACGGCCGCCGCCGTGCCAGACTCGACGCCGACAACGCGCATCCGTTGCGGATCGAAAGATTCTCCCTCGACGCGCATCGCGCGCACGCGCTGCCCGGCAAGCAATTCGTCGAGCCGCTGCAGGCTCAGCCGCTGGCCCTCGGCCAAGCTGGCGGCGAAACGCTGCGGACCGGGAACGAGACGCGTCATGATCGACGAAGGCATCCGTCCGGCAGCATCGACACCCGCCTGCAGACGGTCGCGCAGGTCGAGCAGGGCAAGGAGCAGCGGGCGCGCGGTCTGCTGTGCAACGAGCGAGGTCTGTTCGTGCGCCCGTTCGAGGTCACGCTGCAGGCGCTCGTTGTTCGTGCGCAAATCGTCACCGAAGCGACGCAACTCTTCGAGCGTCTGCTTGAACTGGCGGGATTGCAGGCGCAGTTCGTTACGCAGCATGGCGATCTCGCCCAGCAGCGTGGCCAGATCGACTTCGCGCGACGCACCCGCCGACTGATCGCCCGCCGCCGCCGCCTCCTGACCGTCCTCGGTTGTCGCCAACGCCTGCGCAAGACGAGTCCGAAACTCCTCGACCAGGACTTCGCGCTGCGCCTCGTCAGCTTTTATTGACCAAGCGTTCATTTCGCTCCCAGGACGCGCAAAAGATTCCGTTCACCCGGTGCCGAAGGCGCAAAATCGGCACTGACCGCACGCACGAGGTCGTCGATCGTCGCCGGAGAACCGTCGAACAGGTGGTGTGCCACCCGGCGGCGGCTGTCGGCGATTGCTTCGTAGGCGCTGCGCACCTGCTCGAAGCGCTCACGGTCGCGCTCGGGCGGCGAGGCACGAATTGCCGCCAGATAGGCCGCCCGGATCGCATCGTCGGTGGCGGCGGGATCGACATCAAGAACTCGGTAAGGATCAATCATCAAACAAACGTCCCTGGCGGTCATCTACCTCCGGCGGACGGCTTCCCGCGTTCGGCGCATGCGTGGGAGGTGGCGCCGGAGCCGGGCCGCTGGCATTGTCCACCCCGGGAGACAGGTAATCGATCAGCAAGCCGGCAAACTTTTGCGCGTTGCTCCCGGCCGTGCGCTGCAGACGGCGAAAATCGGCATCGGGAACGAAGGCGCGTGCCAGGTTGATGACGTCCGCCGGGTCGGCCATCTCGAGCATCGACTTCAGCATGCGGATCAATTCGGGCATCGACGGCAGACCCCCGGCGCGACCATCGCCGTCGCCCTCCTCGCCCGGGTCGTCGTCGAACTCGTCGTCGTCGAAAGCGTCGTTGTACGACACTGGCGGTGCCAGGAGTTCGCGAATCCTCTGCACGGTACGCTGATCACCGTCCTTTTCCGCGCGTTCACTGGCACGGTCGAGCGCACGTTCCTCGGCTTCCGGCAGATGGAAGTACGCATTCCGGCCATACAGAGCGCGCGCGCGCAGGTAAACGAGCGCCGGCATTCCCGGCCAGTGGCGCAAACCGGCTTCCGCGTAAACGCGCAGCAGCACGTTCTCGCCGCGCCGCAACCAGGTCTCACAAACGGCGACCAGTTCTGCCGAGGTGAACTCGCCCTGGGCAGCACGCTTGAGCGGCGCCTGCAGCACACGCAGGGCGCTCACCAGATGTCGGTTGTCGGCCTTGCCGGTCGTCCCGATGACATGCAGTGCAGCGACCACTTCGCGCGCTGTCGGCGTTCGCGCGGTGCTGATTGCCGCGCGGCGCAAGGCGGCGGCTGGCTCTCCACCGAGTCTCGCGTTCTCCAGCAGCAAGTGCAGCGTCGCCGGCAACTCGCCGCCCAGTTCGCTGACCGCCGTACGCAGGAGCAGCGTTGCCTCCGGCGTGTTGTTGCTCAATCCGCGCAGCAGCCTGGCGCGGCCACGCTCGGCCGGAGTAAGCAGCCACTTTTCGGCGAGGTCGATCTCCTTGCTCATCGCCTCAAGCCGCTTCGCCTTGAACTGCTTGCGCGCGTGCGCCAGGTGCGCCTGCCCGATCGCCGCCCGTACCTGCGAGTTGATCGGGTCGAGTTCGAGCAGGCGGGTCGCCAACGACACCGCCTTCTTGAAGGCGTTTCCGGCCAGCGCCGTTTCCACCGCTTCGAGCAGGATCTCGGAATCGTTGACAAAGCGCGCCAAGGCCGCCTCGACCGCGGCGCGCGCGTCTTTGAGATCCTTCTTCTGGCGCAGCAGACGGATCAGACGCACATGCGTTGCGCGGTCATCCGGATCGAGTTCGAGACTATGCTGCAACCAGGCCGCACGCTGCGCATCGAAGGGTTCTTCGGCGCTCGCGTGGAGCCGCCAGGTTGACAGATGGCGCAGAATCAGCGCCGCCGGCAGCGGCTGTCGTTCGTTAATGAAGGCGGTAACCGCGGCCAGCCAGTGCTTCCTGGCCGAGCCATGGTATCCATCGATGGCGTCGGCGAGTGCCTGCGTCGAGGCGAGCTCGGCCTCGCTCAGTCGGCCGTAGGCCGCCTCGTAGGCGCGCACGCGCTGCATGGTATGCGGCAGCAGCCGGCGGCACAAGAAAGCGACGCCCGGCACGCCGCGCCACTTCGGCAGCAGCAGATCGAGAATCTCGCCCGGTTTCGGCAAAGTTCCGCGACGCACGATCTGCGCAACTTCGAGCATCAGCGCGCGCCGGTTTTCCGGGCAACCCTTGAGCGCGAAGAGCAATTGCCGGCCCTCGGCATCCAGGTCGAGCAAGGCGACCAACCAGCGATTGCCCGGCAGAATCGCTGCGCGTGCGACCGCCGCCAGCTTCTCGAACGGACTGTCGGGAGCGACGCGGGCGAGCAGTTCGCCGGCCTGCACGGGATCGCGCTGGACCAGGAGCAGCGCCTTGAAGACAAAGCGCAGGTCGCGATACGGCGAGCGGTAGGGAATCGCCCGCAGGTGTACCTCGAGCTCGGCCAGATCGCCCCGACCGCAGGCGGCGAGTGCGGCGAGCGCCGCCGCGCGGTGCCGGCAGAGCAGGGAATCGGCGGACAGCGTGGCCAGTGCACCCGGCGAGGCGACGAGCGCGAAGGCGGCCAGGCGGGCCTCGCGCTCGCTCGCCGTGCTGCCCGCCGCCTCGTCGCCCTGTGCAGCGACCGCGCTCAGGGCGCCGGCATGGTCGCCGGAGCGCACCAGCCATTCGATATACCGCCCCTCGACGAGCGGCTTGCCGCACAGGCTTGCCCGGTTGCGCCAGACAGCCAGCGCTTCCGACAGCATTCCTTTGTCTGCCAGGTCATTCGCCCGCCCGGCGTAGCTCGCCGCCAGCCCGTCCACCCACTCCGCCCGACGCTCGACCTTGAGCAGCGCCTTGTACAGCTCGATGGCTTCACGAAAGCGGCCGGCGGCGAGCGTCGCCGCCGCATGCTCGGAGCGCTGGTCGGCGTCCGACGGGCTTGTCGAGCCGGCTCGTGGTGCCGCTCGCCGGTTAGGTCGTACCACGGGCATCCTCCGCGGACAAAATGAAGAACGCGATCTCGGCGCGCATTCGGGCAAGCGAAGCCGCGCAGGCGCATCGCAGCGGCTGGTCCGCCGGCACGCCGGCGCGCATAAAGTCCAGCCGACCAGACATCAGCCGTCCTCGTCGAGCGCAGCGACAGCCGCCGCCATGCGGCGCAGTGCTTCGCTAAGCAGCGCGTGGTCGGTGGCAAAGTTCAGGCGAACGAAGCCGGGCGCACCAAACTCGTCGCCGTCGGACAGTCCGACACCGTGCTCCTCGAACCAGGCAGCCACCGACCCGACTCTGGCCGCCAGGCGACGGCAATCGATCCAGGTCAGATAGGTGGCAGCCGGATGCGTGTGCGCCAGGTGCATCGCGTCGAGTGCCGCCGAGACCTGGTCGCGCCGATCGCGCAGCGTGGCCAACAGTTCCTGGCGCCACGGCTCGCCGTCGCGCAGTGCGGCCTGCAAAGCGGTATAGCCGAAGCAGCAGGCCTCCGGCACGAGCCGCTGCATGGCGCTGCGGAAACGGCGGCGGAGTGCAGGATCCGGAATGATTGCCCAGGAGATGCCGAGTCCGGCCAGGTTGAACACCTTGCCCGGCCCGTGCAGCGTGATGCTGCGCGCAATCTCGTCGGCCGCCGACGCCGCCAGCACGCGCGCGAAGGGGACGTGTGCCGTCGTACCGTCCAGGATGAGGTCGCAATGCACCTCGTCCGAGCAGACCAGCAGGTCGTTCCGACGGCAGAAATCGGCCAGTCCGGCGAGTTCGTCGGCGCTGAACAGGCTGCCGACCGGGTTATGCGGATGACAGAGGAGGAGCAGCCGGGTGTCCGGCTGCAGCGCGGCGGCAAGCCGGTCGAAATCGACGCGATAGCGCAGAATCCCTTGCTGCGCACGCGCTTCGTCGAGCGCCAGCGGCACGGCGCAGGTCCGGCAGCCCTGCAGGGGCGCCGCCCTGAGGAAAGGCGGGTAGACCGGAGAAAAGCTCAGCGCCGATTCGCCGGGCTGACAACAGGTCTTGACGGCCAGATTGATTCCGACGACCAGACCGGGCAGCCAGACGATCCAGTCGCTCTCGATCGACCACGCGTAGTGCTGCGCATAGTGCGCGGCGAGTTCGCCGGCCAGCGTGCGCGGCGCCGACGTGTAGCCATAGTTGCCATGCGCTACGTGCGCCGCCAGCGCGTCCCGAATCGCCGGCGCCGACGGGAAATCCATGTCGGCAATCCAGAGCGGAATGATGTCGCGCCCGCGGTACTTCTCCCACTTCTTCGCCGCCCAGGCCAAGCGCTCGCTCGGCATGACAAACCGCTCGCCCGAGGCCGGGCGGACGGGCGTCATCACGCGCCCCCGGGCGCGACGGCGCGTCGCGCGCGGGACACGGCAAGTTGCCCCACCGAAGTCTGCTGCTCAGGCGAAGCGCACGCGGCAGGCGTCAGCGACCAGATCGCTCGCGGGCGGCCACTCGCCGCCGGCAGCCCGTAGACAAATCGCAGGCGCCGCCTTCCCCTGGCCTTGCCCATTCGCTCACTCCTCGCCCGTCAGATTGTGATGCTTGTCATTATTCGTTCGCTCACGCCGGCCGTCCCCGCCGGCGCTGGCTGGTACACAGCCTGCACCCGAGCACCCACAGCCGTCAGTATATTTTTTTTTTGCCAGCGCGGGCAGTCGATCTGCCCCCGTCGGCGCGCCGGGCTCGACCGATTACCACCATGCCATTTTGACATGGTCTCTACTCGCACGATTACAACGACTTACCGATCATGGTCCGGAAATTGCCTGCCGTTTTGTCAGGTAGACAAGCCAACGGCCTTGCTACGCGCGGCACATGTGCTGATAAATCCGGTGCTTTCCCCATGGCCCATGGGCGGGCATGGAACCTGCATGATCCTTGCCGAGCATGCTCACTCCTGGGAGGCGTGCTCGGTTCCGCTTCGCTGAAGGCGGAGCATGGCAAACTCAAACCAACTCTTCGAAGGGTCACATTGCTATGAAAATCAAGTCCATCATCGTTGCTTCCCTGCTCTCCATCGGACTCGCCGGCGCGGCCGTCGCGGCCGATCAGAAAGGCATGTCCGGCATGAGCGGCATGGAAGGTCAAAAGGGCATGTCCGGCATGAGCGGCATGGAAGGACAGAAGGGCATGTCGGGGATGAGCGGTATGGAAGGTCAGAAAGGCATGTCCGGCATGAGCGGCATGTCCGGCCAGAAGGGGATGTCCGGAATGGAAGGCATGGAAGGCAAGAAGGCCAAGAAAGCCAAGAAAGCCAAGGCCAAGGCCAAGCAGCAAGGCATGTCGGGCATGAGCGGCATGTCGGGGATGAGCGGCATGTCGGGCATGTCCGGAATGTCGGGCATGGAAGGCAAGAAGTAAGCTTAGGCTTAGACGGATTGTGCGCAGTTGGGCGCGGGAGAAGCGGAGCATTTCTCCCCTCTCCCGCGCCTGTTTTTGTCTGAAGGGCACGTCATGAAATTCGGTAGCTTGAAAGGTTTGCTGCTGCTTGCACCATCGCTGCTCGCTGCGCAGCCAGCGGCGGTACCGGTCGGACAGGCGGCGGCAGGCAACACCTCGCCGGCCCTGGTTGCCGGGCTGGCCCCTTACCAGCGACCCGCAGGAGCACCAGCGATCGTCGAATTCTCGCCCGGTGCCGAATGGCGCAAGCGCGCCTTGGCCGGGGTCAGCGAACCGATACCCAAGAGCCTGGGCTTCCTCGACCAGCAGGGAGCGTGGTACACCCCGTTCAATCAGCCCGGCATGCCCGGCTACTATGATCTGCGGCAACTGCACGGCACCCCCGCCAGCGGCTCGCCCACTGCGAAGAAGTAAGATCATGAACAAACTGCGCAACTGGATCATCGCCGGCCTCGTCGCATTGGCCGCCGCGTGCAGTCAGTCGGACAAGCCGACGAGCACGGCGGCCAGCCAGGACAGCGAGAAGGCTGGCCAACACCTGCGGGCGAGCTACAGCCCGCTCCACTTCAAACCGGCCATCGAAACGGCGCGTGACGACCAGTGTCTGGCCTGCCACAAGGAGGTGCTCGAGGACAAACCGCGCACCAGTTCGCCGGCCGGCGTAAAGACCGCGGACAGCCTGGCCTGGTACCAGCGGACCAGCACCTATAGCGGCGAACAGGATACCTTCCATCGGCGGCATCTGGTGACGCCGCTGGCCAAGCAGTTGATGGACCTGAAGTGCAACACCTGTCACCAGGGGCACGACCCGCGCGAGGAAGCGCAGGGCGCATCGGCGACTTCGACTGCGCAGAGCGATACCGGTTTCACACTGCGCAAGCAGGTCAATCCGGAGACCACCTGCCTGAAGTGTCACGGGCAGATGCCGGCCAAGGAGATCATGGGCTTGCCGGCGGCTTGGCACGAGGCCAAGGACATGTTCGAGAACGATTGCCTGAGCTGTCACTCCGCCATCCGCACGACCCGCCACAAGGTGAACTATCTGAAAGCGGAGGCGATCGAGGCCGCCGCGTTGGCCGGTAAGGAGGCCAAGAAGGGTGGCGACGTCTGCTTCGGCTGCCACGGCGGCCGCCCCTGGTATCGCATTGCTTACCCCTACGCGCGCAATCCCTGGCCCGACATGCCGGCCGAAACGCCCGACTGGGCGCAGGGACGGGCCAAGCAGTCGGAAGCGCGTTTCCTGAAGACGGAGCAGAAGCCATGAAAACCCCCTCGGTCGCCATCCTCAACCCGGCGCGACGCAGTTTCCTGAAGACGACGGCGGCCGGCGCCGCGCTCTCGGCGGCTGGCGGTGGCCTGCTCGAAATGGCGCTCGACGGCAAGCCGGCGAATGCCTTCGCCTATGCGCCGCATTACACCGACGATCAACTGACGACGGTAGTCACCTCGTGCGACCACAACTGCGGTTCTCGCCACATGCTGGTTGCCCACAAGAAGGGCGATGTGATCGTCCGTCTGTCGACCGACGACGGTCGCTACCAGATCGGCGGCGCCTTCGGCAAGGACACGGTCGCCGAACCGCAGTTGCGCGCCTGTCTGCGCGGCCGCTCGTATCGTTCACGACTGTACTCGGCCGAGCGCATCCTCTACCCGATGATGCGCGTCGGCGAGCGCGGCGAAGGCAAGTTCAAACGCGTCTCCTGGGACGACGCGCTGAACCACATCGCGGCCAAGATGGTTGAATTGAAGAGCAAGTACGGACCGACCGCGATCCTCGACCAGGCCTATGCCGGAACCTCGTACGGCGTGCTGCACAAGTCGGATCAGATCGAGGGTTTGCTCGCGCGCTTCCTCGGCATGTTCGGCTGCCGGACCAATTCGTGGTCGGTGCCCAGCTACCAGGGAACGACGGCCAGTTCGCGCTGGACCTTCGGCACGATTCAGGACGGCAACGAGGATGACGCGTTTGCCTACAGCAAGCTGATCATCATGTGGGGCTGGAATCCGGCCTACACTTTCCACGGCGGCAACACGTTCTACTACATGCGGCTGGCCAAGCAGCAGGGCTGCAAGTTCGTCGTCGTCGATCCGCAGTACACCGACTCGGCCGCCGCTTACGACGCCTGGTGGATCCCGATCCGGCCCAACACGGACGCCGCGATGCTCGCCGGCATGGCGCACTACATCTTCACCAACAAGCTGCAGGATCAGGAGTTCATCGACGACTACGTGCAGGGAATGGACGAAGGAACGATGCCCGACTGGGCGAAGGGCCAGGAGAACTTCAAGGACTACATTCTCGGCAAGTACGACCAGACGCCGAAAACGCCGGAGTGGGCGGCGCAAATCTGTGGTGTTCCGGCCGACGACATCAAGAAGCTGGCCGACCTCTACGCACGCACCAAACCGGCCGCCTTGAAGGCTTCCTGGGGCCCTGGCCGGAACGCCTACGGCGAGCAGTACAACCGGATGGCCGCCGCGCTGCAGGCGATGACCGGCAACATCGGCATCCTCGGCGGCTCGGCCGAAGGCGTCGGCAAGGGCTGGCACGCCGAGTCGGTCGCCTATCCGTACGACGAATTTGCCAACGTCTGGTGGGGATCGATCAAGTCCGATCGCTGGGCGCACTGTGTCCTCAACTACCCGAACGTCAAGCGCGAGGAAGTCGGCCTGTGGCCACGCGACGACGAACTCGACGGCAAGATCCCGAACATCAAGGCGATCTGGTGGCACGGTTCCGACTGGTTCAACCAGTTGACCAACATCAACAAGGAAATCGAGGCGGTCAAGAAACTCGAACTCGTCGTCTGTGCCGATTCGACGATCACCCCCTCGGGCCTCTGGGCCGACGTGCTGCTGCCGATCGCCACGCACTTCGAACGCCACGACGTCGCTCTGCCCTGGTACAAGGGCCATTACTACATCCACCGGCCGAAGACAATCGAGCCGATGGGCGAATCGAAGACCGACTTCCAGATCTTCACCGAGCTCTGCTACCGACTGGAGAAGCTCGACCCCTCGCTGAAGGACCTCGGCAAGCGCTACAACCCGCGTGCCGACCGTTCGTATTGGGACAATCCGGACCCGGTCGACGAAGCCTACCTCGACGCCTGGTGGAAGCGCGTGCAGGAACACCAGGGCGTCACCATGTCGTGGGAGGAGTTCAAGCAGCGCGGCGTGTACAAGTTCATTCTCGACCAGCCGCACGTCGCCTTCCGCGAGCAGATCGAAGACGACGAGCCTTTCGAGACTCCCTCGGGCAAGATCGAGATCTTTTCGACCGTCCTCGCCGAGATCACCGACTGGACGAAGACGCAATACGGCTATCCAATTCCGGCCATTCCGAAGTGGATCGAGCCTTTCGAATGGATGGGCCACGCCTCGGTCAAGGAGTACCCCTTCCACATGGTCAGCCCGCATCCGCGCTGGCGCACGCACTCGATCTTCAACAACATCCCCTGGCTGCGCGAAACCTATCAGCAGGAGATCACGCTCAATGCGAGCGATGCGCGCAAGCTGGGAATCGTCACCGGCGACATCGTCGAGGTCTGGAATGCACGCGGCAAGGTCGTCGTACCGGCCTACGTCACCGAGCGCTGCATGCCGGGCGTCGTCGTCCTGCACGAAGGCGTCTGGATGGATCGCGACCGACAGGGCGTCGATCGTGCCGGCAACCCGGACTTTCTGACCAAGGACGAACCTTCGCCCGCCGGCGCCTTTGCCTACAACACGATTCTGGTCAACCTGAAGAAGACAAACCTCGAACATCGTCCGGGCTGGGACAGCCTGGCCACTTCGCGCGCCTACATCTTCCGGCGCGACGCGTGAGGAGACGACCATGAACAACAAACTCGACATGGCTGAGGTCAAGGTTGCCCTCGAACGCAAGGTGGCGCAGACCTACGAGCCGGTAAAACCGGCCGTACAGCTCGGCTTTGTACACAACAATGTCGATTGCATCGGCTGCCGCGCCTGCGAGATCGCCTGCAAGGACAAGAACGGCCTGCCGCCCGGTCCGCGCTTCCGGCGCGTGATGTACATCGAGGGCGGAACCTACCCCGATGTCTATGCCTACAAGGTCAACATGTCGTGCAACCACTGCGCCGAGCCGGCATGCCTGCCGACGTGTCCGACCGGGGCGATCTGGAAACGCGCCGACAACGGCGTCGTCGACATCGACTCGACGCTGTGCATCGGTTGCCGCCGTTGCGAAGCGGCGTGCCCGTTCGGCGCGCCGCAGTGGGACCCGATCGAAAAGATCGTCAAGAAGTGCAACCTGTGTATCGACGAACTCGAAGCCAATCGCAAGCCCTATTGCGTGATGGCCTGCATGATGCGCGTCCTCGACATCGGCCCGATCGACAAACTCTGGCAAGGCGCGCATCCAACGCCGGCGATCGGACCACACGACAAGCCGGTCCGCCAGGTGAAGAACATGGCCAATCCGGAGCTGACCACACCGTCGATTGCCTTCATCCCGCACAGCAAGGGGCGCGTCGAATGAGCCTGACGCTCGAAGTGGCGCTTGCCCTGGCCGAGGACGCCGCCACGCTTGCCGCGCTGCACGAGCGCGAGCTCACCCCGCCAGTCCTGCGCGAACTGGCGGCGATCGGCTTCCCTGACAACCTCGCCCTCCTGCCGAGGAATGCCGCGCAGGCCGAAGCCTTCACACTGATGCGCACGGCGGTGCTCGCTTGCGTCGATCCGGCTATTCCAATCGACGACCTGGCGGCGGAATTCGCCGCCATCTACCTGACTGGCGCCTACGGCGCTTCACCCTGCGAGTCGGTCTGGCTGTCGGACGAACATCTGATCTGTCAGGAAGCGATGTTCGAGTTGCGCGATCTGTACACCGCCTGCGGCTTCGCCGTTCCCGACTGGCGCAAGCGGCCGGACGATCACCTGGTCTTCCAGTTGCAGTTTCTCGCGCGGCGCCTGGCGGTGCTGCGCGACGACGCCGGCCTGCGCGCGCTGGCTGCGTTTCTCGACGAGCATCTGCTGCGCTGGCTACCGGACTTCGCCACACGCCTGGCCGCGCGTTGCGAGCAGCAGTTCTACGCGGCGCTGGCAATTCTGACCAACTCCTGGTGCCAGCAATTGCGCGACCACCTGGCCGAGCAACTGCACGAGCCGCGCCCGACACCGGAAGAGATCGTCGAACGTCTGCAGCCGCGCAGTCAGCGCCACCCGTTCGTCGCCCCGGTTCGCTTTGTGCCGGGAGGCGCTGCGCCAAGCTGGTAGAATTCCGCCGCCGATGGAGGAGTCTGCCGTCCGTTTGCCGGGGAGGTCGTCTTGGCTGTTAATGCCGCTGCACGCAGAATTGCTCTGACGCCGGCCGCGCGCATGCGCATTCGTCGGCCGGCATGACCCCCCGACGCAACACCAATCTGAGCCGTCGCTTGCTGCGCGGCGTCCTGCTCGCCGCCGGCGGCGCGTCGCTGCTCCTCGGCCTGCTCTTCCTTGGCCTCTACCGGCAACAACTCGAACGCGGGCGTGCCGAAGCGTCGCTGCAACTCAATCGCATGCTGCAGGTGACCTGGGAAAACGCCATGTTGAAGCGCGACGTCGACGGCCTGCGCGACATCGTCGGCAAACTCGGCGAACTCCCCGGAATTCGCGACGTGCTGATTCTCGCCCCGGGCGGCGAGGTGCGCTTTGCCTCCGACCCGCGCAAGCTCGGTCAGCAGATGGCCGAAGTAGCAGGCGCAACCACCGCCGGCAGCCCGGTAAGCCGCTTCCAGGACACCGGCGACCGCGGCGAGGTCCTGCGCTCGATCAACCCGGTGCCGAATCGACCGCCCTGCCTGCCCTGCCATGGCCCGGTGGCGACGCATCCGGTCAACGGCGTCCTGGTCGTCGATTATGACGCGGCGCCGATTCGCGACAGCGCCTGGCGCAGCGCCGCGCTACTGCTGCTCGCCGGAACCGCGGTAATCGGGCTGACGCTGGCCACCCTCTGGCTGCTCCTGCGTCGCCACGTGATTACGCCGCTTGCCCGGCTGGACGCAGCGACGCGCGCGCTCGCCGGCGGCGACCTGACGGCGCGTGCGCCGATCGTCGCGCCCGACGAGATCGGCCGCGCCGCCGCCAGCTTCAACAGCATGGCCGAACAACTGGCGCGCCAGCTGGCCCTGGCCGAGGCGCAACAGCGCTATCTGCAGCAACTGCTCGACGCGCTGCCCGACGGGGTACGCGTGATTCGCGTTGCCGACAAGAAAGTCGTCCTGGCCAATCGCGCCTTCGCCCAGCAGGTCGGCCGCACGCCGGACGAGATCCTCGATCGCCCCTGCCATCAGGCCAGCCACGCGCGCAACGAAGCTTGCGTCGCGACGCTCGTGGTCTGTCCGCTGAGCGAACTGCAGCAGGTCGGCGCCACGCTGAAAGCCGGTCATCACCACCAGCGCGCCGACGGAAGCCTTTTCCCGGCCGAGATTCACGCCGTACTCGTCGAAATCGACAACGATGGACAGAGCGAGCGCTATGTCGTCGAATCAGTGCGCGATCTCGGCCAGGCGGCGCGCGTCTCGCACGAGCAGCGCCTATCCGAACTTGGCCTGCTCGCGGCGGGTATCGCGCACGAGATTCACAACCCGCTGGGTTCGGTTCGCCTGGGCGTACAGGGTCTGGTGCGCGACATCCGCGAGCGCGAGCTGGCGGTCGACCAGATCGTCGACTACATGGGGCTGATCGACCACGAAATCGACAACTGCATCGCGGTCACCCGCCGCCTGCTGCTCCTTGCCCGGCCACCGAGCAACAGCCTGCAACTGGTCGTCCTCAACGAAGCGCTGAGCGATACGCTGCGCCTGCTGGAATTCGATGCGCAAACCCACGGCATCGAACAGCAACTCGAACTCCCGCGGCAAGCGCTGCGCGTCCTCGCCGACGAAGCCGAAGTTCGCATGATCTTCCTCAACCTGATCCAGAATGCGCACCATGCCATGCACCATGGCGGCCGCCTGACTGCGCGCCTGAGCGCCGAGCAGGGCCGCGCGGTCATCGAAATCGGCGACACCGGGATCGGCATGGACGCCGAGCATGTCGCGCGCATCTTCGATCCCTTCTTCAGCCGGCGCGCCGACGGCGTCAGCGGCACTGGCCTGGGACTGACCATCGTCAAGAACTTCGTCGAGCACATGGGCGGCGACATTGTCGTCGACAGCGCGGTCAACCAGGGAACGCGTTTCCGCATACGCCTGGCGCTGGCCGAGACGGCGATCGAGGAGGTCGCGTGAAGAAGAAGACTCTGCTCATCATCGATGACGACACGCTGTTCAATGGCCTGCTGCGTCGGCAGATGGAGGGCATGGGCTTTGCCGCCGTCGGCGCCGGCTCGTGGGCCGAGGCACAGCAGAAACTGGGTGAAATCGAACCGAACGCGATCATCCTCGACTACAAGCTGCCGGACAGCAACGCCGAGCAGATTCTCGCCGAGATCCGTAGCCAATACCCGGTGATCGTCCTCACCGGCTACGGATCGATCCCCAACGCCGTCCTCGCCATCCGCCACGGTGCCGCCGATTTTCTGACCAAGCCGGTAAACCTGGACGAACTCGAACTGACCGTCCGCCGCGTCCTGGAAACCGCCGAGCTACGCGAGTCGAATCAGTTCTATCGCACCCAGCTTGCCTCGCGTCGTCCCGGGCCGCTCGTTTTCGAAAGCGCCGCAATGCGCGAGGTGCAGGCGATGATCGACGCTGTCGGGCCGACCGACACGACGGTCCTCATTCTCGGCGAATCGGGCACCGGCAAGGAAATGATCGCGCAGGCCATTCACGACCGCAGCCCGCGCGCCCAGCGCGAACTGGTCGCCATCGATGGCAGCGGCCTGCAGGAAAGCCTCTTCGAGTCCGAACTCTTCGGCCACGAACGCGGCGCCTTTACCGGCGCCGATCGGCAGAAGAAAGGGCTGATCGAGGAAGCCGCCGGCAGCACGCTCTTCCTCGACGAAATCGGCGACATCGGCACCGCCATCCAGGCCAAGTTGCTGCGCGTCATGGAAACCTCCACCTTCCGTCGCCTGGGCGGCAACAAGACACTGACCACCGACGCACGTTTCATCGCGGCGACCAACCGCGACATCGGCGCCATGAGCCGCAGCGGCAGCTTCCGCAGCGACCTGTTCTTCCGCTTGTCGCGTTTCGTCATCACCGCACCGACGCTACGCTCACGCCGTGAAGATGTCGAACCGCTGGCGCGTCATTTTCTCGCCCTGCTTTCGCGCACCGGGCCGATGACGCTGACCCCCGAAGCACTACGCATCCTGAGCGCGTACGACTGGCCAGGCAACGTGCGCGAGCTGCGCAACGCGATCGAGCGCGCCGTCATCCTCGCCCGCCCGGGAACCCAGGTAAGGGCAGAGCACCTCGCATTCATCCCGCGCGAGCAGACCGGCGAGGTCGTCCTGCGCTTCGAGCACGAACCAACACTGGACGAGATCGAGCGCGAATACCTGCGCGAGGTCATGGTCCGCTACGGCGGCCACCGCCTGAAAGTCGCGACGGTACTGGGAATCAGCGAAAGGCACGTCTACCGCCTGCTCGAGCGCCACGGCGAGAGTCTCTGAAGCCGCCGCGTAAGCCGCGCGTGCGCAAATCGCACAGCCTGGTCGCACCCGGGCAAGCCACGCCCGGTTCGCTCGGCAACCGGCAGCAAGCGTGGTCTGGCCCCGCGCAGTAGGTCATGGCGCTTTCGTCGCATGATCGCTGAGCGCGATCGGCAGCTTCTCCGCCAGTTTCTCCGCCAGCACTGCCACCCTGGCCCTCGTAGCTCCGTCCCTGCGAACGATGGTCTAGCAGCGACCGAAAACAATGTCCCTACCGGCCAGAGGGGATATTCCATAATTCGCGCCCCTACCGTACGGCAGCCTGACAATCAAGCTTGGACTTGCGCGTATCCTCGCGAGAAGACGCTGTAGCTCATCGGGAGAGCGAGGAACACGGGCAAACGTCTGGTCGTCTTCACGAACTCGATATCTTCATTCACGCCAGATCGCTTTTAACCACCTCCTTGAAGATGCAGCATGGAAAATGCAGCACTTCTCGCCTGATTCTGTACTGAAGCGAAGAGCCAGCACGCTGGTCACGAGATAACCCAATAATGTTTCCACCTCGCGCGCACCTACACCCATTTCGACCAAATGGCGCATGCAATGAAAAATAGCGAAGCGTCTTATCCAATTCCGCCGGGCCTGCCCCGTCCACCGTAACCGTTCACGTCCCCCTGGCCACCAGCACCGTCGTGCTCGACGAATCAACACCTTGCCACGGAGCAGGAGGCAACAAGGCAGGGGGGTGTGAACGGTTACCGTCCACCTGCAATGGCGCGGGAAAAAAAAGCGGTCGCGCCGCTCATCAAGGAGCGTCTACAGCACCGCCAGGCCAACGTCGCGCCGCGACCTTGGCCTGGCGCCGCACTGACGCTGACGCTGACGCAATTCCAGAAATTTTTAGTAAACGTTTCCTTGGCGTATGTCCTTGTTTTGGTAAATGCGGGCCTAAAGCGTTTATGCCAAATCGAAGCAATCGACGCAAAGCTTTGCGTCGATTAGGATTGCTACTTCACGTTGAACTAAAGCGCTGCGCGCTGGTGTAGTCACCCCAGCGCCATCTTTCTTCTTGGGTCGGCGCTGCGCAACCTCGCCCCAACCGCCCGACCGCTCGCTGCCCAGCTTCCCACCTCGCTGGAAAATCCTCGATCCTCCCCGCTGCGGGGGACGTCCCCGCAGTCATCGAGGAGAGAGTCATGAGTGAGTTGCGTAAGCGCATGAGGGACGCCATGTGCCTGCGAGGAATGTCGGAACGGACCCAGGAAGCCTACACCGACGCGGTCGCTGAGCTTGCCCGGTACTATGACCGATCGCCGGCGGAACTCGGCGCCGGCGAGGTGCAGGCCTACCTGCTGCACCTGATTCGCGACAAGAAGCTTGCTTATGCGAGCGTCAATCAAGCCTCTTGCGCCTTCCGCTTTCTCTTCCGGCGCGTCCTCGGCCGCTCGGAAGCGGGCTTCGACATTCCGATGGCCAAGGTGCCCAAGCGCCTGCCGCAGATCCTCTCGCGCGCAGAAGTCGGCCGCCTGATTGAGTCCGCGAGAACCCTGCGCGGACGGACGCTGTTGATGACCACCTATGCCGCCGGCCTGCGGGTGTCGGAAGTCTGCGCGCTGCAAGTCGGGGACATCGAAAGCGCGGCCGATCGCATGTGCCGCAAGGTACGCCAAGGCAAGG
>WBZM01001404.1_pt1 | contig 23961 bp, 25 predicted proteins | sample 5204271 | NCBI WGS metagenome assembly WBZM01 (sample SAMN12344346, study PRJNA552823) | activated sludge metagenome | biome: Activated sludge suspended growth; feature: Nitrification reactor; material: Wastewater; isolation source: activated sludge from nitrification reactor of wastewater...
TGCGGTCCAGCTTTACTGGGCCTTTGAACAACAACTTCGTTTCGCTGGGGGCGCTTGTGCCAGAATCATGACGGCGCATCTGCTCGGTGGAATCGGCCTGCTGCGACTACCGTTCCGCCCAGGACGCGTCGAGCCTCATGCCATCAAACGACGACCCAAAACCCATCCGCTACTGACCGTCCCGCGCCATGTCGCTCGGCAAAACATCCTGAAGTCGTGGGGAAAAGCGGCTTAAAGTAGTGCCATGGCTTCTTTGATCGATTAGGTCTGGTGTCGCTCTTCGATACGATGCGACGACTCCAGTGTGTTCAATGAACCGCCGGATGCGGAACCGCACGTCCGGTGGTGTGAGAGGGCGACGGGAATGATCCCGTCCCCTACCCGATTATTCGCGCTATTCGACGGTTCTGGACTGGACACGGCAACCTGAATGCCGGCTCGGACCGCTGGCATACGCGGCGAACGATCGGGTTGCTGGATTGGAATGCCGGCGCGTTCTACAATTCACCGGCGCGTCGTGCCGGTCGCGCCAATTAGCGCAAACGAGACGAACGTTCCGGATGGCCCTGGCCACTCATGGCTACAGCCACCCGCGTGGCCGTCGGCTCCGCCGGCGCGCGGCGAGAACTCAGTCGGCAATGGAAGAGCAGGGGAATCATGGCCAAATTCGAAGAATATTGCGACAAGTACCGGCATCTGCGCATGCAGCGCAACGACGGCATCCTCGAGGTGATGCTGCACAGCGACGACGGTCCCGTGGTGTGGGGAGCCGGCCCGCATCGTGAATGCGGCGCGGCCTTTGGCGATATCGCCGGCGATCCCGGAAACCGCGTCGTCATCCTGACCGGCTGCGGCTCCGAGTTCATCGCCCGCGAGCAGATCGCCCATCCGGGGATCACCGCGCCGGTGTGGGAGCGCCTGCTGGTGCACGCGCAGCGACTGATCTACAACCACCTGGAGATCCGCGTTCCGATGATCGCGGCGATCAACGGCCCGGCAACGATCCATGCCGAGCTTGGCCTGTTGTGCGACATCGTGCTTGCCGCCGACGATGCGGTATTCCAGGATGCGCCCCACTATGTCGAGGGGCTCGTCCCCGGCGACAGCGTGCATGTGCTGTGGCCCTTGCTGCTGGGCATGAACCGGGGCCGCTATTTCCTCCTCACCGGCCAGGAGCTCGACGCCGGGCAGGCACTGGACCTCGGTGTCGTCAGCGAAGTCATGCCGCGCGACCAGCTCATGGAGCGCGCCCGCCAGCTCGCGCGCAAGCTGCTCGAACAACCGCCGCTGACGGTGATGTATGCGCGCCTTGCCATCACCCACGAACTGAAGCGCCTGATGCGTGAGCACCTCGACTATGGCCTGCTTCTGGAAGGGCTGGCGGCGACCGAGTATTTTCCGGGGAAGGACGGCCGGCATTAGGCGGTGCCTGGCGGAGCGGTCCAGGCGCACCGGGGCGGCCCGGTTGCGCTGGATTCCGGTTCACTCTGGACGCCGCGGCGGGAGCGTGCCGGCGTCGGTGACGCGGCCGCGAGGGCCGTGTTCGACGTAGAGGATCTGCGCCTTCTGCCATGCCGCCAGCTTGTCCGGGTCGAGGGCCGCGCCGGTTGCGAGGCGGTCCATGCCGACCGGCCGCCAGCGATCGTCGGACTTGCCGATGCGCGCCTTCAGCCTTTCGCGCAGCGCGCCGACGAGAAACACGACGACGGCGACGCCGACCACGTAGGGCATCACCTCCACCAGCGAGAGAAACGTGGCGAGGCTGATCTGACTCGGGAAGAGGATTTCCGGAAGGTCGTAGCCGAAATGGCGGCCGAGGGCGAAAAGAAACGGGACCCACATGGCCAGCCAGAAGAGCCAGGCGAGCGTCGTGATGACGACTGCCGACAACCGGCGCAGCGGGTGCGCCAGGTCGGGCCGCTCGATGATCAGCGGGAGGCGTCGGGCTTGATGCCGCGGTCGGGACTCGTCCATCGGGCGCGTTTCTCGCTGTCTCGAAAAAGGATTTTCGGCAATGCCACCACCGACGTGGCGGCCGTGATGACCCAGTAGATGATCGGATACCAGATCATCCAGAAATAGTTTTTCAGCAGGCCCCGGTCATAAGGCCGGTCGAGGACCAGGCTAAGCATGATCTGCAGCAGGCAGGTCGTTGCAATCAGCAGTCCGGCCCAGCCAAGCAGCAGGATCGGCGCGCTCTGCAGGTTGATCCGGTAGAAGACCAGGTCGATGACCCGGTAGGTGGCGAGCAGCGCGAACAGGCCGGCCCAGGTAATGCTCATTCCGTATTCGATGCACAGCGGCCACAGCCCGGCGTTCTTCGGTGACAGCAGTTGCGGCGTGTAGTCGAGCAGCACCTGGGTGCCGCCCATCGACCAGCGCAGACGCTGCTTCCACAGGCCGCGCAGGGTTTCCGGCATGAGGATCCAGCACAGGGCACGCGGCTCGAAGCGGACCTCCCATCCGGCCAGCTGCAGCTTCCAGGAAATGTCGACATCCTCGGTCAGCTTTTCCGGGCTCCAGTAGCCGACCTCGTGCAGCGCGCTGCGGCGGAAGGCGGCGATCACTCCGGCAACGGTGAAGATCAGGCCGACCGAGCGCTGGGCGCGCTTGATGAGGCCGACGATCGACGAGAATTCGCCGACCTGGACCCGGCCGAGCAGGGTCGACCGGTTGCGCACGCGCGGGTTGCCGGTGACGGCGCCGACGTCGGGTTCGTCGAAATGGCGCACCAGCCAGTCCAGGGCGCAGGGATCGAGGCGCGCATCGCCATCAATGCCGACGAGGATTTCGGCGGGTGTCAGCAACGCGGCGGTGTTGAGGCCGACCGCCTTGCCCTGGTTCGCGACCTGATGGATGACGCGCAACTTCGGGAAGCGTGCCGCCAGGGCGTTGAGCAGTTCGCCGGTGCGGTCCGTGCTGCCGTCGTTGATGGCGATGACTTCGTAGTTCGGGTAGCGCAGCTCCATCAGGGCTTCGACGGTCTCCTCGACATTCGCCTCCTCGTTGTAGCAGGGGACGAGTACGGCGATCAGCGGGTAGTCGTCGCGCGGCGGCGGCTGGTCGACGATGCGGTGCGGTCGACGCTCGAAACGCAGGTAAAACGCGATGCCGCCGATCATCCAGACGACCGACATCAGCACCGGGTAGAAGAAGACGTAGGCGAGGATGGCGCTCCAGAAGTCGCCGAGCAGGACCGGCAGCGGGATCATGGCAGTTGCGGCTGCCAGCGCAGCGAGAGGGACGGGAAGATGGGGCCCATCAGGCTCTCCGGCAAGCCACCGACGCCGAACTGGCGGAAGCCGTCGGCTTCGAGACGGTTCATGCGGCGGGCGATGGTCTCGGGCGGCAGCGCAGGGTCGAATTCGAAGAGGACGTGCCGGGCCATTTCCCTGGGCACGGCAGCGATGTTCTCCTCGCTGGCAGGCAGCACCACCAGGTCGCCGGGGCGCAGCGCGGCCCATTGCGCCGGTGTCGGCGCCTGGTCCGGGGCCCAGGCGATCTGCAGGGGCCAGACCCAGCGCCCGGCTGCCTCGCGCAGGCGCTCGGCAGCGGCGCTGTCCGGCGCGGCGGGAAGGCGCAGGCCGGCGAAATTGACCTGGCGGGCCAGATCGGCGACCAGTTCCGGCTCATTGAGCCAGGCGGCCGGCAGGTCGATGAAGACCGGCACGCCGGCGCGGCGTTCTGTCTGCCAGGCGATGTGGTTCAGCTTGTCCTCGGCGACCGGGCGCAATCGGGTCGGAAACAGCGCCATCTCGCGGCCGTCGCGCTTGACTCCGGGCTTGACGAAGGCGATGTTCGGGCTCAGCGTCAGCAGGCGGTCGAGGGTGGGCGAGAGGCCGTCCTCTCCCGGCGGCCAGCTGCCAGGGTCGACCCCGACGCTGCGCCCCGGGTTGGGATCCCAGGTCACGCGCAGCATTTCGGCGAAGGCCTGCAGCGACGGGCTGTTCTCGATCAGCTGGCGTTTCCAGACGGCCTTCGGCGTTTTGGCATCGTTGAAGCCGTCGACCAGCGTCAGGCCGATCGGCATGCCGAGCTCGGCGGCGACCTCCTGGGCGGCCAGGTTGCTGCGGCCGTAGGGCCAGACGATGATGCGCGGCGCCTTGCCGGTGTGCCGGCTGATGCTGTCGCGAATCTCGTGGCGCAGGCGGGCGCGGTAGGCGGCATCGTCCTCGTAACGGCCGCTGGCGTACAGGCGGGTGGTCGCCGCCGGCTGCGTGTTGCCCTGCGGGTTGGCGGGAATGCCGCGATGCAGGCCGTAGGAATGCGAGGCGACCTCGACCAGGGCGGATGCCTGCATCTCCCGAACCTGCTCCCAGCTCAGGAACTTGCTGCGCGACACCGGCTTGCCGTCATAGTCGACCATCCGGCCTGCGGGAACGTCCATCCACTGGCCGACCAGGGCGATGACCGCCGGGTAGTTGAACAGCTTGAGGAGCGGAAAGACGCGCGTGTAGGCATCCTCGAACCCATCGTCGAAGGTAAGCAGGATGGCATTGGGCGGCAGTGGCGGACCGCCGGCGCGGGCGGCGAGGATCTGGTCGACGCTGACCGGATGGAAGTCGTTGGCCCGCAGCCACGCGAACTGCCGGGCCAGATCGCTGGCGCGCACGGCGGTCGGGGTCAGCGGATCGTTGTCGGCGAGAACCTCGTGGTAGCTCAGCGCCATGAAGCGGGCGTCGGCGGCCGGCGCCAGCGCGGCGGCGAGCGCCAGCAGGACGCCGAGGAGGGTGCGGATCAGAAACGCCATAGCAGGACCAGGTTGGCGAAGGTGCGGCCTTCGCGTTCGCCGTCGTAGGGGCGCAGCAGGCGGCCGATTCCGTAGCGCAGCGAGAGGTCGCGGTCGACTTCCCAGCGGTGGCCGTATTCGATGGCCTCGATGGCGCCGGTACCGTAGAATTCCTGCCAGTAGGTGCCGCCGGTCAGCGCGAGGCGCTGGCGGAAGGAATGGTCGTAGCTGCGCCAGGTGAGGTTCTCGACGGCCGCGGTCAACCACAGCGAACGGTCGCTTTTCGGGTTGAAGTAATTGACGCTGGCGTCGAGCGAGTTGCGCGAGGCGTCGGCGCCGAGCGTTGTCTCGAACATCCACTTCGGGCCGCTCGCCCAGCGCTCGAACCACAAGGCGTTGACGCCGCTGCGCAGGTTGCCGTCGGAAAAATCGCTGGAATACACGCCGAGCCCCAGCTTGCGCGATTCGTGCTGGCGCCAGTCGGCGCCGAGGCTGACGCGGCTGGCGTGGATGCCGTCGGCGACGGCGCGCAGCGGAATCTGGTTGGTCACGCTCTCGGCGGCACCGTAGAAGGTCCAGTGGTCGTCGGGCTTCCAGCGCACGGTGCCGGTGACGCCGGGCTTGACCCCGCTGCCGCCGTTGACCTCGCCGCTCACCCGCCAGCCGAGATGACGCCATTCGGCGCCGGCGCCGCTGCGGATCCATGTCTGGTTGTCGCCGTAGAAATCGGCGCTGGCCGAATAATTGTGGGCAAAGACCCGCCAGGTGTCGTTGATCGGCCGGCTGTAGAGGAAGCTGTCGATCGACCAGTCCCGGCTGCCGAAGTAATTGACGTCCTGGCCTTGGCCGTAGCCGGCTTCGACATAGAGCTCGTAGCTGTCGTACAACTCGTAGCTGCGGCGGGCGCGGCGCACCGCGCCGTTGTCCGGGTCGATGTCGGCGGCACGGTCGAGCGCGGCGCGGGCCGCGGGCCAGTCCTGCAGGGCGAGCAGGTTCTCGGAAAGGTCGGCGTGCAGCGCCGGGTTGATAGGATCGGAGCCGATCGTCCGGCGCAGCATCTCGTCGCCCTGGTGCGGCCAGCCGCGGGCCAGCGCCAGGCTGGCCGACGATTGCCGGGCTTCGCTGTTGTGGGGTATCGCCGCATGGCGGGCATCGATGCGGGTCAGCGCTTCTCCGAGGCGGTCGGCGAAGATGCGCACGCGGTCGGCCGCGATGTCGGCGCTCAGGCGCTCGCCGTTGTAGCGGCCGTCCAGATGGCGGCGCTCGGGCAGGCTGGCGGCGTAGTGGTCGATGTGAGCGGTCGCGGCGTCGAGCTGCTCGGTCTCGACCAGGGCGAAGAAGAGGCCGAGGTTGGCGTCGAAGTCGTCCGGATTGTCGGCGACGACGCGCTGGTAGAGGGTCAGCGCCTCCTGCGGGCGGCGCAGTTCGAGGTAGCTGCCGGCGACATCGCGTTCGGCCCACAGGGGAACCGGAATATCGCGGGCGAGCAGGGTTTCGTAGAGCAGGACCGCATCGGCGGCGCGGCGGCGGGCGGCGAGCGCGCTGAGGCGGTCGGTGAGGCGGCGCCTGTCTTCGGCATCCGGCACCTTGCCGGCGAAGAACTCGGCGGCGAGCGGGTCGGTTGCAGTCAACGCCTGGTCGAGGCGCGAAAAGCGCTCCGCTCCGCGCAGGGTGTTGCGGTCGACGATGCCGTAGCGGATGTCGAGGGCGATGATGTCGCCCTCCATCGCCCGCCGATCACTCCGGGAGATCGGTGCTTCGAGTTCGGCAGCCTGCGCGAAGAGGCCGAGGCGCATGGCAGCCACCCAGGCAGCCTTGCGCGCCTCGACGTTGTCCGGCTGACGTTTGAGGATGGCGAGTTGGCGGCCCAGCTCCGGTGCCCAGTCCTCGCCGCCGACGGCTGCGGCCGGCGCCTGGGCGGGATACCTTGCCTTCGGCGGCATGACCCAGTTCTCGCCGGCCCCCGCCGTCAGCGCGGCAAGGGCGAGGCAAAGCGGCAAGGCAGGGCGCAAACGATTCATGGCGACGGATTGTAGCGTTTCCCGAGCAATTCGCGGGCGGCGCGGCGACCGCTGCGCACCGCCCCTTCGAGCGTTGCCGGGTATTCAGTCCAGGTATGGTCGCCGGCAAGCACGACGCGCGGGTCGCCGGTACGCCAGTCCGGGCGCGCGAGACCGGGCTGGCAGGCGAAGGTCGCCCGCTTCTCGCGGATGACCTTGTGCCAGAGGGCCGGGCCGGATGCGGGCAGTTCGGCCTGCAGCGCTGCGGCGAGTTCGTCGTCAGTCAGTGCCTCCCAGCCGCCGTGGCCGCTGAGGACGCAGCCGATCAGGCCGTCGCCGCGGTCGACCGCCCACTGGCCGTATTTTCCGGTCTGCTTGAAGAGCGGGAAGGGCAGGCGGAACTGCGGCGCGAATTGCAGGTAGACCGTGGCAATCGGCTCGTAGTCGTATTTCGCGGTCATTTCCGGCCACAGCTTGCCGGCATGTTGCGGGGCGATGGCGATGATCGCCGCGGCGAAGCGCTCGCCGGCGACCGCGACATGCTCGGGCGTGGCCTCGAGCGCCTCGATCCGGGTGGAGAAGCGCAGCGTCGCGCCGCGGGCGGCGAGCCAATGGCTTGCCGGCTCCGGTAGCAGGCGGCCGAGATCGACGCGCGGCAGGAGCAGGTCGGTGTCTTCGCGCCGCCTGCTGCCCAGGCTGTCGCGCAGGACGTTGGCGAAGACCTGGGCGGAGGCGCGGGCGGCGGGAAGGTTCAGCGCCGCCAGGCACAGCGGCTCCCAGAGGTGGCGACGCAGTTCGCCGGTCTGCCCGGCGCCGTCGAGCCACTGGCCGACCGTCGCATCGGCCGCCAGCCGGAAGCCGCGCGCCTTGACTCCCTGCATCCAGCGGGCGGTGGCGGCCTTTTCGCGCCAGCCGACGCCCTGCGCAGTCAGCAGGGCCCAGGCGACGTTGAGCGGCGCGGGCCATTTCGGCAAGGCCAGGCGAAAGCCGGCAGCATCGACGACCTGCAGCGGGCGGCGCTCGAACAGTTGCTCCGGGTCGGCGCCGATGCGCCGCATCACGTCGAGGATGTCGCGATAGGCCCCGAGCAGGATGTGCTGGCCGTTGTCGAGCCGGCGCCCGGCGACGGTTATTGAACGGGCGCGGCCGCCGGGAACGCGGCCGGCCTCGAAGAGCGTGATTTCAGCCCCGGCCGCCGTAAGGTCGACAGCGGCGGCGAGCCCCGCCCAGCCGCCGCCGATGACGGCGACCTTCATGCGACGGCCCAGGTTTTCCAGGCGATCCAGAGCTTGCGCACCGGGGTCAGCGCAATGCGCTGGTGCAGGACCTGGAAGTTGTCGCGGCGGATTTCGTCGAGCAGGGTGCGATAGATCGCCGCCATGACCAGGCCGGGGCGCTGGCTCCTGCGGTCGACGGCCGGCAACTGGGCGATTGCCTGCGCGTAGTATTTCTCGGCGCGCTCGGTCTGGAAGCGCATCAGCGCGGTGAAATTGTCCGAATAGCGGCCGTTGAGGATGTCGGCGGCGGGGACGTCGAACTGCTTCAGCTCGTCGATCGGGATGTAGATGCGGCCGCGACGGGCATCCTCGCCGATGTCGCGGATGATGTTGGTGAGCTGGAAGGCCATGCCGAGGTCGTGGGCGTATTTCTGCGTCTGGCGGTCGCGAGCGCCGAAAATCTCGGCGGCGAGCAGGCCCACGACGCTGGCGACGCGGTAGCAGTAAAGCGACAGGCCCTTGAAGTCGAGGTAGCGCGTCTGCTGGAGGTCCATCTCCATGCCGTCGATGATCTCCAGCAATTGTTCCCCGGGCAGGTTGAAGCGGGCGCTGGCGGCTTGCAGGGCCAGTCCGACCGGATGGGTCGGCTGGCCCGTGGCGACGCGCCCGATTTCCTGCCGCCACCAGGCCAGCTTGGTCGAGGCCAGCGATACGTCCTGGCATTCGTCGACGACGTCATCGACTTCACGGCAGAAGGCGTAGAGCGCCATGATCGCCCGCCGGCGCTCGGCGGGCAGGAACAGGAAGCTGTAATAGAACGAGGAGCCGCTGGCGGCGCACCTTTCCTGGCAATACTGGTCGGGATTCATCGTTCACATTGTAAGGGAACGCCCGGCCACGACGAGCCAGTCGCGCTTGCCGAGCGTGGGGCGGCGCGCGAAGACATCGCCGCGCACGCGGCGCAGGCGCTCGAGGATGCGCAGCCCGCCCTGGATGGTCAGGCGGATTTCCCAGCCGAGGCGGCCGGGCAGGGCATGGACGAGCGGCGCCCCGCGCAGCATCAGTTCACGCGTGCGGTCGATCTGGAAATCGATCAGCGCCGCCCAGTTGGCCGACCAGCGGCCGGCGGCGATGTCGGATTCGTCGATGCGGAAACGCGGCAGGTCGCTCTGCGGGATGTAAACACGGTCCTTTCGCCAGTCGACCGCGACATCCTGCCAGAAATTGACCAGTTGCAGCGCCGAGCAGATGCAGTCGGACTGTTCGAAATGCAGTGTCTCGGTGCGCCCGAACAGGTGCAACACCAGCCGCCCGACCGGATTGGCCGAGCGGCGGCAATAGTCGAGCAGTTCCGGATAGTCGACATAGCGCTTCTTGACGACATCCTGGGCGAAGGCGTCGAGCAGGTCGCGGAAAAGCTGGATCGGCAACGCATGCTGGCGAATTTCCCCGGCGAGTGCAGCGAAGAGCGGTGTCCGTGGCGATGTGCCGGCCGCGATGCGATCGAGTTCCCCCTGACAGGCGGCCAGCCCGGCGAGACGTTCGGCGGGCGAGGCATCGCCTTCGTCGGCAATGTCGTCGGCGCTGCGCGCAAAGCGGTAGATGGTCTCGATCGGCCGGCGCAGGCGCCGGGGGACGAGCAAGGAGGCAACGGGGAAGTTCTCGTAGTGATCGACGGGCATCGGCCGCGAAGTATAGGGTCAAGCCGGCGCCGGTGGTAGAATCCCCCCGCCTGCCCAGGTGGCGAAATTGGTAGACGCAGCAGGTTTAGGTCCTGCCGCCGCAAGGTGTGGGGGTTCGAGTCCCTTCCTGGGCACCAATTAATTCATAATAATCATAACACTGCGTTATCAAGTTAAACCATATTATGAATACATTACGCCAAGGATCTCAGTGGCGAAGCGGGCGAGTTCCATCCTGAATCCGGCGGCATTGGGGTGGCCGCCGCCGTCGTAGCCGGCGGCAATTGCGGCGACGTCAACGTTGCCGGCAGCGCGCAGCGATGCTTTCACCTCGCCTTCGGCGCCAAGTTCCCAGACCAGGCCGAAGCTGCCGCTCCGCTCGGCCAGGCGGTTGCCTAGTTCCGAGGCGAACAGCGCATTGGCGTTGACGGCGAGGCCGTCGATGGCGCGCCAGGCGCGGTCGCCGTCGCTCAACGTTGGCAGCCCGTGGCGTTGCGCCTGCAACAGATCGACGGGTTCGCCGCGCAGGCGGGCGGGCATGACCAGGCTGCCTTGAGCGAGTCGTTCGATCTCGGTCTGGAAAAAGCGCTCGATCGCCTCGCCTTCGGCGAGCAAGGCTCCGTAGCGCGGGGTGTCGGAGGCATCCGCCTGGCGCACGAGATCGTCCCACGCCACAAAGTCGTCGGGCAGCAGGCGCAGGGCGCGGGCGAGCGGGCGCGAGCCCGGGAGTGCGAAGCGCCACAGGTCGACGTCCTCGACATGGCGCAGCACGAGCGGGACGGGGCGATCCGGATGGAAATGCTCCCAGGCGAGGCGAACCCCCGAACTGCCGAGGTCGAAGATGACCGTCAGCGGCAGGGTGGGGTGGCTGAAGCGTTCACGGCCGTCCGCCGCTTTCATCAGTCGCGCGGCCCACGGCTGGCGCGCCGAGGCGTGATGGTCGATCTGCACGACCGATCCGGCGAGCGCTGCCATTGCCTCGAGCACGTCCGGCGCGAACGAAAAGTCGAGGATGAATACGTCGTGTCCGGCAATTTCGGCCATTTCCCAGGGTTGACCGTGGTGCATGGCGCGGTAGCGGGCGCTGGCGCCGAAGCGCAGCCAGGCGGCATAGGCGGCGCCGAAGCCGTCCGGACAGTCGGCATGGTAGAAAACGGTGACCGGGCTGGCTGGCACGGGCTCAGTAGTGCGGCGGGAGTTCGTCGCGCAGGCTGCGCTGCCCGGCGGGGGCGGCTGCCTGCACCTGTTCGCGCAATGTCTCGACCCGGCTGAGGAGCCGGTCGATCTGTTGCTGCTGCCTGTAGATCGTGCGATTCAGCTTGTCGATCATGTCCTCGGCGAAGCTGATCTTGATTTCGAGTTCGCTGATGCGCGTTTCCATGCGGCTGCCTTCGCTCATCGGTCATTGCGCCAGTCGCGCAGCGTTTCCCTGCGCGGCGGCAGGGGGGTCTTGTCGGCGCCCCGCTTGCTGATCAGCGGCAGCGCCACACCCACCACGAACGCCAGGCAAATGCCCAGCACGATCCAGCCCTCGTTCATTGCGCCTCCCGGAAAACTGCGGGCATCTTACTGCGATTCATGCCCGCCGTCGCGCGAGCTTTGGTATCTTTCGGCCATCGCACCCGAGGCACCGAAGACCATGGAAATATCCGCGCATTCACGGGGACTGGCCCGCGATCTCCTGAATTTCATCGACGCCAGCCCGAGTCCGTGGCATGCGGTGCAGACCACTGCCGACCGCCTGCTGCAGGCCGGATTCGTCGCGTTGCGCGAGGATGAGCGCTGGCAGCTCGCGGCCGGCAGGCGCTATTTCGTAATTCGCGGCGGCGCGTCGATCGTGGCCTTCGTGATCGGCAGTGACAACCTGGAAACGCGCGGCTTCCGGCTGGTCGGCGCGCACACCGATTCGCCCGGCCTGCGCGTCAAGCCGAAGGCGTTGCAGGCCGGGGACGGCCTGCTCAGGGTCGGCGTCGAGGTCTACGGCGGGCCGCTCCTGGCGACCTTCGCCGACCGCGACCTGAGCCTGGCGGGGCGCGTTGCCGTGCGCCAGGGCGACGGCATCGCCATGCGCCTCGTGCATTTCGCTCAGCCCCTGCTCCGTTTGCCCAACCTGGCGATCCACATGAACCGCGAGGTCAACGAGAATGGCCTCAAGTTCAACAAGCAGACCGAACTGCCGCTGTTGCTCGGTCTTGGTGGGGATGGCGGCCCTGACGACGGACGATTCCATTCCCTGCTGGCGACGCGGCTCGCGCTTGCCCCCGACGCCGTCCTGAGCTGGGAACTCGCCGTCTGCGATACGCAGCCCGGGACGTTCTGGGGCATGGAGGAGGAGTTCGTCGCCGTCGGCCGGATCGACAATCTGGCGTCGTGCCACGCCGGGTTGACCGCGCTGCTCGGCGCTGCAAGTCCGGCGGCGACCAATGTCTGCGCCTTTTTCGACCACGAGGAAGTCGGGAGCGAGAGCGCCGCCGGCGCCGGCGGCAGTTTCATCGCCGATGTCCTGCGCCGGATCGCCGCCAGTGCCGGCCTCGACGACGAGGGCCTGCGTTGTGCGCTGGCTCGCAGCTTCTTCATCAGCGCCGACATGGCGCACGCCTACCATCCGAACTTCCCGGCGGCCTACGAGCCGGCGCATCGGGTTGCGGTCAACTGCGGTTCGGTGATCAAGACCAATGCCAACCAGCGCTACAGCACCGGGGCCGAGAGCGCCGCCCGCTTCATCGGGCTGTGCGCAAAGGCCGGCGTTCCCTGGCAGCAGTATGCCCATCGCAGCGATCTCGGATGCGGCAGCACCATCGGTCCGCTCATCGCCGCCGGCCTCGGGGTGGCGAGCGTCGATGTCGGTTCGCCGATGTGGGCAATGCACAGCGTCCGCGAGAGCGCCGGCGTTGTCGACCATGGCTGCATGATCGCCGCGCTCACCGCCGGGTTCTCGGAATGACGCGCCGGGCCGGCGGCATTCGGCGTTTCCGGCAAATTGCTTGACTTGCCTGCCGACACCCTTATAATGCGCGTCTCTTCAGGCGGTTAGCTCAGTTGGTTAGAGCGCCACGTTGACATCGTGGAGGTCGTTGGTTCGATTCCAATACCGCCTACCAAATTCCTGACGGAGCTGAAATGATCGCTTTCCGAACTTGCTTCGCAGTTCAGAAGCCCTAATCGAGTCAGCCTTCGTTCGACCAGAAAAGTGCGGCTCGCCCCGCGCTTTTTTTTTGCCTTGAGGCCTGCCATGCCCGATATCCGACTGCCCGACGGTTCCATTCGTTCCTTTGAAAAGGTGGTGACGGTCGCCGAAGTCGCCGCCGGCATCGGCGCCGGCCTCGCCCGCGCCGCTCTCGCCGGCAAGGTCGATGGCCGGCTGGTCGATACGTCGTACCTGATCGCTCGCGATGCCGATCTCGCCATCGTCACCGACCGCGACGCCGAAGGGCTCGAGATCATCCGCCATTCGACCGCCCACCTGCTCGCCTACGCGGTCAAGGAATTGTTTCCCGAGGCGCAGGTCACCATTGGCCCGGTCATCGAAAATGGCTTCTACTACGACTTCGCCTACCGGCGGCCGTTCACGCCGGAAGACCTGCAGGCCATCGAGGAGCGCATGGGCGAACTGGCGAAGCGCGACATTCCGGTCAGCCGCGAGGTGTGGGAGCGCGACGACGCCGTCAGGTTCTTCCACGATCAGGGCGAAAAGTACAAGGCCGAGCTGATCGCCGCGATCCCCGCCGACCAGCAGGTTTCGCTGTACCGTGAGGGCGACTTCATTGACCTCTGCCGCGGCCCGCACGTGCCGTCCACTGGCAAGCTCAAGGTCTTCAAGCTGATGAAGGTCGCCGGCGCCTACTGGCGTGGCGATCATCGCAACGAGCAGTTGCAGCGCATCTACGGCACGGCCTGGGCCCGGAAGGAAGATCTCGACGTCTACCTGCACATGCTCGAGGAGGCCGAGAAGCGCGACCACCGCCGCCTCGGCAAGCAGTTCGACCTCTTTCACATGCAGGACGAAGCGCCCGGCCTGGTCTTCTGGCACCCCAAGGGCTGGGCGATCTGGCAGGAAATCGAGCAGTACATGCGCGCCGTCTACCGTGACAACGGCTACCAGGAAGTGCGCTGCCCGCAGATCCTCGACAAGACCCTGTGGGAGAAATCCGGTCACTGGGAGCACTACAAGGACAACATGTTCACGACGGCTTCGGAAAACCGCGATTACGCGGTCAAGCCGATGAACTGCCCGGGCCACATCCAGGTCTTCAACGCCGACCTGCGCTCGTACCGCGAACTGCCGCTGCGCTACGGCGAGTTCGGCTCCTGCCACCGCAACGAGCCGGCCGGCGCCCTGCACGGCTTGATGCGGGTGCGCGGCTTCGTCCAGGACGACGGCCACATCTTCTGCACCGAAGAGCAGATCGAGTCCGAGGTGACGGCGTTCAACGAACTGGTGAGGAAGGTCTATGCCGACTTCGGGTTCCGCGACATCGCGGTCAAGCTGGCATTGCGTCCCGAAGGCCGCGTCGGGTCCGACGAAGTCTGGGACAAGGCCGAGGAAGCACTGCGTGGCGGCCTGCGGGCATCGGGTCTGGAGTGGACCGAGCTGCCGGGAGAGGGCGCGTTCTACGGTCCCAAGATCGAGTTCCACATCAAGGATGCCATCGGCCGTTCCTGGCAATGCGGGACGATGCAGGTCGACTTCTCGATGCCCGGCCTGCTCGGCGCCGAGTACGTGGCGGGGACCGACGAGCGGCGGACGCCGGTGATGCTGCACCGGGCGATCCTCGGGTCGCTCGAGCGCTTCATCGGCATCCTGATCGAGAATTTCGCGGGCGCCTTGCCGCTCTGGCTGGCGCCGGTGCAGGCGGTCGTCCTCAATATTTCCGAAAGGCAGGCGGACTACGCCGCCGAAGTCGCGCGAAAGCTACACCAGGCGGGCTTCCGCGCCGAGCCGGATTTGCGCAACGAGAAGATAACCTATAAAATCCGCGAACATAGCTTGAACCGGATGCCTTACCAGCTGGTCGTGGGGGACAAGGAAAAGGCGGACGGAATGGTGGCCGTGCGTACTCGCGGCGGTCAGGATCTCGGACAGATGTCCGTCGGTGACCTGATCGGGCGACTTCGAAGTGAAGTTGCCGCGCGCAGTGGCACGGCTTAATTATTGTTGTTTTCGGGGGTCACACCATAGCTCAGAACAAGGCACATCGCCTGAACGAAGAAATTACGGCGCCGGAGATTCGTCTCCAGGGGGTGGAAGGGGAGCAACTCGGGGTCATGAGTATCCGGGCTGCGCTGCACATAGCAGAGGAAGCCGGGGTCGATCTGGTCGAGATCGCCCCGATGGCCAGCCCGCCGGTCTGCCGCGTCATGGACTACGGGAAGTTCAAGTACCAGGAACAGAAGCGTGCCCATGAGGCCAAGTTGAAGCAGAAGCAGGTGCAGGTCAAGGAAGTCAAGCTGCGCCCAGGCACCGACGAGAACGACTACCAGATCAAGCTCAGGAACATGATGCGGTTCCTGGAAGAGGAGGACAAGGTCAAGGTGACCCTGCGCTTCCGGGGTCGCGAAATGGCGCACCAGGAATTCGGCATGCGCCAGCTGGAAAGAATCAAGGCGGATCTCGACGCCGTCGGGCAGGTCGAGCAGATGCCGAAGATGGAAGGCCGCCAGATGATCATGGTCATCGGACCGGCCAAGAGGAAGTAGCAACAGGCAGTCAAATACAAGTGCTTTCGGGTAATCGAAGCGTTCCCGCCGGGAACCACCTGACGGCATGTCATTAGGAGCAGGAAATGCCCAAGATGAAGACCAAGAGCGGCGCCAAGAAGCGCTTCTCGGTTCGCGCGGATGGCAGCATCAAGCGCGCCCAGGCGTTCAAGCGCCACATTCTGACCAAGAAGACCACCAAGGTTAAACGCCATCTGCGGGGTTCGGTCGTTGTCAGCCCGCGCGACGCCGCCGTCGTTCGCGCCATGATCCCCTACGCGTAAGGAGGCCCGGAATGTCCAGAGTCAAGCGTGGCGTAACGGCCCATGCCCGTCACAGGAAGGTCCTTGCGCAGGCCAAGGGTTACCGCGGCCGCCGCAAGAATGTCTATCGCGTCGCCAAACAGGCGGTGATGAAGGCCGGTCAGTATCAGTATCGTGACCGTCGTCAGCGCAAGCGCCAGTTCCGTTCCCTGTGGATCGCCCGCATCAATGCCGCCGCCCGCGAGTTGGGCATGAAGTACAGCACCCTGATGAACGGTCTGAAGAAGGCCAATATAGAGGTCGACCGCAAGGTGCTGGCCGATCTGGCGGTCTTCGACCAGCCGGCATTTGCTGCCTTGGCCAGCCAGGCCAAGGCACAGCTCGGCGCCTGAGCGAAAGCATGATTGGAAAAGGAGGCGCAAGCCTCCTTTTTTGGTTTCGGCCGCCGCTTTGCGGCTTCACGTCGGATGCGCCGACATGAGCCTTCACTGAAACCTGCGTTTTGTTGGTGGAACCCATGGACAATCTCGATCAAATTGTTGGCGAAGCCCGCTCGGCGTTCGCCGCCACGAGCGACCCGGATGCGCTGGAGCAGGTCAAAGCACGTTTCCTCGGCAAGAGCGGCCGGATCACCGAACTGCTCAAGGGCCTGGGCAAACTGCCGGCGGAGGAGAAGAAGGCCGCCGGCGCCGCGATCAACCGGGTCAAGGAACTTGTCGAGGCGGCGCTCGGCGACCGCCGCGAGGGCATCCGCAAGGCGGCGCTGGAAGCACGCCTGGCCGAAGAGGCGCTGGACGTGACCTTGCCGGGTCGCGCCGAAGCGCGCGGCGGGTTGCACCCGGTGACGCGGACGCTGGAGCGCATCGAGTCCCTGTTCCGTTCGATCGGCTTCGAGGTTGCGGACGGTCCCGAAATCGAGGAAGACTTCTTCAACTTCACCGCCCTGAATACGCCCGAGGATCACCCCGCGCGTTCGATGCACGATACTTTCTACCTGCAGAATCCGGATGGCTCGCTGGCGGAGAAGGTGCTGCTGCGCACCCACACCAGCCCGATCCAGGCGCGTTACATGCAGGCGCACGTGGCCCGCCACGGTCAACTGGAAAAAATGCCCGAAATCCGCATCATCGCGCCGGGCCGCGTCTATCGCGTCGATTCCGATGCCACCCATTCGCCGATGTTCCATCAGGTCGAAGGGTTGTGGGTCGGTGAGGGTGTCTCGTTCGCCGACCTCAAGGGCGTCATCGCCGACTTCCTGAAAAGTTTCTTCGAGAGCGACGACCTCAAGGTTCGCTTTCGTCCCTCATTCTTCCCGTTCACCGAGCCTTCGGCCGAGATCGACGTCGCCTTCATGAGCGGCAAGCTCGAAGGCCGCTGGCTGGAAATCGCCGGCTGCGGCATGGTGCATCCGAACGTGCTGCGCATCGCCGGCATCGACCCCGAGCGCTACACCGGATTCGCCTTCGGTTTCGGCCCCGACCGCCTGACCATGCTGCGCTACGGCGTCAATGACCTGCGCCTGTTCTTCGAAGGCGACCTGCGCTTCCTGAGGCAATTTGCATGAAATTCTCCGAATCCTGGCTGAGAACCCTCGTCGATCCCCGACTGTCGAGCGAGGACCTCGCCCATCAACTGACCATGGCCGGCCTCGAAGTCGAGGAACTCGACCCGGTCGCGCCGCAGTTCAGCGACGTCGTCGTCGTCCGGGTGCTCGAGGTGACGCGTCATCCGGATGCCGACCGCCTGAATGTCTGCCGGGTCGATACCGGCCGCGGCGAGCCGGCGACCATCGTCTGCGGCGCCCCGAACGTGGCCGCCGGCCTGAAAGTGCCGTGCGCGCTGCCGGGCGCCAGACTGCCCGGCGATTTCGAGATCAAGGTGGCCAAGGTGCGCGGCATCGAGTCGTCGGGCATGCTCTGTTCGGCCCGGGAGCTGGGAGTCGCCGAAGACGCCTCGGGCCTGCTGGTTCTGCCGGCCGATGCGCCGGTCGGGCAATCGATCCGGCAATATCTCGACCTCGACGACCGGCTGTTCACGCTGAAGCTGACGCCGAACCGCGCCGACTGCCTGTCGCTGACCGGAGTCGCCCGCGAGGTTTCGGCCATTACCGGCGCCCCGGCCGATCTGCCCGAGGTTCCCGCCGTCGCGGCCACCATCGCCGACCGGCGTGCCGTCGCCCTCGATGCGCCGGCCGCGTGTCCGCTCTATCTCGGCCGCGTCCTGAAAGGCGTCGACGCCAGGGCGCCGACGCCGGACTGGATGAAGCGGCGCCTCGAGCGCGGCGGCATTCGCGCCATCTCGGCGCTGGTCGACGTGACCAACTACGTGATGCTCGAACTCGGCCAGCCGCTGCACGCCTTCGACAACACCCGCCTCGATGGCACGGTGCATGCGCGCATGGCGCGGCCCGGCGAGAGCCTGCTGCTGCTCAACGAGCAGACCATCGCCATAGACACCGACATCCTGACGATCGCCGATGACGCCAAGCCGCTGGCGATGGCCGGCATCATGGGCGGGGAAGACAGCGGGATCACGCTGGATACCAGCGAACTCTTTCTCGAAGCCGCCTTCTTCGCCCCGAAAGCGATCGCCGGGCGTGCCCGCCGCTACGGTTTCGGTTCCGACGCCTCGCACCGCTTCGAACGCGGCGTCGATTTCGGCAACACGCGCGCCGCCATCGAGCGGGCGACCCGCCTGATTCTGGACATCTGTGGCGGCGCCGCCGGGCCGGTGGTCGAGGCGCGGGCCGCGATGCCGGCGCGCAACCCGGTGCGCCTGCGCACCGCGCGCGCGGCAAGCGTACTCGGCGTGCCCTTGCCGGCAACGGAGATCGCCCGGCTGTTTTGCGGGCTCGGGCTGCCGTTTACCCGCGATGGCGACGATTTCCTGGTCGAGCCGCCGACCTGGCGCTTCGACATCGAGATCGAGGAGGATCTGATCGAGGAGGTCGCCCGCCTGCACGGTTACGACAACATTCCCGCTCCCGTGCCGCGCGGTCCGCTGGCGATGCTGGCACAGCCGGAAGGGCAGCGTCCGCCGGCGCGCGTCCGGCAGTTGCTGGTCGATCGCGGCTACCAGGAAGTGGTCAATTTCGCCTTCGTCGAAGAGGCCTGGGAACTGGACTTCGCGGCCAACGCCGACCTGATCCGCCTGGCCAACCCGATCGCCAGCCAGGCGGCCGTGATGCGGTCGACCCTGCTGGGCGGCCTGATTGCGAATCTGGTGACCAACCTCAGGCGCAAGCAGGGCCGGGTCCGGCTGTTCGAAACCGGGCGCATTTTCCAGCGCGCTGCGCACGGCCTGCCCGTCGACGGTTTTCATCAGCCGTGGAAACTGGCGGGGCTGGCTTACGGCGGGGCGTTGCCGGAAGGCTGGGGTAGCGGCGCGCGCAAGGTCGACTTCTACGACGTCAAGGGCGACCTCGAGGCCTTGCTGGCGCCGGCCGCCTTGCGCTTCGAGAAGCTTGTGCATCCGGCCCTGCATCCGGGCCGGGCCGCGAAGGTGCTGCGCGATGGCGTCGAGATCGGCTGCATCGGCGAGTTGCATCCGGAATGGGTGCTGAAGTACGACCTGCCCCTGGCGCCGGTGGTCTTCGAAGTCGATTTCGCCGTCGTCACGGCGACCGGCGTTCCGGCCTACGCCGAGGTCTCGAAATTCCCGCCGGTGATCCGTGACCTCGCCATCGTCGTCGATCGGGAGCTGGCGCTGCAGACGCTGAAGGACGGCCTGAAAGACCGCTTGCCGGCGCTCGTACAGGACATCCATTTGTTCGATCTGTACGCCGGAAAGGGTGTTCCGGAAAACAAGAAAAGTCTTGCTTTCCGTATAGTTATGCAAGATACTCAACGTACTTTGCAAGATGCGGAAGTCGAACTGGCGGTGCAGCAGCTGGTCTCCTTTCTGGAGCAGGCATTCGCAGCGCAGTTGCGTTCCTGACGGAAATCAACGGATGACACTGACCAAAGCGGAACTCGCCGACCTGCTGTTCGAAAAGGTTGGCCTCAACAAGCGTGAGGCCAAGGATATGGTCGAGGCGTTTTTCGAGGAGATCCGCAATGCCCTGGAGACCGGGGATGGCGTCAAGCTGTCCGGCTTCGGCAATTTCCAGTTGCGCGACAAGCCGCAGCGTCCGGGGCGCAATCCCAAGACCGGCGAGGAAATCCCCATCACCGCCCGCCGCGTCGTGACCTTCCACGCCAGCCAGAAACTGAAGTCCGATGTCGAGCTCGCCAGCGATGGAACAGCGGCATAGGCCCTCGGGTGGCGAGGAATTGCCACCGATTCCGGCCAAGCGCTATTTCACGATTGGCGAAGTCAGCGAACTGTGCGGAGTCAAGCCGCATGTGCTGCGTTACTGGGAGCAGGAGTTCAACCAGCTCAAGCCGGTCAAGCGCCGCGGCAACCGGCGCTACTACCAGCATCACGAAGTCCTGCTCGTCCGGCGCATCCGCGAGCTGCTCTACAGCCAGGGTTTCACGATCAGCGGGGCACGCAACAAGCTGGACGAAGCGGGCGTCGGCGACGATGTTGCGGTCGACCATCAGGAAAAGGCGAAAACCACCGGCAGCCTGCGCACCGAACTGAAGAGCATCATCGATCTGCTCGGATAGTAGAGGCGGTGCACGCTTTAAAGTTCTGCATGAGGAATGTATCCTAACGCGTTGTTGTTAAACAGAAACGTGGGTGCCTTCCGAGCCGCGGCGGCGGTATTCTATCATGGAGCACTCTTCGGATACGGGATTTTCCGGGTTTGAGGCCCCCGGCAAGGCGGCGCGCTTTGCCGAGGGTAATGGAACAGTCAGGCCGCGAGGTCGAAGACCAGCACTTCGGCAGCGCTGCCGTTCTTCAGGGTGATGGCGGGCTCGTCGGAGAGCAGGGCGGCGTCGCCGCCGTTCAGGGTCCGGCCATTGACCTCGATCGTGCCGCGCACGACGTGAACATAGCCCTTGCGCCCGGGGTCGAGCCGCAGGGCGGCTGATTCGCCGGCGTCGAAGAGACCGGCATACAGCGCGGCGTCGGCATGGATGGTGACCGAGCCGTCGGCACCGTCCTCCGAGGCGATCAGGCGCAGGCGGCCGCGCTTGTCGGCATCGGCAAAGCCTTTCTGTTCATAGCCGGGTTCGATTCCCGTCTTGCGCGGCTCGATCCAGATCTGGAAGAGATGCGTCGTCTGATCCGGCGCATGGTTGAACTCGCTGTGGCGGACGCCGCGCCCGGCGCTCATGCGCTGGACGTCGCCGGGCGGTATGTCGGTGCCGTTGCCCATGCTGTCCTTGTGGGCCAGCAGGCCGGCGGTGACGTAGGTGACGATTTCCATGTCGCGATGGCCATGGGTCCCGAAACCGGTGCCGGGGGCGACGAAGTCTTCGTTGATCACCCGCAGGTTGCCCCAGCCCATGTGCGCCGGATCGTGGTAATCCGCGAACGAGAAAGAATGATGGCTTTGCAGCCAGCCGTGGTCGGCGTAGCCGCGATCTTCGGATTTGCGAACGGTCAGCATGGGCGGGGCTCCTTTGGCGGAAGTGGCGGGTTACTGCTTGATGGCTTCGATGGCGATGTCGATGCGCACGTCGTCGCCGACATTCGGCGCGTACTTGCCGGCGTTGAATTCCGAGCGCTTGACCACCGTCCAGGCGTTGGCGCCGATCGCGTCCTTTTTCAGCATCGGGTGCGGTGCCGCCTTGAAGTCGGTCACCGTCAGCGTCACCGGCCTGGTCACGCCCTTGAGGGTCAGGTTGCCTTCGACCTTGGCCGGCTTGTCGCCGTCGAAGACGACCTTCGTCGACTTGAAGGTGGCGGTTGGGTACCTGGCGGTGTCGAGGAAATCCTCGCCCTGGATGTGCTCGTTGAAGGTGCCGTAGCCGGTATTGACGGATTTGGTGTCGATCACGATGTCGACCGCACCTGTCCTGGCGACCCTGTCGAAGACGACGGTGCCGGTGGTCTTGTCGAAGCGGCTGAGCTGGGTCGAGTAGCCGAAGTGGCTGTACGAGAAACGCGGAAAGGTGTGGGTGCCGTCGACGACGAAGGTTTCCGGTGCAGCGAGCGCCGGGGCGGCGGCGACCGCAGCGAGGACGAGGGCGGCCGAAAGTTTGCTGAGCTTGGTCATGGTGATTCTCCTGTGGTGGGTTGGGGGGGTTACTTGCCGGTTGCGGCGATGCGGAACTTGATCTGGACCTCGTTGGCGACGATGTCGAACTTGGCCCAGGAGCCTTCGCCGATCGCGAAATCGCCGCGGCGGATGGTGAAGCTGCCGTCGAAGACGCCACTGTTGCCCTGTGCCGTGAAGGTGGCTGGAACGACGACCTCCTGCGTCTTGCCCTTGATCGTCAGCTGGCCGGCGACTTCGTAGCGGTTGCCGCCGAGCGCCTTGACGCTGCCCGAAACGAAGCGGGCGGTGGGGAATGCCTTGGTGTTGAACCACGGCTTGGTGGCGACCTCGTCGTCGCCTTCCGCGGCGCCGGTATCGACGCTGGCCAGCTCGACATCGAAAGTGGCTTTGGCGGCGGCCGGCTTGGCCGGATCGAAGCTGAGCTGGCTGGAAAAGCGCTTGAATTTGCCGTCGACCGCAACACCCATCTGCTTGTAGGTGAAGTTGATGGCGCTCTTGTCGGGCTGGACCTGGTTGAATTCGCTAGCCTGGGCGGCGAGGGGCAGGGCGCAGGCGAGGGTGGTGACGAGGTTGAGCGCGAGGCGTTTCATGGTCATTTCTCCGTGGCGTGAGCAGGCAACATGCGGGTCAGGATGTCGTCCTTGTCGATGAAGTGGTGTTTCAATGCGGCGCCGACGTGGCCGGCGATGACGGCGACGAACAGCAGGTTGAGGCTCATGTGGACGGTCTGCAGCAGGTCGCCGAGTTCCTTGTTCTTGCCCAGCAGGTCGGGGATGGGCAGGATGCCGAACCAGACGGTCTGGAAGCCCTTGGCCGAACTCATCAGCCAGCCCGAGAGCGGGATCGCGATCATCAGCGCGTAGAGCACGAAGTGGCCGGCGTGCGCGGCGAGCTGCATGACCCTGGGCATGGTTTCCGGCAGGGCGGGGGGCCGGTGCGTGAGGCGCCAGAACAGGCGCAACCAGACGAGCAGGAAAGCGGTCACCCCGGCCCACTTGTGCCAGGAGTAGAGCTTGAGCTTTTCCGGCGACAGCGGCAGGTCGTGCATGTAGAAGCCGAGCGCGAGCAGCCCGAAGAAAAGGATGGCCATCAGCCAGTGCAGGCCTTTGGCGGTTCTTGTGTAATGCGTTGTCACGGTCGACCTCCTTGTTGGGGCAGGAATGAATAGGCGTCCATGGCGATGACGTAATCGTCGATGCCGGAATGGAAGCGCTCGGCGCGGGCGCGTTCGCCGCCGGCACCGAGTGCGACATAAAGCGGCAGCAAATGTTCATCGCTCGGATGCGACTGCACGGCGCCCGGCGCCTGGCCGCGGTAGTCGAGCAGGGCGGAAACGTCGCCGGCGTCGAGACGGGCGGCGATCCAGTCGGCGAACTGGCGCACGTAGGCCGGCGTCCGGCCGCCGCTGCGCGCCGCCGCCTGGTAGTCGCGCAGGTTGTGCGTGACGTTGCCCGAGGCGACGATCAGGAAGCCCTTGCCGGCGAGCGGCGCCAGCGCCTGCCCGAGCCGGTACGCCTGGTGCGGGCCGCCCTGGCTCTGGATCGAGAGCGGAATGACGGGAACGTCGGCGTCGGGGAACATCAGGCGCAGCGGCACCCAGGCGCCGTGGTCGAGGCCGCGCCCGGGATCGCGCGCGACCGGCAGGCCGGCGCTGCGGATGGCGGCGACAACTTCCTCGGCGGCTTCGCGGCAACCGGTGGCCGGGTAGCGCAGGGCGTAGAGTTCTTCCGGGAAGCCCCGGAAGTCGTGGATCGTTTCGGGACGGTCGGCGAATCCGACCGTCGGCAGCGCCGTATCCCAGTGCGCGCTGACGACGACGATGGCGCGCGGCAGCGGCAGGGCGCCGGCCGCCGCCGCGATCGCCGCGCCGGCCGCGCCCGGGTGCAGGGCGAAGGTCGGCGCGCCGTGCGGAACGAAGAGAGCGGGTTGAATCGGTGTCATGCGAATTACTCCTGAAGCGATGGGCGAACTGTAATCCTCCTTTCTGGTCCGAAATAGCAGACAATCGGCAAATGTTTATTGCGAAAACGGCAACAATTGGCTCCAACGAAGGCATGCGCCATCGCCTCCGGAGCACTCGTTCGGGCAGGTCTTGCGTGGTGGCGCTGCCGTCCCCGTCCCGCCCTTGCCGGCAGCAGAGGGCGCGGCGAAGCGCCGCGCGGCGGCGGGGTATGCCCTGGCAGCGCCTAGCGCCGGTCGCGGTGGGAGATCTCGACCACGCGCGCCCGGCGCGCGAGCTGTTCCACCAATGCGGTCGCCTT
>WBZM01001405.1_pt1 | contig 23961 bp, 22 predicted proteins | sample 5204271 | NCBI WGS metagenome assembly WBZM01 (sample SAMN12344346, study PRJNA552823) | activated sludge metagenome | biome: Activated sludge suspended growth; feature: Nitrification reactor; material: Wastewater; isolation source: activated sludge from nitrification reactor of wastewater...
CGCCACGATCGGCGGCAACACGCAGTGCCTGGTGGTGCCGGCCAGTCTGCCGGCCAAGTCGCTGGCCGAGTTCGTCACCTACGCGAGAGTCAGTCCGAAGCCACTGATGCGGGGTGCGAACAACGTCTCGGAAGACATGGTGGCCGGACAGGTGAGCAGCACCTTCGGCCTGGCCTTCGAACGGGTGCCCTACAAGGGTGCGCCCCAGTTGCTTCCCGACCTGCTCGAAGGTCGGATCCAGGTCGCCGTGCTGCCCGTGAGCGCGAGTGTCCCGCACGTGAAGGCTGGCCGCCTGACGATGCTCGGTTGCAGCATGGCCGAACGGATCGCCTCGCTTCCGACGGTGCCCACGCTGGCCGAGTCTGGCGTGTCTGCGGCTCCACTGATTACCGCGCACTTCGTCCTGGGCCCCCCGCGGCTGCCTGCCGACATCGTCGACCGCCTCGCCGTGGCCGCGCAGCAGGCGGCGCAGGCGGCCGAGTTCAGGCAGGAGATGGAACGCCTGCTCATCGTCGGCAGCCTCCGATCGCCTGCCCAAACGCGGGAACTGATGCTCCAGGCGGAGGCGCAGTACGTGCAGTTCGTCCGCGAGACGGGCGCCAGCATCGATTGAGCCCGGGGGGGGCTCAGCGGTGGCTCAACCAACTGGAGGCGCGCCGGCTGTTGCCCTGGTGCCATGCCGGCCGACCATCGGCACTGGCCTGCCCCTTGGCATTCGTCACCTGGGCAAGTTCGGCGCAATGCGCGGCGGCGAAGTCGGCGAAGACGCGCAGTCGCAAAGTTCGGCGCAGTTCAGGTCGGAAGTACATTGCCAGTGGTGGGGGGTCCATCATCTCCCAGTCCAGCAGCGCTGCGACAAGGCGGCCGCTCGCCAGGTCCGCTTGCGCGGTGGCAGGCGCGATGCGCATCACGCCGCCGTGGTCCAGGGCCAGAGCCAGCAGGTTGTCGCGGTGGTTGGAGTTCAGCCACCCCCGCACAACCACCTCTTCGATGACCTCGCCCTGCGGCCCCGCCTGCCGGTAACGCCAGAGATCCAGAAGCTTGCCGTAGGGATTGCGGTAGCTGAGGCAGTTATGGTCAGCGAGATCGCGCGGGTGGCGAGGAAAACCCTGTCGCTTCCAGTAGTCCGGCGTGGCTGCAGTGACCTGCGCCATCACAGGCAGTTCGCGGCGCACCCAGCTGCCGGCCTCGAACCAGCCGTGCAACAGCAGCAGGTCGCAGTCCTTCGCGGCAGTCTCTTCCAGGTGCAGCACAGCGCGAAGATCCAGCGTCAGGTCAGGATAGCTGGCATGGAAGGCCGACAGCGTCGGCACGATGCAGTGCTGCAAGAGAAACGGTGTACCACCCACGACCAGCGTGCCCTGCGGGCGCTGCCGCGCCTGTCGCAGCCCGTCATCAGCCGCCTGCAATTGCGCCACCAGCGGAGCGCAGGCTTCGGCGTATTGCGCACCGTCGGCTGTGAGCTGCAGCCCGCGGCTGCCGCGCTGGAACAGCGTAGCCCCGAGTTCGGCTTCGAGGGCGCTGACCAGCTTCGCGACGGCCTGCAAGGACACGCCTTGCTGGCGTGCCGCGGCCGACAAGCTGCCGCTTTGTGCGGCCGCGAGGAAGTACTGAATCGCTTTGAGCTTGTCCATTGAGAAGGGAGTGTCGCGTGAGGATGCAGACGTTGGCAATCGTCGCCTTTACGGGCCCTCGCGTGGGAGTTGAACGTGACGCTGGTATCTGCTGACCCGCCTGCCCCGCCGCCCTTCGTCTTCGACGACGGTGCCGCGTACGAGCTGATGATCGGACGATGGAGCGCGCTGGTGGCACAGCCGTTCCTGGACTGGCTGGCGCTTCCGCACGGCCTGGCATGGCTGGACGACGGTTGCGGCGATGGCTCGTTCACTCAAGCGCTGGTGTTGCATCAACGTCCCGCATCGGTGGTCGGCGTGGATCCAGCCCTGTCCCAGCTCAGCTTCGCGCGCCAGCGGGTGGCGAGCGCCGAGGTTTGCTTCATGGAAGGGGACGCCCAGGCATTGCCGCTGCCGGACGCATCGGTCGACGCCGCGGTGATGGCCCTGGTGCTCTTCTTCGTGCCCGACCCGCCGCAAGGTGTGCGCGAGCTGGTACGGGTGGTCAAGTCGGGCGGGATGATTGCGGCCTATCAATGGGACCTGGCCGGCGGCGGATTCCCGCTGCAGCCGATCCTCGATGCCGTTCACGCGGCGGGCTACAGGTCGCAGCAGCCGCCGAGCGCGTGGACGGCAGCGTTGCAGGCATCGGAAGACCTTTGGCGAAGCGCCGGCCTGGTGGACGTGCAGACCCGCCAGTTCGAGGTATGCCGTACCTTCAATGGCTTTGATGACTATTGGCGCACGGCCTACGGGAGTCCGCGCCTGCGCGAGCTGTTCGCGACACTTTCGCCGCTTGATCTGCAGCGTTTGAGTGAGCACGTACGCGGGCAGATCGGTGGCGCGGCAGAAGGTCCACTCGTCTTGAAGGCGAGAGCGAATGCTGTCAAGGGGCGAAAGCGCTGAGTTGCGGCCTCTAGCCTTGCTTCCTGTGGATTGACGGCTTTGTAGTCGGCCGCTGAGCGGCGGCTCATGGCCGGTTGCGTGAATCCACGGCCGCGCCAGAAAGTTGACCGCCGGGATGGCACCCTTGGTGGGCAAGGTCAGCTTACTGCGAACCTGGCGTAGACCCGGAGCCGGCCATCAGCGGCCGGTCGAACTGCACTCCCAGCTTCGGCACCGACGAGGCCTCGGATGACAGCTTTGCGGCGATGAGTCCTGTCCGCTCGCAGGCCCGCCTCGGCCAGAAGCTGACGGTGGCCACAGGCAGCTCTCTGGCACTTCTTCTACCCATCCCTCCTTCGGGCTTGCGTTCGACTGAAGGACCGCGCTGCCGCTCAACCCGCGGCGTCGTAGGCCTTGCGGAGCCAGCTCTGCAACAGCGCATCGACCTCCGCTGTACTTGTGATGCGCGTGGTGGCGCTGCACATGCTGCCCGGAGGCTGCAACTTCAGCCTGGCATGTGTCGGCAGGTCTTTCACGTTCAGGCCGATCTCGACGCTGTCTTTCGTGGCAGGTCCCACCATCGCGAACTGCTTCTTCCGGCGCAGGCTGATGTAGGACTTCTTCGGTGCCTCTTCGAACTCCCCGAACGCCCTGATCTGCGACATCACAGCTTCGTGCAGGGGACGCAGACCCGACTTCGCACCGGTGTAAATGTCGGACAGCGGGTCGCCACTTGCCGCCGCTGCAGCGGCGGTCGGCGCGCCTCCGCCCAGGTCAGGCAATGGTTTGTCGAAGAAGAGCGCGACGGTGTTCGCGTCGCCGTAGCCGAGCTTGAAGTGCTCCATCAGCCAGCTGCGCCTCTCGCCGTGCTTGGCGGCGCCGCTGGCGGCAACGGCGGCGTGCAACTCGGCAATGGTCTTGCCGGTGCGGGCCTGGATGTTCTTGAGCTGCGTGATCGTCGCGGCTGCGGGGTCTGCCATGGCATGCTCCTATCGTCAGTGGTTCAGCGCAACGTCAAGGGCCAGTGTTCGCTCTTCGTGCGCGCCGGCAGCACGAACTCCATGTTGTCGAACATCCAGTACATCAAGCGCGTACCCACGGGCGGCTTGCCGGTCTCGCAGATCGCCTTGAGCGTGGCCAGGATGCGGGTGCCGCCGCCGGCCATGCTCTTGGCGGTCGGAGTGCCCGAGGGCATGCCCAGCACCCGGAGCGTCACTTCGACGCCGTCGCCCACAGGCTTCAGTTCATAGCTGACTCGGCATACTGGATCGTCGAACTGCGTGAAGCGGTGCGTGTGCACGAACCGACGGGGCGGCTCGAACACCTCCACCGTGCCATCGACGATGACGTGCCTGCCGCTTCCCGTGCGCATCTGCGTCGGCACGCCGGCACCGAGCTCGCCGACGCTGTGCAGCCAGGCGTTGAACACCGCTCCCTGGGCCTCGCCCTGTTTGGTGAGTTCGCGCCAGACTCGTTGGATGTCGGCCTTGATGAAGATGCGGAAGACAGCGTCCTCAGCGTTGCCAGTGTCAGCCATGCTTACGAGCCTTTCTGGTGGGTGAAGCGTGTTGGTTTGTCAGGGCGTGCACCTCGGCCCCTTCCGCGTCGTACTTCAGTCGCGTGAGGCGAGCGGCCCAGAAGGCGCTGAACTCCGTCGTCCAGCGCTCGTGGATCAGTTGCAGCGGCGTCGGGTCGAACCACAAGCGCTTGTCGCGACCGTCCTTGGCCGTCACGAGCAGACCACCACGCTCCAGTGCGGCAAGATGCTTCATCACCGCGTGGCGGCCGATCTCGGCAGAGAAGAACTCGCAGACGTGGTTCACGTTGCATCCGCCCTCACGCTTGAGCAGGTCGAGCATGCGCCGGCGAATATCGGAAGAGAGCGCGAAGAAGGTAGCGTCAAGCTCGTCGGCCTTCATATGTGCCCTAATAGTCACATGTTTCGGCCAGGCTTGTCAAGCGAGTGAGTTGTAGCGTCCGGCCATACGTTCTGGTGCGGCATCGCGCCAGCGGCCGCTGGGCGGCACGTCGTTCGGCACAGTGGATGTCGCCGATGGGTCGGGAACCGCCTTTCGGCACCTAGACAGGCCTGGCAGAGTCGACACAGAGTTTCACCGCGAGTGGCCGACAGCATTCAGACGCGAACCGTGTTGACACAGCGCGTGCTGCGAAGTTGAAGAATTGGCCTTGCAAGTCCTTGATTTACCTTGGCGAGCCGTCGACACAGAGATTCAAAGGATCATCAGCGGGAGGGTCCGGCGCGCAGGATAGCCGCCCTCAATCGGGCTTGATCTTCGCCCGGGCGATCACGGCCTTCCAGCGCTGCTGCTCGGTCGCGATGAACTTGCGGAACTCGTCGGGCGAGCCGCCGATGGCGATCGCGGCATCGGCGCTCAGCTTCTCGAGCGAAGCCGGCTGCCGCACCGCCGCCGCAGCGGCGGCCGCAAGCTTGTCGAGGGCCGGCTGCGACAGGCTGGAGGGCGCCATCAGACCGTACCACTGCGTCATCTCGAAGCCGGGGTAGCCCTGCTCGGCGACGGTGGGCACGTCGGGCAGCTGTGGCAGGCGGCTGGTCGTGCCGGTGGCGATGCAGCGCAGCTTGCCGGCCTTGATGAACTGCATCACGGCGGGCGCGCCGACCGAGGCCGCATCGAGGCGGCCGGCCAGCAGGTCGGTCAGCTGCGGGCCGGTGCCGCGGTAGGGCACGTGGAGGATGAAGGTGTCGCTGGCCATCTTCAGGTACTCCATCGCCAGGTGCCCGGCGCTGCCGTTGCCGGCCGAGCCGTAGTTCAGCTTGCCGGGGTTCTTCTTCGCGTAGGCGACGAACTCCTTGAGGTTGTTGACCGGCAGGTCGGGCCGCACGAGGTACAGGCTCGGCACCTTGGCCAGCAGCGACACCGCCTTGAAGTCCTTGTTCGGGTCGTAGGGCAGCTTGTCGAAGATGTACGGGTTCACCGCCAGCGTGCCGATGTGGCCGAGGATCAGCGTGTGCTGGTCGTCGGCCCGCGCGACTTCCTGCATCGCGACGTTGCCCGCGCCGCCGGGCTTGTTGTCGACGTACACCGACTGGCCGAGCGACTTGCTCAGCTCGGCCGCGGTGGTGCGCGCCACGATCTCGCTGCTGCCGCCGGGCGCGAAGGGCACGACGAAGCGGATGGCCTTGGTCGGCCAGTCCTGCGCGCGCGCGAGGCCCGGCAGGGCCACGCCGGCGGCAAGTCCGGAGGTGAGGGTGAGCCAGTGGCGGCGGTTCAGGCGGGAAGCAGTCATGGAGCGTTCCTTCAGAGGTAGAGCGTACGAGCCTGCTCGCGCAGCAGCGCGTCCAGGCCGGCGGTGTCGAGGACGGAGGCGACCGGCGCCAGGGTGGAGTCGTAGCGGGGCAGCCGATCGGGGCCGAAGCTGGTGTGCGGCCAGTCGGAGCCCCAGACGCAGCGCGGGCCGAACATCGCCAGCGCCCGGCGCAGGTGGGGCAGCAGCGCGGTGTACGGCTCCGAGGCCGCGAGCCGGTACCAGCCGGACAGCTTGATCCACGCTCCGCCGCCGGCGAGCGCCTGCGCGTGGGCCCAGGCCGGGTCGGTGTCCGGCAGCGCGGCGTCGAGGCCGGCCAGGTGGTCGAGCACGAAGCGCAGTCCGGTGCGGGCCTGCCAGGTGACGAGGTGCGACAGGTCGGCCGCGCGCGCGTACCACTGCACGTGCCAGTGGCGCGCCCGCAGGCGTGGCGCGAGCCGCTCGAGATCCGCCGCCACGTCGCCGGCGTGCCCGGCGGGCGACACGAGGTTGAAGCGGACCCCGCGCACGCCCGCCGCGTGCAGCCGGTCGAGCTCGGCGTCGGACGCGCCCGGGTCGATCACCGCGATGCCGCGGTGCCGCCCGCCGCCCGCCTCGAGCGCACGCAGCATCACGCGGTTGTCGGTGCCGTAGACGCTGGGCTGCACCAGCACGAGGTGCCCGATGTCGTGACGCCGCGCCAGCGCCTCGATCTCGGCCAGCGGCCGGTGTGCCGGCAGGTAGTGCCCGGGCCGCACGGCCGCGGCGGCGTCGAAGACGTGCACGTGGCAGTCCCAGCCGGTCGGGTCTGCCGCCGAACGCGATGCCGTCTCACTCACGCGTGATCCGTCGCTCGCGAACCACCCGGCCCCACAGCGCCTGCTGGGCCTTCAGGAAGGCGCCGGCCTCGGCCTCGCCGCCGCCGAAGCTCTCGCCGCCGAGGGCGCGCACGCGTGCCAGCACCTCCGGGTCGGACATGGCGCTCCTCACGGCGGCGGCCAGCTTCGCGCGCACCGGTGCCGGCACCGCGGCCGGCGCCAGCACGGGATTCCACTCGAGCACCTCGTAGCCCTTGAGCCCGGCCTCGTCCAGCGAGGGCACGTCGGGCAGCACCCGCGAGCGCAGCTTGGACGTCACCGCCAGCGCCCGCAGCCGGCCCGACTGGATGTGGCCCAGCGAGGAGGCCACGTTCGCGAAGAACAGCGGCACCTGGCCGCCCATCACGTCGTTGAGCGCCGGCCCGCCGCCGCGGTAGGGAATGTGGGTCATCTCGACCTTGGCCATGCTCTCGAACAGGGCGCCGGCCAGATGCTGCGCCGAGCCGTTGCCCGACGAGGCGTAGGCGAGCGTGCCAGTCTTCGCCCGGGCCAGCCGCAGCACGTCGGCCAGCGACTTCGCCTCGAAGCTCGCCGTGCACACGAGCACGTTCGGGTACAGCGCCAGCACGGCCAGCGGCGCGAAGGCCGTGGCGGTGTCGTAGGGCAGCCTGTCGAAGAGCGACGGGTTGACGGCGAACGACGAGGCGTCGAGCAGCAGCGTCGAGCCGTCGGGCGCCGCCCGCGCGACCTGGCCGGCCGCCAGCGTGCCGCTCGCGCCGGGCTTGTTGTCGACGACGACCGGCTGGCCGAGCGCCTCGGCCATGCGCGGCGCGATCAGGCGCGCCATCACGTCGGCCCCGCCGCCGGCCGGGTAGCTGACCACCAGCGTGATGGGCTTGCCGCCGGCGATGTCGCCCGCGGCGAAGGCGCGGCCGAACGGCGCGGCGAACAGGGCGCCGCCGGCGGCGAGCAGGCGGCGGCGGATGGCCGATGGACGGGAGCTCATGGGCATCCTTCAGGTGATGGAGACGGTGTAGTTGAAGGCGTTGGCATCGCCGAGCGTGGTGCGCCACTCGACGCAGCGTCCCGACAGGTCGAATGCCTGCCGCTGCACGCGCGCGCACGGGTGGCCCGCCGGCAGGCGCAGTGCGCGTGCGTGCGCGGCGGCGAGGCTGCCGAAGCCGATGGTGTCGACGGCGCGGTGCACGTGCACGCCGCAGCGCTCCGAGAAGACCGGATAGAGCAGATCGCCCCAGCCTGCCGGCTCGCCGTCGGCCAGGGGGGCGAACAGCGGCAATGGCAGCCAGATCTCCTCGTGCAGCACGGGCTGGCCGCCGATCGAGCGCAGGCGCTTCAATCGAAGCGCGGGCTCGCCCGGGCCGCAGCCGAGCGCGCGCGCGACCTCGGCAGGCGCCGGCAGCGTCTCGCGCGAGAGGATGCGCGACCGGGGCGCCTCGTCGCCCGCGCCGCCGAAGCGGAAGAAGCGCAGCATCGGCGCGCCCCGCAGGCCCTGGCGGACGAAAGTGCCGCGGCCGTGCACGCGCTCGACGAAGCCCTGCTCGGCGAGCAGGTCCAGCGCGCGCCGCATCGTGCCGAGCGCGACGCCGTGCTCGGCCGCCAGCGTCTGCTCGGCCGGGATGGCGCTGCCCGGCGGCCACTCGCCCGCAACGATGCGCGAACGCATCGCGGCGGCCAGCGAGGCGTAGCGGCTCTGGCCGGGCTCGGAATCGACGAGGCGAACGCTGGGCATCTCTAGTCCTTTAGAGGACTAGAGTTTTCAAGGTTTCGGCGTGGAAGTCAAGCGCGTCGCGATCCGGCCTTCTGGGCCGGCCCGCTCTGCCGCGGTCGTGCGCCTCATCGTCGGCCACGATTGCGAAAGTTCATGGACAACGTATCGTGAGATCGACCGGAGGTGAACCCCATGGACGACAAGTCGACGGCCGCGGAAGCCCACGCGCCCTGGCAGCACACGGCCTGCATCCTGTGCGAATGCAACTGCGGGCTGGAGGTCGAGCTCGGCGGGTCGGGCGGGCGCCACCTCGTGCGGGTGCGCGGCGACGATGCCCACCCGGCCTCGCGCGGCTATGCCTGCGAGAAGGCCTCGCGCATCGACTACTACCAGAACGGCCCGCACCGGCTGACGAAGCCGCTGCGCCGCCGCGCCGACGGCGGCTTCGACGAGATCGACTGGGACACCGCGATCCGCGAGGTCACCCAACGGGCGATGGCGCTGGCCGGCACGCACGGCGGCGCGAGCCTGATGTACTACGGCGGCGGCGGGCAGGGCAACCACCTGCCGAGCGTCTACAGCCGGCCGATGCGTGCGGCGCTGGGCATGCGCTACCAGTCGAGCGCGCTGGCCCAGGAGAAGACCGGTGCCATCTACGTGGCCGGCTGCATGATGGGCGGCATCGCGCGCGCGGACTTCGAGCACTGCGAGGTGGCGCTGATGCTCGGCAAGAACCCGTGGCACTCGCACGGCATCCCGCGCGCGCGCGTCACGCTGCGCGAGATCTCGCGCGACCCGGCACGCACGCTGATCGTGATCGACCCGCGCCGCAGCGAGACGGCCGACATCGCCGACATCCACCTTGCCGTGCGCCCGGGCGGCGACGCCTTCCTGCTGGCCGCGATGGTGGCCACCGTGGTGCAGGAGGGGCTGGTCGCCGACGCCTGGCTCGCCGAGCATGCCGATGGCCTGGCCGACGTGCGGCCGCTGTTCGCGCAGCTCGACATCGCCGCCCATGCGGCCAAGGCCGGCCTCGACGAGGCTCCGGTGCGCGACGTGGCGCGCCGCATCGCGCGGGCGAAGAGCGTGGCGAGTTTCGAGGACCTGGGCGTGCAGATGAACCGGCACAGCACGCTGGTGTCGTACCTGCACCTGCTGCTGATGCTGCTCACCGGGCACTTCGGCAAGCCCGGCGCGATGTACCGCCCGGCCTCGCTGGTGCCGCTGGTGGCCGCGGCCACCGGGCCCGGCGCGGTCAAGCGGACCCCGGTGACGGGCGCGCCGATCATCGGCGGCCTGATGCCCTGCAACAGCCTGCCCGAAGAGATCCTCGGCGACCACCCGAAGCGCTTCCGCGGCATGTGGGTCGAGTCTGCCAACCCGGCGCACTCGCTGGCCGACGCGCCGCGCATGCGCGAGGCGCTGGCCGCGCTCGAACTGCTGGTCGTCGTCGACGTCGCGATGACGGAGACCGCACGGCTCGCGCACTACGTGCTGCCGGTGGCCAGCCAGCTCGAGAAGGCCGAGGCGACCTTCTTCAACTTCGAGTTCCCCCACAACGTGTTCCACCTGAGGCGCGCACTGATGCCGCCGCCCGAGGGGCTGTTCTCCGAGGCGGAGCTGCATGCGCGCCTGCTCGAGCAGGCCGGCGTGCTGCCGCGCCCCGCCGTGGCCGCGCTGCGCGACGCGTGGCGACAGGGCCGCGCCGCCTTCCGCCAGGCCGTCGGCCGGCTGGTGGCCGAGCAGCCCCCGCTGGCGGCGCTGCTGCCGGTGCTGCTGTACCGGGCGATCGGCGACCAGCTGCCCGAGGGCTGCGCCGAGGCGGCTGCGCTGTGGGCCCTCTGCCAGCAGGCGGTGAAGCACCAGGCCGACTCGGTGCGCCGCGCCGGCATCGGCGCCGAGGCGAAGGACCCGGGTGAACTGGCCGACGCGCTGTTCGACGCGATCCTCGCCGCGCCGTCCGGCGTGGTGTTCTCCGAAGACGACTGGAGCGAGTCGTGGCGCCGGGTCGCCACGCCGAACGGCCGCCTCCAGCTCGCGCTGCCCGAGTTCTTCGGCGAGATCGCGGGCCTGGCCGAAGAGCCGGCGCCGCGCCCGCCGGCGGAGTTTCCGTTCGTGCTGTCCGCCGGCGAGCGGCGCTCCTACACGGCCAACACCATCATTCGCAACCCCGAGTGGCGGCGCAAGGATCGCGAGGGCGCCTTGCGCATCCATCCGGAGGATGCTGCGGGCCTCGGCCTCGCCGATGGCGACCGGGCCCGCCTGAGCACCGCACGAGGGTCGACCATCGTCGCCGTGGAGCTGTCCGACCGCATGCAGCCCGGGCATGTCTCGCTGCCCAACGGCCAGGGCACCGACTTCCCGGACGCGGCCGACGGCAGCGTGGCGCCCAACGAGCTCACGTCGGGCGACGACCGCGATGCCTTTGCGGGCACCCCGTGGCACAAGTACGTGCCGGCCCGCATCGAGCGCGTCGCGAGCTGAGGCGCGCTGCGCTCAGCCCTCCGACGCCAGCGCCACCAGCACGTCGAGCAGCACGTTCGCGCCGCGTGCGAGGTCGGCGGGGGCGGTGTGCTCGCGCGGGTTGTGGCTGATGCCCTTCACGCTGGGCACGAAGATCATTGCCGTCGGGCAGATCCTGGCCATCATCTGCGCGTCGTGGCCGGCGCCCGAGGTCATGCGCCGTGTGCGGTGTCCGCGCGAACGCGCGCTGGCCTCGACCAGCCGCACGAGGCGCTCGTCGAAGCGCACGGGCTCGAAGCGCGCGAGCCGCTTCGTCTCGATGTGCAGCTGCTGCTCTTCGGCCAGCCGCGCGACGAACGCCGCCAGCTCGCGCTCGGCGCGCTGCAGCGTGGCCTCGTCGGTGTTGCGCAGGTCCACCGTGACGCTCGCGCGGGCGGCGATCACGTTGATCAGGTTCGGGTGCAGGTTCAGCGCGCCGACGGTCGCGACCTGGCCGCCGCCGTAGCGCTGCGCCAGCTCGCGCACGAAGACTGCGATGGCAGCCGCACCGTAGCCGGCGTCGCGGCGCAGGTGCATCGGCGTCGTGCCGGCGTGGTTGGACTGGCCGGTGATCACGAACTCCTGCCAGGAGATGCCCTGCAGGTTTTCCACCGCGCCGATATCGACGCCCTCGGCTTCCATCACCGGGCCTTGCTCGATGTGCAGCTCGACGAAGGCGTGCGGCACGATCGCGCCGCAGGGCAGCTCGCCGGCGTAGCCGATGCGCGCCAGCTCGTCGCCGAGGCGCGCGCCGTCGGTGCCGCGCGTGTCGAGCGCCTGCGCCAGCGGCAGGCCGCCGGCATGCACCAGCGAGCCCATCATGTCGGGCTGGAAGCGCACGCCTTCCTCGTTGGTGAAGGCCGCCACCACGAGCGGCCGCTCCAGCACGAGGCCGCGCTCGTCAAGCCGGCGCAGCGCCTCCAGCCCGGCCAGCACGCCGTAGTGGCCGTCGTAGCGGCCACCGGTGGCCACGGTGTCGATGTGCGAGCCGGTCATCACCGGCGCGGCATCGCGGCGGCCGGGCCGCAGGCCGAAGATGTTGCCGATGCGGTCGACCTTCACCTCCAGCCGCAGCGCCTTCATCCAGGCGACGAGCTGGTCGCGCCCGGCGCGGTCGGCGTCGGTCAGCGCGAGGCGGCAGATGCCGCCGCCGTCGATCGCGCCGATGGCCGCGTTGGCCTCCAGCCGCGCCATCAGGGCCTCGCGCGAGACGCCCTGACTCTCCAGCCAGGCCTGCTGCGCCGCCAGCACGGCCTGCGCGCTGCGGCCGACGATGCCGGCGTACACGCTGGGCGCCGTGGCGCCCTCGGTGTTGATCAGCAGCACGCGCGAGTGCGCGTCGAGCGCGGCGGACGCGCGGCCCTCGGGCGATCGGTTCAGCTCGTGCAGCGCCGCGAGGCCGGCCACGCCCGACTCGCCGGCCAGGATCGGCACGTCGCCGTGCGCGCCCTCGGCGATCGTGCGCATCGCCGCCTCCGCCTGCGCGTCGGACACCGTCATGAAGAGGTCGACCGAGGGCTCCAGGAAGCGCCAGGCGAGCGGCGAGGTCTCGCCGCAGGCCAGCCCCGCCATCACGGAATCGACGCTGCCCGCGGCACGTGCCGCCCGGCCGGCGAGGGCGCTCTGCAGCAGGCAGTCGGCCTGCTCCGGCTCGACGACGATCAGGTGCGGGCGCTGCACGCCGTAGCGATCCCACAGCACGCCCGCGACGCCGGCGGCCAGCCCGCCCACGCCGCCCTGCAGCACCACGTGCGTCCACGGGCAGTGCTCGCCGTCGGCGGCGGTGGCGAGCAGCTCCTCGGCGATCACGCCGTAGCCCTGCATCACGTCGCGCGGCACGTCCTCGTAGCCGTCGTACGAGGTGTCGGACACCACCTCCCAGCCGTTCGCGCGCGCCAGGCGCGCTGCTTCGTGGACCGATTCGTCGTAGTTCCCGGCGATGCGCACGATCTCCGCACCGAAGGCTGCGATGGCTTCCTCGCGTTCGGCACTGACGTGCGCGTGCAGCACGATCACGCAGCGGCAGCCGATGCTCTGCGCCGCGGCGGCCAGGGCGCGGCCGTGGTTGCCGTCGGTGGCGCTGATCACCACCACGTCCTTCAGGTCGGCGGCATGGCGCCCGGCGAGCAGGTCGGGGCCGGTCCAGCCGCGCTGCGGCTGCCGGCGCAGCAGCAGCTTGACCAGCGCATTGGGTGCGCCCAGCGCCTTGAAGCTGCCGAGGCTGGAGCGGCGCGACTCGTCCTTGACGGTCAGGCTGGCGATGCCCAGCGCCTGTGCGAGGCCGGGCAGGCGCCACTCGGGCGTCGGCTGCGGCGCGAGGCCCGGCCAGCCGGCGAGGCGCGCGCGCGCCGCCTGGGCTTCGGCGCGGCCGAGAGCGGCGCGGAGGTCGGGGTCGTAGGGCCGGCGAACGGCCCGGGGGTTGCGATGGAACATGCGCAAGAACTCAGGTGGCCGCGCGCGGCAGGCGCTGGCGCGCCAGCTCGGCGAACCAGCGCGCGCCCAGCGGCACGATGCGGTCGTTGAAGTCGTAGCGGGCGTTGTGCAGCGGCACGCTGCCGGGGTCGTCGCCATCGCCGTTGCCGATGAAGACGAACGCGCCGGGCAGGTGCTGCAGGAAGCGGCCGAAGTCCTCCGAGATCATCATCGGCGGCGTGTCGGCGTCGACGCGCTCGGTGCCCGCCACCGCCTGCGCCGCGCGCACGGCCACCGGCACGCACTGCGGCCAGTTCACCGTCGGCGCAAACTCGTGCGTGTATTCCACCGAGCAGGTGGCGCCGTGCGCGCGGCAGATGCCTTCGCACAGCGCGCGCAGGCGCGCCTCGAGCAGGGCCTGCACCTGCGGCGTGTCGCTGCGCGTGTCGCCCTTGATCACCACTTCGCTCGGGATCGCGTTGCGGATGCCGTCGGTGATGAACTCGGTGCACGACACGACGGCGTTGCAGCGCGGGTCCACCGAGCGGGCGACGATGGTCTGCAGTGCCAGCACGATCTCGGCGCCGATCACCAGCGGGTCGATCGCCTTGTGCGGGCGCGCCGCATGGCCGCCGCGGCCGGTGATGCGGATGACGAAGTTGTCCTCGCTGGCCATGATGCCGCCGACGCGCGTCGCGAAGTGCCCGGCCGGCAGGCCCGGGATGTTGTGCGCGCCGTAGATCTCGTCCATCGGGAAGCGCTCGAGCAGGCCGTCGGCCAGCATCGCCGCGGCGCCGCGGCCGTGCTCCTCGGCCGGCTGAAAAACGAAGCGCACCGTGCCGTCGAAGTCTCGACGCGCGGCCAGCAGCTGCGCCGCGCCGAGCAGCATCGCCATGTGGCCGTCGTGCCCGCAGGCGTGCATGCAGCCGGGGTTCTCGGAGGCGTACGCGCGGCCGGGCGCCGCCTCCGCCATCGCGAGTGCGTCCATGTCGGCGCGCAGCCCGATGACGCCGCGGCCCGTGCCCACCGTCAGGCTCGCCACCACGCCGGTGCCGCCGATGCCGCGGTGCACCTCGAGGCCGAGCATCTCCAGCACCTGCGCGACGCGGTCGGAGGTGCGCCGCTCCTGGAAGCCGGTCTCGGGGAGGCGGTGGAACTCGTGCCGCCAGCGCACCCAGCCGGCTTCCAGCGTCTGTTCGTCGATCATGCCCAGGGTCCTGTTCGTCGATCTCGTGGCTGAGATTGTTGGCGCAGCTGCGCGAGCGGTTTCACCGCGAACGGGCGCAGTAGAGTCGGTTTTGTCTCACGAACCGGCAAGGGGCCGACGAAATGCCTCGAACGAACGACAAGACGGGCCAGCCCGCCGCGCTGGACGCGCTCGACACCGCGCTGCTCGACCTGCTGCAGCGCGACGCCTCGCAGCCGGTGCGTGCCCTGGCCGACCGGCTCGGCACCTCGCCGGCCACCTGCCAGCGGCGCATCGCGCAGCTGCGCGCCTCGGGCGTGCTGCAGCGGCAGGTGGCGATCGTCGACCGCCGCCTGGTGGGCCGGCCGCTCACGGTGTTCGTGTCGGTGGAGCTCGGCCAGCAGAACGCGGCGCTGCTGACGCAGTTCGAGCAGCGCATGGCCGCCGAAGAGGCGGTGATGGCCTGCTACGAGGTCTCGGGCGAGTTCGACTTCCTGCTGATCGTCAGCGCCGAGTCGATGGAGCAGTACCACGCGTTCACGCGCGAGGCCTTCTCGTCGAACCGCAACGTGCGCAACTTCAAGAGCATGTTCGCGATGAACTGCTCGAAGTTCGAGACGCGCGTGCCGCTGCGCACGGCCGCCGGCACGCCGGCCGCGCCGGCGGCTCAGCCGCGCACGCGCAGGATGCCGGCGAAGTAGGCGGCCAGCTCGGCGCGTGCGTCCAGCGGCAGCACGTGGCCCACGTACTGGTCGGGCCGCACGACGACGATGCAGCCGCGCGCGCGATCGATGCCGCGCATCGCGAAGATGTCCTCGCCGCGCTTCGTGTCGGCGCAGAACACCTTCTCGTAGTCGACCAGCCGGTGGCGGCCGACCTGCGGGCGCAGCAGCGTCGGCATCGCGGCGTAATCGAGCTCGCGGAAGCCCTGCGGGAACACCGCGCGGGTGTCGATGACCGAGTCGATGTCCTCGCCGGCGGCGGTGTGGCGGCGCAGCGGCGAGGACGGGTCGCGCTCCAGCCAGCCGCACAGCGAGGCCACGGCGCCGCCGGGCTGGCCGGCATCGCCCGCGGGCGCGAACAGGAACAGGCGGAAGCGCGCGTCGGCGTCGATGCAGTGGCCGAGGTGCATCGGCTTGGCATCGGCCAGCCGCACCACCGGGGCGGAGTGGAAGCGCTTGCCGATGTCGAAGCCGCTGGCGAGCGCCTGGTGCGTGGGCGCGCCGGTCAGCGCGCTGCGCTCGTACTGGATGGTCAGGCCGCAGGTGAAGGGCAGGTTGTTGATGAAGGCGCGCGCCACCACCGGCAGCCCGGCGGTCGACGGGTCGAAGGCGAGGCCCTCGCCGGCCGTGCCGCCCACCACGCGCGCCCACTGGTGGTCGAACTCCACCAGGCCCTTGGCCGCGGCGCGGCGCTCGCCGGAGTAGCTGTGCAGCAGCGCGGGGTCGGCGCGGCCGGTCAGCGCGGCGATCAGCTTCCAGCCGAGGTTGAAGGTGTCGCCCATCGACACGTTCATGCCCTGGCCGGCCTTCGGGCTGTGCGTGTGGCAGGCGTCGCCGGCCAGCATCACGCGCGGCGCGCGTGTCGCCACCTGGTCGGGCGGCACGTCGTCGAACTTGTCGGTCAGGCGGTGGCCGATCTCGTAGATCGACCACCACACCACTTCCTTCACGTCGAGCTCGAAGGGCCGGAAGATGCGCTGCGCCTTGGCGATGATGTCCTGCGGGCCCATGCCGCGGTCGGCGGCGCGCTCGTGCTCGCCGAGCGCGTCGAGTTCGACGTACAGCCGCACCAGGTGCCCGCCCTCGCGCGGCAGCACCATCAGGATGCCCTCGTCCTGCGAGCGCACGAAGGACTTCATGCGCCAGTCGGGGAAATCGGTGACGGCCAGCACGTCCATCACGCCCCAGGCCTGGTGCGCCGCGTCGCCGTGCAGCGCGCCGCCGATGGCCGCGCGCACGGCCGAGCGCGCGCCGTCGCAGCCGATCACGTAGTTGGCGCGCACGGTCTCGGTCTGGCCCTCGCGGCCCGGCGCGGTGTGCTCGAGCGTCACTGTCACCGGGTACTCGCGGGCGGCCGGGTCGATGCGCAGGTCGCGCACCTTCAGGCCGTAGTCGGGCTCGAGCCGCGTCGGCGAGCGGCGCATCAGGTCGAGGAACATGTCGTGCACGCGCGCCTGGTTGATCAGCACGTGCGGCATCTCGGAGATGCCGTCGGGCACGTCCTGCACGCGCGCCACGCGCGTCAGCGGCGCGGCCTCGCCGGGTGCCCAGAAGGTGGTCTCGTTGATCCACACCGACTCGCGCATCACCTTCTCGCCGAAGCCGAAGGCCTGGAACATCTCCATCGAGCGCACGCTGATGCCGTCGGCCTGGCCCTTCTCCATCGGGCCGAGCTTGGGTTCCACCACCATCGTGCGGATCTGCGGCACGCGTGCCAGCTGCGCGGCCAGGCACAGGCCGGCCGGGCCGGAGCCGGCGATCAGCACGTCCACCGTGGCCGGCAGCGGGTCGCCGCGGCGGCGATGGCCGGGCGCCTCGGGGAAGACGTCGGGGTCGCCAGGGTGGAAGCCGTCGCGATGGAATTGCATGCTGTCTCCTTGCTGCGGCTCGACGGCCGCGTTCAGTACGCTCTCAAATGATATGCATACATACTAAATAGGTCAAGGACACTCGCGCTTCCGGCCGGGCAGGGCGCCCGGCCGGCGGTACACGGAGGTGAGGATGGACAGGATCGAGATGGCCGGGCACCTGATCCGGAGGCTGCATCAGCAGTCGACGCAGGTGTTCCAATCGCGCACGCAGGCCGCGGGCTTCGACCTGACCTCGGTGCAGTTCGCCGCGCTCGACGCCATCGCCCAGCAGCCCGGCATCGACCAGGCGAGCCTTGCCGCCACCATCAGCTTCGACCGCGCCACCATCGGCGGCGTGGTCGACCGGCTCGAGCAGAAGGGCCTGCTCGAGCGCGTGGTCAGCCCCGACGACCGCCGCTCGCGCCGGCTGCACCTCACGCGCGCTGGCGAGCGTCAGCTGGCCGCGATCCGGCCGGTGGTGGAAGGCCTGCAGGCCGAGATCCTGGCGCCACTGTCGGCCAAGGAGCGCGCGGCTTTCGTCGCGCTGGCGCACAAGGCGCTGGGCCTGGGCTGAGCGCGCGCGGCGCTCACTCCCATTCGTAGCGCAGGCCCACCCACAGGCCGCGCGGCGCGCCCAGGCCGTAGAACGGCTCGGCCACCGCGTTGGCCGGATCGAAGGTGCGGGTGGTGTTGGCGAAGGCGTTCAGGCCCAGCACGCCGAAATTGGCGTACTTGCGGTTCGCCACGTTGTCGACGCGGCCGAACAGCTCCAGCCCCTTGGCCAGGTGCCAGCGCGCGTCGAGGTTCAGCACCGCATAGCCGGGCACCTCGCCGTTGACGTCCTGGTTGCTCTCGTCGCCGCGCAGGCGGCTGCCGCTGTTGGCCACCAGGTTGGCGCCGAACGACAGGGCCTCGCCGGCGGCATAGTCGACGCGGATGCGCAGGCTCTGGCGCGGAATGCCCGGGATGCGGCTGCCGGACGCGACGACGATGTCGCCGTTCGCATCGGCCGCCGAGTTCGCCGGGCTGTTCTCCACGAAGCCGGTCTTGAAGGTCGCGTCGATCAAGCTGTAGCGCGCCACCACGCCGAAGGCTCCCCAGCGCGTGCTGCCGGTGAGCTCCAGGCCCTGGCGCTGGGTCTTGCCGACGTTCTGGAAGTAGCCGGCGTTGATGGCCGTGCCGCCGCTGCTGACGAACTGGATGTCGTCGGTCAGCTCGGTGCGGTAGAGCGCCGCGCTCCAGGCGCTGTCACCCGACTTGCCGCGCGCGCCGAGCTCGACCGTGCGCGCCACCACCTTCTTCAGCGGCGGGTCGGCGAGGAAGGCGTTGGGCAGCTTGCACGGCGCGGCCGGGTCGGCGCAGGTCAGCTCCGCGGCGGTCGGCGCGCGCATGCCCTCGTTGTAGCTGAGGTAGGTGGTGTAGCCGGCTCGCGGGTTGAAGGTCAGGCCGATCGCCGGGTTGAAGCGGCGGAAGCGGTGGTCGCCGTCGAGGTCGGGGTTGGTGCCGCTCTGGTCTCGGATCGAGATGCGCGCATCGTTGAAGCGGCCGCTCGCGGTGAGCGACCAGCGCTCGTCGAGCGCGAGCACGTCCATCGCGTAGACGGCCGTGTTGCGGGTGCGCGTGCGCGCGTCGGTCTCCGGCTCGAAATCACCGGTCGGCACGGTGCCGCGGCTCGCATCGAAATCGGCCGGCTGCGAATCCTGCGTGAAGCGGGCGCGGCCTGCATCGGCGCTCGCGCCGACCACGAACTGGTTGCGCCGGCCCTGCCACGGCGTGGTCACGGTCAGCTGTGCCGAGGCGCCGTAGCTCGTCTGCGAGAGCGTCGAGCGGTCGTTGAGCGCCTGCACGGTGTCGACCTGGCCGGTGCCCGGGTCGATCTCGCCGAAGTTGTCGTTGCCGTTGCTCGACACGTTGCCGTTGTGGAAGCGGCGCAGGTAGGCGTTGCCGCCCAGCACCATCTCGCGCGACAGCGTGTGGCTGCCCTGCACCGAGAGCATGGCCAGCCGGTTCCTGTTCTGGTCGGGATAGGTGTAGGCCTGCGTGCGATCGTCGAAGAACGAGGGCGGCAGGGTCTGCGTACCCTCCAGCCGGTTGCTCGCGGCGGTGAGCGAGACCTCCAGCCGGTCGCCCGGCGCCTGGTAGCCCGCCTTGCCGAAGAACTGCTCGACGCGGCTCGGGTTGTGCTGCGCCCAGCCGCGCTCCTTCGAGAGATTCGCGGTGGCGAAGTAGTCCCACGCCCCCGACACGCCGCCGTGCTCGAACTGCAGCGTCTTGCGGCCGAACGAGCCGCCGGAGAGCTCGACCCCGCCGCCCGGGTAGTCGCGCCCGCTCTTGGTGTAGATCGCGAGCGCGCCGCCAAGCGTGTTCAGGCCGAACAGCGGGTTCGAGCCCGGGATCAGCTGCAGGCTGGCGATGGCCGACTGCGGCAGCAGATCCCAGTTGACCACGTCGCCGAACGACTCGTTGATGCGCACGCCGTCCTGGAACACCGACAGGCCCTGCGGCACGCCCACCAGCGGCGAGGCGGTGAAGCCGCGGAAGCTGATGTCGGCCTGGTACGGGTTGCCCTGCGCCGAATTGACGGTGATGCTGGTCGGGTTGTTCTCGAGGAACTCCGAGAGGTTGCCCTGGCGCTGGCGGCCCAGCTCGAAGCCGCCGTAGGTCTGCACGTTGGCCGGCACGTCGCGCAGCGGCGTGCCCAGCCCCGGCAGCGGCGTCGTGCCGACCACCTCGACGCGCGGCAGCGTGTTGGCCGGCGCCGCCTCCTGCGCGCGGGCGGCGCTCGCGAGCAGCGCCAGGCAGGCCAGGGCCAGCGCCGAGCGCGGCGCCGGTGGAGCTCGCCAGGGGCGCGGTGAACGAATGGCGTGCCGGCGATCGACTGCGTGCGTCAAGAAGGTCTCCTCCCTCGTTGTTCTGGTTCGCGCTCGTGCGCGCCGCGGCTCAGGGCTGGCCGACGACGACCTCGCTGATCTGCAGCACCGGCGCGAGGTCGGTGTAGTTCGCGATGTCGGCCAGGATCTCCTTGGCGTGCGACCCGAAGCCGGCCTGGAACGACTCCACCGAGTCGGCATAGATGTGGCACATCGCCACGTAGGTGGCCGCCTCGCCGGGTGCGCCGCCGGCCAGCCCTTTGTCGACCGTGTAGAAGAGGCAGGCCGCGCCCATGCGCGCCTTCACCAGCGGCATGTGCTTGTCGCGGTAGTAGGCGTGGTCGAAGCGGGCGCCGGGCTTGTTCGGGTACATCACACTGACCTTGATCACTGTCGTCTCCTCGTTGTCGTGAATGCCGTCCGGGCCCAAGCCCGGAACCACGGATCTTCTCTCATTCCCAGCGCAGCACGGCGCGGGCGCGCGGCCGCGTGGCGGCGATGCGCCGCGCGTTGGGCTCGTCGGTGTGTTCCACCCAGGCCAGTGCGGCGGCCGCGTCGCGGCCGTGCCGCATGTGGCGCGCCACGAGGCGCTCCCGGCGCAGCGCGTCGTCCACGTCCACGTACCAGCAGTCGTCGAGCAGGCCGGCCACCGCGTCCCAGGGCGGCTCGTCGAGCAGCAGGTAGTTGCCTTCGGTGATCACGAGCCGCGTCTCGGGCAGCACCGCGATCGCGCCGGCGATCGGCTCCTCGATCTCGCGGCGGAACGCGGGCGCATAGACCGTCTCGTGCGGTGCCGGCATACGCAGCCGCTTCAGCAGCGCCACGTAGCCGGCGGCGTCGAAGGTGTCGGGCGCGCCCTTGCGCGCCGCACGGCCGAGCCGCTCGAGCTCGACGTTGGCGAGGTGGAAGCCGTCCATCGGCACCACCTGTGCGACCGCGCCGTAGCGTTCGAGCAGGGCCTCGGCGAGCGTCGACTTGCCCGCGCCGGGCGCGCCGACGAGCCCCAGCAGGCGGCGGCCGCCGGCGGCCAGCAGGGCCTCGATGCGGGCGTGGAACTCGGGCGGAAGCGTCGCGATCATGCCTCGCACTGTAGGGCCGGCGCGGCAGGCGTCAGAATGGGTTCATGAGCGCCACCCCCGACCTCGAATGCCTGGAAGGCGCCACCGGCGAGCACCCGGTGGCCAGCGTGATCGTGCTGCACGGCCTGGGCGCCGACGGCAGCGACTTCGTGCCGGTGGCCGAGGCGCTCGACCTCTCCGCCGTCGGCGCGGTGCGCTTCGTCTTCCCGCATGCGCCGGTGCGGCCGGTGACGATCAACGGCGGCTACCGCATGCGCGCCTGGTACGACATCCTCGGCACCGACCTGCAGCGCCGGGAAGACGACGCCGGCCTGCGCGAGTCGGCCGACGCGATCGCCGCGCTGATCGACCGCGAGCGCGAACGCGGCATCGCCGCGAACCGCATCGTGCTGGCCGGCTTCTCGCAGGGCTGCGCGATGACGCTGATGACCGGCCTGCGCTACCCCGAACGTCTGGCCGGGCTGGCCGGAATGTCCGGCTACCTGCCGCTGGCCGCCACGACGGCGGCCGAGCGCAGCGAGGCGAACCGCGACGTGCCGATCTTCCTGGCGCACGGCCGCGAGGACGAGATCGTCGCCCCGGCACGCGGCCTCGCGTCGCGCGACGCGCTGGTGGCGCTCGGCCATGACGTCGAGTGGCACGACTACCCGATGGGCCACTCGGTGTGCCCGCAGGAGATCGCCGACCTGAGCCGCTGGCTGGTGGAGCGACTTACAAGCTGAAGTCGTAGTCGATCACCAGCGGCGCGTGGTCGGAGAAGCGCTGCTCGAGGTAGATGTGCTCGTGCCTGGCCGTCTTGGCGATCTTCGGCGTCGCCAGGTGGTAGTCGAGCCGCCAGCCCACGTTCTTCGCCCAGGCCTGACCGCGGTTGCTCCACCACGTGTACTGCTCGGGGTGCGGGTTGAGCGTGCGGAACACGTCGACCAGGCCGATGGTGTCGAGCAGCTCGGTCATCCAGGCGCGCTCTTCTGGCAGGAAGCCGCTGTTCTTCTGGTTGCCCTTCCAGTTCTTCAGGTCGATCTCCTTGTGCGCGATGTTCACGTCGCCCACCAGGATGAACTCGCGCTCGGCCTTGAGCTTCACGAGGTGCGGCGCCATCAGCGCCAGGAAGCGGAACTTGGCCTGCTGGCGCTCCTCGCCGCTCGAGCCGCTCGGGAAATAGCAGCTGATGATCGAGAGCTTGCGCCGGGCGTTGTCGAAGCGCGCCTCGACGTAGCGGCCTTCGGCGTCGAACTCCTTGTTGCCGATGCCGGTGATCACCGCGCTCGGCTTCTTGCGCGTGTACAGGCCGACGCCCGAGTAGCCCTTCTTCTCGGCGTAGTGGAAGTGCCCGGTCAGGCCAGCCACCACCTCGAAGCGGCCCGCCACGTCGGCAGCCTGGGCCTTGATCTCCTGCACCCCCATACAATCGGCCGCCACGCCTTCGGCCCAGGCCTCGAAGCCCTTGGTCGATGCCGAGCGGATGCCGTTCAGGTTGAGCGTGACGAGACGGAACACGAGAAAGCCTCCGATGACGACGAGCCCCGCCACCGATCCCCTGGCCCAGGACTTCGTGAGGTTTGCGGTCGACGCCGGCGTGCTGCGCTTCGGCGAGTTCAAGACCAAGGCAGGCCGGCTGTCGCCCTACTTCTTCAACGCCGGACTGTTCGACGACGGCGCCAAGTTGGGCCGTCTCGCGGAATTCTATGCACGCCGCCTGCTGGCGTCGGGCCTGCCCTTCGACATGCTGTTCGGACCGGCCTACAAGGGCATCACGCTGGCCGCCGCGGTGTCCATCGAGCTGGCCCGGCTGGGCCGCAACGTGCCGTTCGCCTACAACCGCAAGGAGGCGAAAGATCACGGCGAAGGCGGCACGCTGGTCGGCGCGAAGGTGGCCGGCCGCGTTCTCATCATCGACGACGTGATGTCTGCAGGAACCTCGGTGCGCGAATCCATTGCCATGATCCAGGCGGCCGGCGCCACCCCCTGCGGCGTGGCGATCGCGCTCGACCGGCAGGAGAAGGCCACCGAGAACGGCGCCGACGCACCCTGGTCGGCCGTGCAGTATGTCCAGCAGCGGCTCGGCTTGCAGGTCGCGGCGATTGCGACGCTTTCCGACTTGCTGCAATACTTGGCCACGACCGACGACGCCGGCCTGCGCGGCCATGTCGCCGCCGTCGCCGCCTACCGAGAACGCTACGGAGTCTGACGTGTCCACCCCGGCCCTGATCCGCCTGATCGCCGCCGCGCTGCTCTTGCAGCTGGCTTGGTCGGGCGTCGCGCAGGCGCAGCAGAAGAGTGGCCCGATCTACAGCTGCGAAATCAACGGAAAGAAGATCACTCAGGATCGTCCGATCCCCGAGTGCATCTCGCGCGAACAAATTATCCACAACAGTGACGGCTCCGTGCGCGACCGCCGCCCGCCAACCATGACGGCCGATGAGCGCGCGGAGCTGGAGGCGCGCCAGCAGCAGGAAGCGCTGGCCGCCAAGGTCAAGCTCGAGTCGAAGCATCGCGACCGCAACCTGCTGCAGCGCTTCCCGAACGAAGCCGCGCACAAGAAGGCGCGCGAGGCTGCGCTCGACGACGTGCGGAAGAACCTCAAGGTCTCCGAACAGCGGTTGGCTTCCCTCGAGAAGGAGCGCAAGCCCCTGATGGACGAGGCGGAGTTCTACGTCGGCAAGCAGTTGCCACTCAAGCTGAAGCAGGCGATCGACGCCAACGACGCAACGGCCCAAGCGCAGCGCGAGCTGATGGAGACGCAGAAGGCTGAACTGGTGCGAATCGATACCAACTACGACGCCGAACTGGTGCGGCTGCGCAAGCTCTGGTCCGGCGCCGAACCGGGCTCGCTCGGGCCGCTGGCCACCGAACCGCCGGCCTCGGCTGCCGGCGCCAAATCCAGCACCAGCGCCAAGCGCTGACGGGCTCAGAGCCTGTGAAGCATTCGACCGCCGCTGACCGGTGATCGAGTGCTGTCGATGACAAGCGGTACGGTGAGCTGGTGCAGTGACAAGTGGCCTGATGCCGACCCTGAGGCAGCGTAGAGGCC
>WBZM01001406.1_pt1 | contig 23959 bp, 39 predicted proteins | sample 5204271 | NCBI WGS metagenome assembly WBZM01 (sample SAMN12344346, study PRJNA552823) | activated sludge metagenome | biome: Activated sludge suspended growth; feature: Nitrification reactor; material: Wastewater; isolation source: activated sludge from nitrification reactor of wastewater...
GTAGGCTCAAACCGCATAGCAAAGCCACCTGCTGTTCTAACGGTAGTGTCGGCTAAACCTGTGCCTGTACGGTAAATCGTGCCATAAGTCATAGCCGTAAAATCATAGTTTGCAGTTTGATTATAGTTTTGAAACCTCATTTTTGAGCCGTCAACACTTTCTCCATTGTTTTCGGTTGGCGAGTTGAGAACTGGTTTAACTATACAGTTATCGTATAGAACTGATGAGATTGGTGAATAGCTGGCGAAGTTTGAAAAAACATAATTTGTGGCAAGCTCTATTCCAAATGTTTCGTTTCTAAAAATGACATTTGACATAACATTAAAATTATAGAATGAGCGGTTTGTATAATCCCAGATGTTATTTTCAAATAGAATATTCGCAAATGGGCCATCGTTGCGGAATATATACTGAGCTCCAAAAAAATAGTTATTTCTAAAAGTTGAGTTATAAAGACCACTATTGCCTAGTAGTTGTGACCCACTATTATACATATAATTATCTTCTACCAATGCATTCTGAACCTTAAACCAACCACCAATACCTGCCCCATAGAATATACAATCCTTGACTGTTTTTAATGCTGTTGGTGGTCCATAAAAAGTGCTACTGAATCCACCCTTAAAGTTGTGGCAACGCTCAGCGATTACGGTTTTGCTGTTGTGCCAATTTACTACGCCAAAGATAGAAGCACCTACAAAAGCACTGTCTACTGTTTTCAGGTCAGTAATGTTAGCCACACTATCGTTCCACTCACTTGTTCCGTTAGTAAGATTAAAAACAGCTCTTGTTATGTATGCCCCATCAACTGTGTAACCATTACAGCCGTTTAGATAGTTGGTAATGGCAGCACTGTTCTCTACTGTTATTTCTACTCCATAGCCATTAACTCTAAAAACTTTACCACCAGTTAGTCTTTTGGCAGTGAGTATATTTTCTAAAAATGTAATATTAGTGCCAGATATTGTATCAATTGTAAATGGTGCAGTTTCGGCAGTACCACCAGCTGTTTGAGCCTTACAGACAACCACCCTGTCACCAGGGCTCCAACCAGTTGAGTCAGTCGTAACTATGTTCTTTTGATTAAAGTTAGCGTCCGAAGCAAGCTCGGTAACTCGTGTTGCAGGTACTTCACCATATAACTGAAAACTTGCCTTACCAATATAATAAGCGTGTGAAGAGTTGCCACCCTGACTTATGCCTGTATTAGTAGCAGTGCCTGAAGTAGCGTTTTTAATATTCACGACAGCTTTTTGGGCGTAAGGTATGCGATTAGTAGAATTGCCAATATGAAAACCTGCATAAGCAGATAAGATTAAAAAGCCGTCTATATTCATTGTGTAACTTGAAGCAGGGGTATCGTCCCAGACAATCATACCGTTAGCAGTTGGGTCGGTTGTAGTACTAGCACAAGCTATTGCACAAATAGAGTTTACACTATCGCCTGTTGAGAGTAGCCCTTTGAAGGTGCAGTCTTGGTCAATCGTAATAGTTTCTTTAGCTATAATTACATCGTTAGTAGCGTAGGTTACTGCGTTATCGCACCAAGTAATATAGCTTGGAGCTGTGCCGTTAGAAGTTCGTAAAGACCAGTTGTATGCATTCCCTGTGCCTTGTGAGATATTAAACCGCCATTTACTAGCAGTCGTATCAACTGCATAAGGTGTAGCAAATTCAAAAGCTTTAATATAAGTAGCACACAATAGACTGAGAGAATTGGACGCAATATCTGTAACAGTTAAAGTTTTGCTAGCTCTAGTAGTCCAGCTACCAGTGTTTTCTTGGAGTTCTACTGTTACATCTTTATTTGTACCAGCACCAGTTAAATGTAGTATCAGCCCCTTGCAGTTACCAGCATTAGCAAAAGTTACATTTATCTGTCTAGCGGTGTTTAATGCCAATATAGTCGTACTATATGTAGATAAGTTATAGCTCTCCGCCCTATAAAACCCATTAGTAGTAGATAAGTTAGTCGCTCCATTAGATACAATAACTGCCATTATAGATTCTCCTCATAACTATCCAGCACTTTTTGGATTTCAGCTAGTAGCATTTCTTTAGTGTCGCCCAGTTTACCCATTGTCATTAAATCGGGAAAGACTATCTCATCGCCGTCAGATATATCCCAAGTAACATACGGCTGTTCAGTGTCTGAACCTAGATTGTAGTATTTCTTGTTCTTGCTATACATAAGTTTGCGAACCTCTATTTGTCCAATTAGTTGCGTAATCCGTTGCACCTGTGGCGTACCGAAAAGCATTAGTCGCTAGTTCTTTACGCATTATACGCCAGGCAGTACCACCTCGCTCGCCAAAGCCAAAGTATTTATAAGTGCCAGTATCTTCGATGTCTCGGATGTCGTAGGTGGTTGAGCCACCAATTCCGTTAATAGCAGTAATAATATCGTCTTGCTTGGATGTGGTAGCCAAACCTGTCGGGAAACTTGGTTTTAGACGTGAAGCTGTGTCTATACTCTCTAACCAGCCTTTATGTTCCTGAAGCTCTTCTAATAATGGGCTGAAGTCCACTTTCTCTGGTTCTGGTAACTGTTTAATCTGGCTGACTACAGCCTTTTGTAGTTCTTTAAGGCTTTTATCTATCTTGTCTAAATCTATCGAAACATCAGCAGGTTTAACCGTTACAGATGGAACATCTAGCTTAGGAATAGTTATTTTTGGGTCTAGCTTAATTTTAGCCAACTCTTTAGCTAGGCTAGCGTTCATCTCGTCTATAGCTTTAATGATAGGTTTAGCTATCTCAGGTTGCTTAGGGTCTTCCTTTTTAGACATTGTCATCAAAGACTCTCGCACATCTAATAGGATTGCACCGAGCTTATCAAAAGACTGTTCTAGCAATTCAGAGTTATCCACACCTGTGCTATGAATATCCTGAACAATATCTGCAATGTCTTCTACTGCTTGTAACTGCTTAAAAGTTGGGTTTTGTTTTTCTAGCTCTTTTAGCTTTTTCATGAACTCTGGGTCGAAGTTCTTCATTTTTGTTTCCTCTATGTATATCTAATAGCTTTAAGTAACTCTTCTAAATCTATTAAGGCTGTCCTATCTTTAATTGTAATACTTGCTATGTGGTCTTGCAAACAATCCTTATTTACTTCTCTAGTGGAAATGGTCAACTGTCCAAGCCTGATACCTTTTCTTGGTAGCCAACCGTTCTCGTCAGCTTCATCAACTAGCTTCTCTATCTCATAACGAACATCTAGTACCTCTATCGGTATTCTAACATCGCCAAATACTAAGTGTGCTATCCGTTGTACCCTATCATCATCAGTCTGATGCCAAAGCACTTTACAGATATGCTCCATAGAATAGTCTTTTATGTAGGTGTTGTTTAGCTTAACAGCGTCGTGAACACGCTCTGTTTCGTATAGATTAGAATAATCACGAGTTTTCATCCAGCACTCCAACGATATGGTCTAACTTGGCTATTTTAACTTTCGGGTCGTCAGTATCAATCGTAGCGTAACGCAGGAAAGATACCCTAGAGCCTACTTTTAATACTGAGCCTCTTGGAGCTTCAATAATTGTGCCTGTCTGTGGTAAACGTAAAGCACCTTGTGTGATAAGAATACCAGACTTAGTTTGTCTAGCTTCATCATCAGCTCTTATTAGATAAAAGCCATTAAGCATTTGCATAATTTTATAATAGAGTAGAAGCCTAAAGATTTCAAGCCAAGAAAAAGAGGACTTGTGTAAGTCCCCTTAATCCGAACGGTCAGTCTACAGGTTCTTATCGCCTGCAACGCCAGATAGGTCATCTTTAGTTCCAGCAGTATTAGTTGTGGAAACTGCAAGAATCGTACTAGCTCCAGCCGCCAAAGTCTTCTCAGCGTAAAGAACTTTCTGTTCTAAAACTGAGTCATTTGGGTAGCTGGCAGGGTTGATATTGCAAACTCTCGCTCTTAGGTTCAATTCTGCTCTACTAGGCATAATCTACCTCCTTAAGCCGCTGTTGGGCGTGTTAGCTGTACAAGAGCTGAAGCTCTTTCTACACCGATACCATAGATACTGTGTAAGACAGCCTTTGTAGCAATAGCGTCAACTGAAAACTCCATCTTGTAGGTTGGCTTTAGCTGTTCTGCTAGTGTAATGGCTTTCTTGTGGAAGAAGATGTTTCTACCAGTAGTCGATACAGGTACGTTCTGGCTCATGTAGATGTCTATACCATATACGCTACCGACTAAACCGTCAGTTCCGTCAACTGCTTTACCGGTCTTACCAGTTTGGTCGTAAGCAACGTATTTGTTGACACCAAGTAGGTCGTTCTTAGTGTTAGGACCGATGATACCTCGTCTTTGGCTCTGAGGTACACTAGCTGTGTCAAGGTTAGCTACTACTGACAAGATGTTAGCATCAGAGATTGAAGCACCACCTGTAACAGTTGTACCAGCACTACCATAAAGACCAAGCACATCAGTATCGATTTGACGAGCTACTGCTTCTGCCTGAGCCTCTTGGAACATACTTCGTAGTTCGTACTGAGACTGTACACGAGCGATTTCCTCGATTTTGACAGCTGAGTAGTAGTGCTTATCGATGTTGATAGTGATTGGTGTACCTTCTGGTGAGTCGTAAGTGACATCAGTCGAAGCAGCCTTAGCACGAGCGTTAACTTCAGCTAAGAACGGTACGTTAATCTTATCGCCACCGTCAGATACAAGACCGTCTCGTCTTTGTACTAACTTTGCAGCTTGTAGAGTTTTGTAGAAAGGTTTCTCGACTTCTCTTGTCCACTTTTCAGCAATATATTCTGCTGTCTGGGCAATAGAACGAGTAACATTTGAGTTTAATGTTGCCATTTTATTTTCCTTTGTTTGTTAAATTGTCTGTAAAATATCTAAATCAGATACCGAGCTGTTGCTTGATTATCTCATCTAGTTGCTTGTCGGACATTTTACTAGGGACTGTTCCCTGATACTCACTTGTAGCTATACCGCCTGGTCTAATACCAGTGCTGGCTGTCTGTTTAGCTATATTTCTAGCTGTATCAGCTTGTTTCTGGTTTGCGAGTACATCAACTGCCTCTACAAAACCATCTACAAACTCACCATAGCGTAGATTAGCGTTTTGGACTGAGCCATTTTGTGAGTTATATCCGACAGTATTAAGGTACATTCTATTCACTAAATCAGCGACTCCTGGATTGAACTCATCAGACTTAGGGTCAAGAAACTGGTGTTGTTCCATAACTCTTGGTGTGTCGACTTCTAGCCGTGTACTGAACACATTAGCGTTGTTCATTAACTGAGCTTGCGACAGACCTTGCTGATACATCGTCTGAGCGTAGTCACTAGCCATTTTATTGATTTCATCTAAATCATACTCTCCCTCATCTATAATTCGTCGGCTTTGTTCCTGCGAATCTTGTTGAGGTTGAGCTAATTGGTTAGTGAACTGTTGATTGCCAGACTCCTGCATCTTAGCAATGAGTTGCTGGATACGCTTGCTCTCTCTTCGTGAAACTGGAGTTTTTTCACTGGACTGAGCTTCCTCTGCTATGCTTTCTTCTGGTTGCTGGTCTTCCTCTTGAGTTTCCTCACCTTGAGTTTCCTCTTGCACTTCTTGCTCTTCTAGCACTTCTTGCTCTTCTAGCACTTCTTGCTCTTCTAGCACTTCTTGCTCTTCTAGCACTTCTTGCTCTTGTGCAACCTCTTCGTTAGCGTTAGCTTCGTTTTCCGTCATCTGAGTGTCACTCATTTGTTTTTACTCCTTTTCTTTTACTGACCTCGTATTTTTTGGTGGCACGGTCGACTCCACACGTTAATTGTTTTACAGACCACGTTTAGCCCCTAAGAGCAAAGGTCGGTCGACCCTTATGGTTGCATTTTACTAATATCTTTTAGAATAGGCAAACCCTGCTCATCTGTACCAGTTAGAATATGGTCAGTGCTAATTAGGAAACCATGATTGCCACAAGCTCCACAATTCAACATATTGCCCACTTGTTTCCATTTACCGTGCTTAATTTCGCCAGCTTCTCTAAACCTCTTTTCAAACTCCTCTTCCGAAAGATGAGGTATGTTCTGTGGTGGTTCAACACCATTCTTTTCGTACCAGTTAGGTTTGTCAGCCATTGTTGGACTTACTTACTTCTTTAACTGTTTCAGTTACACGCTCGATTTCTTCGACTAGTTCGGTGAACTCTCTTACGACTGACTGGGCAGCTAAAAAACGCTGTCCTATCACTGAAGTGTCTTTGCCACTTAAATCCTCGCCAAAAAGTCCGATACGATAGATATCACACCTCTGGTTGATGTAGTCTTTTATAAGACTCCAGTCAGGTGAAGTACCTATTTTAGCCAGTTCAATCTGCTCTTTGCTAAGTGTTGGCTTTTGGTCTTCAACAGGCTGTATGCTGTCAAAGTCATTATCGGTTGGTATGTTTGCTCGCATTGTTAAACTCCTTTTAAGTTATCTAATTCTTGCATAGCCGCCCCGATTTGAGGGTCTAGCTCATCATCTAAGTTCATCATACCGTCATTCTGAGTAGCCTGCATTCGTCTAGTTTCAGCGTCAACCTGCTTAATCTGTAGGTCTTTTTCTTTCGGTGATACGTCTTGTGAGTCAATTCCAAATGAGGTCATTATCTGAGTTTTAACATCTTCTGGTAGGTCAGCGTACTTAATATCTAGTGTTTTTAGCAGTTCCATAACTGGGTCTGGCTTATCACTCTCAGGCTTTTCGTTCTGAGTAAAGACGTTATCAATAGCAGGTATATCGGCTAGTTGGGCAAAGGTATTGATTAGTTGTTCCCAATTTATCATCCGACCTGTTTCTTGATAGATAGTCTGTAGTTCGTTCTGATGTTGCGAAAGCACCCCGATAAACTCAAGTAAGTCTTGCTTACGCTGGTCTTTGGTAACTTTAATAGTTGAATCAGCCTTCATATTGAACTTGTATGAAACACCCTTAAGAGCTTTGGGGTTGATTGTTATCGTGCCTGTTTTGCCACTCTCATTCATCATCACCATTTCTAAGACATCTTTGTAGCCAGCTTTAACTAAGTCCTGGATGTCTTCTGAGAAAAGAGTTATATCAAATGACTCTGTGCCGACATTAACGATTAGCTCAAAGAACCTATCCATTAGTTGTTCAATCGCACTCTGGAGTAAGGCTCGGTTCTGGTTATCCCTCGAACTTTCTCTAGCCTGTTGGTACTTCAGAGCTTCAGGCGTGCGACCAAACTGACTGCTCATTGCACTCTCAGCGTTAGCTTGAGTAGTAGTTGTGCCGAATACGTTCTGCAAAGCTCCAGACATTTGTCCCATAACTGCCTGATAAGTGCTAAGTCCAGCTGTGGAAGTTTCAAGTCGTCGAGCTGAATTGGGTATAATCTCTTCCCAAATAGCACCAGGTTCATTAGATACAGTGTGTTTAAGCAGTCCGTTAGAGTTGATAACTGTTGGTGGATAGATGTTCATCTTAACACCTTGGAAATAGAAGTTTATCAGACCATCTTTAGCGAATTGTAATGGCTTAGCTCTCTCTAGGTCAGACAGTCCGTAGAAACTGTCAGCTAACTGAACAGACGTTTTAGCGATAAATGGTATATAGTTATTCTTGTGGGGATTCTTGATATTCCGTATCTCAAGTCCATTAAAATCAGGGGCGAAAGTTATCCACCGACCATCCTTGCCAGCTTCAAACCTTGTAACCACCTGCACTCTACCCTTGATAGCGTTCTCGTGAGCTCTTTCAGTATAGGTGGTTCGCTTGTTATCCGAGTCTTTAGATGAGTTTTCCACAATCTCGTAAAGTTCATTGATAGACTCTAGATTATAGCCAGAGCTTTTCTTAAAGTTCTCATCTTTAGTTAGCTGTTCACGGATTTTCTTAAGGTCAGCTTTGGTTAGCCAAGAAATAGCGTGGGCGTATTCCATATCTTCTATCGTGTATTTGCCCTGTTGAGGTATGAAATTACGAGGATTCCACAACCAGCAGTTCGGTCCGATATAGCCATTAGGGGCAATATCCCAGTCGTAGTACATAAGCATCACCCCATAAACACCAGAGTAAAGTTCCCAAAGTCGTATCTTTTCAAGCAGTGGTCGCTGGGCGTTAGCGTTAGGATTGATATACTTATCCCTAATAATGTCCATCAGCTCAGCTTTGCCCCTGTCTTTTCGTCCAGCCGCCTCAACTGTACCACTAGGCAATTGTCCAACTACTCTAGCACTTCTTTCAATAAGCATAGTAGCGGCATCAGAGTCAGTAATACCGTTTTTAGTCTGTCTGCTAACATTATCGTAAGTCTTTGAAACCAGCATAGCTTCCAGAGCGTCCCAATCGGCTATCTGCCTATCGTGAGCTTCTAAATCCGATTCGTATTGTTTCTTGTATTTGTATTCCATCTTTTTTCCTTTTTAGTTATCTACCTACATTATAAGCTCTGCTTAAATTATAAGCTACAACCCAAACTCATTAAACTTAGGGGCAGATTTTATCGGTTTAGTGTTCTTAACTTGACCGTATTTGAAGTGTAATGCGAGATAACGTAAGCTGTCTACACTATCATCGAAGCGTTTTTCTGGCAACTCCATAGCAGGTCTGTTAGCTTTGATTTCCTTGTACTTATAATGAGTAAAGTCGTAAATTGTATGCTTGCAATTCTTTGCAAAATAAAGGTTCGGTTTAGGCTCGCCTATCACCTGTATCTTCGGCTGAAGCCTTTGGGCTATCAGCTGGATACCTGCCGGTACAGAGTTAGGCTTCTTTTGAGCTGGTATGACTGGTAGACCTTTAGACTGCATATAATCTATAAGGTCAGGTCGAGCAGAATCAGCTATCATCGCTGTAATCCGCCTGTCACCCGTTTTCTCTCGTATCATCTGTATCATATCGTCTATCTGAATACCTGTACCGTGTATCTCATCATAGACATACCAAATATCATCTTTGGCTATTCGCACAAAACAAACAGCCGCTGGGTGTCCTTCGGCAAAACCAAAGTCAACCGTAACGTAATCCGTACCTTCATCTGGTACATCTTGAGGACTAACAACGTGTATATTCTTGTCAAACATTGGAAATACTACTCCTTGTATGTTAAATGGTTTAAGTTCCATTTCTTGCAACCAAATACCAAGCTCGCCTCTAGCTTCAGCCTCTTTTCTGTCTTCTTCTACCCACGCAGGGTCAATCAGGGGGTTAAGTCGCCAAGTTCCCTTAGAAAAATACCACTGGGGGCTCTCTTGTGCGTAGTCTAGCAGTTCGTTCCAGTGGTCAATGTCCTTAGCTGTACCCATAAAAACCGCCCAGCCATTAGTAGTAGCAAAGAACTTCGAGTAAACACTCGCCCACGCCAGTGGGTCTTGGTCTTGATACTCGTCAAATATCATGCCATAAGACTCACCTCCGCGATGACTATCATGCTTATCACTTCCAAGCAATCTTATGGTACTAGGTGGCTTGCTCTCATCGTGTTCTATTTTTCGTCTACCAATCGGCTCAGGAAAGGTTACATAGGCTTCATCACCATTAGCATTAGTCCCAATATGATTAAAGGTAATCGTCAGGGTCGACTTATCTAAACTCTTAATCAGACCTTTAGGAATAGTGTGCAAATATTGATTCCAAGCAACTGTTTCAGCCTGTTGGTACTCCTTGAACACAATATGATGTGGACCTTGGTTTAAGATACAGCTAAAGACAAGCTGCTGGATTGACCACATCGTTTTGCCCAGTCGCCTAGACCAATACAATACACCTTTTTTATAATCATCTATCAGGAAAGCCTTATGAGCTTCAGCCTGCAGGGGTAGAGGCTTGTAGCTCATACTACTCCACTATGTCTGAGTATTCATCTATCTGGTAAACTTTACCACCAATAACTTCCTCACGCATATTGCTAGTCTTGGTAATAGTTGGTCGAGGGTTTATTCTCTCAATTAACCAGTTCTTAAATCGCCACAAACGCATCTTCTCGGCAAAGGTGTCAGACTCTACATCTTCGTAGCTCAAACCAGCGAGTGTGGCTTCTTCAATATTAGATGGGCTGTCCTCAAAAAACAGAGCTTTACCGATAACTATACGAGGTTTGTACTCTGTACCGTCTGGCTTTTTCTTGACCAGTTCCTCGCCTGTCTGTGGGTCAAACTGTTTTCTCTTAAGAGTAAGCTCAAACTTTGGCTCAACATACCAAACACCTTGTGCTGTTTCGTACTTAATCGTGCTGAACTTATACTCAATCACGAAGTTCTCTCGCATACTGAACCTTTTTAGCTCTGGTAGGTCATACAAATAATCAGTCGGGTCTACATATAATGCTGGGTTGACTGAGGCTTTCTCTAATACTTCTTTAATCTGTCCCTGATTGCCGATATTTATCTGCCCCTTATTAGAGTTAGCTTGAAAAGCCTGTAATAACTGCTGAAATTGCTCATTAGAAAGTGTTACGCCTTGCGTGGACTGTGCAACATCAGCAACAGGTTGGAATTCTTCAGACTTTTCAGTCTCTTCAGCTTCTTCAATATTGTGCGACGTTGCATCTTCGCTTTCAGACATACTTAAGTCCATTTTTGCTTCAAAAACCTCGTGAGCAGGCTCTGTGTTGGTCGTACCCCTGTTAGAAATGTCTACGTTTTCAGCTGTATGCTCAGCTATTTCAGCTATTTCAGCTGTATGCTCAGCTATTTCAGGCTTGATAGCTTCATAACTGTTAATAATCTCACCACTAGCTTTTGCCTGCTCGACAATATCTTCTCGTTCTCTACGCTCTGCTAAGCCTTTCATACGAGCTTCACGAGCCTTCTTCATCCTTTCTCTTAAGACTTCTTTTTGTTCTTCGGTTAATGGTTTCTTCGCCATATATCCCCCTTTAATTAGTTTTTTAGTACTTTTAAGAATGTTTGTGTTACACTTAAACTAGCATACAAGCATAACGTTTAACAACTACTAAGGGGGGTACAAATGCAAAGTACAAATACTTACACGTTCGGCACAAAAATAAAAGTCCCAGAGTCTCACCCAGAGATAATCAAACTCCATAAAAATCCTCTAAAAAGCAAAATATTCCTCAACAAAGACCCTAAAACCCTCTCTCGTTTAGGCAAAAGTGTTCACAACTTCTACATCACCGAAGCAGACCTAGCTAGACGCAATCGGAACAAACTTCTAAACCAAGCTATCAACTCAGCCTATAAGGGCTAACAGCCTATAAGAACTAATCAGATTCACCAGAGGTGAGGTCAATCACTCCGTGTCCTGACCTGTAAGGTCAACGTCAGACTCACCAGAGGTGAGGTCTATATTCACGCTGACTTTCGTACTCTGGACTTCAAGCCTCTGAGTAGCTTTACCATATACCCTGTCATGTATATCCTTTGAAATAGTAGCAACGACTCCTGCATACGCCGCCCCAGATGTATTACCTTTCTTCGCATAAGCTCTACTAACAGCAAGAGTTTCCATCATCGCCTCAGTTGCAATATCTGAGTGTTTGGTCATATAAGCCTGTATGTTAGGGTTTCTAAAGTTATTCGAGGAAATCTGAGCCGCACTGGTTTTATTCTTAGGATTGTATGTTTTCATAGCTAGTTCTATCCCTGTTAATTTAGGCTCTTTAATGGCTAAATCAGCCCAATTCTTTTGCCTTCTAGTTAATTTGCGTGGTTTTATAGGATTATTCATATCTCAATTATACCCCATCCTCTTGAGTCTCGCCTGTCAAAGTATTCAGCCAATTCCCATTATTTATATCCCATATCCAATGCTTACAGACTTTCCCATTACCTCTAAAGCAAGTATGCTTAGCCTCAGCCCAATGCTCTCCCAACTCATCAGCTGGCTTCACCAGCTCACTAGCTGGCTTCAAACCTGCGAACTGCTCTTTTATATCACGGAGTGCTTTTATCTCATTACTGTGAGCTTCTATTGGTTCCAAAGACTCCGACAGCTCTCTAGAATAATCATCGTGCCGAGAGGAAGGGCTTAACCCTCCTTTAGGGCTTAACCCTCTTTTCAAGAAATATTCCGCTGCATTAGTTATACTCCTATGTTCTTCATCAGCAAACGCCTTCAATCTCTCATAAATATCATCATCTATCCTCAAACTAGCCATACTTTATCCTTTCTGTATGCACCTTGCATACACTCTGCCTACACCTTGCATACAATTTTACTTGATATTGTGTATGCATAATACCACACTCTGCATACACTCTGCATACAACTAAATTACCTACAGCAGGTATGATGAATAAATGGAAGGTATGATGAATGGATAGCAAATTCATAGCATGTACTCCCTCCATATTTACATATATATATGTATTGGATATGGTACCTAGCAACAGGGGTGGTCGGGGGGGTAGGTAGTCATTGATAAAATATTTTTTTAGGATTTTTTTGGCTAGTAATTGGATATATATCTAACAATCATATATATTATAACATATATTTTTTTAGTATTTTGGGGTCTAGACCCGGCATTTTGGGCACTTTTTGGCATATCTAACAGAGGTAGCACGCTTGCAAGATATCAAACAAACATATTATATAGTATGTTTTGGGGTGTTTTTGGGGTGTTTTTGGGGGTGTTTTGGTGGTTAGATTTTGGCTAGTTTTGGGTGATTTAACAGGGGTCAAGATTGGCTTAGTAATAAGTTGGTTTTTTTGGTTGTAGGTGTTATTGGTTATTAGCTTGTTATTATTCTTATAATGTAGTAAACAACTAAGTAATAAAGATAAAACCCTCTAGCTTCGGCGCGATTTTGTGCGCCTGGTGTCTGCAATACCCCTGTTGCATGAAGTTATCCATAAGAACATTAAAATTATCTGTCAAAAAGTTTTGACAAAATACAATAGCTTATGATAAACTGTAATCAGTGGAAAAGAACACCACGCAAACCGGCTCAAGGCTTCACCGGTAGACCAACAGAAGCCACCATATAGACTAATAAGAAAGGTTAAAACAATGGCAACAAAGATTACAAATAACGATATGGCAATATGGCTCGATGAGTTCGAGATAAACAACCCTAGTGATAACGGGTATATTATCGAATGGGTGCTTGATAAGTATTGGCTAGTTAACCATGGCAACGGCTATATATCAGACTTTAAAAAACGATATACAATTAAAGAATTTTTTGATAAATACGACATTTCTACATGGGCAGAAATAAGAGTATGCAAACCCGAAGAACAATGCAAAACGACTAACTATAAAAACTACTATAAGTAATAAGAAGGGAAAATCTAATGACAATATTCTGTATAAACTGCGAAGAAGTCATCTGTGTACAAGATGAAGGTTGCACAGGCGAGACTTACGAGAGTTATTAAATTAAAGGAGAAAACAATAAAATACTATCAAGTTATTAACCACAACAAATTAAACACTCTATCAAATACAAAATTACTTAACATCAACTAAAGGAAGGATAAAACAATGCAACTAATATCACCAAAAGTATATGTAGGAACATATGCAAAATATAATAATGGTAGCATTAAGGGTAAATGGCTGAACCTAGATGACTACGATAACGCAAAAGACTTCTGGACAGCTTGCAAAGAGCTACACAAAGACGAGGTAGACCCTGAGTTTGACTTTCAGGATTACGAGGGTATTAACCTAGATAATATCTCAATAGAGGACTATTACGAGATGACAGAAGGGTTAGAAGAATATCAAAAAGCTATTGTACTGGAATATCTAGAAGATGTAGATAGCTATGAGAGAGATGCTCAAAGTATACTAGACCGTAAGGCATACGATAGAGACGAGTTTGGTTACAATTTAGAAGAAGATTTTGGTTATAGAATAGCTGAAGACGCTTGCCTAGAAATACCAGATAACATAAAAGTTTATTTTGATTACGAGGCTTATGGAAGAGATGTTTTATATGATTTCATCGTAACCGATAACTACATATTCGAGAACTATTAAGGAGGTACTATGACAGTACAAGCACTTATAGATGCACTACTCAAGGTCAACGACAAGAGTTTAGATGTATCTGTAGCAACAGAGAACGAGAACTTATGGGTACACGATGTATCTGTGCATGATACAGGTACAAGTGGGTACGAAGAGTTCGGTACAGTAATACTGGAGGTATCAGAATGAAAATAAGCATAGACTTAACAGAGACAGACCTACAAGAGTTGATGGACTACAACTACAAAACGACACTTTGGCAGGACTTCACCATAGCTGAGATGTTTGGTGAGAGTGCTATCAGATAAGAAAGGCTAAATAATGGATTACAAAGAATTTATAGAGAATACAGAGGTTGAAATAATAACAAAGATATTTGTAAATGGCGAGCTAGTTGTAAAGAGTGTATCGGATAACATAGCCGACGCTATAAGCGAATTAAACAGAGCCGAGCGCAACAAATATATTAGTAAAGCTATAACGGAGCAATGGGAGGGCTTAGCAGATGAAACACTTAACGATTAAATACCAACCGAGTGATTGGCGTATGATTGATGATTTTTTCGAGTGTGTACACCCGGAAATAGAACAAACAACAGTAGAAGTAGAGGTAACATATCAAAGCGACGGCAATATATATCCTGATTGGATTGATGAGCCAGCCGAGCAATGCACAGATTGCAAGGAGGTTCTATGGCAAATTTAATATTATTAGCATTTTTCATACTAATAATGATTGAAGTATTAGGAGACTAAAAAATGCACGAGTTAGATTATAAAGTTGAACAAGACTTTTTAGCATTAGCTAAACAATTAGACAAACAATTAAACCAGATTGCAGGCGATTGGAACGGAGATGAACCAGGCAAGCTCGAGGATAGAGCAACATCAGTATATAAGATTAAAGAATTATTAAATGAAATTATTGAGGAGATGAAGCAATTATGAGTAAAATTGAATTAAATGGTAAAACCCTGTATCACGTTATAGCTGATACAGGTTATAGCGACGGAGCATATAGCATATTTTTGTTAGATGAACGCCAACCAAGCAGAGAAAATATAATGAAAATATACGCCCAAGAAAACGGATTAGATGAGAACAGTCAAGAAGTAAAATTATATGCTGATACTTGTGATATTTATTCTGTATATACCAATGAGGAGCAACTATGAAACCAGACATCGACAAATTAAAGGACATCAGATTATTAGCCAGCGAGTATTTAGACATTGACAATCTAATTATACAGATTATGCGAGCTAGTGGTTGCACGTTACAAGAAATAGCCGACGCTGTGGGTATGACCAAGCAAGGCATAGCCTACAGATTAAATGAAATGGGGGAATAAATGCAAAACAAGACAATGATAAAAGAGATGAAAAAACGTAAAGTCAAGAATTACGAATTCACGCAGATGGGCATATTACGCTATTCATCGAGAATTAGCGAGATACGAGAGCAGGGAATCACAGTCAACAAAGAACGCTTATACGATAAGCAAGGCAAGGCTACAGGCGTATTTGTGTACTGGATACCACGTATCACAAGTAAAGACGGTATGGAGTACGAGGAGCTTTAGCGAACGAAAGCTATGAGGAGCTTTAGCGAACGAAAGCTATGAGGAGCTTTAGAAAAAATATAAAAAGCTATGAAATATATCATAAATGCGATAATTGACACAATAGCATTACTTGGAATACTGATAGCAATTATCATCTTAATATCAATCATAAATTACAGCGTAGCCAACTTATTCATTGGTTGGCTGATAGCTGGATAAGCTAAATAAGCTGAATAAGCTGAATAAGGGGAATATTATGAAAGAAGTTATTTTTGTTATTTTAGTTGGAGCTGTTGTAAGTATAATAATCTCAGTTAGCTGGCTATTTATCAGCCTGATAGTTGGTTTTATTATTGCTGTTTTAACTTCAAAAGTCGGTAAAATCATTTTAATCATTTTAGTAAGTTTGTTTTTTTTAACTGTAATTATTCAATTAATGATAAATAATCAAGAAAAAACAACAGTTAATCAACCGATTAATCAAACAGTTAATTTACAAGAATCTGAACGCCAAAGATACTTAACCAACTGTAATCAAGATAGTGAACCAAGCGTCTGCAAGTGTTTTTACAATCAAATGTTCGATACGTATGACTTCAACACAGTGCAACAAATTGAAGAAGCCATTGACCAAGATAAATTAGCTGAACAATATGCAACAAAGTTAGTTAGTATGTATAGCATTTGTAAACAAAATAAAATTCAAAGCAACTAATAACATCTAAAAACCTCGTCAGACGCATTTTCAGCCTGCTGGTGAGGTTTTTTTGTTAAAGATGAGCATTTACCCATTTTGACATTAAAAACGCAAAGTAGGTCGGATTTCAACTGTTTCTGGACGACAGAATGCAAAATAGAGCTATATATCGATTCGAATTGGAATCATGAATAATGATTCAAGTTAAAATCATAAACAATAAAAAACCGTACGCGAAAGGCTTGCGTACGGCTGACACCCTGCAAAAAAGAGAAACCCCCGAACCTGGTGGGCATAGTCCAAGGGCAGAACACCACTTAAACACAGGGTAACTACATTATAACACGAAGTGTTAGATTATAACACGAAGTCATTGGAATAGCACGCAAACAAACACCCTATGAAAGATAACCCCCCTACACTCAGTGAGCGTATTTAAGTCCGTTAGTTCTGTTTAATGAAAGGGTAATAAGCCCGACAGCGTACTGCAAGAGTCAGTGGTAAAGCGTTCGTCTGTTATTAGTAATTTATTAGTAATAATATATCTATTAGAGAAAAGACTATTATGTTGCTCACGGGCTTGCTCTATCGAGCAACCCACGTTTCGCCAACCAAACGTTTTTTCTCCATTAGAAGTATTCGTACTAAGGGTTAAAATAGCACAGATTCCTGGATTGAGCGACACTTTCCCCCCCTACCCCCATGATGAAAGTAAGAGAGGAAGTCAATTTTTGCAGAAGTCCTGCAGTCAGTAGTCATTGTCCGTTACTCACCCCTAGAATCCAACCAGTTATTCACAGTCTTTGGATAGCTATTAAACTCAGCCAGAGTTATAAAAATAATGCATGCTAAAACATTATTAAAAGAGTAACTGTCATACTCGAGCAAGCCATCTCGTTCACACCTGGTCTTATATCACTGCCACGCTAGTCGAGAGTCGATAAGAGCTTGTCTTCGTGGAGTTGCACCACTTGAAGCACGACACCCAAAGTCATGATAAGCTAAAAAAATTAAATGTCAAGACTAGAAAATTAAACTAGCTTATGCTAAACTCAATTTATGATAACACCACTGAAAGGCGAAACATTTAATCAGGCAAAAGGATTTTATCAGGGTATGATAAAGTCAAGTCGAGATATGCTTGAGATAGTTCAGAAATTACCACGCAACGATTTGAGCAAAGAAGTTATCGGACAAGAAAAAGAGTTCATCAGGTATTATTACAATGAATTAAAAAAGTTATATCAATGGAGGGCTAAACTTGAAAAATAAAGATTACTGGAAGAAAAGACTCAGTATTGAAGATGAAAATACTATATTTGAGATAGAAGAGGCTATTTTAGAACGAGGAATTGAAGAAGAGCCAAATGACGAATTAGTTCATATTAGTGAACTTAGTGATGAAATTGAGCGTGAGTATACTAGTTGGGGTAAAATAAAAGGTCTATCGACTGGACTGCCAAGCTTAGACGATGCAATCGGAGGTATGGGCAAAGGTCAGGTTATTTTAGTTGGAGGTGCAACGAGTCAGGGTAAGTCAGCCATGGTTACAAACATTGCTATCAATGTAGCAAAACAGCGTGGAGTACTATTCATCACACTCGAAATGCGTCGAGCTGAAGTTGGTGCAAGGATTAGACATATCAATGGTACTGTTGATGATTTGAATCTTATTTTTCAAGCTGAACATAGAATAACCTATAAAGACATTAAACCACTACTACAAAAAGCTGTTGAGATTGGTGAAATTGAATTAGTTGTCTTGGATTATCTGCAGTATTTAGGACGAGGTATGACTGAGAAAGAAGTGGCTATTATGAGTAAAGAAATTAAAACACTAGCACTAGAGTTTGATTTGCCATTTCTAGTAATTGTCAGCCTTAGAAAAAGCGAAGGTGGCAAGAATAAGCGAGTCTGGAAAGATATTGAGATTGAAGACTATATGGGTGCTGGTGCGATTGGTTATGATGCCGACAGTGCTTTTGTTGTCAGCAGAAAAGACCAGCTTGATGAGTTCGATGAAACAGGGATTTGGGTGAAAATTCTCAAGACTAGAAACTCGAAACTTGACTGGGATAAGCGTTTTGTTAGATTTAATTGGCAGGATACTAAAATAACCGAAGATTGGGTAAGTAATTAAAACATACTTGTAGAGAACTTTAACAAAAACTACTTGACAAACATAAGCTGTTGGAGTAGTATAGAGGTGGGTAAAAAGAAAGGACACCACAATGAGTAAGATTAAACAAAGTTTAGATGAAAACTTTTCAGTACTACAAGGTGATGAGTTAGAGCCTAAAATAGAGGCTACTTATCCACCAATTGAAGACTGGGCAGTTGAAGATTTAAGGCGAGCAGTTCTGCGATTGAAAGAAGTTAAGCCTTACCAATATACTGATGAACTCAAAAATATAGCATTTTTATTGAACTGGTATATCAAAGATTTTGAGAAGCCTTTTTAAGGAGGTAAATCATGACTACTAAAAGTGAGTTTAAGTGGGTACGAAGTATCTTTGGTTCAGGTGAAAATCCAGCCAAGCAGTATCATTATATTGTTGACGGTGGGATGAATGACATCATTATTAAATGGTGGAGTGAACAGCCAGACAGGAAATTTGACTCAGCTACTCCTAGTAGACTAACTACTTGTCCAAGAGTAGTTTGGAATCAGGTACACGAGATACCCAAGACCAATGAGATGACTTGGGCAACAAAACAGCGATTGCTACTGGGTAGACTGTTCGAGAACCGGTTTGCTGAACAATTAGGTGATAGACTAGTCTACCACTGGAAAGATGATGACGGTGTTGAGGTTGATAAGTTAGAAATAGGCTCAAGCGATACGTTACTGAAAGGCGTGCCAGACTATTTACTGAAGTTAGAATATGACGGTCAGGAAGTCATAGCAGTATCAGACGCTAAGACTAGCCGAAGTGATAGTTTTGGTTACTTGCCAATTGGCTTTGATATTTTCAATGACCCAGGCTGGTACAAGTACAGACTACAGCTAACAGCCTATTATCTGCTACTAACTAGAAATCCAGAGTACTTAAAGACTAACAAACTACCTACACCAACACATTTACATTTGTTTTCATATTCTTTAGATGATGGACTTGTCAGGCGTGAATACATTTGGCAACCAACAGCTGAAGATGTGGAAGAGGTTAAGAAGTACACTATACGCTTTAATCGAGCTATGCAATCAGCAAAGCCACCGAAGTGTGAGTGTACCGAGTTTGACACTAAGTTTTGCCCTTATGCTATAGAGTTTAATGGCAAGGTCGGTACTAAGTGTTGCAATTAAGTTAAAGGAGGATTATATGAATAGTGAATCAAACAATGAATTCAAAAATGCAGTAGAAGCCGGTGGAGGCTCAGGTAATAGCTGGAAGCCAGAAAACGCTGGTGATACTATTATCGGAACATACATAGGCAAAAAAGAGAACGTTGGGCTTAATAACAGCAATGTCTATCTCACAAAAGAGGACAATAACGAAGACGCTACAAGCGTTTGGGGTAGCTCAGTACTCGACAATAAGTTCGAAGAGATACCACTAAACTCAAGAGTTAAGATTGAGTTCCTTGGTCGAGTTAAAGGCAAAAGCCCACAACCCTACAAAGACTTTAAGGTACTCTATATCACACCAACTGTAGACCCATTTAAGGACTGATATGAGCGAACCACGCCCACGATATAAGCCGTCCTCGCAAGACGAGTTGTCCTCGCAAGACGAGTTGTCCTCGCAAGACGAGTTTGCTCAAGCTACACAGGCTGGTAGCATAAAAGCCTATGATGTGGATGTATCAGAGCTTCGTCTAGCTGATAACAAGCAATACCAAACAATACTCAAGGAATGCGACCGAATACACAGAGAGCTTTTAAAGTATGAGCGAGATAATAAATCTAACTCGTATATTGAGAATCCTGCATTAATCGGTCAGTATCTCGGTCAGCTTAGATTGCACGCCAATCTTTTGTTCAGTTATATGAATACTTTTATTGACTTAATCTCGGATATGGAGTTAAATTATGCTGAAAACCGTAAGAGGTTATTTATGGAAGCACTAAATGAAACTGATAGCCCGAATAAGTCCGAAAGTATCGCTAGAGAAAAGACGAGGGTCTTAGAAGCTAAGATAGGCATGATGAAAGCTAATCTGAATCAGATACGCAACAGCTACGAAAATTACAATTCAATCTGTATGTACCTAATGAGTCGAAACAAAGAGTTTATCTCAGAAAGAATCATGGGATAAGAGGTAACAGGGTGGCACGTAAAATCCGACTCCGAATACAGTTAAAATTATACAAAACTGTGAAAAATAATGACGAGTTGGTACTTAGTGCCACTAAGCTGATGAAAACTAAAATTATCTCAACTGTACAGGGTGTATCACGCTCAGAATGGACGTTTGGAACAGCTAGGGTGTGGTATAACGTGGACAAAGACTATTGGAACGAGTTTAGGTTCGAGAACGTCAATCAACTAACTGAACGTCTATCTGCTACACTAGACCCTTATTTAATTAGGACCTTTAAGTGAAATGGAACATTTAGATGAAATGGAACATTTAGATGAAAAGCAGAAAGTCTTTAGTAGCTAAGCTAGACAAGGTATTTAGTCAATACATCAGAGCTAGAGATAGCAAGGACGGTTATTTTGTTTGTTGCTCGTGTGGACGAACCCTGCCAGCCGAACAAGCTGATGCAGGCCATTTCATAAACAGACGACACATGGCGACTAGATGGCTAGAAACTAATGTACACAGTCAATGTCGAAGCGACAATCGGTTCAAAGAGGGTAATGCGTCAGGTTATGCCCTGTTCATTATAAGGAAGTATGGACAGAAGCATTTAGAGTATCTTGATGCACTTAAAAACGAAACAGTTAAATACTCATTAGGCGAACTAGAACTAATGATAGAGGACTACAAAAATAAATTAAAGAACATGTAGAGAATATGAAAGGAATAAACAATGGTTCAAACTAAAAGTAGTGGTGATACTCTACGAGCTACTATGCTTAAAAAGCATGGTTCGGAAGAGGCACTATCTGAATACTATAAAAAAATAGGGGCTAAGGGTGGCAGAGCTAAAGTCCCAAAGGGTTTTGCATTGAATCCAGAACTAGCTTCAAAGGCTGGAAGTATAAGCAAAAGAGGCAAAAAAATATCTCAATAAACTATTGACAACAGCTTATGTTTTTGCTATACTGGTTAGTGTTAAGGGTTATCACCCAGAAAGGAACACCACAATGAAAGTAAAGGCAAAAGAAAAAGCAAATAAACCAAAAGTTAGTCTTGCTATAATGGGGTTACTTGAGATGTTAGTTGTCGCAAGTATCGGACTATCTACAGCCGTGATAATGATAGGTACTGATGATGTAGTTATCAAGGCGTTATTGCTACCACAAGTTATCTACGCTTTAAGTGTAATAGTTCGCAAATTTACTAAATAAACAAGGAGTACATTGAGTCTGAGACTGACCTAAACTCTGCTGAAAAGTAGCATCTGCAAGACTCATCGTTATGAAACACTTCATAACCTATACACTCATCGCCGGCATACTTATAGGCTTCGTGGCGTTGGGTGCAACAAGAATTAGAAGCCAGAACATTAAATTAAAATCACACCAGCTAGAACTCAAAAGCTCTGAGGCTAAATTGATTGAGCTGAATATCAGGTACGACAATCTACTTGAAAAGAAAGCTACTACCGAACAAGAGAAACAACAACAGCTCGAACAAATTAAACAGCTTGAGAGTGAACGAGAAGAGTTAAAACGTCAGCTACAAGTTAAAGCTGATAAGGTTCAGAAAGAGCAGGAAAGGCTTGCAGACGCTTCAAAGAGGGTTACAGGCACAAATACTGCTCATGCACAGGAAAAGCCCCGTCAGCAGGCTGTAAATGGCTGTGAGAGCGTAAGACAAGCTATGGCTAGTCGTGGGTTTAGTGGGATAGAACTAGATTCAGCTGTTGAACTAGCTCGGCTTGAATCAGGTTGCAACAGCCGAGCAGTTAATAAAAGTTCAGGGGCATGCAACATATACCAAGAGCTAAGATGTGGTAAATGGGGTGGGTTAAGTAATACTGACGCGCACTTAGACGGTGCTGTGGTTTATATGAAAGGTAGATACGGTACTTGGAGTAACGCTTTATCTACTTGGCATAGCAGAAGTCCGCACTGGTGGTAACAAAGTTGGTGCTGGTAGCCAGTTAAGTGCTAGTTAAATCGTAAACTCTGACGTGTCTTAGTTGCACCTTGGGTCGGAGAAATTTGCAGCCAACAACAGCGATTCGATGAAACGATGCCGTATGGTATACGCCTGAAGGACAAATAAACAAAAGGATTGGGATGTCCCCAGTCGTCGCTAAGTAAACCACCTGACCAGTGGCAGTCCATAGAAGTATATTGGTACTAATGGTCTATGGGTAGCTGGAAACACACGAGGAGTTGGTCGCCCTCGTACCAAGCAGGTGGTGGGTATTACGAGGCTCATTGACCTGCAACTGTTTCTATTTTGGAAATAGTTGAATTAACAATTTAAGATAGAGAGTGAATATGACGAGCCGTCAGGCGAGGGCTGAGGTCGCACCTTGGGCGTCTGTGCTCAGGCTCGTCCATTTGCTCTCTATCAATCTAGATAGACGGTATGAGAGCCATTATTAGTAAGGAGAAAACTAATGGGAATAAATAAAGACTTGGGTTTGCCCTATGGTGAGGGTATGGAAAAGGTAGCAATCTGCTTTGATGTAGATGGTACTTTGATTGATGAGGATAAAGAACATCATTCAACCCTAGCTATTCTGAGACTACTCGGCTTACAGAGGTGGAAGAACGTAGACATTATTGTATGGTCAGGTAGTGGCAAGCAATACGCAGAGACAGTTGGTAGAAGACTAAGCCTAGACAATGTTAAATACCATTCAAAACTAGAACATACTGAACTGAGAAAGAAATATGCCAAGATTATAGCCATAGATGATGTTCAAGATACTAGGCTAGGTGATGCCAATTTAATAGTCAGGAACAAGTAATGAACGATAATAACATAGATGATGAGTTAGAACAGATACTAGACCTATTGAAACGTGGTCATAACAGAGATACTATTAAAGACCTAGAAATAGCCAAACAAGACATCAAAGCTCTAATCACTAAACAATCAGTAGAGGCAAGGATAATAGAGTCTGAGCTATATAAAGAATGGTTTAACAATGATAATAATACTCATATTGAAGACTTTATAGATAGACGCACACAGTAAGCACCACCTATATCGTGGACTAGAAGGAAAGGAATAGATTATGAATAAATCACTAATACATGGAGAGAATGGTTTTAAGCCAGTAGATAAACTCCCAAAAGGAGTAGTGTCTAAACACAAAATATTTATAGCTGGACACAGCGAAACCGGTCATCATCATGTGCTTGAGTCTAAAGTAGAATTTGAAGTCATTGAAGTAGACCGCAAACAGTTAGAAAAAGAGCTATATGTCAGACTATTTGAACCAGCCCAGGTAGTACATAAAAAGTCTTTTGATATTCATGAAACTAAAACACTGCAACCTGGTATTTATCAAATTACTCACAAGACAGAGTATGACCCATTTCAACAAATAATACGCCAAGTTTGGGACTGATATGAGTTCAAAGATATTTGCAGGATTTGACTGGAAAAACGGAGCGTTTAGTCAAACACAGGAAGCATACCTCAAGCTATACGCTCAAACTCAAATCGAATCATTACTGGCATGTACAACCGATGAAGAAAAAGCAGAATATCATCTCAAA
>WBZM01001407.1_pt1 | contig 23942 bp, 15 predicted proteins | sample 5204271 | NCBI WGS metagenome assembly WBZM01 (sample SAMN12344346, study PRJNA552823) | activated sludge metagenome | biome: Activated sludge suspended growth; feature: Nitrification reactor; material: Wastewater; isolation source: activated sludge from nitrification reactor of wastewater...
CTCCCTGCGGGCGGGGCGTCAAGCGTCGCCGGATGACGTTCAACGAGCTGCCGGCGTACAAGCCGCTGATTCTGTTCTCCTCGCTGCTGGTGCTGAAGATGGGGGCGCTGGCCTTCTCCACCGCCAACCGCCGGCGCCTCGCGAAGGTGGTGGTCAACCCCGAGGACGTCGGGGTCAACCCGGGCTCGCACGTCGAGCCGCAGGAGGCGCCCGAGACGATGCGCGCCAAGCGCGCCCACCTCAACGACCTCGAGAACATCCCGGCCTTCCTCGTCGTCGCGCTGCTCTTCACGCTCTCGGGCGGCTCGGAGCGCGGGGGCTGGTCGTACTTCGGGACGTACTTCGCCGCGCGGCTGCTGCACTCGGTGTTCTACCTCAACTCGGTGCAGCCCTGGCGCACGGCGGCCTTCGGCGTCGGCCAGCTCGCGCAGCTCGGGCTCGTCGTGCAACTGCTGATGACGGCCTTCCGCGGGTGACGAGGCGGGCGAGCGGGCGGCGGGTGCCGGTGGGTGTGGTGAACGCGTCCAGCACGCCCACGCGATGGGCGTCCGGTGCGGTCCTCGCGGCCTCCATCCCCCGCTCGCCGAGCCTCGCGCGTTTCCCCCTTCCCCCGGCGCAGAGCCGCCAGGGGAAGGGGCGCTGTCCCGACCCGGACGCGCCGGCCTCTGGCGCTCGTGGCGTCTGGTGCTCGTGGCGTCGCGGCGTCCTGGCGCCGGTGGGTTCTGGTTGCGACAGTGCCCCTTCCCCTGGCGGCTCTGCGCCGGGGGAAGGGGGAAACGCGCGAGGCTCGGCGAGCGGGGGATGGAGGCCGCGAGGACCGCACCGGACGCCCATCGCGTGGGCACGGGATCCTCCGCTCGTTGGCGGATTCGGCGACGGGGCGTCGTCCGCGGCGGCGTGATCGTCCGCCGCCCGCACATGCGGCGCAGCGTCGGAGGCGGCGTGCGCGTCGGGCCTGAGAGGGTGTTTGATCGGTTTCGCGAGGAATTCGTCGCAGTTGCTCGCTTGAGAAGAATTCCGATTGAAGCGACCGACATCACGCCCTCACTCGACTCCATTGTGCGTTCGAAGTCCTTGCTCAGACGACGATTCCGACCATGCCAGGCGAACGACCTTTCGACCTTCCACCGGTGCTGCAGCGGCACGAACTTCGACATGCGCTCCTTGTGGTCGGTGATCTCGAAGCGAACTCCTGCATCGCTCGCAGCTTGCTGAATCCGGGCTCCGACGTACGCCTTGTCGCCGATCATGACCTCCAGCGTCGGTTCTCTGTCCTTCGCCTCGCGAATCAGGTCGGGGGCGGGCTGGGAGTCGTGCACGTTCGCGGGCGTGTGATGGTGCGTGATGGGAAGGCCGAGGCTGTCGACCACCAGATTCCGCTTTCGGCCGAGCATCTTCTTGTTGCCGTCGTAGCCTCGCGGGCCGCCGCTCTCGGTCGTCTTCACCGTCTGGCTATCGACGATGGCCAGCGTCGGCTTGGGATCGCGCCCGCTGGCCTCGCGAGCTTTTGGGAGGAGCATCGCCTCGATCTGCTCCCACGTCCCGTCGCCGCTCCACTTCGCGAAGTACTCGTAGACCGTGCGCCAGTGCGGGAGGTCATGGGGCATATAGCGCCACTGCGCTCCGGTGCGGACGATCCACAGGATCGCGTTGACGATCTCCCGCCTGTCCACAGGTTGCTTACCCGTGTGGTGTGGCGCCTCATGCACCAGGGGATGGATCAGCTCCCAGGCCGCGTCAGTCAGATCCGAGGGGTACGGCTTTCTCTCCATAGTTCAGCCATTCTAGCACGCCGCACGCATCAAACACGCTGTCAATCCGGAGGGCAGATGCGAACGGGGACGATGAACCGGGGTGTGCGGCCGGCGGGGGGCGCGTCGAAGCGGAACTGCCGCCAGACGTTCTCGACGCAGCGCCCGATGTCGGCGGCGTCAGCGCGATCGAAGGGTTCGACGCTGACGCGCGGTTCGCCGGTCGTGCCGTCGGTTCGAATCGTGAAGCGCACGGAGACCTGCGGGACGCTCGTCGCGGCAGCGTTTGGGGAGGCGACGCAGGAGTAGAGTTCGTTCAGATGCTCTGACATGACCTCCCTGACCCCCTCGATTGTCGGGGCTGGCAGCGGGCGCCGCCCTCTCTGTTGAGCGTCCGAGGTGCCCGCTTCGGCGTGGTCCACGGAGATGTCGGCTGGCGGCGTCTCCGACGCCGACGCGTCTCCGACCGCCGCGTCGGGAGGTGGCGAGAACGTCGCTCGAGCGGGAGCCATGGTCGGATCGCGCGCGAGGGGCGCCGTCGAGCAGGCGGCGAGAAATGAGGAGACGGCCCAGACGCGGGTCACCGGGGGGCCGCCTACATGCACACGTTGAGGTGGACGCGCCCGTGGTCGGTGTCGTCGTCGTCGTCGCATGCACAGGTGGCGACGAGGTCGGACCGCTGATCGGCGTTCATGTCGTAGAGGGCGTAGGGGCCGGGACCGTCGCCGGGACGACCTTGCGGGGACGTGAAGTCATCGAGCGTGCGTGCGCCTTCCGTTGCGCGCGAGGCCGGTGCGATCGGGGTGTGCTGCCAGCATCGTGAAGGCTCCACGGGCGTCGAGGCTCTCAACCGCTCGACCGTGAGTCAAGCGCGCCGACGCGGCGGCGCTGAAGGGAACAAACGCATGAAGGCGATGGTGCAGGCGCCGCGTGATCGCGCGGCGCCGCCGGAGGCTCATGAGGGCGGTGCGCCGGCGCGGCCGAAGAAGCGATCGGCGGTGCAGTGGGCGCCGCGCTCGCTGCTGGGGTTCGATTCGCTCACGATGAGCAGCCCCGGTGACGCGTCGGAGCGGGAGGCGGACGCGGCGGCACAGCGCCTGGTGCAGGGCCTGCCCGCGCAGGTCGGCGCCCTTCCGCGCGTCGGTGTTCAGCGGCGCTGCGCGGCGTGCGAAGCGTCGCCCGCGGCGCCCTGCGCGGCCTGCGGGACGCGCGAGGAGGAGGAACTCCCGCCCGTCGTGCAGCGTCGGGCGACGGGCATCCGCTCGACCTTCCTGGGCGTTCCGTTCGTGCCCACGGACGGCGGCGCGCCGCTGCCGGGCGAGGTGGGCTCGACCTTCGGCCGGCTGCTCGGCCACGACCTGAGCGGGGTGCGCGTCCACACCGGGGCGGAGGCCGCGCGGAGCGCCGAGGGCCTGAGCGCCGAGGCCTACACCGTCGGCGACGACGTGGTGTTCGCCGCGGGTCGCTACGCGCCCCAGACCCCCCGGGGCCGAGAACTGCTCGCCCACGAGCTCGCCCACGTCGCCCAGCAGCGGGGAGGCGCCCCGCGTATCCAACGCCAGGTCTCATCCGCGAGACGACCCCCGTCGTCATGTGAGGCCCCATCGGCGCTCACGTCCCAGGGCGGCCCTCTCTCCGTGTACAGGTTCGTGCGTGGGACGACTACCTTCATCGATGATCTGTCCGACGCCGCCCGGCGCTACCCTCCCGCGGCACGTGTCATCATCCACGGCGCGGCGAGCGAGGAGGAGTGGCAGGGGGTCAGTCCGGCGGAGAGCCTGCGACGCAACCAGCGGCTCGCGTGTGAGCGGGCGCTGGCCGCGCGCGCGGTGTTCGCCTTCCAGGCGCCCGAGGTGCGGGTCGAGCACGTGGTCAACCACGGCCAGCTCTCGGGCGACGCCGAGTGGCATCGCATCGTCGCGATCGAGGCGCTCCCGCCGCGGCCTCCACCCCCGCACCCCGTGCAGCCACACGTAGATCCTCCCCCGCCCCGTGCCGATGGCGGCGTCCGCATGGACGCTGACATGGATGTTCTCACGGTAGAGCCTCCGCCTTCGACGGATGGTGGCCGCGCTGACAGCACGATCGACGCCGCCTTGATGGACCGGTCGCCGCCAATGGACCGGTCACCACCAATGGATCGGTCACCAGTGGATTCGACTGTCACGGACCGCGGCACCGAAGACCTGCCAGTCCACCATGATACTCCGCCTATCGGCGGTACTCCTGTCGACCGCGCCGAGCAAGGCCCCACGGCGCCGCAATATCAGTCGACGGACAGCCACTGCCCGTCCAACTGGCGCACCATCATCGCTGCCGATCGCGCACGCGCGTTCAGAATGATGGGACGGGCAAGCGCGGCGCTCCGCCGTTACGACGGCACAACTCCTGACGCCGTCCGCAGCGCGCTGGAGCGCTACTTCCACACAACAGACCGTTCGGCCGCTGAGCACATCGCCGCGGTAATCTCGCGGGTCCGGTGGCGAGCTCCCTTCGCAGGCTACGCTTGCACGAACGTGAACAGCTCGAACTTCTGGGCCTGTACCAGCAGCGACGAGTTGGCCACCGCCTTCTGGGCGGTCCCGTGGGTCGACATCAGGGTTTGCGCGCCGCGCTACTTCGGCCAGATCGCCCCGCAGCGGGCAGCCACCCTGTTCCACGAATGGCTACACCATTGTATGGGGGCATACGACCTGAATACTGATTCAGAGTCATACACCACTACCCTAATGCTCGACGCAGAGTCATACACCCAGGTCATTCTCGCCCTCGGGCAAGACAACATCTAGCGGTGAGAGGTGCGTTGAACCCTTGTCTGTTTACGGCTCTGTGTGTGTTTGCGGTGTGAGGGCGACCCGCGCCATGGCAGTGCCGCACACTCGCGCGCGGTGTCGCTCCAACCATCCTTCGCCAAGGCGTGGGTCGATGCACACCGTTTCGAGCGACACCCGCGCGGAAACGTAACCTGTCTTCTTCACGACGAGGCTACAACGGTACGATAGCCTTCCGTTGCGTCCGTAGAGTGCGAAGTCTCCGCGATCATTCGTCTGGGTGTCCGCGTGGAGCGCCAGTCCAGGGCACTCCACATGGACCTGCGCTCCTGTGATGACACGTGCCGGTTGCTCCAGCGCACTTGCCTCCTCGACAGTGCCCGTGATCTGCCACCCGTATTGGTGACAGCATACCTGCGTGATGATCCATACGAGACCAAGGCGTACGGTGCGCGCCAGGCTCACGATCGTTCTCTGCGCTACATGCACACGTTGAGGTGGACGCGCCAGTGGTCGGAGCCGACGGCGTCGTCTTCGCATGCGCGTGTGACGACGAGGTCGGGCCGCTGGTCGCCGTTCATGTCGTAGAGGGCGTAGCCCGGTCGCCCCGCCCCGCCGGAGCACGAGCTCGTTGCCCCTGAGCTGGTGAACCCGCTCCCGGTGTAGCCGCTCGGGAGGGCGAAGCGGGTCGCGGTGCTGGCGAAGGCGGAGCCCGAGTTGAGGTAGATGCGCCAGTGGTCTGAGCCAACGGCGTCGTCGTCGCAAGCGCGGGAGACGACGAGGTCGGGTCGCTGGTCGGCGTTCATGTCGTAGAGCGCGTAGCCCGGCCGGCCCGCCCCGCCGGAGCACGAACTCGTCGCCCCTGCGCTGGTGAACCCGCCCGCCATGTAGCCGCTCGGGAGTGCGAAGCGTGTGGCGGTGCCCGCGAAGGAGGACCCGGTACTGAGGTAGACGCGCCAGTGGTCGGAGCCGACGGCGTCGTCGTCGCAGGCGCGCGTGACGACGAGGTCAGGTCGCTGGTCGGCGTTCATGTCGTAGAGCGCGTAGCCCGGCCGCCCCGCCCCGCTGGAGCACGAGCTCGCCGCCCCAGCGCTGGTGAATCCGCTCCCGGTGTAGCCGCTCGGGAGGGCGAAGCGCGTCGCGGTGGCGGCGAAGGCTGAACCGGTGTTGAGGTAGACGCGCCAGTGGTCGGAGCCGACGGCGGTGTCGTCGCAGGCGCGGGTGACGACGAGGTCGGGTCGCTGGTCGCCGTCCGCATCGAAAAACGCGTACCCGGGTCGTCCTACCCCCCCCGTGCACGAGCTCGACTCCCCCGCAGTGGTGAACGTCCGCGTAAGATAGCCGCCCGGGAGGGAGAAGCGCGTTGCGGTGCCGGCGAAGGTCGAGCCCGAGTTGAGGTAGACGCGCCAGTGGTCGGAGCCGACGGCGTCGTCGTCGCAGGCGCGTGTGACGACGAGGTCGGGTCGGCGGTCGGCGTTCAGGTCGAGGAGCAGGTAGCCAGGCCGTCCCCCCCCCCCGGTGCACGAGCTCGACTCCCCCGCGGAGGTAAACGTCCGCGTGGGGTAGCCGCCCGGGAGGGCGTGTCGTGCAGGTGGCGCCTCGAATCGACCGACGACGCAGGCGGGTGAGGCGCGATCCGCGAGTGCGTCTCGCGCCTCACCGTCGACCGCGGACCCGTCGTCGATGGCGGTCTCCCGCACGGGCATATCATCGGGTGCGATGACGTCCTCGCGCCTGGAGACGTCGGGAAGATCCGACGAGACGATCTCCGCGGTCTGATCGAGAAGTCCGCCTTCAAAGGGCTGGTCGGGCGGCGTTACGCCGTCCATTCGCGGCGCGACGTCCTTCACGGCCGCATCGAGCACCGGCGTCGGCGTTTCTGTGCACCCGCCCAAAAGGCCGATGAAACAAGGGAAAGCCCAGCGCCATAGCGGTGAACGCTTCATGCGGAGCGAATCTCTCAAGCGCCGCTCGACGGGTCAAGCGCGTCGGCGCGCCGCGTATCGCCCTCGCAGCAAATCAGAAGGAGTGAGTCCATGGCCAACCCAATACCTTCGCCGCCGGCTGCGCAGCATGAGCCGCCGCCCTCGCAGAACACCCCCCAATACCCACCGCAGTATACGCGAACGACGGTCGACATGGAGGGTGGCCTCTTCGCGTTCTCAACAGACGTCGCATGCTTCGGGGCGAACGCCCCCACGTACATGGAGAACGCTTCCCCTGACCCGCCCTGGGATGACCCCGACTGGACCTGCTGGTCGCCCCACACAGAGACGCCGCTCCTCTCGTACAGCAACGCCGCCCAGTGCGACCTCGTGCTCGAGCGCGTGGTGCCCGGCGTCGTGCGCGGGAGCTGGGTCGCGCTCGAGCTCCCCGACGCCACCTGGCGCCCCTTCTGGGTCGAGCACGCCTTCGAGCGCTCCTTCGCGGGCTTCTCGCTCGCGGGTCGCGCGACGGCGCTGCGCCTGCGCATCGCCGGCGAGACCGGCACGCTCGTCACGGTCCCTTCGCAGCGCGCGGTTGAGACGTCCCCGACGCCGCTCGGCAACGAGCTCAACGCCTTCAAGCTCCGCACGACCGCCGTCCACGTCGGCAGCGAGCCCCTGCGCCTCGCGGCCGTGCCCGACCCTGCGCCCGTCCCGGCGGCGACGCAGGTCGAGCTCGACGGCCTCGCGCGCGGCCTGGAGGTGGGCCGGCGCGTGCTGCTCGCGGGCCACGACGCCGCCACCGGGGAGCCCGCCTCCGAGCTCGCGACGCTCTCCGCCGTCACGCACTCGGCCGAGCGGACGACGCTCTTCTTCGACGCCCCGCTGCGGCACAACTACACGCGCGCCACGCTCACGCTCAACGCCAACGTGGTGCGGGCGACGCATGGCGAGCGGGTGGCGGACGAGGTGCTCGGGAGCGGTGATGCGTCGGTTGCCTCGCAGCGCTTCGTGCTGCGGCGGGGGCCGCTCGCCCACACGCTCGACGACCCGCGGGAGGCGCTGGAGGTGCGGGTCGACGGCGTCCCCTGGCGCCGCGGGGGCTCCCCCCTCGACGCGGGTCCCGACGACGCGGTGTACTTCCTCGGCAGCGAGGGCGGGCGCGCGGTGATCACCTTCGGCGACGGCGTCCACGGCCGCCGCCTGCCCAGCGGCGAGGAGAACGTCGTGGCGTCGTACCGCGCGGGCGCCGGGGCGGCGGGCAACGTGGCGCCCGGCGCGCTCACCATCCTGCGGACGCAGCCGGCGGGCGTCCGCGCGGTGCGCAACCCCGAGCGGGCCTACGACGGCACCGACGGCGAGCGCGATGAGGCGCTGCGGGCCTCGGCGTCGCGGCGGACGTCGCTCGTCGACCGGGTGGTGTCGCTGCGCGACCACGAGGCCTTCGTGCAGGCGCTCCCCGGCGTCGCCAAGGCGCGGGCGCGGTCCTTCTGGATCGGGGCGCGGCGGGTGATCCACCTGACGGTGGCGGACACGCGGGGCGAGGCGCTGGGCGACGACCTCCGCCGGCGGCTGCTGCGCGAGCTGCGGGCCGCGGGCGACCCCCGGGCGGAGTACGCGCTGGCGGCCTGCGAGCGCCGCGGGGTGCGCGTGCGGGCGAGCGTGCGGGTGGCGGAGACGTCGCGGCTCGGCGCGGTGCGCGAGGCGGCCACGCGGGCGCTGCGCGAGGCCCTGGCGGCGCCGCGGCGCTCGCTTGCGCAGCCGCTCTTCGCCAGCGACGTGGTGGCGGCGCTCCAAGGCGTCGACGGGGTCGCGTCGGTGCGGCTGACGGCGCTCTACCTGAGCCTCGCGCGCTACGGCGACGCCCCCGACGAGGGCGCGCAGACGACGGCGCGCGTCCACGACGTCCTCGCGGCGCCCGACGTTCGGCAGGCGCTGCGCGACGGACGGCTCGAAGTGCTCCCGGCGCGGCTGCTCGTGCTCGACGACGACCCGGCGGCGCTCGACCTCACCTTCCACGATCAGGAGCCACGACGATGACCGACCGGCTGTACGACCTCCTGCCCGCCGTGTACCGGCGGTGCGACGCGGAGGCGGGGGAGACGCTGCGGCGCTTCCTCCAGGTGTTCGAGGAGGAGCTCGAGCGTCACGAGGGGGACGCGTGGCGTGCGTACGACAACTGGTTCATCGAGACCTGCGAGGAGGAGGCGGTCCCGCTGATCGGCGAGCTCGTCGGCGTCCACCTCCCGCACCCGGTGACGGACGTGACCCGGAGCCAGCGGGCATGGGTCGCCAACGCCATCGCCCGGCGCCGCCGCAAGGGCACCGCATCGTCCCTCGACGACCTCGCGCGCGACGTGACCGGCTACGACGCAACGCTGGTGGAGTACTTCCAGCGCCTCGCGGTGGCCTGGCAGGCGGCGCTGCCTTCCCGAAGGACGCGGGCCTTCTGCGCGCTGCGCGACCCGCTCCCCCTGGAGGCGATCGGCCGCGCGGGCGATGAGAGCGCGCGCACCGTCGACCTGCGCAGCATCACCGCCGGACGCGGCCGCCACCACCCGGCCCACGCGGGCGTGCACCTCTGGCGGCTGCGCGCGCAGCCCCCCGTGCGCGCGCTCGCTCGCCCGGCGGTGGCGGGCACGGCGGACGGGCGGTACCGCGCCCACCCGAGCGGCCTCGACGCGCCCCTCTGGCACGGCGCCGGGCACGACCCGCGCATCCCTGGAGCGGGTCCCCTCTCGCGGCTCGCGCTCCACCAGGAGCTGGAGGCGCGGCGTCAGGCGATCGTCGACGGCGTCGCGCCGCCGACCCGGTGGTTCGGGGACGAACCAGTGTTCCAGGTGTGGGTCAACGGCACGCCGATCCCGCCCGAGGAGGTGGCGATCGCCGACCTCTCGCGCGAGCTCGCGGCGTCGCCCTGGTGGCCGAGGCCTCCCGCGAGCGCGCCGTATCCGCCGGCGGCCGGCGGCGCGCCCGTGAACCTCCCCATCCGCGTGCTGGTCGACCCGACGAACGGGCGCCTCTCGTTCCGCGCGCCGGAGGAGGGCGGCGTGGCTGCGGGGGCGACCGTGGAGGTGACCGCGCGGCTCGGCATGCTCGACGTGCTCGGCGCGAGCGCGGCCCCGCGGCCCGACCTGCTCGGGGGCTCCTTCGCGCGCCCCGCGGAGGCGGAGCGGTGGTTCGAACGGACCGCCGGCACGCCCGACGAGCTCCGCGCCGCCGTGAGCGACTGGAACGCGGCGAGCGCCGCCGCCGCGGGGCCCTTCGTCGGGCGCATCGAGGTCGCCGCGAGCCTCGTGCTGGAGGGGGCCGCGCTGGAGGTGTCCGTCCCGCGCCTCGCGCGGGTTCTCGTCACCGCGCGGGACGGCGAGCGCCCGACGCTCCGCGCGCCGCTCCACGTTACGGGGACGGCGGGCGCTTCGGACCCCGACCCGGGTGCGCTCGCGCTCGACGGCTTCGCGCTCGACGGCGGCGTCGAGGTGCGCGCGGGCAGCCTCGGGGCGCTCACCCTCGCGCACTGCACGGCGCTGCTCTTCGGCACAGCCTCCTGGTCCGTCCTCTGCCTGGCCGACAACGGGCGGCTCCGGGTGCGCCTGCTCCGCTCGGTGGTCCACAGCGTCCGCGCGGCGCCCGCGCTCGCGGGGATCGACCTCGAGGACAGCGCCCTCTGCGCGCCGGGGGGGCACGGCGTCCTGGCGATGCTCACGCCGCTCTCGGTGCAGCGGAGCACCGTCTTCGCCAACTGCATGGCGCGCCGCCTCGACGCGAGCGACAGCGTGTTCATGGACACGCTCGGCGTGACGGAGGCGGCGGAGGGCTGCGTGCGGTACAGCTACCTGGCCGCGCCGGGGGCGGTGCGGCGCTACGCCTGCGTCGTGGGGAGGCCGGGTCCGCGCTTCACCAGCGACGACCCGGCGTTGCCGGCCTTCGCGCAGCTCGGCCCCGGGACGCCGCGCGCCGTCGCCGAGGGCGCTTCGAATGGCGCCGAGATGGGCGTGTTCAACCGCCTCCAGCAGCCGCAGCGCGCGGCGAACCTGCGCCAGTGCCTCGACGAGCATCTCCCGGCCGGCCTCGACGCCGGCGTCTTCTACGAAACATGAGGTGACACCGTGAAGGGCGATTTCACACGACCCACGTTCGACCGCGCGAGGCGCTACAGCGGCGTCCGCATGCAGCAGGGCCGCGTCCTGCTCGACGCCGACTGGAACGAGCAGCTCGACATCCAGCGCGGCCTCGACGCGCGCTCGACCGCCGACGCCGTCGGGGCCTACGGCGTCCCGTCGTCGGCGCCGGACGGCTTCCAGGTCTACATCAACTCCAACGCGCCGTGGATCCGCGCCGGGCGCATCTACGTCGACGGCGTGCTCTGCGAGAACGACGCCGCGCGGCCGATCGCCGAGCTCCCCGACAGCGCCGAGGCGCCGCCGGGGACCCTCGACTTCGGGCACTACCTGGCGTTCCTTGACGTGTGGCAGACCGGCGTGACGGCGCTCGAGGACCCGTCGATCCGCGAGGTGGGGCTCCTCGGCGCCGACACCGCGACCCGCGACCGCACCGTGTGGCAGGTGCGCTGGGCCCCCTTCACGCCGGGCGCGGACGACGTCGACGACCCGGTCACCTGGATCACCCGCCAGCAGCAGCGGCGGGCCTCGGAGGTGGCGCGGATGACCGCGCGGGTGCGCGACGGCGAGGCGACCGGGTTCGCCTCGTGCAGCGTGCCGACCACCGCGGGCTACCAGCGCCAGGAGAACCTCCTCTACCGCGTCGAGGTGCACACGGCCGGCACGGGCGGCACGGCCAGGGTCAAGTGGAGCCGCGACAACGGCGCGACGGCGGCGCGCTGCACCCGCCTCGACCTGTCGGTGGCCGCGACCCCCGCGCTCACGCTCGGCGGCGTCGACCGCGAGCGCCTGCTCGCCTTCGAGGTCGGCGACCACGTCGAGCTCACCACCGACGCCCGCGAGGTCGCCCGGAGCCCCGGCGCCTTCGCGGTCGTGGTCGACCGCGACCTCGAGCAGCAACGGCTCCACGTCGAGCTGCTCGCCGGCGAGCCCGCGCTCACGGGGTGGTTCGAGGACCCGGCCGCCGGGGTCGTCGACGGCCGCAAGGTGCGGCGCTGGGAGTCGGCGCCGGTCATGGTGTCGGCCGCCGGCACGGGCGGGATGTCGGACGAGATCCCGCTCGGCTCGCACGGGACCGACGACGGCCTGGTGCTCCAGTTCAAGGTCGACGCGGGGGGGCCGCAACGCTTCCACGTCGGCGACTACTGGCTCATCCCGGCGCGCGCGAGCACCGGCGCGATCGAGTGGCCGCGCGAAGGCGCCTCCGCGGCGCTCCTGCGGCCCCACGGCCCGGCGCACCGCTACGCGCCGCTCGCGCTGCTCGAGCACGTCGCCGGCGGGGTGGGCGCCTGGCACGTGCGGCGCGACTACCTCTTCCACGCGCGGTGCCCGCCGCTCGCGGCGCAGCGGCGGCTCGTGTACTGCGGGGAGGCGCTGCCCAACCCGGGGTCCCCGGGGGCGTTCGGCCTGACGCTGCGGGTCGCTGACGGGGCGTTGCCCGTCGAGGGGGCGACGGTGCTCATCGGCACCTGGGGCGGGACGAGCGAGCTCCTGGGCGGGGACAGCCCGTCAGCGTGGGCGGGCGAGATCCGCGCGACCAGCGCGGCGGGCGGCGTCGTCTACTGGGAGGCGCGGCTGAAGCCCGACGAGGACTTCTCGATGGTCACCGCGCAGATGCTCGGGGTCACGGGGGAGGCCGTGGGGGAGGCCATGGCGTACGTGCTCCGCGCGCCGCGGTTTCGCCTGCGGGCGAGCCAGCTCCTGCTCGACTTCAACGCGGACAGCGGGGTCGACCGGGTGAGCGGGACGAGCCAGGTGATGCAGTGGACGAGCCACGTCGAGGGCTCCGACGTCGTGGCGACGTTGCCCTCGGGGAGCAACCACCCTCTGCTCGTGCGGGGTGGGCTGCACGGGCGCTCGCTCGTCCGCTTCTCCGAGCCGGGCAGCACCTGGAGCGCCCTCCAGGTGGCGGGAGACGCGCTCGGCGGCCTCGACCAGGCGCAGCTCACGGTCTACGTCGTCGGCACCATGCTCCTGGGCGGCAACCTCACCGCCATGATCGGCCGCAGGCACTTCGGCGCGGCGTTCCGCTGGGGCTTCGGCCTCGCGGGAACCGGGGGCACGTCGAGCCGCAACGCCGCCGCGCGATCCTTCTCCACACCGAGCGACGAAGTCATGGCTGCACCGGGGATCTGGGTGCTCACCACCAAGGACCACTCGCTCCGGCGTAACCTCCTCGCCGTGCTCAGCCCGATCACCGACGACGACGTGACCTACCCCTCCGGGGCGGACGGTGACCTCCTCCTCGGGGCGGGCAACTACGACATCGCGCGCATCCTCGTCTACCAGGGGACGCACGACGAGCAGACGCGCGGCGACGTGCTCGCCTACCTCGCGCAGGAGTACCGCCTCCTGCTCGACCGCGTCTCCTGACGCCCCTCCCGCGCCCCTTTCGAACACGCTCCCTCGCGCGCGTCGGCGCTGGTGCCGGCGCGCGCCTTCTTCACCGCATCCACGGAGACCACGCATCATGCCCATCTCACCCACGTTTCCCGGCGTCTACGTCGAGGAGGTCCCGAGCGGCGTCCGCACGATCGCCGGGGTCGGCACCGCCGTGACCGCCTTCGTCGGCTACGCCCTCCGCGGCCCCGTCCACGAGCCCGTGAAGGTGTACGGCTTCGCCGACTACGAGCGCACCTTCGGCCCCCTCGACCCGCGGAGCGACCTCGGGTACGCCGTCTACCAGTACTTCCTCAACGGCGGCGGCGAGGCCGTCGTCGTGCGCGTGGCGAGCGGCGCCCTGCGCGCGGCCATCCAGCTCATGAACGACGGCGTCGGCGCCGTGTCGGTGCTCACCGCGCGGGCGCGGGAGCTCGGCCAGGGCGGCAACGCGATCCGCCTCCAGGTGGCCTACGACTCGGAGGCCGACCCGATGAGCTTCTTCAGCCTGACGGCCACCGAGTACGCGCCCGACGACCGCGGCGTCCCCCGCGCCGCGCGCACCGAGCGCTACGCCGACCTCTCGATGAACGCCCGGTCGCCGCGCTACGCGGTCGACTTCGTCAACGCCCGCTCGCAGCTCGTCACGCTGGAGCGCGGCGCGGTCGGGCCGGGCGTGCCGGGGCGGAGCATCAGCGCCTCGCTGGCGGGGGTCGACCTCACCACGACGGGCTTCAACGCCACCAACGGGCGCATCCGCGTCTCGATCAACCACATGGAGCCCTTCGACGTGGACATCCTCAGGCCGGGGGAGACGAGCCTCCCCGGCGCGCCGCCCACGATCACGCAGCTCGTCACGCGCATCCGTGAGCGGATCGTCGAGCACAACCCGGGCGACCCGGCCTTCGAGGGGCTGACGGTAGAGGAGGACCCGCCCAACGTGCTCAAGCTGACCTCCAACTTCGGCGGCGACTCCAGCGCGGTGCAGGTCTTCTCGGCGTCCGAGCGCGACGGCGCGGCGTACCTCCGGCTCGGCGTCCGCAACGGGGGCACGGAGACCGACGCGCTGGCGGCCTTCCGCCCGAGCCTCTCGGGCACGCGCACCACCGCGGCCATCACCCTCGCGTCGCTCCCCGTCACCGCGGGCTACCTGATCGCCCGGGTCATCCGGGGCACCACGGTCCTGCCCGACGTGGCCATCACCCTCTACTCGACCGGCGCGGGCCGCCCGACCACGCTCGCGCAGGCCGCGGAGGCGCTCACGCGCGCGCTCCAGGGCAGCGCCGACCCCACGCTCAAGCTGGCGCGGGCGTACGTGGTCGCGGGCCGCGCCCTGGCCGTGACCCTCGACACGGCGGAGGCGAACGTGTCCGTCGAGTTCGCCGCCGCGGGAGCGGACGACGCGGCGGCCGCCCTCGGGCTGACCACGGCGACGGTCCGCAACGTCAGCGCCTATGCCCTCGGGCGCGGCGCGGCGCTCCTGGCGCAGCTGGGGCCCGTGCTCGGCGCCGACGGCACGCCCCCGGCGTCCGTCGACGACATGGTCGGCAGCCAGGCCCAGAAGACCGGCTTCTTCGCGCTCGAGAAGGCCGACTACTTCAGCCTCGCGTGCGGGGCCTTCGCGTTCGGCACCGCCGACAACGCGAAGCACTTCTACGAACGGGTGCTCCCCTACTGCGCGCAGCGGCGCGCGATGCTCTTCGTCGACCTGCCGGCCGACGTCGACCCGCGGCACCCCGACGGCTTCCTCGGCGGCCTGCGCCACAAGAACGCGGTCGCCTACCTCCCCCAGTTGCAGGCGGCCGACCCGGCGCAGGGAGGCTCGCTCCAGACCTACCCCGCGAGCGCCGCGGTCGCGGGCGTGTTCGCGCGCACCGACGCCGAGCGCGGCGTCTGGAAGGCGCCCGCCGGGATGGACGCGACGCTCCGCGGCGTCCAGGCGCTCGAGGGGGCGCTGACCGAGGGGGAGATGGGCGACCTCAACCGCATCGGGCTCAACTGCATCCGCGCGACGCCGCTCAACGGCCACGTCGTGTGGGGCGCCCGCACGCTCGTCGGCGACGACGACCGCGGCTCGGAGTGGAAGTACGTCCCCGTGCGGCGCCTCGCGCTCTACCTCGAGGAGAGCCTCTACCGCGGCACGCAGTGGGCGGTGTTCGAGCCCAACGACGAGCCGCTCTGGGCGCAGATCCGGCTCAACGTCGACGGCTTCATGCGGACCCTCTTCCGCAAGGGCGCCTTCCAGGGCGCGACGCCCCGCGAGGCCTACCTCGTCAAGTGCGACCGCGAGACCACCACGCAGGACGACGTCGACCGCGGCGTGGTCAACGTCGTCGTCGGCTTCGCGCCCCTCAAGCCCGCGGAGTTCGTGATCCTGAAGATCCAGCAGCTCGCGGGCCAGATCGGCGCCTGACCGCGCCCCCGCATCACCCCTCGAAGGAGACCCTGAACCATGGCTGAATTCACCAAGAACGCGAAGCGCGTCGACCCGTACAAGAACTTCAAGTTCAAGATCAAGTGGGGCGAGGCGTACGTGGCCGGCGTGAGCAAGGTGAGCGCCCTCAAGCGCAGCACCGAGGTCGTGAAGCACCGCAGCGGCGGCGACCCGAGCACGAGCCACAAGTCCCCCGGCCGCACCGAGTACGAGGCCGTCACCCTGGAGCGCGGCGTGACGCACGACGCCGAGTTCGCGAAGTGGGCGAGCAAGGTGTGGACGCGCGGCAACGGCCTCGGCAAGGAGGCGTCGCTCAAGGACTTCCGCAAGGACGTGACCCTCGAGGTCTACAACGAGGCCGGCCAGCTCGCGCTGCGCTACTTCCTCTACAACTGCTGGGTCTCGGACTACCAGGCCCTGCCCGACCTCGACGCCAACGGCAACGCCGTCGCGATCGAGCACATCAAGCTGGAGAACGAGGGCTGGGACCTCGACCCCAACGTCACGGAGCCCGAGGAGGCCTCGCTCTGAGGTCCGGGTGGTGACCCCTCACGTCGGCATCGCGCGACCCCTCTCCGAGGCGGAGATCCTCCGGGCCGCGGAGCTCGCCGCGGCCTGGGCCCCCTGGGCGCGGCCGCTCGCGGTCCTCCGGGCCGCCGACCCCGAGGCCCCCTGGGCGGCGCTCGTCGCGCTCCCCCTGGGGCTGCGGGAGCGGCGGATCCTGGAGGTGCACGCGGGCACCTTCGGCCCGTCGCTGGAGGGTCTTGCGCGATGTCCGGCGTGCGGGGAGCGCGCCTCCCTCTCCCTCGATGCGGGCGAGCTCCTCGCCGAGCCCCTGGCGGCAGAAGGGGAGTTCACCATGGACGCGGAGGGGCGCTCGCTCCGCTGCCGCCTCGTGTGCACCGCCGACCTCGCGGCGGCGGCGCGCGAGCCCACCCTCGCGGCGGCTCGCGAGCGCATCGCCGCTCGCTGCGTGCTCGCGGCGGACGGCGATGCGTCCGACGGCGCGCTGCCCGCGCCGCTCGTCGACGCGCTGTCGGCCGAGCTCCAAGCGCGCGACCCCCTCGCCGAGACGCGCGTCCGCACCGAGTGCCCCGCGTGCGGCCACGCGTGGGCGGTCACCTTCGACGTCGCGGCGCTCACGGCGGCGGCCGTCGCGGCGCGGGCGACGCGCATCATGGACGACGTGCACGCCCTCGCGCGCGCCTACGGCTGGACGGAGCGCGACGCCCTCGCGCTCGGCCCCTGGCGCAGGCGCCGCTACCTCGAACGGATCGGACGATGAGCGACTTCCTCTCCAGGCTCGCGGCGCGCTCGCTCGGCGCGCCGCCGGCGGTCCTGCCCGACCTCCCGCCGCGCTTCGCGCCCGAGGCCGGAGCTGGATGGGGTGACCCATCACGGGAGGGAAAGGCGGCGGCCTCGACGACCGCGGTCGTCACGCCGTCGGACGGCGTTCGATCGACCGCGGCTCTGGATGACGGATGGGAGCCGGTTCGCGCGGCGGCGCCCGACGCGGGCCTGAGCGGACTGCCCCCGCGGCACGCCTTCGCCGCGGAGGACCCTGACGCTTCACCCAGCCCGGAGGCGAGCGGTTGGAGAACGGGGCTCGCCGCGGAGCCGCCTCCAGGCGCGCGAACCGTCGTCGGCGAAAACGCTCCGTCGCGGGGGCCGTTCACGCCTTCGATGACAGCCGCCGTAGAGGATGATCTCGATCGCACGCCGACCGCCGCTCGATCGCGCGCGGCAAGACCGCGCGATGAGGTCGAGGTGATGGAGCCCGTACGGGAGCGAGCTGGCGGTCTCGGCAGAGCCGAGCCGGCGACGTCCGACGCCTCGCCCTCCGACCCTTCGCGGCGCCAACCAGCGCCTCTGGAGGCGCTCTCGGAGCTCGACGGGGCCGCCGATCCGCAGCCGGCCTCGTTGCCCCGTGTACGGGCGGCAGACGGCCTGCGCGCGCCTGCTGACGCCGCGGAGGCGCCCGAGGCGGCGCCCCGCCCGGACGAGCGCGCCGTGCGGCGCGTGACGGCGCGCCGGGCGGGGCTCCCCGCCGACGGCGGCGAGGTTCCCGCGCGGGACGACGCGCCGGGCGAGGCGGACGCGGCCCCCGTGATCCGCGTCAGCATCGGGCGGATCGAGGTTCGCGCGGCCGCGGGCCGTGCGCCGTCACCGCCTCGGCCGCGGGCCGTCGAACCGCAGCGGTCGACGCTCGACGACTACCTCCGCCAGCGCGCCCGCGGGGGTGCGCGCTGACGGGCGTCGCTCGATGCACCTGAGACGAATTCACGACTGGAGGACGACGTGAGCAACGCACAGGCGATCGCGGCGGTCACGGGGACCCTCGCGAAGATGATCAAGTCGGGGATGGCAGCCGACTACGAGAACGACCCTGAGATGATGGGCTACAGCCCGCCCGCGGTGACGGACATCATCACCACGATGCCGCCCGACCGCGCCCGCGTCGCGCGGACCGACAGCCAGCTCAACCTCTTCCTCTACCACGTGGGCCCCAACGCGGCGTGGCGCAACGGGGACGTCGCCGCGCAGACGCGCCCGGGCGAGGTCGGCCCCGCGCCGCTCGCGCTCGAGCTGTACTACCTGCTCACGGCCTACGGGGACGGCGACGACGACATCGCGGCGCAGCGGCTCCTCGGCCGCGCGATGCGCGTGCTCCACGACCACCCCGTGCTGCGGGAGGCGCACATCCCCGCGGGGGGGCTGGGCGAGCCCGACCTCCGCGCCAGCGGCCTCGCGCAGCAGGTCGAGCACGTCCGCGTCGTGCCCCACGGGATGCCGATGGAGGAGCTCTCCCGCCTGTGGCAGACCTTCCAGACGCAGTACCGCGTCTCGACCGCGTACCGCGCGTCGGTGGTGCTGATCGAGAGCCGGCGCCCCGTCCGCGCGCGCCCGCCGGTGCTGCGGCGCGGCGGCGACGACCGCGGCGTGGTCGTGGCGCCGAACCCCCTCGGCCCCGAGGCGCCGACGCTCCTGGAGGTCGCGCTCCCCGATGGGAACCCCGGCGCGCGCCCGGGCGACGCGCTCACCTTCCGCGTGGCCGGCGCCGACGGCGCCACCGTGACGGCGACGCTACGGCATGCGCTGCTCGGCCTCGAGCACGCCGCCGCGCTCGCGCCAGGCGCCGCGCCGTCGCTGTTCACGCTGACGCTCCCGTCGGCGGCGACGGTGGCCGCGGGGCCCTGCGTGGTGACGCTCACGGTGACGCGGGCGGGCCGCGGGCCGGTGACGACCAACGCGCTGCCGCTGCTGGTGCTGCCGCGCATCGACAGCGGCCCCACCGCGGCCGGCGCGGGCGTGTCGCGGACGGTGGCGGTGGGCTTCGCACCCGCGGCGCACGCCGGGCAGCGCGTGGTGCTGCTCCTCGGCGACCGCGAGGTCGTCGCGCCGGGGCCGAGCAGCGAGACGCCGCGCGCAAGCGTGACCTTCGCGGTGCCCGGGGACGTGCCGGCTGGCGGTTACCGGGTCCGTCTCCGAGTCGACGGCGCGGACAGCGTTCACGTCGATCGGACCACGACGCCGCCGTCGTTCAACGCGCCGTCGGTGACGCTGCCAGCGTGAGCCGCCGGGTGTCTTCGAGGCACCCGCGTGGGGATCTGAAGAGAGGGGCGACGCGATGAAGGCGACGCGATGAAGGCGACGCAGGCCACACAGGCTCGCGCGGGGGCGGACGAGCGTCAGGAGGCCCAGGGCACCGCGGGGGCGCGCCCGCGGAGGCGGGCGGAGGTCCGATGGGCGCCGCGGTCGCTGCTGGGGTTCGAATCGCTCGCGATGAGCAGCCCCGGCGACGCGTCCGAGGTGGAGGCGGACGCCGCGGCGCAGCGGCTAGTGCGGGGGCTGCCCGCGCACGTCAGCCCGCCGGCGCGCCCCGCCGTGCAGCGCCGGGCGACGGGCATCCGTTCGACCTTCCTGGGCGTTCCGTTCGCGCCCAAGGACGGCGGCGCGCCGCTGCCGGGCGAGGTGCGATCGACCTTCGGCCGGCTGCTCGGCCACGACCTGAGCAACGTGCGCGTCCACACGAGCGCCGAGGCCGCGCGGAGCGCCGAGGGCCTGAGCGCCGAGGCCTACACCGTCGGCGACGACGTCGTCTTCGCCGCGGGCAGGTACGCGCCCGAGACGCCGCCGGGTCGGGAACTCCTCGCCCACGAGATCGCCCACGTCGCACAGCAGCGAGGCGGCGAGCGCCGTATTCAGCGACACGGGCGCTCGTCGCGGACGACCTCCTCCTCGTCCGCGCCGGACCTGCCGCACGGGACGACGCCGAGCGTGGCGCGGGGGCTGCGGGTCCTGGCGCAGACGCGGCTCGACGCGCTCGACGCCGCCCTCAACGCCGACCGGACGAACCCGACGCACCTGACGGCGACGGCGCGTGCCCGGCCCGGGGCCACACTGCTCGACCTGGTGGGGGAGGTGTGGTTCGCCACGCGTCGACACCTCGTGCGCATGGATCGTCACGGTCGGATCGAAGAGACGGACTGGCTGTACGAAGTCTCAGGGTCGTCGCTCGAGCCCGGGGGCACCTACGTCTTCGCGGAGATTCAGCTCACCAAGGGGTCGCAGAGCACCGTGCGGCACCTGGTGCGGGTGGACGGCGTGGGCGGGCTGTCGGACCACGAGGTTGGCACCCGGATGACGCTGGGGAGCTTCCTGCCGTTGCAGCAGCACGGCGCCGCCGCCCTCGCACGGGGCCGCATCCTCGCGGTCATCGCGCCCGACCAGGACAGCGCGCTGGAGTCCCCGACGTTCAGTCCGTCGCAAGCTCGGGCCGCGCTGCGCCGTGCGCATGACCTCGTACCCGACGAGCGCGCCCACGTGGCGCGTCGAATCCGGGAGGACCTGCTGGGCTTCACGACGGAGCAGGTGCTGGGCTTCGCGCAGGGGGCCTTGATGGGCGTCGTCGGCAGCCTCGGCCTAGCGGTGATGGGTACCCAGATCCTCCACGACGTGCTCCCGATGCTCGAACTGGCGGGCAACGCCGTGAGCCCGGCGGACGAGGTCGAGTTCGCGGGGCGCGGGCTGGCCCGCTACTTCGTGGAGACGACGGTCTCCGTGTTGAGCGGGTTCGCGATTGGGAGCGGCATTCGCCTGGCGCGCGGACTCCGTTCCGGTGGGCTGCGCGCGTGGATGCGGGAGCGGCTGCGCGCGCTGCGCGAGCCGGGCCAGGAGACGGCCGGGCTCGCGGGGCTCGAGGCCCGCCCGGCTCGTCCCGCGCTGCTGCGCGTGCTGGGGGAGCTCGCGGCACACTTCGAGGTTGTCGAGAACCCGCAGCTGCGCGGCGACGCGGCGCGCGTCGTGTACGATACACCCGGCGGCCGACCGCGGCTGGAGGTGGGCCCTGACGCGAGCGAGTTCATGGTGGGCCGACACCGCGGGGTGATGCGGGTGGTGCTGCGGTTCTATGCGCGCTTCGGGCTGGCGCGCCGGGTGATGAGCCGCCTGGGGCAGTTGATCGGCCTCGGGCCGGGCTTCGGCTCCAACGGCTGGGAAGCGCGGCTGGAGGTGGTGAAGCTGACGCAGATCCTTACGCTGCTCGAGCCCATCTACGCGCAGCTCGCCGCCCAGGAAGCAGGCATGGCCCCGGGGCGGGCGCTTCCGCGGGTGAGCGAGGCGCTGATGCGCCAGATCATCGAGCTGCGCCATGCCAGTTTGCAGCCTCATGGGGCCACTTCGGACGCGATTTTCGCAGGGTCATGGGGCCACCCGTGACGCAGGGTCATGGGGCCACCCGCGCGGGGAGACATAACCCTGTTTCGCAGGGCCATGGGGCCACCTCAGCACCACTTTTCGCGGGGTGATGGGGCCAGCTCGGTGAGGGCAGCGGCGCGCTGAGTGAGCCTCGGCGCGACGACGGCGCGGGTCGCCGTCGCGAGGAGGCAAATGCCCTACAGGGAGCTGTCCATGATCGATGTTCGAGAGATCCTCCGCCGTGCCGCGGAGGGACACGGTGCACGCACCATCGCAAAGGCCGTCGGCGCCGACCGCAAGACCGTCGCTCGCTACCTCCGCGCCGCCAACGACGCGGGCGTCGACGCACGCACACTCCTCACCGACGACGTCGTCCACGACGTCGCGCGACGCGTCCAGGGCCGTGACGCCGTCGCGCCGAGCGACGAGTGGCGCGAGGTCGCCGCTCACCGCGAGCGCATCGCCGCGTGGCTCGCGCAGAGCCGGCCGCTGCGCCTCAGCAAGGTCCACGCGCTCCTGGTCCGCGACCACGGGCTGCGGGCCAGCTACGACACCCTCCGGCGCTTCGCCATCGAGGAGCTCGCGTGGGGCAAGGCGCGCCCCACCGTGCGGGTCGACGACGGCAAGCCGGGCGAGGAGGCGCAGATCGACTTCGGCCTCATGGGCACGCTCCACGACGACGCGGAGGGGCGCGCGCGGCGCCTCCACGCGCTCGTGGTGACGCTGGTGGTGAGCCGCTACATGTTCGTCTGGCCCACCTTCGAGCAGACCACCGAGGCGGTGTGCGCGGGCCTGGAGGCCGCGTGGCGATTCTTCGGCGCGATGGCGCGCGTGCTGGTGCCCGACAACATGTCCGCGATCGTCGCCAAGGCGGACCCGCTCTCGCCCACCATCACGCCGGCCTTCCTCGACTACGCGCAGGCGCGCGGCATCTTCGTCGACGCGGCGCGCGTGCGGTCGCCGCGGGACAAGGGGCGCGTCGAGAACCAGATCGCCTACGTGCGCGAGAGCTGCTTCGACGGCGAGTCGCTCACCTCGCTCGGCGACGCGCGCCGCCACGCCGAGCGGTGGTCGCGCGAGGTCGCCGGCGGGCGCGTGCACGGCACCACGCGGCGCGTCCCGCGCGAGGTGTTCGAGCGCGAGGAGAGGCCGCACATGCTCGCGGCGCCCGACACGCCCTTCGACGTGCCGACGTGGGGCGAGGCGCGCGTGCACCCCGACCAGCACATCCAGGTCGCGCAGGCGCTCTACTCGGTGCCCGTCCGCTACATCGGCCAGTCGGTGCGGGTGCGCGTCGATCGAACGACCGTCCGCGTGTACCTCGGCACCGAGCTGATCAAGGCGCACGTCCGCACCGCGCCCGGCAAGCGCACGACCGATCGCGCCGACTACCCCGAGGGCAAGGCGGACTTCGCGATGCGCAGCGTCGACGCGGTGCTCGCGAAGGCGCGCCGACGCGGCGACCACATCGGGCGGTACGCCGAGCGGCTGCTCGGGGGGCCGCTGCCGTGGACGCGCATGCGTCAGGCGTACGCGCTGATGCGCCTGTGCGACGCCCACGGCGACGGGCGCGTCGAGGCGCTCTGCCAGAGCGCGCTCGCCTTCGACGTGGTGGACGTCACGCGGCTCGGTCGCATGCTCAAGCAGGCCCAGGCGCCGGGCGCGCCGGAGTCGCGCGACGGCAAGGTGGTGGCGCTGCCGGCGCCGCGCTTCGCGAGGTCGGCGGAGCACTTCCGCACCGGCGCGTCGAGCGAGCGCAAGGGGGACCCGCGATGACGCCGCGCGCCCTCTCGCCCGAGCTGGTCTCGGTGCTCAAGCGGCTGCGGCTGGGCCGCGTGATCGACGCGCTGCCCGAGCGGCTCACGGTCGCCGAGAAGCAGGACATGGCCGTCGAGGACGTGCTGCTGACGATCCTGAGCGACGAGGTCTCGCGCCGCGAGTCGGGCGCGGCGGAGCTGCGCGCCCGCGAGGCCGGGCTCGACCCGGGCATGCGCCTGGAGGCGTGGGACAAGACCGCGAAGGTCTCCTACGACGCGCGCGTGCTGAGCGAGCTGGCGAGCCTGCGCTTCCTCGCGACCCACCAGCACGTGCTGGTGCTGGGCCCGGTGGGCGTGGGCAAGACCTTCATCGCGCAGTCGCTCGGCCACGTGGCCTGCCGCTACGGCTACCAGGTGCGCTTCTGGCGCGCCGACGCGATGCTGCGGCGCCTGCGGCAGAGCCGGCTGGACAACTCGCGGGACGCGGAGATGGCGTCGCTGTCGTCGGTGGACCTGCTGATCATCGACGACTTCGCGCTGGAGCCGATGTCGAAGGAGGAGAGCAAGGACGTCTATCAGCTCTTCCAGGAGCGGACGGGCCGCGGCTCGATGATCCTGACGTCGAACCGGGACACGTCGGAGTGGCTCGCGATGTTCGACGACGTGCTGCTGGCGCAGAGCGCGGTGGACCGTGTGAAGAACACGGCGTTCGACTTCGTGATGGACGGCGAGTCGTACCGCCCGCGGCAGAAGCCGAAGCTGGACGCGTCGTCGCCGCCGCCGAGCGCGCCGCAGCCGAAGGTGCACTCGCACCCTCGCGCGCGTCGTCGCTGAGCTGCGCGAGCTCGTGAGCGTCGCCCCGCCGCGTGGCGGGGTGGCGGCGAGGAGCAACACCGGAATCGTCGTCGCCGCCGCGTCACCTCGCGAGGTGGGAGGTGGCCCCATGATCCAGCAAAAGAGACGTCGTCGGGTCGCTCCGCGACCCTCCTCCGAGGCCCTCGACGCCGAAGGGCGTCTCGGGTTACCTAACGGGTGTCGTTTCGCTCGCCTCTCCCCGGCCCCATGACCCTGCGTCTGGGGTGGCCCCATGAGGCTGCAAACTGGCAC
>WBZM01001408.1_pt1 | contig 23934 bp, 18 predicted proteins | sample 5204271 | NCBI WGS metagenome assembly WBZM01 (sample SAMN12344346, study PRJNA552823) | activated sludge metagenome | biome: Activated sludge suspended growth; feature: Nitrification reactor; material: Wastewater; isolation source: activated sludge from nitrification reactor of wastewater...
CAACTCGACCAGCGGCTCGGTGGCGCGGGTCTCGCCGACGGAAACCGCGTGCAGCCAGATCAGCGGCCCGCCCGACCACGGTGGGTAATGGCCATGCCGCTCGCCAATGTGCTGCAGGTATTCGGGCTGGCGGCGGGAACGCCAGAGCAGGCGCAGCCAGACCAGCGGCATGGCCAGATGAAAGAGCAGCGAATAGAGCAGTCGGATCACCGACGCAGCGCCCGTTCGGCGGTCGCGACGACCTCGGCCGGTGTGGGCGGCCTGCCGGTGTTGCCCAGGTTGCGGACGAAACCGTCGCCGAAGACCCCGGTGAGTGACGGATCGGTCGCCACGTAGAGGGCAATCACCGGCACGCGCAAGGCTGCAGCAAGGTGTGCCAGGCCGGTGTCGACGCCAATCACGACGCTCGCCCCTGCCAGCAGCGCCGCCAGTTCCCGCAGGCCGAGTGGTGGCGCGACCATGGCGCCGGCAACGGCAGCGGAGATCCGTTCGGCACGCTCGCGCTCGCGCGCGTTGCCGGCCGGCAGCACCGCGGTCACACCGGCGCCTGACAGTGCGCGACCGAGCGCGTGCCAGTGCGCCTCTTGCCACAACTTGTCGTCACGGCTGGTGGCCGTCAGCAGGACGGCAAAGGGTCCGGCCGGTAGCCAGCCGATGTCGATGGCCGGTGGCGATATTCCGTAGTCGAGTGGCAGGTCCACAGGGTAGTCGAATGCCGCGGCCGCCAGCCAGCGGTTGCGCTGTACGGCGTGCAGGTTGCGCGGAATGACGAAGGTGTCGTCGTAGAAGTGGGCAGCGAAGGATTCGCGCGCCGCTTCGGCGGCGTAGCCGAGTCGCCGTCCTTGCGCCAAGCGGCCAACGAGGGCGCTCTTGACGAGGCCCTGGGTGTCCAGAACGAAGTCGTAGGTTCGCGATCGCAGCCGCCGCCGGAAGTCCCGCATCTCGCGCCAGGTTGCGACCCGGCCGAGTTGGCGGCGCCAGCGTCGGATTGCCACCGGAATCACCTCGCCAACCGCCGGGTGCAGGCGTGGAATGTCGGCGAAGCTCTCCTCGACGCACCAGTCGATACAGGCTTCGGGGAAACAACGCCGCAGGTCGCTGACTACCGGCAGGTTGTGAATTACGTCACCGAGAGACGAGGTCTTGAGCAGTAGGATGTGCATCGCCGGGTCAGGGTGACGGGATCGGTGGCAGCCGGGAAGTGCGAATTATAGGCCCTCGGCGACCGTCGCCGGGCGACCTCGGCCGGCTATAATCCCGCCTCGCGCGAGCCCAGCGCGGCAAGTCGGTTCCGTCTGGAGACGATGCAAATGAAAGCCCCCGTGATTCGTCCGGTCATCCTCTGCGGAGGCTCAGGGACCCGTTTGTGGCCCCTCTCACGGACCCACTACCCGAAGCAGTTCCTTTGCCTGGTCGATGACTACTCGCTGTTGCAGAACACTTTGCGCAGACTCGACGGCCTCGCCGGCTTGGGCAGGCCGATCGCCGTCGCCAACGAGCACCATCGTTTCCTGGTAGCCGAGCAGTTGTTCGAGATCGGCCTCAAGGCCGACATCCTGCTCGAACCGGCAGCCCGCAATACGGCGCCGGCCGTCGCCGCAGCAGCCATCGGGGCACTTGCCGACACCGCCGGCGACGCGCCGCCGCTACTACTGGTGCTTCCTTCCGACCACGTCATCGCTGGTGTCGCCGCATTCCAGGAGGCCGTGCGGGCGGCAGTTCCGCATGCCCAGGCGGGGGCCTTGGTGACCTTTGGTGTCCTGCCGGACCGGCCGGAAACGGGCTATGGCTATATCCGACGCGGCGCTCCGCTGGCCGGCGGCTATGTTCTCGACCGCTTTGTCGAGAAGCCGGACGCGCAAACGGCGAAGACCTACCTCGACGCTGGCGACTACTTCTGGAACAGTGGCATGTTCCTGTTTCGTGCCGACAGCTTTCTCGATGCCCTGCAGCGCTTTGCGCCGGTCATGCGCGAGCAGGTGGCCGCAGCCTGCCAGGCGGCACGACGGGATCTCGACTTTCTCCGGCTCGACGAAGCTGCTTTTGCCGCCAGCCCAGCGAACTCGATCGACTATGCGGTCATGGAAAAGACCGATCACGGCGTCGTGATTCCCCTCGACGCCGGCTGGAACGACATCGGCGCTTCGGATGCGCTGGCGACCGTCGGCCAGCTGGACAGCGATGGCAACGCGCGACGCGGTGACGTCCGCAGCATCGATACCAGCAACTGCGTGCTGTTCTCCGAAGGCAGACTGCTGGCGACGGTCGGCGTCAGCGATCTGGTGGTGATCGCGACACCCGATGCGGTGCTGGTAGCCGACAAGGCGAAGGCGCAGGACGTCAAGATGCTGGTCGATGACCTGAAGCGCGCAGGGCGCTGCGAGACTGAATTTCGCCACGTCGTCCATCGGCCGTGGGGCAGCTACGAAGGTCTCGCACATGGTCCACGCTACCAGGTGAAGAGGATCCTGGTGAAGCCCGGTGCCAGTCTCAGCCTGCAGAAGCATCACCATCGTGCCGAGCACTGGGTTGTCGTCAAGGGCACGGCCGTGATAGCCCGCGGCGACGAGTCGCTGCTGCTTTCCGAGAACCAGTCGACCTACATCCCGCTTGGGGTCGTCCATCGGCTGGAGAATCCGGGAAAGATCGATCTCGAGATCGTCGAGGTGCAGTCCGGGAGTTACCTCGGCGAGGACGACATCGTCCGTCTCGAAGACACCTATGGCAGATGACCCTGGACTCGCAGCCGGTCCGCCGGCGGCGGCCGTTCGCGAAGGCTTGTGCACATGATTCTGGTTACTGGCGGCGCCGGGTTCATTGGCGCGAACTTCGTGCTCGACTGGCTGGCGACGAGCGATGAGCCGATCATCAATCTCGATCGGCTGACCTATGCCGGCAATCGGCAGAGCCTCGCCTCCCTGAGCGGCGACGACCGCCACATCTTCGTGCATGGCGACATCGGCGACGGCGAACTTGGCGCCCGCCTGCTCGCGCAGTACGCGCCGCGGGCGATCATCAACTTCGCTGCCGAGTCACACGTGGACCGCTCGATCCATGGCCCTGCCGACTTCATCCAGACCAACATCGTCGGTACCTTCCAGTTGCTCGAGAGCGTGCGTGCGTACTGGAAGGAACTGCCGGAGCATGGCCGACAGAGCTTCCGCTTTCTGCACGTGTCGACGGACGAGGTCTATGGCTCGCTCGCGCCGGAGGCACCGGCGTTCACCGAGGATCACCCGTATCAGCCGAACAGCCCCTATTCCGCGAGCAAGGCAGCCAGCGACCACCTGCTGCGCGCCTACCACCACACCTACGGTCTGCCGGTGCTGACCACCAACTGCTCGAACAACTATGGTCCCTACCAGTTTCCCGAGAAGCTGATTCCGTTGATGATCGTCAACGCTCTGGCGGGCAAGCGGCTGCCGGTGTACGGTGACGGCCAGCAGATTCGCGACTGGCTGTATGTCGGCGACCACTGTGCGGCAATCCGGCGCGTACTTGCTGCCGGCGTTCCGGGCGCCACCTACAACGTCGGTGGTGGCAACGAGAAGGCGAACCTGGATATCGTGCACACCATCTGCGGACTGCTGGACGAACTACGCCCGCGTCCTGACGGCCGGGCCTATCGCGAGCAGATCACCTACGTCACCGACCGTCCCGGCCATGATCGCCGCTACGCGATCGATGCCCGCCGGATCGAACGGGAACTGGGTTGGCGACCCGCGGAGAGCTTTGCCTCCGGCATCGGCAGGACCGTTCGCTGGTATCTGGAGAACCAGGATTGGGTGCACAACGTGCAGTCGGGAGCCTACCGCGAGTGGGTCGAGAAGAACTACGCCGACCGGGAAAAAGTGGGATCATAGCCGTCTGCAAGTTCTTTCTGCCGGGAGGCGCTCTTGGGCTGGTGGCTGGCGTACGTCGCACTGGGCTTGTTCAGCGGTTTTTCGGCAGGCGCGCTGGGGATCGGCGGTGGGCTGGTGCTGGTGCCGTCGCTGACCATCATCTTCGCCGCGCAGGCCGCTTTTCCCGCGACCGAGGTACTGCACCTGGCGCTCGGCACCTCGATGGCGGTGATCCTGTTCACCTCGCTTTCCAGCCTGCTGGCGCACCATCGTCACGGCGCGGTGTCGTGGCCGATCGTCTGCCAGATCACGCCGGGCATCCTGCTCGGTACGATGCTCGGCACGCTACTGGCTGCCAGCGTCCCGGCACAGCCGCTCGCCATCTTCTTCAGTGCCTTCGTCTGTGTGGTCGCGGTGCAGATGGTCTTCAACCTGAAGCCGAAGGCGTCGCGCGAGTTGCCGGGGCGCGCCGGTGTCGTCATTGTCGGCATCGGCATCGGAGCCGTCTCGGCGCTGGTGTCGATCGGCGGCGGGTCGCTGACGGTCCCCTTCCTCACCTGGTGCAACGTACGCGTTCACGATGCCATTGGCACCTCGGCAGCGATCGGTTTTCCGATCGCCATCGGTGGTTCGCTGGGTTACCTGTTCAACGGCTGGGAACATCCCGGGCTGCCGGCGGGGAGTGTCGGCTTCATCTACCTGCCGGCTTTCCTCTGGCTCGTGCCGAGCAGCATGCTGATGGCACCGTTCGGTGCGAAGCTGGCGCACAGCCTGCCGGTGGCTACCCTGAAACGCCTCTTTGCCGGTCTGCTGGTCGTGCTTGCGGCGCGGATGCTGTGGCGGCTGTTCGCCTGATTCCCCCTCAGCAGCCGCGGAACCGTGGTGCCCGCTTGGCGAGGAAGGCGGTCAGCCCCTCGCGGTAATCTTCCGTCTCGAGGAAGGCGAAGGAGTCACGCAACTCCCCTGCGCTCAGCGGCTGGTTCTCCTGCAGGCGCTGCAGCAGCTTCTTGTGCCAGCGCGCGACCAGGGGCGCCCCCTGGCAGATGCGCCGGGCCGTCGCGTAGGCTTCCGCGACGACCTCGCCGTCGCCGACGACACGCGTCACGAGTCCCTTGGACAGAGCCTCGGCTGCTCCCAGGATGCGCCCCTCGAGCAGCAGTTCGCGCATCGTTGCGGCGCCAGCCAGGCGCAGCAACGCCTGCATTTCGACCGGATACATCGAGAAGCCAAGCCGGTTGATCGGCGCGCCAAAGCGTGCAGACTCACCACAAACGCGCAGGTCGCACTGGGCGGCGATCTCCAGCCCACCGCCAATGCAGGCGCCATGGATCAGTGCGACGGTCGGCAGCGGGCAGTCGCCGACCGCCCGCAGCGCGGCTCCGGCCTGCGCGTGATAGGCCATTGCCCGGTCGACGGTGTCACGCTGGGTGCTGAACTCCTCGATGTCGCCGCCGGCGGCAAAAGCCTGCTCGCCTTCACCTCGCAGCACGAGGCAACGCAGCTGGGGGTCGGCAGCCAACCCGCTGACCACCTGCGTCAGTTGCAGCCACATGGCGGAGTCGACGGCATTGAGTTTGGCTGGATTCGAAAGGGTGACGGTCGCCACCTCGCGATCGCGGGTGCAGTCGATGCGGCCGCTCATGACAGCGCTTTCGCTTCCTCGGTTGCGCCACGCACGAGCGCCTGCCGGCCGGCAAGGATGTGGTCGTGCATCATGGTCTGCGCGCGCAGCGCGTCGCCAGTCCTGATCGCCTCGAGGATGCCCACGTGCTCGTCCAGCGACTGCTGCAGCCGCCCATCGATGCTCAGTGAGAAGAGCCGGGTCAGCTTGAGCACCTTGCGCAGATCCTGGATCATCTGCCGCAGCCAGCGGTTGCCGGACATCTCCTGGATGCGCAGGTGGAACTCCTGGTTGACCTCGAAGAAGCGCCCGATCTGGTTGCTGGCGGCAAAGCGCTGCAGCTGCCGATGCAGTCCTTCGAGCCTGGCGATCTGCTCCGGATTGGCCTTTCTGGTGGCTTCGAGGGCGCAGCGTCCTTCGAGCATCGCCATCAGCGGAAAGATCTCGTCCAGATCCTGATCGGAGATCTCGGTGACGAAAGCGCCGCGGCGCGGTCGCAGGGTGACCAGCCCTTCGGCCGCAAGGACCTTCAATGCCTCCCGCAATGGTGTCCGGCTGATGCCGTACTCGACGGCCAACTGCTGTTCGTCGATGCGGATTCCGGGCAACAGCTCGTGCGCGAAAATCCGTTGTCGCAGCCGCTCGGCCACCTCCTGGTAGAGAGCGGTCTGCGCTATCCGACCTGGTGCCATGACTGGCCCTTCCTGCCCAGCGAATCGGGGTCCTGGAAACTTGCTTTCATAATTATGGATACAGTATTATTCGCTGGGCGGGGTGTCAAGAGCTGGAAAAGGCTGCGCCAAGGTGCGCGTCTCCCGCCACGAATACCATGGCTGCGGCCTCGCCATATGGCTTGCCCGCCCCAATCCACAGATTTCCTGAAAGGTTCCGTCATGTCCAACGAGAACAAGCCTGAACTGCCGAACTCCGCCAATCTCGACGCCTGGAAGAAGGCCGCCAGCAAGTCCGCCCCGGGTGGCAACGTGGACGCCCTGAACTGGGTGACACCCGAGGGCATCGTCGTCAAGCCGCTGTATACAAGGAAAGATGTCGAGGATCTGCAGTACACCGACACCCTGCCCGGCTTGGCGCCGTTCGTCCGTGGCCCGCAGGCGACAATGTACGCCGTGCGGCCGTGGACCATCCGCCAGTACGCCGGCTTTTCCACCGCCGAGGCGTCGAACGCCTTTTACCGCAAGGCGCTGGCCGCCGGCGGCCAGGGTGTCTCGGTTGCCTTCGACCTGGCGACGCACCGCGGCTACGATTCCGACCATCCGCGGGTCACCGGTGACGTCGGCAAGGCGGGTGTGGCGATCGATTCGGTCGAGGACATGAAGATCCTGTTCAATGGCATCCCGCTGGAGAAGATCTCGGTGTCGATGACGATGAACGGCGCCGTGCTGCCGATCCTCGCCGGCTACATCGTCGCTGCCGAAGAGCAGGGCGTGCCGCAGGACAAGTTGTCGGGAACGATCCAGAACGACATCCTCAAGGAGTTCATGGTCCGCAACACCTACATCTACCCGCCAAAGCCCTCGATGCGGATCATCTCCGACATCATCGGCTACACGGCTCACCATATGCCGAAGTTCAATTCGATCTCGATCTCCGGTTACCACATGCAGGAAGCCGGCGCGACACAGGCGCTGGAACTTGCGTTCACCATCGCTGACGGGCGCGAGTACGTGAAGACGGCGCTCGCCTCGGGTCTCGACGTTGACGAGTTTGCTGGCCGGCTGTCGTTCTTCTTCGCCATCGGCATGAACTTCTACCTCGAGGTCGCCAAGCTGCGCGCTGCGCGCCTGCTGTGGTGGAGGGTCATGCGCGAGTTCTCACCGAAGAGCCCGAAGTCGATGATGCTGCGCACCCATTGCCAGACGTCCGGCTGGTCGCTGACCGAGCAGGATCCCTACAACAACGTCGTGCGCACGACGATCGAGGCGATGGCCGCCGTCTTTGGCGGCACGCAGTCGCTGCATACGAATGCCCTCGACGAGGCGATCGCCCTGCCGACCGAGTTCTCTGCGCGCATCGCCCGCAACACGCAGCTGATCATCCAGGAAGAGACGCACATCACCAACGTCATCGATCCGTGGGCGGGTTCGTACATGATGGAGAAGCTGACGCAGGACTTGGTCGACGAGGCGTGGAAGCTCATCGAGGAGGTCGAGAGCATGGGCGGCATGACGCATGCCGTCGAATCCGGCTGGGCGAAGATGAAGATCGAAGGCTGTGCCGCCGACAAGCAGGCGCGAATCGACTCGGGCAAGGACGTCATCGTTGGCGTGAACAAGTACAAGCTGGCGAAAGAGGACGCGATCGACATTCTGGACATCGACAACAACGCCGTGCGCGAGGCGCAGGTGGCGCGCCTGAAGTCGGTCCGTGAAAGCCGCGACACCGCCAAGGTCGACGCGGCGCTTGCCGACCTGACCCGTTGCGCGGAGACCGGTGAGGGCAACCTGCTCGACATGGCGGTGCGCGCGATGCGGCTGCGGGCCACCGTCGGCGAAGTGTCGGACGCCATGGAGCGGATTTTCGGGCGCTTCCGTGCGACACAGCAGACCGTTTCCGGCGTCTATGGCGCGGTAGTCGACGGCCTGGCGAGTTGGGAGACGCTGAAGGCCGAGATCCTCAAGTTCAACGAGGAAGAGGGTCGTCGGCCACGGATCATGATTGCCAAGCTTGGGCAGGATGGCCACGACCGTGGCGCCAAGGTGGTTGCCACCGCCTTCGCCGATCTCGGCTTCGACATCGACGTCGGACCGCTTTTCCAGACACCCGAAGAAGCCGCGCGCCTGGCGATCGAGAACGACGTGCACGCCGTCGGCGTGTCCTCGCTCGCCGCCGGCCACAAGACCCTGCTGCCGGCTCTCGTGCGCGCGCTGAAGGAGCAGGGAGCCGATGACATCATCGTCTTCGCCGGCGGCGTCATCCCGGCGCAGGACTATGACTTCCTCTTCCAGGCCGGCGCGAAAGCCATTTTTGGCCCCGGCACACGCATCGAAGATTCGGCCATGACGGTTCTGGCGGAGATTCGCAAGGCACGCGCACACGCCCCCGCCTGAGCGGTTTCGTTGCCGGCGAGCAGGAATTGGATATGACCAGTGCAACTGCCGGCAGCCTTTCGGCTGCCGACCAGCACCTAGTGGACGGCGTTCTCTCAGGTCGTCGACGGGCGCTGGCGAAGACCATCACCCTCGTCGAGTCGACCCATGGTGAGCACCAACGGCGCGCACGCCAAGTGCTCGCCGCACTGCTGCCGCACACCGGGCGAACGATCCGCGTCGGTATCTCGGGGGCTCCCGGCGCCGGCAAGTCCACCTTCATCGAGTCGCTCGGGCTCTACCTCATCGAGGCCGGGCGACGGGTCGCCGTGCTCGCCGTCGACCCGTCGTCGTCGGTCTCAGGGGGCTCGATCCTTGGCGACAAGACGCGCATGGAGCTGCTCTGTCAGCGCGACGAGGCCTTCATCCGGCCGAGTCCATCGGCCGGTTCGCTCGGCGGCGTCGCCGACAAGACGCGCGAGGCGATGCTGGTCTGCGAAGCGGCGGGTTTCGATGTCATCATCGTCGAGACGGTCGGTGTCGGGCAGTCGGAAACCACGGTCGCCGGCATGGTCGATGCCTTCGTCCTGCTGCAGTTGCCGAACGCCGGCGACGACCTGCAGGCGATCAAGAAGGGCATCGTCGAGATTGCCGACCTGATCGTCTTCAACAAGGCCGACATCGACGAGCGGGCGGCCGCCTTTGCCCGCAACCAGATGCGCGCCGCTCTGACCATGCTGCGCAGCACGAGCCCGAACTGGCGACCGCCAGTACTGACGATGAGCGCCCTTGCCAAGCGCGGCATCGCGGAGTTCTGGGCCGAGGTGGAGCGCTATCGGACGACGATGCTGGCCAGCGGCGAGTTCGATGACAAGCGACGCCGCCAGGCCGTCGACTGGATGTGGAATCTGATCGACTCGGGCCTGCGGCAGTATTTTCGTTCGCATGCGACGGTGCGCTCAGCGCTGCCGGTCCTGACCGGCGATGTCGCCGAGGGCCGCACGACGCCTGGTGCCGCGGCGTCACGTCTGCTCGCCTACCTGAAACACTGAAAGCACAAAAGAAAACGCACCCGCCTGCCGGGGTGGTCAAGCGAAATCTCCGACCTGTTTGAGTAGTTCTGATTGACGCGACCGTTAGGGAGTAGAACTTATGCACGACATTATTCGCCAGCTTGCAGAGAAGCGCGCGGCGGCCTGTCTTGGTGGTGGCCAGAAGCGCATCGACAGCCAGCACAGCAAGGGGAAACTGGCAGCCCGCGAAAGGATCGAACTGCTGCTCGACAGCGGCTCCTTTGAAGAGTGGGACATGTTCATGGAGCACCGCTGCACCGACTTCGGCATGGCCGAACAGTCGGTGCCCGGTGACGGTGTGGTCATCGGCTGCGGGACCATCAACGGCCGCCTGATGTTCGTCTTCTCGCAGGACTTCACGGTTTTTGGCGGTTCGCTGTCGGAAGCACACGCCGAGAAGATTTGCAAGGTGATGGACCACGCGATGAAGGTGGGCGCACCGGTGATCGGCCTCAACGATTCGGGTGGGGCGCGCATCCAGGAAGGCGTCGCCTCGCTTGCCGGCTATGCCGAGGTCTTCCAGCGCAATGTTCTCGCCTCCGGGGTCGTGCCGCAGATTTCGCTGATCATGGGTCCGTGCGCTGGCGGCGCCGTTTACAGCCCGTCGATGACCGACTTCATCTTCATGGTCAAGGACTCCTCGTACATGTTCGTCACTGGTCCGGAAGTGGTGAAGACCGTCACCCACGAGGATGTCACGGCGGAGGAACTCGGCGGCGCGATCACCCATACCAGCAAGTCCGGAGTTGCCGATCTCGCATTCGAAAATGACGTCGAGGCACTGATGATGCTGCGTCGCTTCATCAGCTTCCTGCCGTCGAACAACCGCGAGAAGCCGCCGCGTGTGCCGTCGCAGGATCCGGCCGACCGCCTCGACTTCTCGCTCGACACGCTGGTTCCCGACAACCCGAACAAACCGTACAACATCAAGGAACTGATCATCAAGGTGTCCGACGATGGTGACTTCTTCGAACTGCAGCGCGAGTATGCCAAGAATATCGTCATCGGCTTTGCCCGCATGGATGGTTCGACGGTCGGCATTGTTGCCAATCAGCCGCTGGTGCTGGCCGGCTGCCTCGACATCAAGAGTTCGATCAAGGCCGCCCGTTTCGTCCGTTATTGCGATGCCTTCAACATCCCGGTGATCACCTTCGTCGACGTGCCGGGCTTCATGCCGGGCACCGCGCAGGAGTACGGCGGCATCATCAAGCACGGCGCCAAGCTGCTCTACGCCTACGCCGAGTGCACGGTGCCGAAGATCACCGTCATCACGCGCAAGGCTTATGGCGGCGCCTACGACGTCATGGCGTCGAAGCACCTGCGGGGCGACGTCAACTTTGCCTGGCCGTCGGCGGAGATCGCGGTCATGGGACCGAAGGGTGCGGTCGAGATCATCTTCCGCGAGGAGAAGAACGACCCGGCCAAGCTGGCTGCGCGCGAGGCCGAGTACAAGGCGAAGTTCGCCAACCCCTTCGTTGCTGGCGCACGTGGTTTCATCGACGACGTGATCATGCCGAACGAGACGCGCAAGCGCATCTGCCGCTCGCTGGCGATGTTGCGCAACAAGAAGTTGGAAAACCCGTGGCGCAAGCACGGCAACATTCCGCTCTGATACCCGGGGAGAAATAGTGATGTTCAAGAAGATTCTGATCGCCAACCGGGGCGAAATCGCCTGCCGGGTGATGAAGACCGCCAAGAAGATGGGCATCAAGACGGTCGCCGTCCACTCCGAAGCGGACAAGGACTCGATGCACGTGATGATGGCCGACGAAGCCGTCTGCATCGGTCCGCCTCCGTCGAAGGAGTCATATCTGGTGATCGACAAGATCATCGACGCGTGCAAGCGGACTGGCGCCGAGGCAGTGCATCCGGGCTACGGCTTCCTGTCGGAAAACGAGGAGTTCTCGCGACGCCTCGAGGAGAGCGGTATCGTCTTCATCGGTCCGAAGCATTACTCGGTGGCGGCGATGGGCGACAAGATCGCCTCGAAGAAACTGGCGATGGAGGCGGGGGTCAACACCATCCCCGGTTACAACGCCGAGATCGCCGATGCCGCACAGGCGGTGTCGATTGCCGGTGGTATCGGTTACCCGGTGATGATCAAGGCTTCCGCCGGCGGCGGCGGCAAGGGCCTGCGAGTCGCCTTCAACGACAAGGAAGCGGCCGAGGGATTCGATGCCTGTCGCAACGAGGCACGCAACAGCTTCGGTGACGACCGCATCTTCATCGAGAAGTTCGTCGAGGGTCCGCACCACATCGAGATCCAGATCATCGCCGACTCCTTTGGCAACACCGCGTACCTGTTCGAACGTGAATGCTCGATCCAGCGCCGCCACCAGAAGGTCCTCGAAGAGGCGCCGTCGCCGTTCATCGACGAGACGATCCGCAAGGCGATGGGCGAGCAGGCGGTCGCGCTGGCGAAAGCAGTGAAGTACCAGAGCGCGGGAACGGTCGAGTTCGTCGTCGGCTCGGACAAGTCGTTCTATTTCCTGGAGATGAACACCCGCCTGCAGGTCGAGCACCCGGTGACCGAGATGATCACGGGGTTGGACCTCGTCGAGCTGATGATCCGCGTCGCTGCCGGAGAGAAACTGCCCTTTGCCCAGGAGGATCTGAAGATCAATGGTTGGGCCATCGAGTGCCGGATCAACGCCGAGGACCCGTTCCGCGGCTTCCTGCCGTCGGTCGGGCGTCTCGTCAAGTACCGTCCGCCCGAGGTCACCGAAGGCCAGGTGCGGGTGGACACCGGCGTCTTCGAGGGTGGTGAAATCTCGATGTACTACGATTCGATGATCGCCAAGCTGATCTGCCACGGCGGCACCCGTGACCAGGCGGTCAGCCGCGTGCGCGACGCGCTCAACGCTTTCGTCATCCGCGGCATCGATTCCAACATCCCGTTCCAGGCGGCGTTGATGCAGAATCAGCGCTTCCTCTCTGGCGTGTTCACCACGTCGTTCATCGCCGAGGAGTTCCCGAACGGCTTCGACGAGTCGTGCGTCGTGCACCAGGATCCGGGCTTGCTCGCTGCGCTTGCCGCCTTTGGTCGTCGTCGTTACATCGATCGGGCCGTCCAGATCAGCGACCAGATGCCGGGGCACCAGCGCAAGGTCGGCAAGGACTGGGTCGTCCAGATGGAAGGCAAGGATTACCCGGTTTCGCTCGTGCCGATCCCGGGAGGCTACTCGGTCACCCACGGGGGCGACACGTACGATCTCGTCTCTGACTGGAGGTTCGGCGAACTCGTCTTTCGCGGCACCTGCAACGGAGCGCCGATCTGCCTGCAACTCGAGCGCATCGGCCTGCTCTATCGCGTAGTCCATTTCGGCAAGCAGGTCAAGGCGACGGTGATGACCGCCAATGCGGCGCGCATGCTCGCCCTGATGCCGAAGAAGGTACCGCCGGATCTGTCGAAGTTCCTGCTCTCGCCGATGCCGGGGCTGCTGCGCGAGGTGGCCGTGGCGAACGGGCAGGACGTGGCTGCTGGCGAGAAGCTGGCCGTGATCGAAGCGATGAAGATGGAGAACGTTCTCAAGGCTGAGCGCGACTGCAAGGTCAAGAAGGTCGTTGCCTCTCCGGGCGAGAGCCTTTCGGTCGATCAGGTCATCATCGAGTTCGAGTGAGCTGCCGCTGTCCTCAGTCTGACAGCAACAAGAGCCCGCCACCCGGCGGGCTTTTTTTGACCTTCGCCCGCGCTGCAGCCCTTGCCTGCCGCGCATGACGCCGCTTGGTCGACGCGCGAACTGTGCTCGCTGCCGAGGCCAGGAGCATCCTGGACCGAACCCGGCCTATACAGACGCCGCACGAGAGACCGCCAGCGCCGATGGCGACGGACGTGATCGGATCATGATGAAGTCAGTACGGGCGCTTGGTTGCCAGCCACGCGTCCCTTCAGCAGGAAGACGCGCATCGAGCCCTTGCCCTTGACCGGAATCTCGCCCCGCTCTTCGCAGACGAAGTCCGCCGTGAGCAGGGCGCGTGTCGTTTCGCTGATCTGAATCTCGCCCGCGATACCCTGAGACTCCATGCGTGAGGCGATATTGACGGTGTCACCCCAGAGGTCGTAAATGAAGCGCTTCTTGCCGATAACGCCGGCGACGACGGCACCCGAGTTGATGCCGATGCGGATCTCGAGCCCCGGGAACTCCCGGATCGCCGCCTGCAATCGCAAAGCCAGTTCCGCGACCGCCACGGCGTGATCGGCGCGTGCCTCGGGAATTCCGGCGGCCACCATGTAGGCATCGCCGATCGTCTTGATTTTCTCGAGACCGCTCTGCTCGGTGAGATCGTCAAACCTGGAGAAGATCGCGTCGAGCAGGCCAACGACGTTCGGGATCGACTCGGAGAGCGAAGTGTAGCCGACGATATCGGCAAAGAGAACGCTGCAGTCGGCGAAGGCATCGGCGAAGGTCCTCCCCTCACGACGCAGACGCTGGCTGATCGACGTCGGCAGCATGTTCTCGAGTAGCTCCTCGAGCCGCCCGTTGGCGCCCGCGAGCTGTCTTTCGGCTTCCGCCAGGTCCGCGAGAAAGAGATGGGCAACGTACATCAGCGAGGAAACACCGGCAAAGAACAGGATCCAACGACCGCTTGCCTGCGCCTCCGGCGAGTAGGGGAGGCCGACGGCCGGCAACGACAGCAACCCGAGTTCGACGGCAACGAAGATCAGCAGACAGACCAGTGCATACAGTTCGCGGGCGCGGCTGCCGTGCTCGAAGAACACCAGGTAGGCACCTATGGTCAGCGGCAGGAGGTGATAGTGGCTCATGCTGCGAAACGGGTCGGCGACGCCCTCAAGTGCGATCAGGCTGACGACGACGGGAATCACGACCCAGAAGTAGCTGTGGCTGGCAAGGCCGAGCTGTCCTCGCGAGAGGCGGCACCACACCCACGCCGCACCGCAGAACGACACACCCTGCAGCAGCAGCGTCGGCAGATCGTCACGGAGCAGCGCGACGACGCTCCAGACGATCGCATAGGCGACGAGAAAGCCGACCCCGGTCCGCAGCAGCCGCTCGGCCCGTCGTCGTCGATACTGGCGAAACGCCACATCCGTGAAGACGAACCCGCGCGTGCTCTCTTCCTTGCTCACGATCCGGAAATCCTTTTCGGCCTCCAAAGCGGCGGGCGGAGTATGCGTCCTCGAGCGCCGGCAGTCAAACGGGCCCGGCCGCGAGGCACAGTCGCCGCCGTCAGGCACGGAACATGGCGGCGCAGAGGTCTTCGGAGACCTCGCAGGTCGAGCATTCCGCCGTCCGCGATGGCGCGAGATCAGGCGAATGTGCTGCCGGGAGTGGCCGGCGGCCCTGAGGAGCGACCGGATGCGTCGGTCGCTTGCGATACAATCATCGCGGGCAGGCTCGACTTGAGCACCGGATACATGCCTTCGCCTCGCCGCTCGACAGAAATTCTCCTCCCGGTTTCCGGGACTCGAGAATCGCACGCTTGGAGGAACGTTCGATGCCATCGTTCAATGAAATTGCGGAGATCGTCGGTCTGCTCTTCGACGGCCTCGGAGTCGTCGTCATCGTCCTCGGCACGCTGCTCGCCGCGGGTCGCTTGGTCATCCGGGACAGGCGCGCAGGCGATGGGTACAGGCAGTTCCGGCAGGACATCGGACGCGGAATTCTGCTCGGCCTGGAGTTTCTGGTGGCTGCGGACATCATCCGCACCGTGGCGGTGACGCCGACGCTCGAGGGCGTCCTGGTCCTTGGCCTGATCGTCCTCATCCGGACCGTCCTCAGCACGGCTTTGCAGGTCGAACTCGAGGGCCGCTGGCCCTGGCAACGGGCCAGTGAGGGCGCGGTTCGCCCACGGGAAACTCCCTGAACAAGAGCTGGGCGGTGGTCCCCGTCAGGTCTCCGGCGTGCGCCAGGGAAGCTCGAAGCCGCGTCGGATGGCCTGTATGCTGTCGCCGTCCAGAGTCCGATCCACCGCATCGACGATTTCGCGCAGGTTGGCGACCCGGGTCGTCCCGAACACACAACTTGCTATCCCGGGATTGCCAAGGACGTAGGCGATGGCCGCTTGCGCCGGCGACATTTCGCTGATCGCCGCCAGGGTCTCGCGCATGTACCGCGAGCGTCTCCGCAATTGCCGGCCACTCGGTCGTAGCCATGCTCGCGCCAAGTACCACAGGTCGGCTGGACTCCGCAGGCTGCCGATCTTTCCCTTGACGAGATGCCCCTGTCCAAGCACGGTTCCGGCGACGACTCCCGTTCCGGATTCCGCCAACCGGCTGATGACCGGTTCGCGGTCGAGCTGCACGACACTGTAGTCGATCAGTGCCATGTCGAAGATCTCTGGGTGGCTGGCGACAAAGGCCATGTCGGGCTCGCTGTGCGTGTTGATGCCGAGGAATCGATACATCCCCCGCCGTTTCATGGCGTCGAGGCGCTCGAGCAGCGGTTCGCTGATTTCGGCGGGAGTGATCCCGTGCAGCTGGAGGATGTCGAGGTAGCCGCAGTCGAGGTTGGCGATCGATTGCGCACAGGAGCGCTCGATATGGTCGGGGGAAAAGTCCTTGACCCTGCCACCCGGGTGCCGGAAGAGCGCACCGGCCGGCACGACGGTGCCGGCTTTCGACGACACGACGACTCGCCCGCGGTCGTGCGTGAGGATTTTGCCGAGCAGTCGTCCGAGACGTGGCTCGGCATTGAATGCCGAATAGTTGTGGCCGGTATCGAAAAAGTTGATTCCGTGCTCGATTGCCTCGTTGACCACCGCCGCGGCCTGTTTCTCCGGGAACTTGCGGTCACCCCAGTAACCGGAGCAGCCGAGGGCAACCTCGGAAACTTCGAGCTCAGTCTGGCCAAGTCGTCGGTACTTCATGCCATGCCTTCAAAAGCCGTCGACGGAGGGTCGCTGATCGCCGTCGCGTCTGGATCATTCGCGCGTGCCGATGTCCGCCACCGAAGCCGGCCGGCCGCGGTTTACCGGGCCCCATCGCCAGCCGGGTCGCCGGCCCTGCTCGTCCCGGAGACCTTGTGGAGGATTCGTTCCATGTTCCGGCGCGTCCGTTCGGCCGAGAAATGGGATCGGACGAAGGCGAGGCCGTTGGCTCCCAGGCGCTCGCGGCGCCCGGCGTCATCGAGCAACTCGCTGATCAATCTTGCCAGCTGCCGGTCGTCGTCCGGTTCAAAACCCAGTCCCGCCTGCGCCGTGTCGAGAATCCGCCGTGCCTCGCCGCGGATGCCGCACAAGACCGGCCGTGCACAGGCCATGTAGTCGATCAGCTTGGTGGGGATCGCGCCGTCGAACAAGGGGATGTCCTGCAGCGTGACCAGGCAGACATCTGCGGCGCTGAGATAGACCCGGGCCTGATCCTTGGCAACGGGAGGAAGAACGACGACGTTGGCCAGTTCGCCGGCCGCGACCTCGTCTTCGATCGCGCCGCGCCGGAGGCCGTCGCCAACGAGCACGAACAGGATGTCGCCGCGCTCGCGCAGCGAACGCGCCGCCCGCAGGATCACCGGGATGTTGTTCGCTTCGCCGAGGGCGCCGAAGTACAGGACGACCTTCCTGCCCCCCCAGCCGAGCGCTCGGCGCGTCTGCGCCGCTCCTAGCGGATCCGGGTACAGCCGGTCAAAATCGACGCCACAGGTGACCACCTCGAGCTTCTCCTGCGGCCAGCCGCGCGTGTGGATGTCGTCGCGAATCCCTTCGGTCAGGGCAACGATGCGCGCCGACTGGTCGTAGAGCTGCCGTTCCATCCACTCCATGATGCGGATGAGCGTCCGGTTTCTGAGGATTCCCATCTGCACGGCAGACGCGGGCCACAGGTCGCGGACCTCGATCACCAGCGGAATTCGCCGCATGCGGCAGACGAGGGCAGCAGCGAACATCGGGAAGATAGGCGGTGTCGAGGCGAGCACCAGGTCCGGTCTGTCGATGCTGAGCAGGCCGACGGCGCCGGACAGCGAGAAGGATGCGAAGCTCAGCAGGCGACCGAGATAGCTGCGATGCAGCTCGGAGTAGGTGAAGGTGCGCAGCACCCTCACCGCGCCATCGCGTTCTTCACGCCGCAGGCGACGGTACCACGGCAGGGTTGGGGTGTCGCGCTGCATGTACCCGGTCTCGCCGCTGACGACGGTCACCTCGTGACCACGGCCGGCAAGGTAGTGCGCCAGCTCGTAGATGAGCGAATGTCCCGGCGCCCCCGTCCCCTGGTAGTACTGATAGACGATCGCGATCTTCATCGCAGCGCCTCGTAGATCGCCAGGAGCTTTCCTTCCTCCGCCTCCCAACAGACAGCCCTGCGTGTCTGTTTCAGATTCTCCCGCCAGACATCGAGGCGCGCCTCATCGCCGAAAAACTCGTCAATCAGCGCGGCCACAGCCGGGGCACTGTTCATGTCGCCGACGAGGCCAATCCCCCGTCCGGTCACCATGCTCCTGATCTCCGGCAAGTCGCTACCGAGTACGGGGACGCTGGCGGCGATGAACTCGAACAACTTGTTTGGCGTGCAGAAGTAGTTGTTGAGACAGGTCGCCCGGTACGGGATCACGCCACCATCAGCCGCGGCGGTATGGCTCAGCAAGTCATGCTGAGGAACCGCGGCTTGGAAGAAGACGCGTTGGGTGCCCGGCTGCCGCTTGGCCTCGCGTGTCAGTCGCTCCTTCATTGCCCCGTCTCCAAGGATCACCAGGACGATCTCCGGGTTCTTCACGTGCCCCATGGCTGCGACCAGCGCCTGCAGGTTCCTGTTGGCCGACAGGCCACCCTGGAATAGGAGCACTTTCCGCGTCGCGGGCAGTCCGAACAGCTGATGAAAACTGCGCGACCTTGGTGGAGGATCCGACGCACGTTCCGCATTGCTGATGACATGCACTTGGCGGACCGCGTGGCGGCGGGCGAGTTCACCCGCGATCGAGTCGTTGATGGTCATCACCGCGTCGCAATTGCCGATGTAGCGCGCCTCGATCTCTGCCCACCGCCTCCTCTCGCGAGCGGAGAATTCCTGCTCGCTGTAGAGCTCGTGGCTGTCGTAGACCAGGCGCGCGCCGCAGGCGCGAGCGACTTGGCTGGCGACGGGCAACATCGGCAGATCGTGCGCAACGACGACTCGCGGCGCGAAGCGTGATGCGGCGTCGCCGTACAGCCTGGCGTGAAAGGTCTCCTGATCGACGAGAAACCGCCAGGCGAGCCGCTTCAAGCTGCGCATCATGGCGCCGTTCATTGGCAGGCGTCTGGCGAGCTGGCGATACCCGTAAGCCACTTGCCGTTCGCGCCCTCCCCCCTGGCCGCCAGCGCCTGCGCGGACCACTCTCGGCTCGTCGCGTCGCTGGGTGTCGTCATCCGTCATCGCCAGGATCGTCACTCGCCAGCCGGCCTTTTCGAGGCTGTCCGCCTGCAGGAGGATTCGCCGGTCGATCTGCCGGTCTGCCGTCAGCATCAGGATCGAGTTCGATTCGTGGTCCTGACGCGCTGCTGCAGCGTCCATGACTTCACCCCCTCAGTCTTGACCAGACGGTCCGGGCCAGGCGCGAGACGGTTGGCGAACGATCGACGAAACGGCTGAGGTTGCGCCTGAACGACTGCCGGCGCCAATGCTTCGCGTACGTCTGCCGCATGTCCTCTTCGTAGCGACGAATCGTCCGTTGCACGGCGTCGGTGTGTGTGGCCGGGCCGCTCCCGAGGCGATGCGATTCGATGAGCCCGATCACGGTCGCGGCTTTGTGCCGGTAATGCAACTCCTTGCTGTCCAGGATCGTTTCCCGGCAGTTCCTGATCAGTCGATCCACCAGCTGGCGGTCGCGCATCGCCTCCAGAACCTGCGGAAAGTCGGTAGCATCGCCGCGGATGGGAATGTAATGCTCCCATGGCCTGACGATACCGCTATAGTCGCCCTCTACCAGCACTTGGCAACTGCCGAGCAACCCCGCTTCGAGGACGCGAGGCGAAATCGCGGTGAATGAGTGGCGCCCGTCGAGGCCGGGGAAACAGTTCGCCTCGACCTCCTCGAAAGACGCTGCCGGATGGGCCTTGAGGTAGGCCCGGACGCTTCGCTGAATGTTCCCGCGCGGATCGAGGAGGCTGCTGCCGCTGTTGGCACCAAGGGTGAAGCGGCAATCGCCCAGGAAGTCGAGCCACTGCGCGCCAAGCAATGTGCCCTGATCGCCGAGAAGGATGTCGGTCGTCAAGCCGGCACGCTTGGCAGGGTTCTCCACCCGTTCACCAATCGCCCACTTCGTCTCCCCGATCCTGCCGAAGTAGGGTGGAAGTCGGCGTGCCCGGTAGCCGATGTCGATCCGCCTGAGGTCGAATGGCCTCGCTTCCTTGGCGAGGAGCGTCGGGTCGACGTAACCCGTATAGGCAAGGCGTATCGAGCCTTGGCGATGGTAGCGGGGATAGAGGACATCCCAATGCGAGGAGATCACTGAAAAAACGCGGTCTACCCGCCAATCGCACATCCAGTCGTCGAGCAGCTCGTTGCAGTCGTACTCGTCCTGCGGGAACGCAAGCCTCAGTCCCCCGCTGTCGCGGACGAAGCTGTACGTCTCCTTGATGTTGAGGAAAGTCGCCTCGGGCAGCCAGCGAATGCACAGGAAGGTGACATCGAGAACGATGGCATCGAAGTCGACATCCCGCACGTAGTCGGGTAGCGGCAGCTCCGTGTCGTGGTAGAGGTAGTTGTGCTCGGGAAATGCGTCGCGCAACGCGAATACATGGTGACGCAGGAAGCTGGGAGCCAGGCGAGGGTTCCCGAGTCGATGCAACACCATGATGTTGAGGCGGCTCATCCCCTTCTCAATCGATGAACTGCTGGTGCCACAGCTCCAGGCTCAACAGCGCCCACAGGTTCCGGCCATAGGTGCTCTGGGTATCCAAGACGGCATCGATCGAAAGCGGTCCGTTCAGATAGGGGCGTGAGCGCGCAGCCTGCGATGCGAAGATGTCGCCGATCAGCTCACGTGTCGGGCCGGGCCGCTTGAGCCACAGATTGAGCGGAACCGGGAAGCCCATTTTGTCTCTGCGTTCACGAATCGCGGCGGGCAGACGATCAGAGAAGACCGCTTTGAGCAATCGTTTCAGCTCGCCATTGCGGAACTTGATGTCAGCCGGGATGGTGGCGGCGAACTCGACCAGTGGATGGTCGAGAAAAGGGACACGTGCCTCGACGCCATGTGCCATGCTCATGCGATCCTCAACCTGCAGCAGTGCGGGCAGCAAGGTCTTGAAATCGAAGTGAGTCATGGAATCGAAGTACGATTCCTTGCCGACATTGCTGCCCCAGAAGATGCTCCTGAACTCTTCGAAGGTCGATCGTTGGTCGAGCAGCTCGGGAGCGATGATCGTCCCGAAAGTATTGGCTCGGTTCACCAGACGCCAGTAGCGCTCATCCCTTTCGCCAAACAGACCGCCTGCCCAGAACTCCCGCAGCATTGGTTTGTACTGCCGAAGGCTTTCCAGGTTAGGAATGATCGATTCGTAGGTCACCACGTAATTCCCATTGTGCAGCGAACCTTCGATGGCACCCTTGATGCACTGTTCGAAATAGGCAACGAGATAGCGCGCATAACCGCCGAAAATCTCGTCACCTCCCTGGCCTCCGAGAACCACCTTGATGTGCCTGCCGACTTCCTTCGACACCATGTATTGCGGGAACGAGCCCGGGCCAGCGGCTGGCTGATCGAGATGCCAGATGACCTTGGCTATGTGGTCGACGAAGTCCTGCTCACCGATGTCCGCAACAAAGAGTTCCATGCTGCGTTCGTCGGCCAAGGCTCTGGCATAAGCGGACTCGTCGAACTCAATGCCGTCGAGGAAACGCCCGTTGAACGCCTTGAACGGGCCGCTTGGCCGGACTTCGCGAGCGAGCGCTGCCAGTAGACTCGAGTCGATACCGCCGCTGACGTAACTGCCGACCTCGACGTCGGCACGCAGATGCATTTTCACCGAGTCATGCAGCAGCTCGATCAAACGGTTGGTGAACCAGCGCTCCGTATGATCGTAGTCAATTTCGTAGTGGACTTCCCAGTAGCGACGAACGAGTTCCTCCTGCCCGGATGAGAGAATGGCGTAGTGCGCGGCAGGTAGTTGCCAAACTCCCTCCATCAGCGTCTTGTCGCCAAGGCAGAACTGGAAGGTCAAATAGTCAGCCAATGCGGCCTGGCTCACACGGCGTCGTCCCAGAAAGGGCAGCAGTGCCTTGGCTTCGGAAGCAAAATAGAACCCCTGGTCGGTTCTGGTCCAGTACAGTGGCTTGATGCCGAAGCGGTCGCGCGCCAGGAAAAGCCTCTGCTCACGGGCATCCCAAATTGCCAGAGCGAACATGCCGCGCAGGTGACTGAGACAGTCGACTCCCCAGCGTTGAAAAGCACGCAGGACGACTTCCGTATCGGAGCGCGTCCGGAAAGGGTGTTCGCCGAGTTCGGCACGCAGTTCCAGATAGTTGTAGATCTCTCCGTTGTAGATGATGGTGAAACGTCCATCATCACTGTGCATCGGCTGCGCCCCGGACTCCAGATCAATGATCGCCAAGCGCACGTGACCCAATCCCACCTGGCCACTCTCGGAAGCCCATTTGCCGGCCCCGTCAGGGCCGCGATGGCGAATCTCGTGCATGCCTACATCGAGATCCCGGGACGAGGCAGACTGCTCCCTGATACCCGTTGCGAGGAAACCAAAGATTCCACACATCAGTTTCTTCTCCGTTTGATGATTCGCTTGAGGACTGGCTTCAGCTCGCTCCGGATGTTGCCCGGAAGGCGCGCCCACAGGGTATAGCCCAGTTGTCTAGCGAGGGACGGCACCTCGGCTGGGACTGTAACGGCGGCTCGTACTGGGGAGGTTGTGATCGGTGATGGTTGGTCAGGAAGCGAACTCCGGTCGTTCGCTGCCACCACCCTGCCGCGATTGCTCGGCATAGCGGCGACGGCACGCTGAATCTCCTCATCGACCATGAGCACGAAAGCCTGATAAGAGTACTTGCCGGAGGCGATTACGTCACGATAAGCACGTTCAGCCATGGCGTCCACATAGGCACCATCCTGCAACTTGGAAACCACGTGGTCGAGGTTACTCCCGTCCTTTCTTAGCGCAATGAAGTGCTCTCCGGCTTGAACGACCCCGGAGTAGCTCCCTTCGAAGAGCACAAGAACGGTTCTGAAGGCGATTGCCTCGAAGACCCGCGGAGAAACCTGGTTCATCGCGCCGTCAATCTCATGCGGACGAACCAGCCTCTCGTAGACCGACTCTTCGGTTGCCGCGGGATGCTCCTTCTTGAAATCCGCGATACGGTCGCCAAGGGAACCATCCCAGTCGAAAATATTGCTTCCGCTCTCGGATCCCAGCATGGCGCGACAAGACATCATGAACTCATACCACTTGGGCCCGTATATCCTGCTCTCTTCGCTCCATGCGATATCCGACGATATCTGGTGCACGTCACAGTAAGTCTTGACCATTCTGCCGACAGCGACCTTTTCGATCCCCAGCTGTCCGTAGCGGATTGGCAAGGGACGTCCGCGATAGCCTATCAGCAGCTGCCGTTGAGAGGGCGGAGACAAGTGGGGAATCGCTTCTCCCAGATGCTGCGGCACATAGCCAGTGAGATTGCTGACAAAACGGACGCCAGGAAACTCCGCAGCCGGGTATATTTTTTCGATCTGCCTCGTCGGCACTACAGTAAATACAAGGTGGAAGCCCAGCTGTTTGATCCAGTGCCAGGCGCGATGCGTATGATCGTACTCGTCCTGGATAAAGAGGAACTTTGCACCACCATATTCGGACAGTGCTCTACCGAGTGAGGGAGATACCTGGTCAAAAGGTAGTCGCACGCTGTAGTGGAGACCGATCGCCGCGAAACGGGACAATTCGGCAGAAAAGTCGGAATACTGATCCGCGTGACAGAAGAAAAACCTGTGCCGAGATTGTCGGGCAAAACAGGCCAAATGCTCAAAGACGGTGTTTGTGTAAGTCTGCGTCGCGTTATAAAGAAGAAGAATATTCATTTGCATCTCTTGTTCACAGCAAACGATGACCGAAACGCACGCCGACCAGGATCGAAGGCTCAGAACAAGCCTCGCGAGTGCGCAATCGCGTCATCAATGATCACACCCGGAATCAAGCGACGTGGAAAGAGTTGGCGTCACCCAGCGACCATCTCGTCGTCCAAGCCAAGAACTCGACTCTCTCTTGGTGCAGCGCAGTCCGGCTGTTGCTTGCCGTCGCCTGGTACTTCCGTCGACACTCGTGGCAAGCACCGCGATGGTAGGAGGGGCTGCAAGAACAAGTGACGGGACCAACGACTTCGGTGCGCTGGCGTGCTTGGCGAAACGAAAGCCGAACCGGGGGGGCAACCAGCCGCCTCCAACGCTGCTGGTGGTCAAGCCTGTCTCGGGCCTGTCGGC
>WBZM01000721.1_pt2 | contig 23931 bp, 12 predicted proteins | sample 5204271 | NCBI WGS metagenome assembly WBZM01 (sample SAMN12344346, study PRJNA552823) | activated sludge metagenome | biome: Activated sludge suspended growth; feature: Nitrification reactor; material: Wastewater; isolation source: activated sludge from nitrification reactor of wastewater...
GGCCGCCGCGTCAACCGCTTCTTCGACAAGTTCCTTGGCGCCACGGATCTGGCGCACGGTTTCGAGTTCCATGCAAACTCCTTTCAGGTGCTCGCGCACCAGGTTCTGATCTGGCCATAAACTGCTTCGTCGTGCGCCAGATCCATATGTCCCAGGCCCGGAAACAAGCGCACATTGTCACCGGCTTGCGGCGGGTGCACCAGGCCATCGCCGAAAAGTCTCGCGGCGAGGTGCTCGGGGTCTTCGGTCACGGTGCCGGCAATCAGGTAGTGCTGGGCGCTCGCCAGCCACGGCACGGCATCGCTGAAGTCAGCGTCCTGCACCGTCGTCCCGTCGCGCAGATCCTTGACTCCCTGGCTGCGCCGCCCGGCGACGTCGCCAACGAGCGCGGCGACCGGATGCGGCACCGCCCGCAGTAACGAAGTCATCAGGTGCGCAACCTTCTCCAGCATCGCACCTTCGTGCGGCGTGCCGAGGTAGAAAGCCCGGCTGACCAGGCGCACCCATGGCGCGTCGCGCTCGGCACCATAATGACAGGCGCCCCGGATCACCAGTCCGCCCATGCTGTGACCGACCATGATGATCTCGTCGATCGGGTCCGGACAGGCGTGCAGCAGTTCCTCGAGCAAGTTGTCCAGAGACTTGCCGTTGTACGGAATCGGCAGGCCGGTGTTGTAGCGGAGGAAAAGCGGAGTGTATCCAAGGTCTTCACGCAGGGCGCTGCCGTAGGAACGCGTCGGGTCATCGGGATAATTCCAGACGCCCTCGTGACAACACAGGCCATGAAGCAGCACGCACAGCTTGCGCGTCGGCACACCCCACTCGGCGCGGAGGCTGTCCGCGGTCAAGGTCAGGCGTTTGCCACGCGCGAAAAAACCCATGTCGATCGCCAGTCCGTTATCGCGATCGGTCAGGTAGTCGCCAATGCAGCCATTGAGGATGCTGGTCGCCGTGGCGCCCCACGCCGGCAATCCAGAAGATCCTCTCCGATTATCGACCATCCGCCTGTCTCCAGTACCGGCAAGCGACCGGCACCAGCAAGCGTACGCCCGAACCGGCGGCTTGAACAGTGGCAGTCGCGCCGGACCGACCGCGGCGCAGGGGCTTTGTGCTCGATCAAGGCGGATGCCTGTCCATGACCCCGACAAACGCAAGCGGTTCGCCCCAATTGCCGGCCGGACTATCGGCAATCCGGCGTTTTGAACGATAATTCAACTATTTTCTGGCGCTTTGCCTTAAGTTGCCAAGCGTGCGACCGACCACCCGGATTGGACTTGTGACATGAGCTCAAACGCCTTCCAGCAGACGCAACTGTTTGTCCCCATCACCAGCGTCATCCGCGCCCTGGCCATGGATGCGGTGCAGCAGGCCAACTCCGGGCACCCGGGGGCGCCCATGGGCATGGCCGAGATCGCCGAGGTCCTGTGGCGGCGGCATCTGCGCCACAACCCGGCCAATCCGCAATGGGCCGACCGCGACCGCTTCGTGCTGTCGAACGGCCACGGCTCGATGCTCCTTTATGCCCTCCTCCACCTGACCGGCTACGATCTGACCATCGACGACCTGAAGAGCTTCCGTCAGCTCCACTCGAAGACCGCCGGGCACCCGGAATACGGCATCACCGTCGGCGTCGAGACGACCACCGGCCCGCTCGGCCAGGGCATCGCCAATGCGGTCGGCATGGCGCTCGCGGAGAAGGTGCTGGCCGCCGAGTTCAACCGGCCAGGCCACGAGATCGTAGATCACCACACCTACACATTTCTCGGCGACGGCTGCCTGATGGAAGGCGTCTCGCACGAGGCCTGCTCGCTCGCCGGTACGCTCGGGCTGGGCAAGCTGATCGCCTTCTGGGACGACAATGGCATTTCCATCGACGGCCACGTCGAGGGCTGGTTCACCGACAACACGCCAAAGCGCTTCAAGGCGTACGGCTGGCACGTAATCGACGAAGTAGACGGCCATGACGCCGAAGCCATCGAGCTGGCCATTCTCGCCGCCAAGTCGGTCACCGACAAGCCCAGCCTGATCTGCTGCAAGACCACCATCGGCCGCGGCTCGCCGAACAAGCAGGGTTCGCACGACTGCCACGGTGCGCCGCTCGGCAAGGAGGAAATTGCTGCCGCCCGCGAGCACATCGGCTGGCCACACGCCCCGTTCGAGATCCCTTCCGACGTGTACGCCGCCTGGAACGGGAAGGCGCGCGGCGCTTACTTCGAAGAGAACTGGAGCAACCGCTTCAACGCCTATCAGGCCGCCTTTCCCGCCGAAGCCGCCGAATTCGCGCGCCGCGTCATGCGGCGCGATTTGCCCGCCGCCTGGGATGCGACCAAGGCGTCCTACGTCGCCGCCTGCCGCGACAAGGCCGAGAACATCGCCACCCGCAAGGCATCACAGAACGCCATCGCCGCCTTTGCGCCGGCCCTGCCGGAATTGTTCGGCGGCTCGGCCGACCTGGCCGGCTCCAACCTGACCCTAGTCAAGGGCAGCAAGGGCGTTACCCGCAGCGAAGGCGGCAATTACTGCTACTACGGCGTCCGCGAATTCGGCATGACCGCCATCGCCAACGGCATCGCGCTGCATGGCGGCCTGGTTCCCTACACCGCGACCTTCCTCGTCTTCTCGGACTACGCGCGCAACGGCATCCGCATGGCGGCGCTCATGAAGCAGCGCCAGATCATGGTCTATACGCATGACTCGATCGGCCTCGGCGAGGACGGCCCGACGCACCAGCCGGTCGAACACATCCCGAGCCTGCGCATCATCCCGAATCTCGATGTCTGGCGACCGGCCGACGCAACCGAAACGGCGATTGCCTGGGCTGCCGCGATCGACCGGAAGGACGGGCCGACTTTGCTCGCCCTGTCGCGCCAGAACCTGCCGACGGTCACCGGGAACGTCGCCGACGCCGACATCGCGCGCGGCGGCTACGTGCTCTCCGACTGCGCCGGCGAGCCGCAGGTCACCCTCATCGCCACCGGCTCCGAGGTCAAGCTCGCGCTCGACGCGCAGGCGGCGCTGACCGACGAGGGCATCGCCACCCGCGTCGTCTCGATGCCCTGCACCAATGTCTTCGACCGCCAGAGCGCGGCTTACCGGGCGGCCGTGCTCGGCTGTTGCGACAAGCGCATCGCCATCGAGGCGGCGCATCCGGATTTCTGGCGCAAGTACGTCGGCCTAGACGGCGCCGTGATCGGCATCGACCGCTTCGGCGAATCGGCGCCGGCCGGCCAGTTGTTCGACGTGTTCGGCTTCAGCGTTGCCAACGTCATGGAAACGGCGCGGGCGCTCGTGTCCTGACTTCTGGCGGTCGTCTCGCGACCGGCAGTTGCGTATTCGGCGAATATCCCGAAGGCCGGACCCCGCCGGCCATTGCCGTGCTTGGCGGGCGTGCGGCAAAATAGGCCTGCCGAACAGGTCGACCGCGGCATCGCTGCGGTCGACGACCCGGAACAGGCAGAAATCAAACAATCAACAGAGAAACCAAACATGTCACGCCACACCAAGATCGTCGCCACGCTGGGCCCCGCTTCATCGTCAACGGAGGTCCTCGAACGCCTGGTTCTCGCCGGCATCGATGTCGTCCGCCTGAATTTCTCTCACGGGACCGCGGCGGACCATCTGGAGCGCGCCACCAGCATCCGCGAGATCGCCACCCGTCTCGGACGCACGGTCGGCATTCTCGGCGACCTGCAGGGGCCGAAGATTCGCGTCGGCAAGTTCGAGAACGGCAAGATTCTGCTGGTCGCCGGCACGCCCTTCATCCTTGACGCCAAGTGCGCCATGGGCAACCAGGAGCGGGTCGGACTCGATTACATCGACCTCCCGAAAGACGTGAGGATCGGCGACATCCTGCTGCTCGACGACGGCCGCCTGAAGGTCGAGGTCACCGGGGTGCGCGGTCCCGAAATCCATACCAAGGTCCTGGTCGGCGGCGAGCTTTCCAACAACAAGGGGATCAATCGCCAAGGCGGCGGCCTGAGCGCTCCGGCGCTGACCGCCAAGGACATGGAAGACATCAAGACCGCCGCGCTAATCCGCGTCGATTTCGTTGCCGTTTCCTTCCCGAAAAGCTCGGGCGACATGTATATGGCGCGCCAGTTGCTGCGCGCCGCCGGCTGCCAGGCGATGCTGATCGCCAAGGTCGAACGTGTCGAGGCGATCACCAATCTGGCCGAAATCCTCGATGCCTCCGACGGCATCATGGTCGCCCGTGGCGATCTCGCCGTCGAAGTCGGCGATGCCGCAGTTCCCGCCCTGCAGAAGAGAATGATCCGCATGGCGCGCGACAACAACAAGTTGACCATCACCGCCACGCAGATGATGGAGTCGATGATCGTCTCGCCGGTGCCGACCCGCGCCGAAGTCTCGGATGTCGCCAATGCCGTGCTCGACGGCACCGATGCGGTGATGCTGTCCGCCGAAACCGCCAGCGGCCAGTACCCGGTCGAGACCGTCGAATCGATGGCGAGCATCTGCATCGAGGCCGAACGTTCCGCCGAAGTGACACTGGACAGCCAATTCCTCGACCGGGTGTTTACCCGCATCGACCAGTCGATCGCCATGGCGGCGATCTGGACTGCCCATCACCTCGAAGTCAAAGCCATCGCCTCGCTCACCCAGTCCGGGTCGACGGCGCTGTGGATGAGCCGGCTCAATTGCGGCGTTCCGATCTACGCCCTGACGCCCGACGCCGAAACCAGCAGCCGCATCGTTCTCTACCGCGCTGTCTATCCGTTGCTGATGGACCAGGCGCACAGCGACCGCGACGAGCTTCTGGCTGAAGCCGAAAGGCTGCTCATCGAGCGCGGCGTCGTCGTCAAAGGCGACCTCATTGTGCTCACCATCGGCGAGCCGATCGGCAGCGCCGGCGGCACCAACACGCTGAAGATCGTCCGCGTCGGCGAGTACAAGCTGCCGCCGCCCGCCTGACCTTCCCGTACGCCGCCGCGCCGGCGGCGATCCCGGCGCTGAACTTTTCGGCCGCCGACGCGGTCCCTTGGTCACGAGCACGCCTCGCCGCCATCAAGGATCGCCGCATGACCGCCCTCGCCGCCACCCGCCGCCCGCTGTCGCCCGACACCGGCGACTACTATGCCCTGCCGGCGCTGGCCGCCGCCGGCTTTCCCGATCCCGGCCGCCTGCCGGCCTCGCTGCGTGTCGTCCTCGAAAGCCTGCTGCGCCATGTTGACGGGATCACGGTGACCGAGGCGCACGTCCGCGAACTCGCCGGCTGGCAGCCGAACGCTCCGCGCCACGAGGAAATCCCCTTCGTCGTCGCCCGCGTCGTCCTCCAGGACTTCACCGGCGTACCGCTGCTCGCCGACCTCGCCGCCATGCGCGATGCCGCCATCGCCGAAGGTCGCCCGGCGACGCGCATCGAGCCGCTGGTTCCGGTCGACCTCGTCGTCGACCACTCGGTGATGGTCGACCACTACGGTACGCCGCAGGCGCTCGACCTCAACATGAAGCTCGAATTCCAGCGCAACCGCGAGCGCTACGCCTTCATGAAGTGGGGCATGCAGGCGTTCGACCGCTTCAAGGTGGTGCCGCCGGGAATCGGCATCGTGCACCAGGTCAACCTCGAATACCTCGCCCCGGGCGTGCATCGCCGCGACGGGCTGGTGTTCCCCGACACCCTGGTCGGCACCGACAGCCACACGACGATGATCAACGGCATCGGCGTCGTCGGCTGGGGGGTTGGCGGCATTGAGGCGGAAGCGGCGATGCTCGGCCAGCCGGTCTACTTCCTGACTCCGGATGTCGTCGGCGTCGAGATCACCGGCGCGCTCGCACCCGGCGTCACCGCCACCGACCTCGTGCTGCGCGTGACCGAACTGCTGCGTCAGGCCAAGGTGGTCGGCAAGTTCGTCGAGTTCTTCGGCCCCGGAGCGGCGGGCCTTTCCGTGCCGGACCGCGCCACGCTCGCCAACATGGCCCCGGAGTACGGGGCGACGATGGGCTACTTCCCGGTCGACGAGCAGACCGTCGCCTACCTGCGGCAGACCGGGCGTGATGCCGCCGCGGTCGCCGCCTTCGAGGCCTATTTCCGCGCCCAGGGCCTGTTCGGCATGCCGCAGGCGGGCGCTATCGACTATTCTCAGGTCATCACGCTCGATCTCGCCGCGATCGTGCCGGCAGTCGCCGGCCCCAGGCGCCCGCAGGACCGCATCGCCCTGCCCGCCCTGGCCGGCACCTTCCGCGACCTGTATGCCGCCCCGGTCGCCGCCAACGGCTTCGGCCGTCCGCCTGCAACCCTGGACGAACGCTTTGCCGCCGGGCCCGGCGTCACGGTCGGCTCCGGCGACGTGCTGATCGCCGCCATCACCTCGTGTACCAACACCTCCAACCCGAGCGTGATGATCGCCGCCGGCCTGCTCGCCCGCAAGGCCGTCGACCGCGGCCTGACGGTCGCCCCGCACATCAAGACCTCGCTCGCGCCGGGTTCGCGCGTCGTCACCGACTACCTCGTCCGCACCGGCCTGCTGTCTCCCCTCGAGAGGCTCGGCTTCGCTGTCGCCGCCTACGGCTGCACCACCTGCATCGGCAACGCCGGCGACCTCACGCCCGAAATCAACGAGGCGATCACGGCCAACCAGCTGGTGTGCGCCGCCGTGCTCTCCGGCAACCGCAACTTCGAGGCGCGCATCCACCCCAACCTCAAGGCCAACTTCCTCGCCAGCCCGCCGCTGGTCGTCGCCTATGCGCTGGCGGGAACGGTGCTCAAGGACCTGGCGCGCGAGCCGCTGGCGACAGACCCCTCCGGCCGGCCGGTGTTCCTCGAGGAAATCTGGCCGACCCCCGCCGAGATCGCCGAGCTGCTTGCGACCGCCGGCGACCCGGAGCGCTACCGCGCGCTCTACGCCGACTTCGCCGCCGGCAACCCGATGTGGTCGGCGATCGCCGGTGCCAGCGGCGAAACCTACGACTGGCCGGCGTCGACCTACATCGCCCGCCCGCCATTCTTCGCCGGCTACACGCCGGCGCCGGTCCGCCCGCCACCGATCCGCGGTGCCCGCGCGCTTGCCGTCCTCGGCGACTCGGTGACGACCGACCACATCTCGCCGGCCGGGTCGATCAAGGCCAGTTCGCCGGCCGGCCTCTGGCTGCAGGCGAATGGCGTGGCGCCGGCCGACTTCAACAGTTACGGCTCCCGCCGCGGCCAGCACGAGGTCATGGTGCGCGGCACCTTCGCCAACGTGCGCATCCGCAACCTGCTGCTGCCGCCCGATGCCGCCGGACAACAGCCGGAGGGCGGCCTCACGCGCTTTTTGGGCCCGCCCGGCACGTCGACCGCAACCGCGGAAGTGCTACCGATCTTCGACGCCGCCGAGCGCTACCGCGCCGCCAACGTGCCGACCGTGATCTTCGCCGGCGAGGAATACGGCACCGGATCGAGCCGCGACTGGGCGGCCAAGGGCACCCGCCTGCTCGGCGTGCGCGCGGTCGTCGCGCGCAGCTTCGAGCGCATCCACCGCGCCAACCTGGTCGGCATGGGCGTCGTGCCGCTGCAATTCCTCGGCGACGACAGCGTGCAGTCGCTGGCAATCAGCGGCGAGGAAAGCTTCGAACTCGAGGGACTCGACGGCACGCCGGTGCCGCAACAGGAGGTAATCCTGGTCGTCACCGCCGGCGACGGGCGGCAGCGGCGCATCGCGTTGCGCCTGCGCATCGACACGCCGATCGAGGTCGCCTACTACCTCAACGACGGCATTCTGCCATTCGTGCTACGCCAGCTCCTGGCCGCCGGCTGAGCGGCGCCGCCAGCCTCAGTCCGCGGGCGCCTCTCCGGCGGTGCCGAGATGGGCGCGCACGAGCGGCACGTAGTCAAGATCGGCGCCCATGATGTGGTCGTAGAACCAGCCGTTAATCAGGTAATGCACGCGCTCGGCGATTTCGTCGAGCGTCATCCGACGCGCATCATCGAGCAGGGCGACGATCATCGTGCGAAAGCGGCGGTGCAGCTCGCGGTGCGCTTCGAGCTTCGGGTAGTCGCACAGTTCGAGCAACGCCTCCTCCTCGCGGAGATGCTCGACGACATAGTTGGACAGGCTGGCCAGCGTCTTCATCATGCGGATCTCGTCGCCACTGCCCTCGAAGGTCGCGGCGAGATCGAAGAGCTGCTTGTGCTGGGCGTCGATCGGATCGATCCCGAACACCAGCCTTTCGGACCATTCTGAGAGCGGTTCATTCATCGTGCAGGACTCCGGGTCAGGCAAGGAAGTGGACGCTTCGGCGGCGTCATCGGCAAGATTTGCATCACGGCGATCCCCACCGGTGCGGCCGCTAATGTACCATTCCAGCGTTCCCCCACGCACTTCCGACCACCCAGGAGATATCCATGCCACTCGTTTCCATGCGCCAACTTCTCGACCACGCCGCCGAAAATGGCTACGGCCTGCCCGCCTTCAACGTCAACAACATGGAACAGGTCTGGGCCATCTGCGAAGCCGCCGCCCAGATCGACGCGCCGGTCATCATGCAGGCCTCGGCCGGCGCCCGCAAGTACGCCGGCGAGCCCTTCCTGCGCCACCAGATCCTCGCCGCGCTGGAGGCCTATCCGCAGTTGCCCATCGTCATGCACCAAGACCACGGCCAGAGCCCGGCGGTGTGCATGTCCGCCATCCGTTCCGGTTTCACCTCGGTGATGATGGACGGCTCGCTGGAAGCCGACGGCAAGACCACCGCCTCCTATGAATACAACGTCGCCGTCTCCCGCGAAGTCGTCAAGTTCGCCCACGCCATCGGCGTTTCCGTCGAAGCCGAACTCGGCGTCCTCGGCTCGCTCGAAACCATGATGGGCGACAAGGAAGACGGCCACGGCGCCGAAGGCAAGATGACGCGCGAGCAACTGCTCACCGACCCCGACCAGGCAGCCGACTTTGTCAAGCAGACCAACTGCGACGCGCTGGCCATCGCCATCGGCACCAGCCACGGCGCCTACAAGTTCACCAAGAAGCCGACCGGCGACATCCTCGCCATCGACCGCATCAAGGAAATCCACGCCCGCATCCCGAACACCCACCTCGTCATGCACGGCTCCTCCAGCGTGCCGCAGGAACTGCTGGCCGAAATCCGCGAATTCGGCGGCGACATGAAGGAAACCTACGGCGTGCCGGTCGAGGAGATCGTTAACGGCATCAGGCACGGCGTGCGCAAGGTCAATATCGACACCGACATCCGCCTCGCCATGACCGGCGCCGTCCGTCGCTACTTCGCCGAGAACCCCGCCAAGTTCGACCCCCGCGACTACCTCAAGCCCGCCCGCGAAGCCGCCAAGAAGATCTGCCTCGCCCGCTATGAAGCCTTCGGCTGCGCCGGCCAGGCGAGCAAGATCAAGGTCCTGCCGCTGGACAAGATGGCCGAACGCTACGCCAGGGGCGAACTGAACCAGATCGTCAAATAGCGCCGTTCTTCCCGGCCGACCGCAACAGCCGCCTGCGGGCGGCTGTCTTGGTCAGGCGGCCGGCAATTTCCTCGTCTGGGTTTCTTTCGCGGCGTTCCTGGCTGCACCGGCTCTCGCGCTCCTGAGCAGCTTCTGGAACTCGCGGTTGAACTCGCTCGTGATCGCCTCCGGATCGGGGATCAGCCGGGCATCGCCGATCACGGTCAGCGACGCCATGTCGCGGTAGGTGAAGATGCTGGCTGTCATGCCGAGCTGCCGGCCCGGGTGCGGCGCCCAGGCGAGGATCCGCTCGATCGGGACGCCTGCAAGGTGGAGAACCTCGTGCGGTCCGGCGACGTTGGTCATCACGATGCTGGCCTTGCGGCCGAACAGGTCGTTGGAGAAGTCCTCCAGCAGCTTGGGGCCGCGCCCGAGCAGGCTGAGCAAGGCCTTGGTGGCCAGCGGCTCGGGCGAGCGCTTGAGCTCGTCCATGCGTGCCTTGGTCAGCGCGAGGCGATGGTCGGCGCGCGCTCTGGTCACGGCCAGATCGAGCAGCACCAGCCCGAACTCGTTGCCCAACTGGCCGATGCGCTCGGGCGGACGCAGGTCGACCGGCACCATCGCCCGCAGCGTCGTGTGGTCGACGTCGACGCCGCGCCCTTTGAGGTAGGTGCGCAGCCCACCGGTCACCACGGCCACCAGAACGTCGTTGACCTTGGCGTCGTAGCGCCTGCCGATCGCCTTGATGTCGCCAAGGGGAAATGGCTTCGACCAGGACACACGCTTGCCCGGCGCGAAGTCGCCCTTCAGCGGCGAAGGGGGATCGTCGGCACGCAACAGCTCGGTCACCAGCATGCCCGCCCCGGCGGCGAATGCCGTTGCGTCGCGGGCCAGCTCGGTGATCAAGTCGATCGCGGGTGCGAACAGTCCATCGCCGGCTCGGGCACCGATGCTCGCTCCACGGGCACGCGGGGGTGGCAGCGGCTTTGCCCCTGGTGCTGGGTCGAAGAGCCGCTGGATCACCGTCATCAGCGCGGTGCCGTCGGCCATGCAGTGGTGGCAGCGCGTGATCAGCGCGCTGCCGCCCTCGACGTCGTCAACCACATGCACCTGCCACAGCGGCAGCGCATGGTCCAGGGGCATGCTGGCGATGTCGCTGACCAGGCGCATCAGTGCCGCCTCGTCGTGCGGCGCGGGCAGCGCGATGTGGTGCAGGTGCTGGTCGATGTCGAAGTGCGGGACGTCCTGCCAATGCGGCGTGGCCATCGGAAAGCCGGTCTCGACGACGCGCTGGCGGAAACGGTCGAAGCTCGTTATGCGCTCGCTGTAGAGCTTGCGCACCCGGTCGAAATCGAGCGGCTTCCTGGTCAGCACGACACCCATCGTGATGGCCAGATTCGCCGGGCCGTCAATGTGGAACCAGGCCGCATCGGCGGCCGACATTGCGTACGTCTTCATCATTTCTCTCGATCCCGTCACGTCATGCGGCCGGCTAGGGCAAGCATCCGCGTCGGGTGTTGCAGGTAAAGGAAATCCAACGTCACCATAGTAAGCCAGTGCGCCGCCGTCAAGCGGTGCAGATTCGCCACGTTGGTTCCCGGAGTCCCTGAAAGCTCATCTGAATCCAGCCCGCTCGGCGGCTGGTCGCTTCCTTGTCGAGCAAATATCCGCAGAGTGCAAGACCTCGGGCTGAAAGCCTGACTCGCCCCGCGCCACCGATGCCCCGATTCCTCAGCGCACAACGAATCTACCGGCTGCGTGACGTACCTGATAGACCGATGGGACGGTGCTCACGAAGCTCTCCTGCTCCTCACCTGCACGGTTCTTGCGCACCGCCCGACACTGCAGGGTGGCATTGACATAATTCTGTCTCACATCACCGGAGGTCAGACTCGACGATACCCCCTCCACGCTTACTTCGTAGTAAACCCAGTTGGCTGGGGGGCTACTGGGGGGCGCCGGATCGTTCAGGACCCAATTCTTCACCGAATTTTCCGTGGAACGAAGATGCTGACTGTTGGCATTGCCGGTCAGCGGGAACAAATTGCTCGCCTCGCCTTCACCGCCCAGGTGCTCGTTCAGCAGATGGCCGCGAATGTATTTGTCGGGACTGCTCGCGGCGGGATCAGTTTCGAGCTTGTCCATCAGGGTACGCTGCGCTCCCGAGCGCGGCGGACTCCCGTGATGCGAGTGCGGATAATCACGGCTCAACCAGTCGATAGTCATGCGTGTCGCGACAGTGTCGCCCCCCAGGCTCGTTGTCCGCGGCGAAGGCCGATGCACTACGCGAGGCATCGTCGGATCATCGAACAGTCCGAAAAGCGTGCGCAGGTTGGTCACCACCACCGGATCGTCAGGATTGCGGGCCAGCGCAGTGCGTGTCGCCCCGATCAGGCTGACAGCACCTTGCTGCACCCGGGTCGCGCCGCCCTCTCGCGCCCTGGCCTCGAACTGGTCGAGCCGGAAGGTTACTGGCTGAGGGTCGCGGCTGGCAACCATCGGTCGCGGATTGCGCTCGTCGCCGATGAAGTAGACCTCGTGGGTCTCCCCGCCAGCCGTGCGGAAAGGCTTGCGCTGCCGCCACCACTCGGTTACCCGCCCAGCCGCGCCGCGCACGGCGCCCATGAAGCGCCGGCCCGTGCGTACAATCCACTCGACCACCCGATCCAGCGCCCGGTCGATCGGCGCCCGGATGCGGTTGAGGATATTGGTGATGGCGTCGCTGACGCGGCCGAGGCCGATCAGGCGGGCGAGGAAGCTGATGACCAGCGTCAGCAGACCAGCCATGGTCTGTTCGACACGGTTGGCGGCAGCACTGATAACGCCTGTGGCGATGGCGGCGATGGAATCGATAAAGGCGGCGGCGACCTGCGCGATCTGGCGCAGGCGTTCGACAAAGAACATGATGGTGTTGTAGGTGGCGATGATCGCCTGGATGAAGGCGCCGGCCGGGTTGAGCATGGAGACCAGCCGCGTGACGGCGGCCGTGACGATGTTGTCGCGAACGAAAGTGAGCACCTGCTCCATGACCATCTCGCGCAGGTTGGCGAGGCTCTCGCGAATGCGTTCCCAAGCGGCGGCCGGGCCGTCCCGAACCAGCGTGACGACGATGTCGAAGCCGGTTTCCATGGCCGTCACGGCCGTTTCGCCGATGGCGCGGACAAGCTTGGTGCGGACGCTCTGCCACGTCAGGCCGAGGACGCTGAGGACGAACTTGATGATCTCGGGCAGCGTGAAGGCCTGCGGGATGTAAAGGTTGGCACCGGCCAGCGAGCCGGTGAGCCAGCCGATGATGGCCGCGCGCAGGTGGCTGACGATGTTGCTGGCGAACTGCCGGAAGCCCTGCATCGCGGCGCGCACGAGGTTGCCGACAAAGCGTACCGGGTCGGCGACGATGGTCCGGAAGGCCGCGGCGGCGCGGCGGATGTAGGGCATCACGGCCGGCGCGACGACGTCGAAGATGATCTCGAGCAGGCTCATCACCTGCTGCCCGGCCCAACTGATGAAACGTCCGGCGAAATCGCCGAAGACGCGAACGATGCGGCCAAAGGTCTGGACCGGCGTCAGCAGGTCGGCGATGCCAAGGCTGCGCAGCGTGTCCATGAACAGGCCGGGCAAGGCGGTGACGAAGCCGAGCAGGCCGGCGAGCGCCCCCTGGAACCACGCAAGGGCGCGATTGACAGCGTTGGCCCGCTGCAGGTTCTGCCAGACTTCTTCCCGGCCGATCAGGCGCATGAAGCCGCCGATCAGCGTTTCGGCGGTGCGCGGCACGGCATCGCCGGTGATCGGGTTGCGGCCGAGCACGGCGCAGAGCAGTTCCCAGCCGCGCGTCCCCTGTGCCAGCCCGGCGAGCGGCCGCAGCACGGCGTCGCGGATGAATTGCAGCACGCCGGTGACGAGGTTGCCGATGAAAGCGGTAATGCGGGCGATGGGTTCGCTGACGATGCGCCGGGCACGCTCCCAGACGCCGCCGAGGTCGAAGATGTCGGTCCAGCTCAGGCTGTCGAGGAAACGGTCGATGGCCTGCCGGATGCTGCCGGCGACCAGGCCCAGCCCGTTGATCTGTTGCTGCACCCAGCCGGCCACACGGTCGATGATACCGTAGCCGTCAAGGGCGCGGGTGATCAGCACTCCGCCCGGCATCAGCTCGACGACCGCACGCAGCAGGTTGCCCGGCGAGCGGTCGACTGCCTGCATGTTGATGGGGTTGCGCCCGAGGACGAGCGTGAACATGCGGAAGCCGGGGATGGCTTCGGCGGCACGGGCAAAGAAATCGAGGGCATCGCCGATGCCCAGGCGCTGCACGGCGGGCGGCCCGGTCGCCTGGACCAACGACGCCTCGCTGCGGCGAATCTGCGTCGCGGCGCCCTGCTGGATGGTGTGTGTCAGTTCATGGGCGATCAGTTCGCGCCCGCCGGCACTGCCGGGCTGCCAGACCCCGGCGCCGAAGAATATCTGCTGACCGACGGTGAAGGCATGGGCGCTCAGCGCCCGGCTGGCCTGCGCGGCGCGGGCGTCGCGATGGATGCGGATGCGGCTGAAATCGGCGCGGAAGCGGGATTCCATGTCCTGGCGCAGTGCCTCCGGCAGGGCTTCGCCGCCGCCCGAAGGGGCAACTTGGGGCGCCGTGCCAGCTGTTCGCGCGCTTGCCGGTGCCTTAGCGGCTGCCCGCGCCAGAGTTGGCGGGCTGCGCAGGGTACCCGGCCGCGCTGCCGGCAGGCTGGCCGGCATGCTGACGATCTGGCGGGCAACCTGCCGGGCCTCAACCTCGGCCGCATCGCCCGGCGCCGAGAGGCGCAGACTCTGGCACTGGGCGCGCGCCGGGCTGTTCCGGACGACCATGGGTGCAGCCACCGGCGCCACGGCCGCCGGGATCGGCGGGCTCGGGCGATTGACCAGGCGGGGGGCGGCTTCCATATCCGGCCAAGGGGTCTAGAACCCCCTGCCCTCCTTGTGCAGTTCGCGCCGCAGGCCATCCTCGACATCCTCGGCCAGCAGACGACGGTCGCCGCGCACCAGGCTCTTCAGCGCGGCGTAGCGGATGACGTTCATGATCGTGCCGCCCGATATCTCGTGGCGCTCGGCGAGGCGGACGAAATCGAGTTCCGGGTCGCGTTGGAGCGGCACCGGCAGCGCCTCGGTCCACAAGCGGTAACGCTCGTTGGCCTGCGGCATCGGGAAGGCGATGACCGACTGGAAGCGGCGCGTGAAGGCTTCGTCGATATTGCCGCGCAGGTTGGATGAGAGGATGACGACGCCGGGGAAATCCTCGATGCGCTGCAGCAAGTAGCTGACTTCCTGGTTGGCGTAGCGGTCATGCGCGCTGTCGACACGCGTGCGCTGGCCGAACAGCGCGTCGGCTTCGTCGAAAAAGAGAATCCAGCCGCACTGCTCGGCGAGGTCGAAGACGCGGGCGAGGTTCTTTTCCGTTTCGCCGATGTACTTGGAAACGACCATCGACAGGTCCACGCGATGCACCTCGCGCTCGCACAGCTTGCCGAGCAGGCAAGCGGTCAGCGTCTTGCCGGTGCCAGGCGGGCCGTGGAACAGGCAGGTATAGCCCGGGCGCAGCCGGGCGGCCATGCCCAGGCCGTACAGCAGCGTGTCGCCGTGCGCCAGCCAGTCGCGCACCTCTTCGAGCTGGGCCAGCGTCGCCGGCGGCAGCACGAGGTCGACCCATTCGAGGCCGGTCTGCACACGCTGTGCCGGCAAGGCCTCGCCTTCCGCCCCCGGCGTATCCAGCCCGAACAATAGGTGCAGCGGCAGCGCCGCTTGCAGCCGGGCTGCGAGCGGCGATTCACCGGCCGGCGCCAGCAGCGGCCGCAGCACTTCGCCGCCGCCCAGCCGCTCGCTGCCGAGCAGGCGGATGGCGCGCAGGCGCTCGCCGAGGTCGTCGCCGGCCAGCAGGAAAACGGCCGTCTCGGCGGTCGGCATGAAATGCCCGTCGGCCGGACCGACGACGCCGCCGAATTCGCTGTAGCCGCGCTGCGTCGCGGGGTTGCGCGCCCACAGCACTTCAAGCAGTTGCGGCCGGAGCAGCGGCGCCAGCGCCAGCAGCATGACGGCCCGCTCGGCCGCCGACAAATCGCGATGCAACACGAAGTCGGCATAGGGCGAACTGCCGGGCGGCAGCGGCAGCGGCAGCCGTTCGCCGGGCAGCGGCGGGCTGCTCGGCTTTTCCGCGAAGTAGGTATCGAGCCGGCACTGCAGCAGCGCGGCCAGCCAGCGGAGGTCGGCCTCGACGGCGCGTGCGGTGGCGTTCAGGGCGTTGTCCATTCGATATGCAGGCGCTGCGGCATCCAGGGCAGGCGGATCAGGCCGATGCCCCAGGGCAGGCGCGAGAGCAGGAGGTCATAGGACTCGCTGTGCGGGCGCAGCAGCCAGTGGTCATCTTCGGCCTGCAGCAGGCCGGCGCGTTGCAGGAAGGCGACGCGGAAGCCATCCATGCTGGTCTGCCCGAGCGCCGACCAGTGGCCGACGACGGCTTCGAGCAGCGCCTCGCCTTCGCGCCGGGCGGCATCGTCGAGCAGGCCGCCGGCGACCGGCAGCGGCGCGTCCGGCGCCAGGCCGAGCAGCAGCTTGGCAGTGCCGAGTTCGAATTCGGGCGGCTCGTCGCGGCCGGTGGCCAGCCAGTGGGACAGGGACAGCGCCTGCGGCAGGCGCGCCCACGGGAAGGGCTCGCCCGACGGATGCCGCTCGGCGACCCAGCCGAGTGCGGCGAACAGACGCGGCAGCCAGGGATGCAGCAGGACGAGCCCGGCACCGAATACCGGCAGGCCGGGGGCTGCCTGACGGTCAACCGGAAATTTCGGCGAAACTTGAAATTCCTGCCGGGCGGCGCCCGTTCGATCCGGGCGACCAAGCACTGGCGACCCGGCCCCTTCGGACCTAGACACCCCGCTGAGTGCGCGCACCTCTGCGATGCGGTTTTCGATTCTTGCCCATTTCTTCCGGTCGACCGTCGGCAAGGTCATGAGCGCCGCCGCGACCGCCGCGGCAGCGCCCTCCAGAGCCCGCGCCAACGGCGCATCGGCCGTCGGCGCAGCGTCAATCAGCAGGATGGCCAACACGAGCAGGCGCAGCGCCATATCGCGCGTGGCGCTCGCCTGCCAGGTGATCAGATCGTCGAGCCAGGGCGCCTCGTCGGCGGCTGCGGCGACCCGAACGTGATCGGCCCAGTGCGCCAGTTCGCCCGCCGGCAGCAATTGGAGCAGGCGGAAGAGCGCGATATCGAGGCGCACCGACGGCAGGTCGGCGAGCCGCTGCAGCGCCACGGCCGGTGCCTGGCTCCAGCGCACGGCCTCGGCGGCCAGATCGCGCTGCAGGTCATCGCTGGCACGGTGGGCATCGAACCAGTCGACCTGGCCGGCACTGAGGTAATGGCTTAGCGCCGGTTCCGGGTCCGCGTCCGAGCGTATCCAAGCAGGCGTCGACGAGCCGGGGTCTGCGAATGCGCCACCGGCGAGCGCACAGGTAGCGGCCTCGGCGAGCAGGCGGGGCAATTCCTCGGCCAGGCGGTCGGCGGAAGAGACCTGCACCTTCAGTTCCAGCCGCGGGATCCGCAGTACCGTCTCGCCGCCAGCTGCCGCCTCGAAGGCAGCTTCGAGCACCGGCAACAGGTCGGCCTCCTGCGTCTGACGCAGGTACTGACGGGCGGCGAAGGCCGCCGCCTGGCTGGGCGCCACGACCTGCCAGCGCTGACGACGGATGCGGTGCGTGGCGGCCATGGCCTTCGGCTCAGCGCAGCTTGAAGCCGGCGTTGACCATGACCTGGTTGGCGACCATCGCGGAACTACCGACCGTCAGTTTGTTGGCCGCCTCGCTCGTCACCCGCAGCTTATCCTGCAGTTGGCCGCTGGCTTCCTGCGAGCCGACCATGGTGATCGCCTGCCCGACCGTTTCGTACACCGCCATCTTGTCCGCTTCGAAGCGCACGCTTTCCGGCGCGTCGACGGCAAAGTAGCGGACGGTCTCGCTCACCGTGTCGGCCAGCGTCAGCTCGATCTGCTTGGCGTCGGCTGCCGCCTTGTCGCGCACGATCTGCGGTTGCTTCCCGTCGGCGGCGATTTCCTTCATGGTCTGCAATTCGCGCTGCTGCCGCGCCGTGCGGTCGAGCATGGTCTGCAGGTAAGCATCCTTGGTGGCAGCCTTGCCGCCGGTCAGGCTGGTCTTGGCGTCGATCAGCTTCTGGTTGCTCAACACGCTGGACAGCGATTCCTTGTAGAAGGCGCTGTAGTCGGTGAGTATCTGCAGGTTGGGCGTGATCTCTGCCTTCTTGAAATCGTCGAGGTCGAGCTTCAGCGGCTTGATGACCTTGATCGGCAACAGGTCGGCCGGCAGGCGCAGCTTGATGTCCGGCAGCGTCAATTCGGGCTCCTCGAAATCGCTTTCGTCGTTGTCGTCTATCCAGTACGGCAGCATCAGGTCGCCGATGACGACACCCGCGTCGTTGTACACCAGCACGAAGGTGCCGCCCGGCGCTGCGCCACCCGCATGGGCCATGCCCGGATGCTCGTTGAGCAGGTTGGTCAGCAGCAGCTTTTCCTTGTGGCGATCTTCACGCTGCTTCAGGATGTCGCCCAGCCAGTCGACCCAGATGTGGGTCTTCGAGGCGCTCAAGACATCGACCGGCGAGGCGACGTCGGTACGGACGATGTCGCCGATTGCCGTGCGCGCCTTGGCGGTATTGACCACGGCTGCCGACAGCGGTGCGCTCCAGTCCTTGGCGACGCTCTGGAAGGCCTTGAATTTGCGCGCCGCCAGCGGCTTGCCGGCGCCGCTCAGCTGTTCGTCGGCCTTCACCAGCTGCTCCTTGGCCGCCGTCACCGTCTCGGTCGCCGTCGGCTTTCCGGTCGTCGCCGGTACCCAGGCCTTGTCGGCTTCGAAGCGTTTAACCAGCATGTCGCTGTAGGCGATGTTGTCTTTCAGGTGGCTGGCGACGTCCTGGCGCCAGAGGTAATGCAGGCTGTGCAGGCTGCTCTGCTTGAACTTCAGCGGCGGCAGCAACAGGCGACGATCGTTGTGGGTCAGCGCGCTCATCACCGCAATCGGCAGGCTGCGCTGGCGAACCAGTTTCTCGATGGCCTTCTCGGCGGCGTCGGCCTTCATGCCGAGATGGCCTTCGATGCGGAAGAAGTCGTGATCGCCGAGGTCGTCGAGGAAGGGGTCGGCGGCAGTGACCGGCACCGGATCGGGCTGCCAGTGGTAGCCGGGCACGGCCTCGTCGTCACCGGGCAGTGTGCGGCTGCCGCCCCAGACGGCGCGCAGGCGGGTATCGGCCCGGTAGTAGGCCGGCACGGCCCGCGCCGCCAACGGCACGTTTTCCTGCCGGCTCGGCGTGATCTTCGGCTGTTGCCCCGACGGCAGCGCAAAGCATTCGAGCAGCAGGCCGAACTGGCGCATCAGCGTGGCGACACGCTGGCGGTCGGCATTGCTGCCGTTTAGCCAGGGCGATGGGTAGCAGCCGGTACGATCCGTGGTCGGGTCGGCCAGCGCGCCGAGGATCAGGTGCTTGGGAAAGACAGCCGGCGCCGGTGCGAGCACGCTGTCGTCGGCGAACAGCGCGACGCGCAATTCGTTCCATAAACCGACCAGGTCCTTGGCGTGGGCATGCAGGTACTGGACACCACCGATCAGGCCGGGCAAGGCTTCGATGCGCCGGGCGAGCAGGCCGGCCCAGGCGCCGCTGTCCGGCAGGCCGGCGACACCGCGCTCGGCGAGCAGGCGGGTCAGCACGCCGACGGCTTCGCGCAGTGCCTTGAAGGTCGTATCGGCCGCCGCGCGGTAACGCGCCGCGAAGCGTTCGGCCGAGGTGACGTCGACTCTGGCATCGCTGCCGGTGCCGAGGTCCGGCCGGGCGACACGCAGGCGTGGCAGGCGGCGGGCCAGTTCGGCGCCGGTCATCACACCGGCGGTGAGGCGGAGTTTTTCGGCCATCTCGCGCTCGGCGAGTAGCAAGCAGCGGGTGTTCGTGGCCGTCCGCCCCTTGTTGTCGCAGGCGCCACCGGTGCATAGGTCCGGGTCGTTCTCGTAGCTTTCCATGAAGGCGATGGCGACCAGCCCGGGCAAACGATTGGCCAGGTCGACCAGGGGCTTTCCTTCGCGCGGGTCGCCGGCTTCCAGCAACTCGATCAGGGGCAGGCGCTGCTCACCGGCGTAGAACGGCTCATAGGCCGGGGCGCCCTCGTCGTACTCGATCCAGCGCGTATAGGCCGTATCCTGCGGCCAGGCCAGCAGGTCGCCGTCGCTGGTGACACCGACACCCCGCCCCACGGTCAGCGCCTCCCTGGTCACGTTCGGCCACAGACCGCCGACGATGCCAATGCCGAGCAATTGCGTGCGGGTCAGGCGGGACTGGTCGTCGAGGTATTCGGTGATGCTGTTGAGCTGCTGCTCGGTCAGCACCTGATCGCGCTCGAAGACGGCGTAATCGGTGGTGACGGCATCGAGGCGGCGGATGATCTTGAGCGGTGCGGCCATGGTCGGACTCCCGTTCTAGCTGTCGGTAAGGTCGGTCGCGCTGCCGAGGGCGTTGCGACCGAGGACGAAGGGTGGCGGTGCCAGCTGGCCGCAGGGATGCAGGCCGCTGGCGGGATAAACGTTCTTGGCGCGGGTCAGCGCCTCGACCAAGGCGGCAATCTTCCGGGCCCGATCGGCCGTCGCGGCTCCGCTGCGGATGGCCAGCCAGGCGCGATAGGCACCCTCGATGGCGGCCATGTCGTCGGTATTGACCCAGCAGATGCGCGGCAGGATGTGGGCCGGTGCTTCGCGACGCAGCGTCGCCTCGACGAAGCGGCGGAAGTCCATGTCGCGGAAGCGGCCGGTGTAGGCCGGCAGGACGATGGTGATGCGGTCGCTGTAGGGGTCGAGATCGGCGCAATCGTCGCAGCCGGCGTCGGTGCAGATGTCCATCAGCGGATCGCCGCTCGCCTCTGGCAGCAGCAGGATGTGTTCAATGACGTAGAGCCCTTCGCCGCTATAGCGCTCGCGCAGATGGGCGATCAGGTCGGCAATGGCCGCCTCCATGGCTGCGGCGTCGGCGAAGTAATCGATGCGCCGGGCGATGACCTCGCCGGACCCGGCGACGATATTGAAGTAGTGCCGGCGCTCGGCCTCCGGCGTTTCGTCAGTACCGGTGCGCTTGCGGGCATAGCCTTCGGGCAACTGGGCGCGGGCCATGGCGGCTTCCATTTCCGTCCGCGCCGCCGCTTGCGTCGCGTAGTGCCTGCTGCTCGACAGCAGGATCTTGCCGCTGACCGGGTGGCGGATGCGGAAACGGAATTCGTCGCGGTTGTCCGGCACGGCATCGACCTCGGCATACATGTCGTAGGCCACGTCCGACAGATTGCGCCGGCCCGGATTGACAACGTCGAGCAGGCGGGCGATGCGCCGCTCGTAGCCGGAGAGGTTGGTCTCCGTATTCCACAGATCGCCGGGAGCGGTCAGGCGGGCGTTGTAGCCCTGCCCGCGCCGCGCACCGATCTCGGCGCTGGCATCGAGGAAACTGCACTTGGCGGCGGCTGCCTCCGCCGGCCCCAGGCCGAAGCGCGCCTGCATGACCGCGACGTAGTCGGAGAAGTCTTCCGCATAGCGGGCGAGCAGATGGTCGAGGAAGCGGTTGCGGCGAGCCAGCCCGGTGTCACCGGGCTCGACGACGTGGGCATCGAGGGCAGCCACTTTGAAACCCTCGGCGTAAATCTTCTGCCAGTCGGGGAAGTCGGTGACCAGTTGCCCGTAGTAGCTGCCGGCGACGGCCGGGTCGCTCGAGAACAGGTCGCGGACATGGGCCAGTTGGGCTGCGTAGCCGGCCATCACATGGTCGAACAGGGTCAGCCACGCTTTGAGTTGCAAGGCCTGCGCCTGGCGCTGCTGCGTCGCACCTGGCGCCAGTCCGGCATCCGACAGGCCGTAGATGGCCGGGAAATGTGCCTGCACGCTGCGGTAACGCGCCGGATTGCGGTAGCGGCCAAGCGGGATCGGCCATTCCTCTGCCGACCCCTCCTCGAGCTTGACGCGCTCGACCCGGCGCAGCGCTTCGAGGTGGGCATCGACACGATCGCGATCGGGCGGAATCGGCAAGTTTTTCTTGTAGAAAACCAGGCGACCGGGCAGTTCGGCGAGGCGTGGCTGGCAGCCCTCGTCCACGGGCATGCGCCATTTGTCGGCCGGCGCCTGCGCCTTGCCGCTGTGGAGCGGATTCATCACGATGTCGCGGATGGCGACGACGCCCGGAATGCCCATGATCACGCTGATCACGTCCGAGAGCCGGACCTCGCGACGCAGGTCGGCCTTGTCCAGATCCTCGTTGGCAATGAAGCCGTTGGCCAGACGCGGCCCTTCGAAGATTTCCGGCACCGTCCAGGTCGAGCCGTCGTCATGCTCGCGAAGCAGCATTTCGGCCAGCGTGTAGTTATGCACCGGTGGCGCCAGAAAGCGATCGACGGCGAAGCGGATGTCGGCGGCGGCGCGGTTGGCATCGGCCGCCGGCGTCAGGTCGATTTCGGCGCAGAGGCTGAACCAGTGCGGCTGCACGCCCTGCACCGGCTCGACGAAATCCATGCCCAGGCTGCGTTGGGCATGCAGCGTCGCGAGGGCGTCGCGGTCGATCTCGGCACGCCGCTCGGCGGTGCGCACGTCGTCCATGTATTCGAGCGTCACGCGGTATTGGCCGCGCACGGCAATCGGGCGCTCTGCCTGGCCGCCGGTCGGCTGCACGCTCAGTTTGCCTTTGGCCGGATCGGCATAAAGCGTGACCGGCACCGGCTGCAGCCAGGCGTTCTTGATACCAGGTCGGTCGATCAGCAGCTTGCGGTAGTCGGCCAGCGTCACCGGCGCATTGGGCAGGATGCGGCTGGCGCGGTCGAACAGCTTGTCCATCGCGGCCGCGTTGTCGTCGGGCACGGCGAGGATGTCCTCGACCGGGAAGCGCGCCCGGTACGCAAGGTCGGTCAGCGCATAGGCGAGCAGTTCGAGCTGCGTTATGCCCGGATCGTGCGTGTTGTGATCGGTCCAGGTACGGCCGGACAGGCGGCGCGCAACGGCCAGGCCGATGTCGAACAGCTGGCGCTGGTCGAGCGCCGGATCAGCTTCATGGCCGGCGGGGATGGTTGGACGGAGCAGCATGGCGTGGCTCGCTTCAGTCGGTGGCTTCGCCGATGACATGGCGGGCGGCGGAGACGAGAATGACATCCGGACGGTCGGCAACGATCTCGGCGACGTCGTTCAACAGCAAATCCCCGGCGCCGGCCAGGCCGCAACGGAAGTCGGAGACGTAATCGACATAGGGCAGCTCCTCGATGAAATCGAGCAGGACCGAGCGATAGATGCGACCACCGAAATCGAGCTGGCGGCCGGTCTCGAAAGCCCAGGGTGACAGGTTGCGCAGGATGGCATCGTGCATTTGCTGGCGCGTGTAGTCGAAGGGCCGGCCAGGCTTGAAGCGCACCTTGAAAGCGAGGCGGATCGCCACGTAGGACGGGTTGCGCACATGCACCGTGACCTGCGGCGAGGCGTGCGCCTGCGCCAGTTCGGCGATGCGGGTCAGCGTGTCGAGGTCCACTTTCGGCTGCAGCAGGTCGGGCAGGTTGCGGTTCTTCAGGTCCGGCACCGCGACGATGAGCACGTGGCCGGGCGCCATCCAGGCGGTATCGCTGGCGTGCGGCACGCACTTGAGGCGATGCACGCCGGGGAAGGCTTCGAGCAGCAGGCGTTCGTAGTCCCACGGCGTGATGCAGCGCTGGCGGTGACGCAGGCGTTCGGCTGCCCGGCGGCGCAGCATTGCGGCGCTCTCGCCGGCCCGACCGCCGAAACTGGCGTAGGGCTGTTCAACCTTCTTCAGGCCGGCCGGTGCAGCCGTCAGCTTGGCGATGCTGCCCGGCGGCAGGGTCGCGACCGGCGGCGTCGCATCCGAACCGGCCTCCGGCCAGACGCGCGCCACCTCTACGGCGTTGGCATGGACGCCGAGCAGGTGGCAGGCGGCACCGCTGCCACTGGCGACGGCGGCCTTCAACCAGACCGGGCCGGGTGGCAGCCAGGTGTTGACGGTCGTCGTCCAGCGCGACAGCACGATGCCAACGATGCCGCTGGCGCGCAGGCCGCGCGTCGTATCGAGCGCCAGTTCGTCCGGCGCCACCGGCCGCCAGTGGTTGTCGCAGAGCACCGACCAGCTGACCGGCCGGGCCGGCAGGTCGGGATCGGCGCTGCCCTCGGCGACCTGCAGCAGCAGGTGGATGCTGGCGCCAGCGGCGACACCCTCGACACCGACGATGAATTCACCTTCGTCCGGATAGGCCGGCAACAGGCCCGGGCGCTTGTCGACCACCCAGGCCGGATCGCGGCGCAGGAAGGGATGCTCGCGCCGCCCACCGAAGGCACCGACATGGAAGAACTGCAGGTCGGCCGCTGCCGCGAAGGCCGCTGCATCGCTGCCGGACAAATCGCCTTGCGGCAGCCGGGCGGTGTAGCTCAGGCTGATTTCCTGAACCGTCGGCGTGTAAGGCTCATTGAGCACCTTGGGTTCTTTCGCGCGCGCCTGGGCCAGCGTCTCGGTG
>WBZM01001409.1_pt1 | contig 23918 bp, 19 predicted proteins | sample 5204271 | NCBI WGS metagenome assembly WBZM01 (sample SAMN12344346, study PRJNA552823) | activated sludge metagenome | biome: Activated sludge suspended growth; feature: Nitrification reactor; material: Wastewater; isolation source: activated sludge from nitrification reactor of wastewater...
CCGATCTCGCTTGTTTTGTTACAAGGTTGTCTATCTCTCGTTGCGTCGCCGCGAACGGTTCTGCTGCCGCTTGCGATTGCCGCCCTGTCCCTTTGAACGGTTGCCCTGACGGCTGCTTGAGCGCGAGTGCTTCTTCGGGTGGCTCTCGGAATGGATCGAAACCGGCCCGCCACTCGCTTCCCACTCCTTGTGGAGTCCCAGCGACCTGGCGATCTTTCCGAACTCCCTGGTCTGGTCGGCCTGGACGAAGCTGATCCCGTTGCCGTCGGCCCCGGCGCGTCCGGTGCGGCCGACCCGGTGGACGAAGGTGTCCTGGTCTTCAGGCATGTCGAAGTTGATCACGTGGGTGACGTCGGCGACATCGATGCCGCGTGCCGCGACATCGGTGGCGACCAGGGTGTCAACCCGTCCATCCTCGAAATCGGCGAGTGCACGCTGGCGCTGATTCTGGGACTTGTTTCCGTGCATCGCCACGGCCCGGACCTGGCGGGAGCGCTTGCCCAGCTTCTTCACCAGGCGGTCGGCGCCGTGTTTGGTCCTGACGAAAACAAGGGTGCGGCCACGGTCAGGGTTCTCGAGCTCGCCAACGAGGGTCTCGAGCTTGGCTTCATGGGATACGTGGATGAAGCGATGCTCGATCTTTCCCTGCTTTTCGGGTGAGGGTTTGTTCACATGGGTCTTCGGATCGATCGTGTAGGCATTGGCCAGTTTGCCTGCCGCACCTTCGAGAGTGGCCGAGAAGAACAGGGTCTGACGGCTGTCATCAACCTGGCGGACGATCCGGTCCACGGCCGGCTTGAAGCCCATGTCCAGCATGCGGTCGGCCTCGTCGAGGACGAGGTAGCGGACGTTCTTCAGCGAGAATGCTCCCCGCTGGAGCTGGTCTTCCAGGCGCCCGGGGCAGGCGACGATGATGTGAGCCCTGGCGGCGCGCCTGGCCTGCTGCTGCAGGCCGACACCGCCGTAGACGGCGGCAATCGAGAGGGCGCGGGCGTGGCAGATCGCTTCCATCTCGTCGACGATCTGGCTGGCGAGTTCGCGGGTCGGCGCGAGGATGAGGGCGGAAGGTCGCGGATCCTCGGCCTGAACCAGATCAACCAGGGGAACGCCGAAGGCGAGGGTCTTGCCCGAACCGGTCGGGGACTGGACCAGCACGTCGTCGCCCTCGAGGATGTCCTCGATGACCTGTCGCTGGATCGGGAAGGGTGCTTCGATTCCGCGTTCGCGGAGGGAATTGACCACGGCGTTTGACACGCCGAGATCGGCAAAGGACTGCTTGGACATTCTGTTCAACTTCCTGTGAGGGGGTAAGAGGGGAGATCCGGTAACCCCAAAACGCCGAGAAACCAAGCGAAAACAGGAAGGAACTGAACCTCGATCGCGTCCGAACGGGACAACGACCAGAAAAGAACATAACAGGCGAGATAAAGAGAACCTCTGCTCCCTGCGGGTTTTCCCGTACTTCGCGGCACCTCGACCACAGTCCCTATACCCTTATTGACCCGCGAGTCAACTTCTCGCATCCGCAGCGGGCAAGCCGCCCGCAAGGCTCTCAACTCAACGCTCCGGAGGACCAAGAAACCTCATGTTCGTACACAAGGCAGCCGTCGTCGGCGGCGGCACCATGGGCGGTCAGATCGCCCAGGCGATCGCCGCGTCAGACATTCCGGTCGTGATCAAGGACGTCGACCAGAAGTTCGTCGACCACGCGATCGAAGAAGTAAAGAACGTAACCACCGGTCAGCTTGCCGGCAAGGTCAAGAAGGAAAAGATCACCCAGGAGCAGGCCGATGCCCGCCTGGCCGAAGTTCTGGCCAATGTGACCGGCACCGTCAGCTACGACGAGTTCGGTGATGTCGACTTCGTGATCGAGGCCGTCCCGGAGAAGATGGAGATCAAGCAGGCGGTATTCGCCGAACTCGACGCCGTCACTCCCGGCCACGCGATTCTGTCCTCGAACACCTCCGCTCTCTCGATTTCCGAGATCGGCGAGGCCACCCTCCGTCCGGACAAGGTCGTTGGTTTCCATTTCTTCTACCCGGCTTCAGTGATGCCGCTGGTCGAAGTGATCATCGGGGATGACACCTCCTCGGAGACCGCCCAGACCGCTTCCAACTTCGCCCAGGCCATCGGCAAGCAGCCGATCACCTGCGGAGAGGTTCCCGGCTTCGTCGTCAACCGCATCCTCAACTCGGCCGTCGGCGAGATCTGGCGCGCCCAGGAAGAGCGCGGCCTCTCGATCCAGAAGATCGACGAAGGCGTTGGCGCCGCGAACGTTGCCCCGATGGGTCCGTTCATCCTGGTCGACCTGCTCGGCCTCGACACCGTCTACCACGTCGCCGACCACCTCAATAACTCCTACGGCGAGCGCTTCTACGTCCACCAGGGCATGAAGCAGCTGGTTGCCGACGGAAAGCTCGGTGCCAAGACCGGCGGTGAGGGTCTCTACAAGGACGGCGCCCCGAACATTCCGGGTGATGCCGATGCCGACGCCCAGGAACTGGCAGATCTCTTCCTCGGCAAGGCTCTCGTCGAGGCCTGTCTGATCCTCGAGGAAGGCGTCTGCTCCGTCCGTGACATCGACGTTGGAATGATGGCCGGTGCCGGTCTCGACCCCCGGCGCGGTCTCTTCCCGCCTTTCTGGAAGGCCGACATCGAAGGACTCGACGTTTCGCTCGAGCGGATCGAGAAGCTCAACGAGAAGTACGGAGACGAGCGCTTCCCCGTCCCTGTCACTCTCAAGCGCCTGGTCGCGCAGGGCCGCCTCGGCTTCAACGCCGGCCAGGGCTTCTACCCCTACCCGCAGCCCGACGAGGGCGATCAGCCCGAAAAGGTCAAGCTGGAAACCCGCGGTGACGTCGCGATCGCCTGGCTGGCCAACCCGCCGATGAACGCGATCTCCCCCCAGGTCATCCAGGATCTCGGAACCATCTGGGAGAAGGTCAACGCCAACCCGGAGATCGGCGCGATGGTCATCGCTTCGACGATGCCGATCGTGTTCTCCGCCGGCGCTGACATCAAGGCGTTCACCCAGATGGACACCGAAGGTGGTGCCGAGCTCATCAACAACGGGCATGAGCTGCTCAAGGGCTTCGGCAACGGACGCATCGCGACCATCGCCGCAGTCAACTCGCTCGCCTTCGGTGGCGGTTGTGAGCTGGCTATGGCCTGTGATTTCCGGATTGCCGCCGAGTCGGCCGTTTTCGGTCAGCCCGAAATCAAGCTGGGAATCATCCCCGGATTCGGTGGAACCCAGCGCCTGCCGCGTCTCGTCGGTTGGGGCAAGGCCCTCGAGATGAACACGGTCGGTGATCCGATCTCCTCGATCGAGGCACTCGAGGCCGGACTGGTCAACGAACTGGTCCCGGATCAGGAGCTGTTCGACGTCGCTCTCAACTGGGCGAAGCGTCTGGCCGGCCAGGCCCCGCTCGCGATCGAGCAGGTCAAGCAGGTCAGCTTCCGTGGAGGCGACCCGGACGCCGGGATCGACGCCGAGAAGCAGGGCTTCGCAACCGTCTTCTTCAGCGAGGACGGCAAGGAGGGCATCAGCGCCTTCCTGGGCAAGCGCAAGCCAAACTGGCAGGGTAAGTAGACGCTGCCCCGCAGCAACCTGTTACTCGAAAGGGCGGCCTCCGGGCCGCCCTTTTTGCTTCGAGGTGGCCGAAGTTAGTCGTATAGGACCAAAAGAGACACCTCAACCTCCCCGTGACGGCTGCGGACCGCGCGGTATCTGGCGGGTTATCTCCGGACTACCTTGATGCGGTAGCGGGTGTCGTTGCCTGCCTGGGTGCTGCTGGGAGTGAGGGCGAGCCAGATCGTCTGCGCCCGCTTCTTCAGGTTCCGGACCACGATTCCCTCGGTCTTGGGGTAAGGCCGGTTGGAGCGGACGATCAGGTTCTTTCCGGGCTTGCTGATCGACTTTGCCTGGGGCTTGAGGGCCGACAGGACGATGTCGCCCTCGAGCTGGCCAACGTTGACGACGATCCTCCGCCTCGCAGGAATCATCACCCGGTAGACATCCGCCGGATCCTTGGCGCGGGAAAGCGTTGCGTTGAGAAGTCGCCGCTTGCCCACCCCTGCCTTCCACAGGAAAGGTGACTTCGGCTTGACCAGGGTGCCGTTTATCCACTTGATGTCGTCATTTGGCTCGTAGGGGTCAAGCGGAGGATTCGGTGCCGTGAGGCTCGACTCGATGCTGAGCAGGCCTTCTCCATAGTCGGAGTCGCGCCCCGGCTCGCCGAGGTCGGTGGCCGAGGAGGTCAGGAGGCTCGCGATCTGGAGGTTTCCAAGCTCGGGTCGCGCCTGCTTGAGCCATGCGGCCGTGGCCGAAACCATTGGTGCGGCGAAGCTCGTTCCGCTCAGATAATCCCAGGTGCGTTCGATGCCTCCGGCGTTCTGCCTGACGTTCGGGGCGTACACCGATGCGCCCGGCGCAACTATGTCCACTCCTGCGTTCCGGGTCGAGAACGGTGCCAGAACAGACTTGTCGTCGACGGCACCTACCGAGATCACATGAGGATCAACTGCCGGTCGCATCGGGGCGTTGCCCGAGTCCCCGGAGTTGCCGGCCGCGGCCACCGGGATCGACCCCTTCCGGACCGCGTACTGGGTGGCGACGAAATGAGTGAAACAGGACCTGGCGGGCAGTGTGTAGCTCATGTTGATCACAGCCGCCCCCTTGTTTGCGGCCTTGGTCACGGCCTTCGATGCGGTCGAGCAGGTCAGGCCAGAGGCAAACAGCTGCATCCTTGCACCGGGCCATACGCCGCGGATTCCTTGATCCTCGCCGGGCGAACCGATGATCCCGGCGATTGCGGTGCCGTGCCAGTCGGCATCCGGGTCGAGGGACTTCGATCCGGTCAGGTTGGCCGCCAGAAGGTCCGGGTGAAGCGGGTCGAGGGATTCCTCGACTACGGCGATCAGCGGGCTCTGGCCGGTGACTGCAGGGGGAGTCACATCACCCGGGTTGACGATCCGGTCGAGCCACCACTGCTCCGCAGAATATTTGTCTGTTGGGTAGCCGCTGCGAGTGACCGGCACATCCGGCTCGGCGTAGACGAGCTGGCCGGCCGACCTGAGGCGGCTGGCCAGCCGGTTTGCCCCGTCCCTGGGCACCCGATAGCTGCCCAGGCGAGCGCCGATCTCGCTGGCACCGACCGATTCCGCGATGCGGTCTGTGGTCGGCCCCGGGATGCCGCCAACGATCCAGCCGCTGCTGCCGGTGCCAGCACCGGTGGAACTGGCGCTCGCATTGGAGGGAAGGATCATCGGTGGCTGGGAGCCCGAGGAGGCTCGGGCATTACCGGCCGTGACAAGCCCGAGAAAGACCAGTCCGAGGAGCACGGACAGCAGGAGGTATCCCGGCAGGCTGCCGATACCCCCGGCCAGCCTCGCTGGCCGGCCTTCCCCAGTCTGATTCTCGAAAAGATGCATGCCTGTCTGTAACCCGCAAACCCGCTCGTGGTATCGGATGACCATCGAAATATTCCAGACCCGGTCCTGACATCCCTGCCGGCCCTGGCCCTCTAGGCTCCCTGCATGCCATATCCCGAAGCAGTCCTGTTCGACAACGACGGCCTCTTGCTGGACACCGAGGCTGTCTGGAGCAGGGCGGAGCAGAAGCTTTTCGAGCTTCGAGGCAGGGAATTCACGATCGAGCACAAGCGCAGCCTGGTTGGCTCATCGGCACGAATCGCCGGGCAGAAGCTGGCCAGATTCCTTGACGAGCCGGGCCACGAAGTCGAGCTGATGGATGAACTCAACGAGCTCGTCCTGGCCGAACTGGAGGGCGGGGTCGACGCGATGGTAGGGGCCCGGGAGCTGGTTGAGCTCTTGCGACTGGCCGGGGTTCCCGTGGCACTGGTCTCAAACTCGCCGCGCCGCTTCATCGAGCGCTCACACGAAGTGGCTGGAACAGGATCGCCTTTTGACGCTGTGATCAGCGGACACGAGGTGCCCGAGGCGAAGCCCGCTCCCGACGCCTATCTGGAGGGCTGCCGGCAGCTGGGGGTCGAACCTGGAAAGAGGGTGATCGCTCTCGAGGACTCTCCCTCGGGCGTCACCGCTGCGGTCTCGGCCGGCCTCTTCACGATCGGCATTCCTTCGGTTCCCGGGATCGACCTGGGGCATGCGGACCTCGTGGCCTCCTCACTGGAGGATGAAGGGGTCCTTCACGCCCTCGGCATAGAGACCCGTTAGGGCTACAGACTGAGAATCCGGCGGCGCCGGATCACCCGCTCGGCGACGTTCAGCGCCTCTTCAAGCAGTTCGACGTCGCCGTCCTGGGTCTTACCCTCGGCGGCGCGACCCGACACGCCCTCAAGGCCCGGAACGAGCTCCTCGAGCCTGTCCAGGTCCTGTTCGTGACCTTCGTCATCGACCGCGAACTCGAGTTCGCTGATCGTGGCCCCCACGGCACCGGCGATCGCGAGGCGTGCTGCAGCACCGTTTCCGTTGGTGAGGTCGAATCTGATTCTGGGTATGGCAACCTCGCAGGCGGTTGCTGGTTCCCTTCCCCCCAGGACTGCTGCGGTGCGGGCGAGGGGGCCGTTCCGGGCAAGCTTCTCCCGGCGCTTCTCGCCGGTTCCGCCTCTCGCGTCGACATCGACCGCTTCGAGATAGCGGCCTGATGCCACCTGGTCGCCATCGCCGTAGCCGATTCGGGCCGCCAGGATCGAAGCGATCTCGGTCGGCGTGCCGAAGGGGATTCCAGAGGAAGCCGCGTCAGCGGCCCGGACACGGTCAAGGGTCTGGATGGCGTCATCGAGCACTGCGCCGGTCACTTCCGACTCCTCCATCGTCCTGAGCCAGGAGTCAGCGTCGTTTTCGGCGCTGAACGGTTCATCGGCCCTGATCACTGTCACCACGGCGATGCTCACTGTCACCGGCTGCTCTCGCTGGGTCGCTTTACGCGGTCGACGCCGGCGCCGCCGTGCCGGGGGCAGGGCTCCTTCCGTCTCGGTCACCAGGACCCTCTCGGCCGGTCCCGAGCGGACCATGTAGCGACCATCGTCGATTGGCAGGCTGCCCGCCAACTCGAACTGCACGAAGCCGAAAACCGGGCTGATGGCGGCTAGTTGCCTTCGTCCTCGTCCGACTTGACCGGAAGTGAGTCATCGGAGGGGACGGTCGGGACGTCGGGGTTCGTGATCTGGCCGAGGCGTTCGGTCAGCTGTTCCCACTGCTCGGCTCCGAGCGTGGAGGCGATCGAGCCGCCCGGCTCATCAGAGCCAGCCATCGGGCTGAAACCAACGTGGAGGTGGTCGCCGTGGTCGCCCATCGCGAAGCCGGCCGGCTGCGGGTACTCCATCAATGAGATCACTTCGTCCGGGGCCATGGTGCCCTGCAGCGTGAGCACGAGGCGGGCGACCTGGTCGGTGAGCGATCCGGGGCCCTGGGTGGCCGGGGTGACGACTTCCCCGTTGATCGCGGCGATGTCGATCGCTGATCCGCGGGTGTGGTTGGAAACGTTGCCGGAAGTTGTTATTGATGATTCACGGCCGCAGAGCATGGAGGTGATCAGCATCGAGTAGCCGTTGGCGGTGATGAACTCGATGGTCGCGAGGATGCGGCGGTCGATCGAGCCGCTGGCGATGTAGTCACGGTCGCACTGCTGGCTGAACTCGACTTCCTGATTGTTCAGGACACGCTTCTGGAGCGCCGACTTGGAGAGGAGCAGGATGCCGCCGACTCCGAGGCGGCTTGAGAACCTGTCCTTGCCGGTGGCGCTGTAGATGTTGGTTTCAGCAAGGAGCTTCCAGCCGTCCAGGAAGGGCTTGGGGTCGATCTGCGGGGTGTCTTCTCCACCCGGCTTGATCGAGAAGTTCACCGAGGCAACGGAGGTTTCGGCGAGCCGGCCGAGCACGGTACCGGCGATCACGTGGGCACCCTTCTTCAGTTCGAAGAGGTCGGTGGTCTCGGGGTCGAACCGGTAGATGCCGGACTTGCTGCCGTCATAAATCAGGTAGTCACCGGGCTTGCCTTCGATCCCGATGCCTTCCGACTGGCGGACCGAGTTCTCAAGCGACTGGCCGTCGGTGCTGGCCCGCTTCTGGTTGCTTGGACGCAGCGGACTGGCGTAAACCCGGCCGCGAATGTCCTCGGAATTGTTCTCCGAGGAGTCGGGCACCTGGGCGATCTGTTCCTGTTCGCTGCGCCGCTCATCGGCAGCGGCCACCATCGGGTCTTCAGGCTGGTCGGCGGTCGCGGCGTCGGTCGCTGCCGCATCGGCTGCGTTGGGGTCGACCAGGACCTCGCTGATGTTCTCCTTTTCCTTCTCGGTCGGCGGACGGGAAGTCTCATCCTCTACCTGAGGGTTAGCTCCAGCATCCTCTCCAGGGGGAGCGACCGGCTGGTCGGTCGCCTTTTCCTCTCCCATTTCAGCATCCGGGTCTGGCTTCGGTTCAGCCCCGTCGTCCGTCGTGTCATCCGTGTAACCGAGATCCGATTCCTCGGAAACCAGTGAGGAAGTCTGCTTCGGCTGCGGGACCGGGTAGACGGTGGAGACTGATCCGAGTCCCGCGTACGAGTAACGGTTGCCGTATGCGTCCTCGAGGACGACGGTGCCGGTTTCCTGGTTGATCTCGACGATCCGCCCGTCGTTGACCGCGATCACGGGAGATCCCCCGGAAGCCGAGATGGCGATGGTGCGCCGATCCGCAGAAGACTCGATGTTCTGGGAGGCGGTTCCGTTCTGCCTGGCGGCTTCGGTGGAGACCTGACCCTCGTAATTGGCATCCGCCGAGGCAACCGGGAAGCGGGCCCCTTCAGTCAGTCCGGTTAGCGCACTGATCATCTCCTGCGGAATCTGGGAGTAGATCTTGGCGTACTTGAGGATCTTCTGGACGTACCAGTCGGCGTGGTTGTAAGCGAAGATCGCGTCGTAGGGACTCTCTTCGTAGCCGAAGTAGTCGAGGTAGTTCGCGGCGGAGCAGATTGCGTCGACCGGGTTGTACGGGTCCCGTACCTTGTCGCCGTTGGCATCAACGCCCCACTCGGCCCAGGAGGCGGGCATGAAGGCCATCCATCCGTTGGCGCCAGCGGACGAGGTGGCCACGTTGGTACCGAAGCTGGTCTCGTTGCGATTGATCGAAGCGAGCACATACCAGGGAATTCCGTACTGGCTTCCGCAGGCCTGGTAGATGGGGAGGAGGAAGGGCGGGATCTCGAACTGATCAATCACGAAGTTGGGCACGGTCAGCGCATCCGACTCCATCGGGTCGGAACTCACGTTGCTGCCGGGGCCGACCCCGCCGTTCAGGTTCGGGTCTTCTTCGACGAAGTCAGGCTCGCTTCCGTCGGGGGTGATTTCGCCGCCGCTCTGGTCGGGATCGATGACCCCGTTGGTGCCGGTTCCCCCAGTCGGCGCCGGAGCCACTCCGCCGGTCCCACCAGTCCCGGATCCGGTGTTTCCGGTGCTCCCGGTTTGGCCCTGTCCGGAAGGTGCCGGGGTTGTGGCGGGGGCGGCGGTCTGAAGGTCGGTCGCAGCGGGAGTGGCCTCGTTCCCGTTCGCTGCGTAACAGGACGCCGAGCCGGGAGCGCAGGGGACGGGTGTCGAGCGGGCGACCGAAGAGTTGGCCGCAAACCAAGTCAGGGAGCCGAAAAACAGCGCGAAAAACAGGACCGCGAATTTGGCGGTCGGCGCGATGCGGCGTGTAGTCATTGAACCCTGGTCCACCTTTGGCTTCCCAACTAAAACAGACGCGGCCGACGCCCTCCCGTGACGCGGCAAGAGAACCGTATCGCAACGGCTTTCGCCGGCACTCCGACACTTCCTGCCGGGCTCTGCCGGCACCCCTCCGGTTTCCCCTTTAAGATCGTGTCATGTCAGCTGAAAACGATGGCAACGAAGGAATAAGGGACCGGGTCCAGTCGAAGGGCGAGAAGGCCGCTGCGGACATCGCTCAGGCGCTGATCGGGAGCCCCGCTTTTGGCCAGGCAGTCTCGGCGGCTGTGTCCGCAAGGGATCGCGCCGCCGACGCCCAGCGGGCAGCGATGGGAGCGATGGGAGTCTCCTCGCAGGATGAGGCCGAGCGTCTCGAACGAAGGGTGAGGGTGCTCTCGGACCGCCTCGAAGAGACCGAAGACCGCCTGGATGCCGCCCTCGACCAGATCCGTGAGCTGCGGGCAGAGATCAAGGACCTCCGGACTCCATCAGGGCGCAGCAAGAGCAAGTAGACTAAACCTCAACCTCAGGTTTAGACTGGGGCTTCGACTGCTGTCCGACAGGAGCCGGCAAGGCAGCGATCACGCTTCGTCCGACTGCCCTGAAAATCTCGGTGAGCCGGTCCTCGTCGAGCCGGGCTCCGGACTCGTCTTCAGCCACGACGACGATGGCTGCGGCAGGAATTTTCAGCCGGTGGGCCATCGCCAGCACCGTCGCCGTCTGCAGGTCTCTGGCAGACGCACCGGGAGCCTCCGGGCTCTTTTCCCCGAGCAGATCGAAACGGGCGACCAGATCATGGCTGCTTATGGTCGCGGCTTGCCCGACCTCCCGTAACGCCTCCAGCAGGTCGGGGTTCGGAAGGCAGGCGGACGCTCCGGGCGCGATGGTCCCGGATGCTCCGTCCATCGGAATTGCCTTCTCGACGACGAGAATCGTTCCCGCCTTGATCGCGGGGTCAGCGGCAACGCAGGTGCCCAGCCGGATCAAGCGGGAAGCGCCCTGGTCGGCCAGGTCACCGATGATGGGTACCGCAGCGGGGCCGCCCGATCCGGTCGACTGAACGGTGAGCTGCCGCCCTCGCTCCGTCTCGCCACGGTAGCCCCAGAGGCCGCGGGCCTGATGAGACATCCGCGGCTGGACCGTCAGTTCCTGGGCCAGCGAGAACGCACGCCTTGGATCCCCGACGAGAATCGCATCTCCCGCCGACGGTTCGATCGGATTCATCTTTACGGGCATATTCCTGTCCGGTCTGCGATGGCTGGAAGTAAACTAGTCCCATGGCTGAAAGCGGATCAGACAAGTCAAGCGGTCGGGGGATGCCTGACGGCCTCAAGGAGGCCATCGAAGGCGCGTTCGCCGCGACGGAACGGACCCGGGCCCAGGCCCAGGGACTCTCCGAGAAGACCCGGAGCCGGGCTCAGGGCCTTGTCGACGAGGTGACGAAGCGTGGTTCGGACGCCCGGGGGACCCTCGAGGGCCTGCGGCTGGTCAGCCGGGACGAGTTGAAGCAGCTTGAGGACAAGATCGAAGAACTTTCGGGGCGCATCAGCGATCTGGAAGCAAAATCTAAGTCTGAACCTGAGGGTTAGGGTTCAGGTCCTTAGCGGCTTCACAGAGCCGAATTCATGAAGCTGGAAGGCAAGTCCAAACAACGCATCCTGATCGCCGGGGTTGCCACCCACTGGGGCTCGGAACTGGCCCGAGCCCTGCAGGGACAGCCGGGGGTCGGCGAAATCATCGGGATCGATTCGAGTCCGCCCGGCGGTGACCTCGGACCGGTCAGGTTCGTGGAGGCGGATATTCGGGATCCCGCCATCTCGAAGATCGTTCCGGAACTGGAACCCGACGTGCTCGTGCACTGCGGAATCGTCTGGTACCCGGAAAAAGGAAGGCCGTCGCGGGCCCTCCACGACATAAACGTGATCGGCACCCTCCAGCTTCTTGCCGCCTGCGAAAAGACCCCTGGCCTGAAGGCCCTGATAGGACGCGGCTCGGCCGCGATCTACGGGTCTGCGCCCGGGGCTCCCTCCTTCTTCACCGAGGACATGGCCCGACGCTACCCGTTGGTCACACGTTTCCAGCGTGACATCGGCGAACTTGAGGGCTACTTCGACAACTTCGCCAGAAGGCGCCCCGAGGTCACCTGCTGCATGCTGCGGTTCCAGGTCGAGATAGGGCCCGATCTCGATACACCGTTCAATCGCTACCTGAGCCTGCCGGTGGTACCGACCCGGATGGGCTTCGACCCCCGGCTCCAGCTGCTTCACGTGAAGGACGCCACCGGTGCCCTCGCAGCAGCAACCCTGAACCCGGTCCGGGGGCCAGTCAACGTTGCGCCCGACGGCGCGATCTCCCTGAGCCGCCTGCTGCGGCTCTGCGGCAAGGCCGTGGTCGGCCTGCCGCCGGTGATCGACGGGTTCATCAACCGGCGAGTGGGCGGGTACCTAGGGTCGGCAGACCTCTACCGCGATGGAGAGTTGCTTCTGAAGTACGGCCGTGGATGTGACAACCATCGCCTGCGAGAGGAAGTCGGCTACGAACTTGCCTTCGACTCAGAGGGTGCCGCGAGGGATTTCGCCCGCAGTTCGGGCGGGCTTCCGACTCTCTTTCCCTCTCCGCATCCCGGATCGCCAGTAAGGGTCTCGCGATGAACGTGCCATCTGCGCCGGATCCCGAGACAGTTCTGGAATGGGCGAACACCGTCCAGTCGACCTCGGACAAGATCCTCCGGCGGCTGGCCGGCGAATACCACGAAGACGAATGGGGATTCGACGAGGAATTCACCGAGACCGTGTTTCCCATCTTCGAGTTTCTTTATTCGACCTGGTGGCGAGTTCAGGTCGAGGGTGCCTCCAACGTTCCCGCCCACGGGAGAACCCTGCTCGTGGCAAATCACTCGGGCGTAATCTTCCCCTTCGACGGGGCAATGATCGCCACTGCCATCCAGAAGGAGCATCCATTGCCACGCTGGATGCGGGCGATGGTCCTGAACTGGGCCTTCGACGTGCCGTTCGTGAGCTTCATCCTTCGCCGCCTCGGGGGAGTGGCCGCCAACCCCGCAAACCTGACCCGTCTGCTTGAAGCAGACCAGCCGGTCATGGTCTTCCCCGAAGGCCAGAAGGGATTCGGAAAGTCGTTCGCCGACCGTTACAGGCTGCAGCGATTCGGGCGGGGAGGCTTTGTCGAAGTGGCGCTGGAGACCGCTTCCCCGATCGTCCCGGTCGCCGTTGTCGGAGCCGAGGAGATCTATCCGAAGCTCGGAGAGTCGAAGCCGCTGGCCAGGCTGATCGGTTCTCCGTATGTGCCGATTACTCCGACCTTCCCCTGGCTGGGTCCCCTCGGCCTGCTTCCCCTGCCTTCACGATGGCGGATCGAGTTCCTCGAGCCGATCGACCTTTCCGGTTACGGGCCCGGTTCAAGCGAAGACCGGTCCCTCGTCTTCGATCTTTCAGAGCAGGTTCGGGAGCAGATCCAGGACGCTGTCTACCGCGGCCTCGTCGAGCGCGGTCCGGCCTTCATCTGAGCATTCGCGGTCTCCGCTGACCTTTCGCCGAGGCCTGTCCTGTTATCTCCGAGCGATTCCCTGTGAATTGAGTTAGGGTACCCGAAGTATTTCGTCCCGACGGCCCGGCAGGCCGTGAAAGTCCTAGCAGCGAGGTAGACAGTTGACCAGGAAGTTTCCGGGGGCAGCACGCTCCGTTCTCGCCCTCCCCTTGGTGGCCGCGGCGCTCCTCTCTGGCTGTGGCAGCAATGACTCTGCCGCTGAAGAGGACCAGCCCGACGTCGGCCTGACCTCGGTCAAGTCCTACCTGACCGAGCACACCGCGGAACTGGTTGAACAGACCGACGCACTACAGACCGCGGCCGACTCCTACTACGACCTCGCCAAGTCCCACGACTTCAATTACGCCTCGATGCTTCGTAAAGAGTGCAAGGCGGTTGACGCGGCCCTGACCGACGCCAAGAACGCGTTCGTAAAGGCCAACCCGGCCTACGAGGAGATGGAAGGCATCGTCGCCGGCATTCCCAGAACCGCCCAGTACGACACTGACATTGACGCCGGCTCCGACGCCTCGGATCCGGCCAGTGCGGTCTCCTTCAATCTCAAGCTGCCCAACGGCGAGGTCATGATGCAGCCGGGCAACCTCTTCTTCCTGATCGAGACGTCCCTGTACGGCACCAATGAGGATCTCGTCGTCAAGGGGGTCAAGCCGGATGTCAACTGTGATGGAAAGGTGAGCTTCGGTGAGGGGCTACCCGACGCGAACGTCCTGAAGGCATCCGCCGACGAGATCAACAGGCAGGCCCGGGACCTCGACCAGGACGCCCAGGAGATAGTCATCACCCCGTCGGATGCGTTCACCGCGATCACGGTCATGACCCCGACGATGAGCGAGTACTTCGAACAGTGGAAGCTGTCCTCGTTCGTGGCGGGAGAAGGCAAGGCGGACGAAGAGGGATTCGTTGCGACGTCCCGGCTTTCAGACATCGCCGACATCCTCACCGGCATCGATTTCACCTACGAAGAGATCGAACCTCTGATCGCCGAGAAGAACGCCGACCAGGCAGAACAGACGGCGGTCGAGCTATCGAACCTCCTCGGGACCGCAGAAGACCTCCGTGATCGGGAAGCCGCCGGCGAGAAGTTCACCGCCCGCCAGGCCGACCAGCTCGGTGCCGAGATGCAGGCCCGCGCCGAGCGGATAGCCGGCCAGGTGGCACAGGCGGCCAAGGATCTCGATATCGAGATCCAGGAAGGCTGATCACAAGTTGGCGCCGGCTTCGACCAAATCAGGTTCTGCCAGAAGCCGCGTCAGAGCGGCCGTCGCGACTTTCATCGCGGCGGCCGCACTATTTCTCTGTGTCTCCCCGGCAGCGGCAGCGCCAACACCTCCCTGGCAGGCTGCTGACCAGATCACCAACAGCCTCTCTGACGCGCAGATCGACCTGATCCTGCGCGACTCAACGGCTGGATCCATTGACCAGGCCCGATCGGCTCTGGCGGGTCCGCTGCGGCAGGGCCTCGCCGCAAGTGCGCCCGCTGAACTCCGGGAAATCGAAGGTCAGCTCGACCTCGCCGCCCGCGCCGTCTCCGAGGGTGACGCCGTTTCACTTGCTGCGGCCCGGGGCACCATCACGGCCGCCCTGCGGCGAGGAGCATTCGATCGAACCGTTGAGCTCACAGCTGCGGACCGGCCCGTCGCCGCCAGGCAGTGGCTCCAGATCCGCGATTTCCGCCAAAGCACAAGGTTCACCAGGGTCGGCACCGGCGCCACCGAAGCCCTGATCGCGTTGTCGACAGGAGATCTGTCCCCCGGCGAGGCAGTGCTGCAGGTTCGGAAGGACTTACTGGATACCTATCAGTCCAGGCTCGCGACCAACAAGGCCGAAGCAGATCAGGCGGCCGATCGCGGCTTTCCCGAGCGCCTTGCGGAGACGGCTGCGGTCGTAGCCGGCTACTGGCAGATATTGAGTCCCGAGTACCGGGAGCAGCGAGGGGCGGTGGAGACCGCTCGCTCAAGCCGTGACTTCTCCAGTCTCGCGACGACGGCGGCCCGCACCGATCTTCCGGGCTTCAGGGCGGCATCGGCGGCTACTGCGGATGACCTTGACGGCTTCGTCGCCGCGCCGTTCACCGACGAGGAGCTTGCCCGCCGGGCGGCCCAGCTGACCCGATTCCTCGACCTGATTCCGATCGAGTACAGGGACGGGACCGAGGACGGGCGCGTGACCATCCCCTTCGAACTCCAGGAGGCCACCGCCTTCCACGAAGGAGTGACCCAGGCCTTCACTGACCTCGAAGCGGCCCTGCTCGAAATCGACCCGGTCGCCACCGGGCGCCTTGACGCCGAGATCGAACAGCTTGGTCAGCTGGTGAACGACGCAAACGAGCGGACCAGGGTCGTTCCGGAAGCGGAAGTCGAGCAGCTTCACGAACAGATCTCCGCCGGTCTTGAGCGACTGTTCCCTGGAGCCTGGAAAGAATCCGACGACGAAGCCGACTTCGACCTTGTCCAGATCAGCCTCGATCAGCTGGTCGCAGCGGCAAGCGCCGGCGAAGAGGGACAGGCAGAGCAAGCCAGGCTCTCCGCTTACGCTTTCTTCGAGTTCGGTCCCGAGCTCAAACTGAACGCCTTCGACCCCCAGCTCGTAGCCGAGATTGAAGGTCTCTTCTGGTACGGCGCCCGGGGAGTCCCGGGTCTGGCAAACCTGATCCAGAGTGGGGCGCCAGCTTCCGAGGTGCGGGAGACCAGCCTCGTACTCGAGGAGGCTCTGGCAGAAGCCCGCGACAAGACGGGGGAGGGGGTCAGTGATGCCACGGCCATAACGAACGCCTCGCTGATCGTCTTCCGTGAAGGTCTCGAGGCGATCCTGATCATCGCCGCGATCACTGCTTCGATGATCGGAGCCAGGGCTGCCCTCCGAAGGCCGATCTACCGGGGGGCCCTGCTCGCGCTACCGGCTAGCGTGCTCGGCTTCGTCCTTGCCGTGGCCATCCTCGGCTCGCTTGCCGCCTACGGCGAGAAGCTCGAGGCGGTCGTGGGGGTGATCGCGATCGCGGTCCTTGTCGTGGTCCTCAACTGGTTCTTTCACCGGGTCTACTGGACCGAGTGGATCGCCAGCCACCGGAAACGCGGCAAGGAGCTGACCGGAGATGTTGCTGCCGGTGCGGTGGCAGGTACCGCCACGATCGCGGGGCTGTACGTGCTCGGCTTCACCTCTGTCTTCCGGGAGGGAATGGAGACAGTTCTCTTCCTTCAGGCCCTCCAGCTCTCCTCCGGGGTAGGAGTGGTTGCGGCCGGGGTGGCGTTCGGGCTAGCCGGTACCGCGATCGTCGGGTTCCTCACTTTCAAGGCCGAGCGGAAGCTTCCCTACAAGAAGATGCTCATCGTGACCGGCGTTCTCATCGCCCTGGTCCTTTTCACCATGGTCGGCAACACGGTCCGCACCCTTCAGGGCGTCGGCTGGTTCCCGATTCACCCGATCGACATCGAAATACCACTGTGGATGGGCACCTGGCTCGGGATACATCCCTCCGTGGAAACACTGGTCGCGCAGTTCCTGGCCCTGGTCTTTGTGATTGGCAGCTACTGGGCGGCCGGCTGGTACTCCAAACGGCAGATGCGGATCCAGCGGGAGCAGTACGAAGCGAGCCTGGCAGCTGAGCTGGCGGGCAGTGATGCAACCTCGATCGATGACGAATTGACTGTCCCGGAGGCCGAAAAGTCGCCTGAACCGGTCGCCTGAGACCGCTCACAGAGCCGAATACATCAGGCTTTTTGGCTTTGTGAAGCCATTTGGTCCTGATTTAACAATCGAACAATCGGAGTGGGGGCATTTCCTCCGAGCGGCCAAAATTCTGCCTGCTCCCTGTTTCTAGATTTGCCCGGTCAGCTAAACGCTAATCGCGACCGGTGGGTCTGGGCCCGTCGGAAACAGGAGGAATCACTCGTATGAGTTTCAAGAAACTCGGTATAGCGTCATTCTTGACGCTTCTTGCCGCCCTGGTTGCGCCAGGTATCGCGGCTGCTGAGCCGGTGCAGCTCGAAGCCTTCACGGCCAAGGCGCTGGAACTGGACATGGTGTGGGTCGCTTTCGCGACCGTCCTCGTCTTCTTCATGCAGGCGGGATTCATGTTCCTAGAGATCGGCTTCTCGCGCATGAAGAATGCCGGTGCCGGCGTGGCGAAGATCCTCGTCAACCTGGGCATCGTCACTCTCGCCTGGTGGGCAGTCGGTTACGGAATCAGCGGCTTCGGTGAAGGTGGCCTGGCCGACTTCGTCGGTACCGACGGGTTCTTCTTCCACTTCGATCAGGACATCCTCGGAACGGCAGTAACCGCTGATACGGCAATGCTGATGCTCTTCGGGTTGGCCTTCTGCGCCGTCTCGCTGGCCATCGTCTGGGGTACCACGCTCGAGCGCATCAAGTTCAGCTCGTACGTGATCTACGCGATCGTCTTCGGCGCGATCATCTACCCGATGGTTGCCCACTCCGTTTGGGGTGGCGGCCTGCTGTCCGACGTTGGCGGCAAGCCGGTTATGGACTTCGCCGGATCCTCGGTCGTCCACCTCACCGGTGCTACCGGCGGCCTGGCAGCCCTTCTGCTGCTCGGCGCCCGCAAGGGCAAGTACGCAGCCGACGGTTCGCCGCGAGCCATTCCGGGTCACTCGATGCCGCTGGTCGGCCTCGGGATCATGATCCTGTGGATCGGCTGGTTCGGCTTCAACGGAGGCTCGACCTTCGTCACCGAAGGTTCGTTCTTCGGCGAGGTCATGCTGAACACCCAGCTGGCAGCCGCCGCAGGTGTGCTCGGCGCATGCATCCTGGTCTACATCAAGACCAAGGCGCTGGACGTCGGCATGGCCGGCAACGGCGCGATCGCCGGCCTGGTCGGCATCACCGCCGGCTGTGGTTTCGTCGAATACTGGGCAGCCCCGATCATCGGCTTCCTTGCCGGCCTGCTGGTCGTGGCCTGTGTTCTCGCGATCGAGAAGGTTCTCGACGATCCGATCGGAGCCCTCTCGGCTCACGGTGCCGCCGGAATCTGGGGCACCCTGGCCGTGGGTATCTTCGGCTCGCCCCGTCTCGTACTTGATGGCGCCGGTCCGGGCCTCTGGTACGCGATCTTCGGCGATGCCAGCTTCAGCGCTGCCCTCGGGCAGTTCGGAGTACAGACGCTGGCCGTCGTAGCGACGTTCACATTCGTCCTGGTCGTCTCGTACATCGTGTTCGCGATCGTCAAGGCGACCATTGGAATCAGGGTTACGGAAACCGAGGAAGACGCCGGACTCGACATTGCCTCCCATGGCATGTACGGGTACCCGGAAGCCTTCATCCCGCAGCCCGAACTGCCAGTCGGTGAGTACACCCCGTCGATGGCCGGTACGCCGGTTGCATCGCACGCGGATACCCCCGGCAAGGCCTGATAAGGAGAAGATGCTCAGATGAAGAAGATCGAAGCATTCATTCGCCACGAGGCGTTCGAGCCGATCCGCACGGATCTCCTCGAGAAGGGCATCCCTTCAATGTCGATCCTGGAGGCCAAGGGCTCCGGACGGCAGAAGGGAATCGTCGAGACCTACCGCGGTTCGACGGTCACGGTCAACGTTCGGCCGAAGCTCAAGATCGAGATCGTGGTCGCGGATTCCGAAAAAGACCTCGTTGTCGAAACGATCCTGCGTCACGCTCGATCCGGAGAGATCGGAGACGGCAAGATCTTCGTTATTCCGGTCGAGGAATCGATCAGGATCAGGACCGGCGAGCGAGGAGACGAAGTAACACAGGTCCATCTCGACGAGTAGCGATGGGCTGACACGGACTGGGCGGCGGCGCGAATGCGCTGCCGCCCTTTTCCGTTGTCTGGACACATGACCACAGCAACTCCCAAAGCTCCGGCCAGGGTGCTGGCCAGATACTCTGACCCGGTGGCCGACCGGCGCAGAATCGGAGTCCTGGTGACAGGTGGCACCGTTGGCTCCCGATCCGAGGCGATGGGTGGCCGGGAACGGCTTGTGACCCTGAGTGGGTCCGACGACCAGCTCGATGTCTTCTCTGGCCCCAATGTAAAGGGCGTCCTCGAGGAATCCGGCATCACCACGGTTCTGAGACAGCCTCTCAACATGCTCTCCGAGAACATGACCCCAGAGCACTGGGTGGTCATGGGTCGGGAGATCGAGGACTTGATCGAAACCGAAGGGGTGGACGGGGTCCTGGTCCTTCACGGGACAGACACGATGTCTTTCACCTCGACCGCTCTTGCTTTCATGCTGGCGGGCATCCAGATACCGGTGGTCCTGACCGGGTCCAATCGCCCGCCCAACGAGCCGGAGTCCGACGCAGACAAGAACATCGCCGACGCGCTGATCGCCCTTCAGCACCTGACTCCCGGTGTGTTTCTGTCCTTCGCCGGCAGGCCGAACGCCAAGAGCAGGGTTCACGACGGCGTATCGGTACGAAAGGCCCGCGGTTCAGGCCCGGCATTCGTTTCCGCCGGAAGGGTCCACGCCGCCGAGGTGGACTGGGGCTCCTTCGAGTGGGTGCTGAAGACGCGGGAGCCGGAGTCGATCAAGGACCTGATCCCCGAAATCGCGTCGGCTCCATTTCGAATCGCGGCTGATGACCGGGCGCTACGGATCGACCTTCATCCCGGCATTGACCTGGACCTGATGTTCGAAATGATGCTCCGGGGTGGTTACAGGGGCGCCTGCCTGACCCTTTACCCCGCGCTGACCGCGCCGACCGAGCCCGCCGAGGCTTCCGTGCCGGAATTCGCCCGGCGTTGCGCCGAAAACGAAGTAGTTCTGGCCCTCACGATGAACGCCCGGCCTGTAGGGATGCGGAATCACTACGAATCCAAGTTTCAGCTTGAAGATGCGGGGGCTGTGCTGCTGCCAGTCATTCCTGAAGTCGCCCTGGTCAAGATGATGTGGGCGCTCGGCCTGAGCGAGAACTACGCCGACGTGCGGAGCATCCTCGAGACCGAGGTCGCATGGGAGTTCGGCGGCAGACCTGCCTGACTTAACTGCAAGTCGGCGAGCTTCGCCCCGCCTCCATGATCCACCCGTCCGTTCACAGAACAAGAAAATTGATGAACGGACTCCGTCCACTGTCGACCATGCCCAATACGATCTGAACTATGCCCGGTGAAGAACGCATCAGTCTTAATGAGGCGGCTCGTCGGGCGGGTGTTTCCCCGGCGACGCTGACCCGATGGGCGGACGAGAAGATCGTCCCGGTCCGCAAAGGCAGATGGACTGCTGCGGCAGCTGCCCAGGCGCGTATCGTCGCCCGGATGCGGGAGCGCGGCCACTCGCTGGACGAACTCAAGGAGGCCGGCAAGGAGGGAAAGCTCTCCTTCGGCATGGCCGAAGACATCTTCATCGACACCAGTGACCGGCTCACTCTCGAGGAAGCCTCTGAACAGATCGGCCTCGACGTCGAGGTGATCGAGCGGATCATGACCGTGCTCGGCACGCCGATCGAACGGGAACCCACCCTGTCTGGACGGGACGTCGAAGCCTTCAGGCTCGTGGGTGACGTGGCAGAGGCGGGACTTCCAGTCGAGGCGCTGCTTCAGTTGACCCGGGTCTATGCCCAGGCGGTCCGGAGAATCGCCGACGCCGAGGTCCGCCTGTTTCACCTCTTCGTTCACGAGCCGATGATCCGGGACGGTCTCAGCGAGATCGAAATGGCCGAGGAACTCGGCGACCTCGCTCGCCGAACATCTCCCACAGCCGTGCCCCTCTTCTCGTACCTTCACGACCGCTACGTCAGCTACTTCCTCGAGCAGGATGTGGTCGGTCACATGGAGTCCGACTTTGGTGGCGACACCAATCTGGACCAGGTCCGGACCACGCTCTGTTTCATCGACCTGACCGGCTTCACGAAGTTCACCGAGCAGGAGGGTGACTCGACTGCTTTCTCGGTGATCGAACAGTTCACCGAGACTGTCGAAGCGACGCTCCCGCCGGACGCAAGCATCGTCAAGACGATCGGCGACGAGGTGATGGTCGTCTCGCCGGACCCGGCCTCCCTCACCGAATGGGCAGCCGGATTCCTTGCGCTCTTCACAGACCGTCCGAAGCCGAGGGCAGGCATCCACCACGGCGCAGTGGTTTTCCGCGACGGGGACTACTTCGGAAGCCAGGTGAACCTTGCTCATCGAGTGGTCAACCGGGCTCTGGGGGGCGAGGTTCTGATCACCGACGCCGTCGCGACCTCGATCGCCGATCACCCGGACCTTGAAACCGACCCGATCGGTGAAGTCGATCTCAAGGGCTTCCCGGCCCCGACTCCCCTTTTTCTCGTTCGTGCCCGGATCTGACCCGGATTTCGAGGGGCATCCTTTCCAGGGCAAACCGTCCGCGGTGATCGGGCGAGCGATCGAGGATTCCGGACTCGTCAATGAAGGCGACAGGGGCCTGGTGATGGTGTCCGGGGGAGCCGATTCAGTCGCACTTCTCCATGGCCTTCACTGGATGCTGGGCGGCCAGGCCCTGATCGCTCTGCACGTGAACTACGGGCTGCGTAAAGAAGCAGACTCCGACGAAGGGCTGGTCGCGGACATCTGCGAGCGGCTCGGCGTGGAACTCGTGGTCCACAAGGCTGGCCGGCCAGAGGGAAACGTCCAGGCCTGGGCAAGGTCGGTCCGCTTCACCGAGGCAGAAAGGATCCTCGAAGAGCGTGACCTCGACTGGATCGCGGTTGGTCACAACCGGAGCGACCAGGCCGAAACCTTCATCTACCGGCTTGCTTCCTCGCCGGGAGTCAGGTCTCTGCTGGCGATGCCGGCCCGTTCGGGGACGGTGATCCGGCCGCTGCTGGAGCTGGATCGGGATGTCATCCGCAGGATGATCCAGCCGGTCTCCCGGTTCGCCGAAGACGCGACCAACGATGACATCTCTTTCGCCCGCAACCGGATCAGGAAGCAGCTGATCACCGAGATGGAAGCCGTCAACTCCGGTGCCGAGCTCAACATCGCCCGGACGAGGGCGGAGCTGGAAGAGGACGAGGAGGTGCTCGCTGACCTGGCCACCGGGGCACTCGGGCAGGCCGGTTACCTGCCCGGGCAAGGTCTCGACGGGAGGGAGCTGGTCCGCCAGCCCCCGGCGGTGCGCCGCCGGATGCTTCGTCTGGTCACGGAAGAAGAGCTGGGAAGACCGGTCGCCATCAACAGAAAGATCGCCTCCGACGCGGCACGACTCGTTGAGGAACCGGAGGGTGGAGAGCTTGAGTTGGGCGGCGGCGACCGGCTGCTGATCCGCCGCGGCCGGATCAGCGTGAAATCGGGCGGAGGCACAGGTGGCGAAGAGATTCCGATGCCGGAAACCGTGCCGCTGGATGGCGGAACTGTCCGGTTCGGAGACTGGAAGATCAAGTCCTCCGTGATCACCAGAGCCGAGGCAGGGTCGGGGCTCGGCAACCGGCGGATGGCCTTCCTGGACCAGGAGAGCCTTCTCCTCTGGCTGATCGAGACATCGCCCGGCCCCGATGACCTGCTGCTCACGGTCCGCGAATGGCGTCACGGCGACCGGGTTCAGCCGCTGGGGATGGAAGGCAGCAAGAAGCTCCAGGATGTATTCACTGACGCACTGGTGCCAGCCGAAAACCGACGCACCTGGCCTGTCATCGCGATCGGCGAAACCGTGATCTGGCTGCCGGGCCTGGTGCGCTCCCGGCACCTCTTGCTGGAGGCAGGCAGCGGTCCCGTGATTCGCCTGGAAGCCACGCCGCCGTTTCCTATCTAGACTCAGGCCAATGGCTGCGACGCCTCCGAACCATCTGAAATCCGTCGGGGAAGTGCTGATCACCGCAGAGGAGCTGCAGGCAAAGGTTTCCGAACTGGGTGCCCAGGTTAGCCGCGACTACGTCGGAAAGGACCTGGTGATGGTCGGTGTTCTGAGGGGCGCGGTCGTCTTCATCGCTGACTTGCTGCGCCACCTCACGGTGCCGTGCGAGATCGACTTCATGGCCGTCTCCAGTTACGGGTCGAGGCGTGACTCGTCTGGCGTGGTGCGCATCCTCAAGGACCTTGACGAACCGATAACGGGCCGGGACGTGCTCATCGTCGAGGACATCGTCGACTCGGGGCTGACCCTCAATTACCTGATGAGAAACCTCCGTGCCCGCGATCCCGCCTCACTCGAAGTCTGTTCTCTTCTCACCAAGCCCGAGAGGCGCCGGGTGGACATCCCGATCCGCTACACCGGATTCGAGATTCCGAACGAGTTCGTGGTCGGATACGGCCTCGACTTCGACCAGCAGTACCGCAATCTCGATCATGTGGCGCTGTTACCCGAGGACGCGGTTCCCGACCGCTGATAATTCTTCGTTCCCCGACCGCTCTCCCATGCCGACTGAAGGGTTCTCCCTGCTAGTCTGATCTTTCGGCCCTGCGGTGGTAAATCCCCGTTCGGCCGCAGAAAGCGACCCTAGATTTGAAACGGTTCTTCAAGAGCGCAGCATTTCCCATCCTGCTGGTGGTCATCCTGGCATTCGTTGCCCAGCGCGTGATCAGCCCGGACAGTGGGGAGAAGCCCCCCACCTACAACGAGTTCCTGACCATGGTCGACGAGGGCAAGATCGACTCGGTCACGGTCAACACGAAGAACAACTCGCTTGACGTCACCGAGAAGGCTGCCGACGGCTCCGACTCGGAAGGCGAAAAGTTCGAGACCGGGTACCCGCCGAATACCGAGCAGAGCCTGATCAATCAGCTCCGCGAAGGCGATGTCGCAACCACTGTCAAGGG
>WBZM01001410.1_pt1 | contig 23903 bp, 20 predicted proteins | sample 5204271 | NCBI WGS metagenome assembly WBZM01 (sample SAMN12344346, study PRJNA552823) | activated sludge metagenome | biome: Activated sludge suspended growth; feature: Nitrification reactor; material: Wastewater; isolation source: activated sludge from nitrification reactor of wastewater...
TACTGGCGGGCAAGCTTCCACGCCGTCTCGACGGCCTCGGACCCCGACGTCGTGAAGAACACGCGGTTGAGATCGCCCGGGGACAACTCGGCGAGGCGGGCGGCGAGCTCGATCGCCGGCGGGTGGGCGTAGCCCCAGATGGGGAAGTAGGCGAGCTGGCTCGCCTGCGCCGCGGCGGCAGCGGCGAGCTCGGGTCGACCGTGGCCGGCGTTGACGGTGAACAGTCCCGACAGGCCGTCGAGGTAGCGCTTGCCGTCGCCGTCGTAGAGGTAGCAGCCCTCGCCGCGCTCCATCACCTTGAGCTGCTCGGTGCCGCCCTGGCCGGCGCCGGCGTAGTTGCCCATGCGGCTGAAGTGCATCCAGAGGTGGCGTGCGCCGAGTTCGTGCAGCTCCTCGGGCGTTCTCGTGGTGGGTCGTTCGGTCATCGGGTTCCCCATTGGTAGGTCTGCTTGTAGAGGTTGAGGTAGATCGACGTCTCGGTGCTCTGGACGCCGGGGATCTGACGGATGCGGTCGTTGAGGAGCTCGAGCAGCGCCGCGTCGTTCGACACGACGACCTCGGCGAGAAGGTCGACGGTGCCAGCGGTCAGCACCACGTAGACGACCTCGTCGAACTTCGAGAGCTTCTCGGCCACCTTGCGGATGTCGCCGTCGACCTTGATGCCGACCATTGCGGCGCGGTGGTAACCGAGACGCATGGGGTCGGTGACGGCAACGATCTGCATGACGCCGGCGTCGAGGAGGCGCTGGACGCGTTGGCGGATCGCCGCCTCGGACAACCCGACCGTCTTGGCGAGCTGGGTGTAGGGACGCCGCCCGTCCTGCTGGAGCTCGGCGATGATGAGCTCGTCGATGGCGTCGATGTTCGTGTCGGCCATCCGGCCCCCGTTCGTGTCAGGTTCGGTGTCGCCGGACGCGGCGGACGCCATCGCTGATCGTAGTCAGGGGTCGTTCTGGGTGCGTGATTCGCAGTTCCGATCCCCTCGGACCGGTGGTATTCGCAGCGGTGGGTCGCCGCGGCGGTGAGTGGACCGTTTGCCTACAGCCAGGAGTCGGGGTCGGCGGCCAGGGACCTGACGAGTTCGGGCAGGCGGCCCTCGGCGACGTCGGCGATCGTGGTGTGGTCGAGCACCGCCCGGAGGTTGGCCCGGAGTGCGATCCACACGTCACGCAGCGGTGCCGTCGCCCCCGGGTAGTCGAGTTCGGTCGGACGGAGGCCACGAACGAGCGCCAGCGGACCCTCGACGGAGCGGACCACCTCGGCGATGGTGATCTCCGACGCTGGGCGGGCCAGGCGGAAGCCGCCGTTGGCGCTCCGCTGCGACACGATGAGCCCGGAACGACGCAGGTCGGTGAGGATGCCGCGGAGGAATCCGAGCGGGATGTCCTGGGCGGAGGCGATCTGTTCGGCCTTGGCGCGTCCGTCCGGAGCGACGGAGATCTCGACGATCGCCCGCATCGCGTAGTCGGCCTTGGCGGTCACATGCACGGGGGCCAGTCTGGCAGACGGTCAGGTGGGGTCGGCGGGATCGAACACCGGCATGACGTCCTCGCAGCCATCGAGGGCGGGGCCGGGCGGGATGACGCAGATGGATTGACGTGTGCCCCGCCACCCGTCTGGGGTCTGGACGAGCTGGATCCATCGACCCCCGACCTCGGGCACGCCGGACTCGATGTGAGCCCACACTTCCTCGTCGTCGGTGACCCTGACGTCGGTGACCGTTGCGGTGAGGTTGGCGTGGGTGACGTAGGTGGCACGGAGTGTGTCGATGCTCTTCACGAAGGCAGGACTTGCCCCGTCGACGAGCGTGTCGAGCGCCACCGGCCCCGGCCGGAGCACGGGCAGGATGAGCTCGGTCGCCACCTCGACCATGTCGGCGGATGCGGCTCGCCCGATCGTGGTGGGGTCGACGGAGTTGCAGGCCGGGTCGGTCAGCCATGGATACGGGTCGGCGGCGGAGATGGTCCACACCTCGCGTCCCTCCGCATCGGTGGCCGTCACGCTGGTGGTGCCGGACGGCAGCTGGGCCAAGGTGCGCTCGTCAGGGTTGGGGACGGCTGTGCCGAAGAGGGGGACGGCGGCGTCGTCGGACGTGATGCGGTCGGTGGATCCGTCGGGAAAGGTGGCGGTGTAGGTCAGCGGGCTCCCATCGGTGAGGACGAGGACCGCCGGGTACTGCACCATTGCGGTCGAACCGTCCTCGCCGGCTGCGAACGGGGAGATATCGAGCACCGCCGGGAGGTCGAGGTCCGGGGTGTACACGTCGACGTGCTTGCCCACGTAGGTCCGTGACACGAGGTACTCGACGTCGAGCGGCCCGGCGGGTGCGCAGGTGTCGGACCGATGGAGCAGGCGGTCGGAGCCGAACGGGCCGAATGGGCCATGGCGCGGGTCGCCCGCTCCACTGCCGGGTTGCGCTGCGGGCACACCGACCGTCACGGTCACGGGCTCGCCGTCCAACATCCGCCGGCCGACGACGGGGCCGTCGCTCGCGGGTCCTGCGCCGTCGGCGACCGGCAGCGATGTGGCGGTGCTGGGCGCTGTCGTGCGGACCGCGAGGTCGTCGTCGCTGCCATTGCCGGCCGTCACACCGACGATGATCGCGACCGATGCGGCGACGGCGAGCGCAGCGAGCGTCGATGTACGACGACCACGGCCTCGGCGCTGTCGGCGCTCGTGCCGTTCGACGATGGTCTCGATGGGCGGCAGCGGCGGCCGGAGTGGTTCGGCGAGGGTGGCGAGCGCCGAGATGAGGGGGTCGGACGGGTCGATCTCGTTCATGGTTGGCCTTCCCGGAGCTGGGGGAGTGAGGCGGAGTGATCGTCGGCACGGGGGCCGTCGTCGGGCGTCAGCTGGACGCGCAGCGCCGCGAGTCCTCGGTGGAGGAGCGATCCGACCGTGCCGGGTGCGCAGTTCAGGGCGTCGGCCGTTTCGAGTTCCGACCAACCCATCGTGACCCGCAGGACAACGGCGGCGCGCTGGCGGGACGGGAGCGTCTGGAGGGCGGCGCGGAGCAGGAGGGCGTCGGCGATACCGCCGGTCGAGTCGGGTGAGATGTCGCGTCGCCGCCCGTCGTCGGGCAGCTCCCGGCGCAGCCGGCGGAGGCGGCCCACGCTGCCGTTGATGACGCTCCGCCGTACGTAGGCGCCGGGTTCGTCGACGTGATGGCGGCCGAGCAGGGCGGCGAACGCGTCTTGCACGACATCCTCGGCGGTGGCGGTCGAACCGGTCATCAGGGTGGCGAGCGCGACGAGTCCGCCGTACTCGCGCTCGAAGGTCTCGACGAACCAGGGAGGTGGGTTCACGGCGGTGTTCTCCTCATGGGCCCCTACGACGCGGCAGCCGTGCGATCCCTTGCAGCCGATCCAAAGAATTTCAGATGCCGAGGCAGTACCGCGCTGTCGAGCCGAGCCGGTTCCCCGGCTACGCTACGAACGGATGTTCGTTGACGCCGACCCTGTCGCCGAGAAGGCCGAGCTGCCCCGGTGGGCTCGCGGGCTCAATGAGTCCCAGGCGACCGCGGTCTCCCACGAGGGGCCGTCGCTCCTGGTGGTGGCGGGTGCCGGCACGGGCAAGACGGGCACGCTCGCGGCGCGGGTCGCTCGCCTCATCGAGGATGGTGTGCCGCCCAACCGGATCCTGCTGCTCACGTTCACACGCCGTGCGGCCCAGGAGATGTTGGCCCGTGCCGGTCGCCTCACCGACGGCGCCGCGACCGCGCAGGTCTGGGGCGGCACGTTCCACTCCGTCGCCAACCGCCTGCTGCGCACCTATGGCAGGGGAGTGGGGCTCGACCCGAGCTTCACCGTGATGGACCAGGGCGACGCGCTCGAGATGTTCGGCATCGTGCGCGCCGGTGTCGTCGAGACGGCCGGGCCGCGGTTCCCCAAGAAGGAGACGATCGCTGCGGTGTACGACCAGGTGGTCGGCACGCAGCGGCCGTTGGGCGACGTCGTTCGTGCCGAGTTCCCGTGGGTGGTCGGCCATCTCGAGGCGCTCCCACCGATCTTCGAGGAGTACACCCGTCGCAAGCGTGCTCGGCGCGTGCTCGACTACGCCGATCTCCTGTTGTTCTGGCGGGGCATGCTGGCCTCCCGCGAGATCGGCGACGAGGTCGCTGCCCGCTTCGACCACGTGTTGGTCGACGAGTTCCAGGACACCGATCCGGTGCAGGCCGACATCGTGCACATGATGGGCGATCGGGGTGTGTCGGTGACCGTCGTCGGCGACGACGCACAGTCCATCTACGGCTTCCGTGCTGCGACGGTCGCCAACATGTGGAGCTTCGGCGACCGGCGGCCCGGCACGAGGCAGGTGACCCTCGAGGACAACTACCGGTCGGTCGGGCCGATCCTCGACGTCGCCAATGCGGTGTTGGCGCAGTCCGATCAGCACTTCGACAAGCACCTGCGTCCGAAACGTCCCGGCACCCGCCGCCCGCTCCTGGTCACGTGCCACGACGAGCTGGGTCAGGCGCGAATCGTCGCCGACGCGATCCTCGAGCTGCGCGAGGAGGGCTTCCCGCTCAGCGACCAGTCGGTCCTGTTCCGCACCGGTTACCACTCCGACGTTCTGGAGCTGGAGCTTGGGCGGCGCGACATCCCGTACCAGAAGTGGGGTGGCCTCAAGTTCCTGGAGGCGGCGCACGTCAAGGATCTGGTGTCGCTCCTGCGGGTGCTCGACAATCCGTGGGACGAGCTGGCGTGGAACCGTGTGCTGCGCACGTTGCCCGGCATCGGCCCGGCAACGGTGCGCTCGATGATGGAGGCGATGGGGCTCGGCGACCTGGACGGTATCGACCTCGCAGCGCCGGCCCGCACTCCGCTCGACCGGTTCCTCAAGGACGAGCTGAAGGTGCCGAGCGCGGCCCGCGAGGAGCTCGACACGTTGCGCGAGGCGTTCGCCGATTGTCTCGGTCACGACGGCGCGGAGCCGGCGGTGGCGGTGCAGGTGGAGCGGCTCACGATCTGGTGCGAGCCGAGTTTCGATCGCCGCTACGACCGGGCCGACGTGCGCGCCGGCGACCTGCAGCAGCTCCAGATCAGTGCCGAGGCGTACACGTCACGGTCGCGCTTCCTGACCGAGCTCACGCTCGAACCGCCGGCCTCGACCGGCGACTTGGCCGACGAGCCGCACAAGGACGACGACGCCCTCACGCTCTCGACCGTGCATTCAGCCAAGGGCATGGAGTGGGGTGCGGTGCACATCATCCATGCGGCCGACGGCAACTTCCCGGCCGACATGAGCCTGTCGACGAGCGAGGGGCTCGAGGAGGAGCGGCGGCTCATGTACGTCGCGTTGACCCGCGCCCGTGACGTGCTGAGCGTCTACGTTCCGCTCCGCTACCACCACAAACGCGCCGGGGTGGGCGACCGCCATTCGTACGCGCCGATCAGCCGGTTCCTGGCGCCGGTGCGTTCGTTGTTCGACGAGTCGTCCGACGGCAGTGGCGCCGATGGCCATGATCCCGACTCGGTCATCGACGTGACCGCGAAGGTGTCCGTTGCCGACGAGGTCGACACCATCACGTCCGGTCTCTGGACCATCTGAGACCCGCAAATGCGCGGCAAGCGTCGCGCCGAGCGGCCGACGCTCGCGGCGCGCTTGCGGCCCGAACTCGATACCTGACTATTTGAGTCGGATTTATTCTTGACCAATTCGGTCAAGATTCCCTAGGGTCGTCGGCCATGAAGCCCCTCAGTCAGAAGTTCCGCACGTCCCGAGCCGCGATTGCGCTGCTCCTCGCCGCCGCAACCCTGGCCGCCTGTGGGCCCAGCGACAACACGTCCGGTGCGGACGGGTCGTCCACCATCTCCCTCGTCGGGTTCGCCGTCCCGAAGGCGGCGAACGACGCCCTCCAGGAGGCGTGGACGAACACCGCCGACGGTGAGAACGTCACCTTCGAGACCTCCTACGGCGCATCGGGCGACCAGAGCCGCGCCGTCGAGGCCGGCAAGCAGGCCGACTACGTGCACTTCTCGCTCGAGGGCGACGTCACCCGCCTCGTCAAGGCCGGCCTCGTCGCCGAGGACTGGAACGCCGGGCCCACCAAGGGCATCGTGTCCGACTCCGTTGTGGTCCTCGTCGTCCGCAAGGGCAACCCCAAGAACATCGAGGGCTGGGACGACATCGTGAAGCCGGGCATCGGCATCGTCACCCCCAACCCCGGATCCTCGGGCTCGGCCCGGTGGAACATCCTCGCCGGCTGGGCCCACGCCACCAAGGACAGTGGGTCCGACGACGACGGCAAGGCGTTCATCACCAAGTTCTTCGAGAACGCCGTGACGCTCGCCGGCTCGGGTCGCGAGGCCACCACGGCCTTCCAGGGTGGCACCGGTGACGTACTCATCTCCTACGAGAACGAGGCGATCTTCGCCCGTCAGAGCGGTGAGGACTTCGAGTACATCATTCCCGACGACACCCTCCTCATCGAGAACCCCGCCGCCGTCACCAAGGACGCCAACCCCAAGGCGGCGAAGTTCCTCGAGTTCGCGCTGTCCGACGACGGCCAGAAGATCTTCGCCAGCAAGGGCTTCCGACCGGTGAGCGACATCGAGGTCGGTGAGGTCGAGGGAGCGAACGATCCCAAGGACCCGTTCCCGGCGCCGAAGAAGCTCTGGACGGTCGCCGACTTCGGCGGCTGGAGCGACGTGAACAAGAAGTTCTTCGCCACGCAGGAGAAGGACGGCGCCGACGGCATCATCACTGCCATCCAGAACGCCTCCGGCAAGGGCAACTGAGTGAAGGTGAACGGTCGGCGGTTCGGCCGTCGGTCATCGTCGTCGGGGTCGGGCTCCGGCGAACGACTCCGTCTCGGATCGGGCCTCGGGCTCGGTGTCGCGACTATCTGGCTGAGCATCCTCGTGCTGCTCCCGCTCGCGGCCGTCGTGATCAAGGCGACCGACAACGGTTGGTCGGGGTTCTGGGACGCGCTCTCGAACCCTTCGACGGCCGCGGCCCTGCGGCTCACGGTAACGCAAGCGTTCCTCGTGACCATCGTGAACGTGGTGCTCGGCACCATCGTCGCCTGGGTGCTCGTTCGCGACGACTTCCCCGGTAAGGGCATCGTCGACCTCGTCATCGACGTGCCGTTCGCCCTACCGACGATCGTTGCGGGCCTCGTGCTGCTGTCGCTCTACGGCCCCGACAGTCCGGTGAATCTCCAGTTCGCGAACACCCGGGTCGGGATCTTCATCGCCCTGCTGTTCGTGACGGTCCCGTTCGTGGTGCGGGCGGTGCAGCCGGTGCTCGAGGAACTCGACCGCGATGTCGAGGAGGCTGCGGCGTCGCTCGGAGCGGACCGGTTCACGATCTTCCGCCGCATCGTGTTCCCGAACCTGATCCCGGCGATCGCTGCGGGGACCGCCCTCGCCTTCGCCCGTGCGGTGAGCGAATACGGCTCGCTCGTCCTGATCTCGGGAAACCTCCCGTTCAAGACGGAGGTCGCGGCGGTGCGCATCCTGTCGCTCAATGAGAACGACAACCCGTCGGGCGCAGCGGCGGTCGCCACGGTGTTGCTGCTCGTCGCGGTCGTGACCCTGGTGTCGATCGACGGTCTCCGTCGCTGGGCGGTGAAGCGTGGCTAGCGCAGTGCTCACCCCGTCGGCGAAGGCGGCGTCCAGGGCGCAGCGGCGCGCCGGCCGCAAGGGTCCGGTGCAGTACCTGCTGCGCTTCGTCGCGGTCGGGTACATCGGCGTGGTCATCCTCATACCGCTGTTCGTGGTGGCGCAGCACACGTTCGCCGACGGCGCTTCCAAGGTGTGGGAGGCGCTGACCGAGGAGAACATGCTCCACGCGTTCGAGGTGACGGCCTACGCCGCCGGTTACGCCGTGGTCATCAACACGGTGTTCGGCGTGGGCGTCTCGCTCCTCTTGGTCCGGTACCGCTTCCCGGGTCGGCGGATCCTGAGCCTGCTGGTCGACCTCCCCCTCTCGGTCTCGCCGATCGTCGCCGGCCTGGCGCTCGTGTTCGTGTACGGCCGCAACGGCTGGTTCGGTCCGGCGCTCGACAGCGCGGGGTTCCAGGTGATCTTCGCCTTCCCCGGCATCGTCTTGGCCACCGTGTTCGTGTCGTTGCCGCTGGTCGTGCGTGAGATCGTGCCGGTGCTCGAGGAGATCGGCACCGAGCAGGAGCAGGCCGCCACGATCCTCGGCGCCGGGCCGTTCCAGACGTTCCGGCGCATCACGTTGCCGTCGATCAAGTGGGCGGTCGCGTACGGCGTTGTGTTGGCCCTGGCCCGCAGCCTCGGCGAGTTCGGGGCAGTGAAGGTCGTGACCGCCGGTGGCGTGGCCGGCAGCACGCAGACCGTCACGTCCCTCGTCGAGCAACGCTACGGCGAGTTCGACGAGCTCAGCGCGTACTCCGCGGCGCTCGTGCTCGCGGCGACGAGCATCGTGTGTCTCGTGGTGATCACCCTCATCCGGCCCAAGTCAGACAAGAAGAAGTAACGGGAAGTACCTCAGCCATGGGCATCAGCGTTCGCAACATCAACAAGAACTTCGGCGACTTCGTCGCTCTCGGCGACGTCTCGGTCGACATCCACAGCGGCAACCTCACGGCGCTGCTCGGGCCGTCCGGCGGCGGCAAGACCACGCTGCTGCGCATCATCGCCGGTCTGGAGCAGCCGGACTCCGGCGTCATCGAGATCAACGGCACCGACACGACGTGGTTGCGTCCCCAGGAGCGGAACGTCGGCTTCGTGTTCCAGCACTACGCAGCGTTCAAGCACCTGAGCGTCTACCGCAACGTGGCGTTCGGGCTCGAGATTCGCAAGGTCCCCAAGGCACAGATCCGCACGCGCGTCATGGAGCTGCTCGAGTTGGTGCACCTCGACCAGTTCGCCGATCGACTGCCGGCGCAGCTCTCCGGCGGGCAGCGGCAACGCATGGCCCTGGCCCGAGCGCTCGCGGTCGAGCCCAACGTGTTGTTGTTGGACGAACCCTTCGGTGCACTCGATGCCAAGGTCCGCAAGGAGTTGCGCGACTGGCTCCGTCGCCTGCACGACGAGGTGCACGTCACCACCGTGTTCGTGACCCACGACCAGGAGGAGGCCCTCGAGGTCTCCAACGAGATCGTCGTGATCAACAACGGGCGGGTCGAGCAGATCGGTTCGCCCGACGACCTGTACGACCATCCGGCCAACGAGTTCGTGATGTCGTTCCTCGGTTCGACGACGCGTCTCGACGGGCACCTGCTCCGTCCCCACGACGTGGACGTCTCGACGACCGCTGCGACGGGTTCGGTCTCGGCCAAGGTCGACCGGGTGCTGCGTATCGGGTTCGAGGTGCGTGTCGATGCCGTGCGGCCGGTGGCCGGCGGTGGCGACGAAGTGACGACGGTGCAGCTCACCCGCAAGGAGGCGAACCGACTCGACCTCCGTGAGGGTGACGAGGTGTGGCTCTCACCTGCCCCCGGCGCGACGACCGTGATCGCATCCGCGCCGATCAGCACCGTCGACGATGACCTCGACGACGACCTCGACGTCGACGTCGAGGCCGAGGAGGCTGCCGCTCCCGTCGGGTGAAGCCGTCCGACGACCGGCTGGCAGCCGGGCGTGGGAGACTGTCGCTGTTCGGCGGCACGGTGAGCGTGCCGTCGGAAGCGAGGGCCGGGGCCACCGATGTCGGACGATTTCCTGAGTGCTGATGACCTGCGCGCCTGGGTCGAACAGGGCGTGCACGAGCCGACGGCCGAGGAGCGCCTCGCGGAATGGGAGCGCCAGGTCCGCGCCGAGGAATTGCGTATCCGCCTCGAAGCCGCGGAGGACGAGGCGTGGGAAGACGAACGTGATCGTCGACACCGGCGTCGGAACCGGCGGATCGTCGCGGCCGGGTGGCTGGTCGTCTTCGCGCTGATCGCCGGCCTGTTGGTGCGCACGTTCGCGCTGTCCGACGACCGGCGGGCGGCGTCGGCGTGGGCGGCACTCGATCGGGCCGACGTCGGTACGCGTGTCGGGTCGGGCGAGATGCCGAGCCCGCCGATCTCGGTGTCGCCGACCCCGCTCGGGACGCCGATCGACGTGCCGTCCAAGCGCGGGCCGTACGAGTTCGTCTCGATGCAGCCCGGCAGCGACGCACCGGTGACCTACGACCCGTGCCGCCCGATTCACTACGTCGTGAATCACACCGGTCAGCCGAACGACGCCGAGAACCTGGTGACCGATGCGATCGAGCGGATCAGCGAGGTGACGGGTCTGCAGTTCGTGGCCGATGACCTGACTGACGAGGAGATCGTCCCTGACCGCCAGCCGTACCAACCCGATCGCTATGGCGACCGGTGGGCTCCGGTGCTGATCGCGTGGGGCACGCCCGATGACACGCCGCTGCTCGCCGGCTCGGTTGCCGGTTTCGGGGGGAGCACGCAGTACACGGTCACCGACCAGGCGGGGATCTCCCGTTCGGTGTACGTGACCGGCGAGGTCGTGCTCGACGGTCCGCAGATCGCCAACATCATTCGTCTCGATCGCGATGGTCTCGATGGTGCCCGCGCCGTGGTGCTGCACGAACTCGCACACGTGGTCGGGCTCGATCACGTCGACGACCCGACGCAGCTGATGAATCCGGTGAGTCAACCCGGCGTCACCGACTTCGCTGCGGGCGACCTCCGAGGCCTGCGGCAGCTGGGCCTGGGCGCCTGCGCGCCCGGCATCTGACCGGTCGATCAGTTCTCCGGGGGCACCGGTCGTACGTGACTCTGCGCCTACGATGCCGTTGTGCATCGGGTAGCCGGACGCATCGTTGTGGGGCTCGTCGTCATCGCGATGTCGATGGTCTTCGGGGCCGGGCGCGCTGCTGCGTGCAGTTGTATCGGGCTCGAGTACCTCGTGCAGAACGAGGCCGAGTTCCCGATCGAGGCGGCCTTCGCCGGGACGGTAACGGCAGTGCCGACGATCGACTACTCGGTACCCGTCGTCACGTGGTCGTTCCGGATCGACCGCGTCTACCGGGGCGACGTCGGCAACGTGGGCGACACGATCGACGTGCGGAGCTCAGCGTCGGGCGCGTCGTGCGGGTTCGAGTACATGACGGTGGGCGACCGGCGCGACATCGCGCTGCAGCAAGACGGCGGCGAGTGGACGAGCGGACTCTGTTCGCAGGGCGCGGTCGGCACGCTTGCGCCGCTGGCCGGCGCGTCGACCACGGTCCCGCCCCCCGACACGACCTCGGCGACGCCGCCGACCATCGAGACCACGACATCCGGTCCATCCGAGACGACGACGTCGTCGACTCCCGACGAGGGCTCCGTGACGATCTCGTCGGACGAGCCCACCGGTAACGAGGGCGGGTCCAGTGGTCTGGCGATGGGTGCCGGCGCCATCGGGGCGACCACGCTCATTGCCGGGGCGATGATCGTGGTACGGCGGCGGCAGAACGGGGTGGCGTCCGATTAGAGCCCGCGGGCGAGCCGGTGGATCTCGTTTCGGATCCGCTTCTCGCTGACAGGGATCGGGGTGCGCAGCTGCTGGGCGAACGAGCTGACGCGGAACTCCTCGAGTGCCCAGGCCAGCGCTTCGAGGTCGTCGCTCGGAGAGACGGTCTCGGCCAGGTTCTCGTACTCCGCCTCGAGCTTGCGGCAGCGTTCCATGAGATCAGCGTCGCGCTTGGGGTTGTTGGGAAGGTTGGCGAGGCGGCGCTCGATGGCCCGGAGGTAGCGGTCGATGTCGTCGAGCTTGGCGAACCCAACTCCCGTGAGGACCCCCTCGTACACGAGTCGGTCGAGGTGCTCCCGGACGTCGGTGACCGCAGAGGCCATCGGCGCAGCGACGAGCTGGTTGAGCGTGCGGCGGATCGACGAGTGCAGCGCGATGAGCTTGGCTGTCGAGGCGGTCACGGTGACGAGGGTGTCGTGGAGGCGGTCGCGCACGGCGTCCACGAGGCGCTCGAAGGCAGCCCCGGTCCACACCGGCCCGCCGGCTTCGGCGATCAGGTGGTCGAGAGCGCACCCGATGATGTCGTTGTACCAGTCGACCTTCGGTTGCACCGGGCTCTGAGCCATGGCGTTCTTGGTGCGCTGGTCGAGGAGTGAGTCGACCTGTCGGGCCGGCGCCGGCATGGCCAGGCGCACGAGTCGGCGGGTGCCTGCCCACATGGTTGCGATCTGTTCGTCGGAGCTGGTGCAGGCGACGATGGCCGCCGAGTCGCCGTCGTCCGCGAGCGCCGGATAGGCCGTGATGACGCGACCGTTGACGTTGCGTTCGACGGTTCGGGGGAGGTCGCCGAACGTCCACGTGCGGAGTCCGCGTTGTTCGAGGCCGGTGTCGACCGTCGCCACGATCGCGGTGGCCTCGGCGTGGACCTGCTTGGCCAGCGCCCGTAGGTCCCGGCCGATCGCCAACTCCCGGCCGTCGGTGTCGACGATCCGGAACGAGGGACGCAGGTGCTTGGGGAGGGCGTCGAGGTCGAAGGCGTCGACGGGGAGCGGTTCGGTGATCAGCCGGTTGAGTTCGCGGCGCACGCTCTCCAGCACCGGCCCGTTGTCGGGCGTGATGCGCTCACCGATGACCGCAACCGTCTCGGGCACCGGCACGAACAGCTTCCGCAACTGCTTGGGCAGCGATCGAATGAGCGCGTCGACGAGGTCGTCTCGGAACCCCGGCACGTTCCAGTCGAAGGCCGCTGGCTCGAGCTGGCCGACGATGCCGGCGTCGATGGTGATGGTGGCGCCATCGGCCTCGCTCGTCGGGTCGAACTCGTAGGTGATCGGCAGGTCGTGCGCGCCGTAGTGCCACACCTCGGGGAACGCGTGGGGATCGACCGCCGCATGTGCGTCGTCGGCGAGCAGGTCGTCGAGCGTGAGGTCGAGGAGCTTGCCGTTGGCGCGCCGCTCGTCCTTCCACCACTGGTTGAACGCGGCGCCGGTGGTGACCTGGTCGGGGACCCGCTGATCGTAGAAGTCGAAGATCGCCTGGTTTTCGACGATGAGATCGCCGCGCCGGGCGCGCGCCTCGAGCCGCTCGGCCTCCCCGGCGACGACGGCGTTGCGGTCCATGAACTTGTGGTGGGTGTCCCAGTCGCCCTCGACGAGTGCGTGGTGGATGAACAGGTCCCGGGCCATCGCCGGGTCGACGCGGGCGACCGGCACCCGGCGGCCCGACACCAACGTGAGCCCGTAGATCGTGACTCGTTCGTGGGTCATCGCCGCGCCGCGTTCGCGTTCCCACCAGGGCTCGCTGTATGTGTACTTGGCGAGGTGCTTACCGAGGCGCTCGACCCACGCCGGGTCGATGCGGGTGGCCGTGCGCGCCCAGAGCCGGTTGGTCTCGACGAGTTCGCCGGCCATGACCCAGTTGGGTGGGTTCTTGGCGAGCACCGACCCGGGGGCGATGGTGAACCGGGCCTGGCGGGCCCCGATGTACTCGCGGGTGCCTCGACGGTCGCGCTGCTCGCGTCCGTCCCGCCCGCCGTCTCGGCCTCGGGGCTCGCGGCCTTTCTCGGGCGTGTCCTTCATGCCGATGTGGGAGAGCAGACCGCTCAGCAGCGACAGGTGCACGGCGTCGGGTTTGGCCGGGACCGTGTTGGGTTTGAACCCGAGCTGTTTGGTGGCCCGGCGGAGTTGCTCGTAGATGTCCTGCCACTCGCGGATGCGGTTGTAGTTCAGGAACTCGTTGCGGCACATCTTCCGGAACTGGTTGGACGACCGCTCACGGCGCTGTTCGCCGAGGTAGTTCCAGAGGTTGACGTAGCTGAGGAAGTCGCTGTCGGGGTGGTTGAACCGGACATGCTGCTGGTCGGCCTGGGTGCGGTGGTCGAACGGACGCTCCCGCGGGTCCTGGATCGACATGCCGGCCGTGATCACCATCACCTCGTGGAGGCAACCGTTGGTGCCGGCTTCGATGACCATGCGTCCGAGCCGGGGGTCGACGGGCATGCGCACGAGGCGGCGGCCCAGCGTGGTGAGCCACTTCCGGGTGCCGTACTGGTCGGGGTCGACGGCGCCGAGCTCTTCGAGGAGCGCGATGCCGTCGCGGATGTTGCGGTCGGCGGGTGGGTCGACGAAGGGGAAGGACGCCACATCCCCGAGGCCGAGGTTGGCCATCTGGAGGATGACCGAGGCGAGATTGGTGCGGCGGATCTCGGGTTCGGTGAACTCGGGGCGGGCCTCGAAGTCCTCCTCGTCGTAGAGGCGGACCGCAATACCGGGCCCGATACGACCGCAGCGACCGGACCGCTGGTTGGCCGATGCCTGGGAGATGTCCTCGATCGGGAGCCGTTGCACCTTGGTGCGGTACGAGTAGCGGGAGATGCGGGCGGTGCCGGGATCGATCACCGATCGGATGCCCGGCACCGTGAGGGACGTCTCGGCGACGTTGGTTGCGAGGACGATCCGTCGACCGGCGTGGCGTTCGAACACCCGGTGCTGCTCGGCGGCCGACAACCGGGCGAACAGGGGGAACACCTCGGTGCCGGGCAGGTGCAGGTCGCCGAGCGCTGCCGCCGCGTCGCGGATCTCGCGTTCGCCCGAGCAGAACACGAGGATGTCACCGTCGACTTCGCGGCGGAGCTCCTCCACCGCGTCGCAAATGCCTTCGACCTGGTCCTTCGGGCCGGCGGGATCGTCGGGGTCGTCGAGGGGGCGGTACCGGACCTCGACGGGGAAGGTGCGTCCCTCGACCTCGATGATCGGAGCGCCGTCGAAGTGCTCGCTGAAGCGGGCCGTGTCGATCGTCGCCGAGGTGATGATCAGCTTCAGGTCGGGCCGGCGGGGGAGGAGCTGGCGGAGATACCCGAGCAGGAAGTCGATGTTGAGCGACCGTTCGTGGGCCTCGTCGATGATGATCGTGTCGTACTTCTGCAGTTCCCGGTCTCGTTGGATCTCGGCGAGCAGGATGCCGTCGGTCATCACCTTGATGCGGGTGTCGGTGCCGACCTCGTCGTTGAATCGCACCTTGTAGCCAACCGCCTGGCCGACCTCGGAACCGAGCTCCTCGGCGACGCGTTCGGCGATCGATCGCGCGGCGATGCGACGAGGTTGGGTGTGACCGATCCAACCGCCCCGGCCCGTGGTGGCGTCCTTTGCCCCGCGCCCGGCCTCGAGGCAGAGCTTCGGGAGTTGTGTGCTCTTGCCCGAACCGGTCTCGCCGGCCACGACGAGCACCTGGTGCGCGCCAATCGCCGCGACGAGGTCGTCGCGTCGTTCGCTGATCGGGAGATCAGGCGGGTAGGTGATGGCCGGTTCCACGAGGGTTCAAGGCTACGGCGTGCGATCATCTCCCGAGAATCGATTGTTTCCCGGAGGAGTGCCGTGCAGAACGCAGTGTTGGAAGTGGACCGGACGGCGAACGAAACGACCCGGGTAGTGCACCAGGAGTTGGGCGAGTTGGGCGACGGGCAGGTGCGACTGCGGATCGACCGATTCGCGCTGACCGCCAACAACATCACCTACGCCGGGGTCGGCGACCTGCTGGGGTACTGGGACTTCTTCCCGAGTGGCGCCGACGGCTGGGGTCGCGTGCCGGCGATGGGATGGGCCGAGGTGGTCGAGTCACGTGTCGACAGCATCGACGTCGGCGGTCGCTACTACGGGTGGTTCCCGATGGCCGGCTACGTCGATCTCGCTGCGACGCCGACGTCGGACGGCCTTCGCGACGACGGGGCCCATCGTGCCGCGCACGCGCCGGTGTACCGGAGCTATGTCGAGCAATCCCGTGACCCGATGCTCGTGGGGACCGACCTCGGTCCCGAGTTGGGTGTCGATCACATCGCCGAGATCGAGGAGCGGCACGCGTTGCTGCGTGGGTTGATGATGACGGGGTTCTTGCTCGACGAGTTCGTCGCTGGGCTGCCTGACGGCCCGCCCGAGCAGGTGCTCGTCCTGTCGGCGTCGTCGAAGACGGGCATCGCGCTCGCGACCCGGGCGGCGGCTCGGGGAGCGTCGGTCGTTGTCGGTCTGACGTCGGGTCGCAACGTCGAGTTCGTGCGGTCGCTCGGGTGCTACGGCCAGGTGTTCGCGTACGACGACATCGGATCGCTCCCGACCCTGTCGTCCGCTGTGGTCGACATGGCGGGGGCCGCCGAGGTCGTCGCCGAACTGCACGCGCTGCTCGATGACGAGATCCGGACGTCGTTGATCGTCGGCCGGAGCCATCACGACGCGCCGCCCGCCGAGGTGGTCGGCGGTCCGTCGCCGCAGTTCTTCTTCGCTCCGACCGAGGTCGAGCGGTTGCTGGCCGAGTGGGGGCCGGCGGAGTACCGGCGACGCGCCGCCGCGGCGCTGGGCGAGTTCGTCGATGGGAGTCGTGACTGGCTGACGATCGACCGGCGCGATGGTGCAGCGGAAGGAGCGCAGGCGTGGGCCGACGTGTACGCCGGACGGATCGCGCCGTCGGTCGGCGTGGTCGTGAGCCTGCACGGATAGTGGGCATCTCGCTGTACCGACGCAGAAGGTCTCGCTGAGCCTCGACGCCGTCATCGTCATCGTCATCGTCACCGGCAACCCCGGCGACGGGTCGATGCTGGCAGCTCCCCTTCCGAACCTGACGGTGGACGCCGTCGAGTAGCCGGACCCCGCGAGCCCGGCCGGTCGACAACGCCATCCGTGGGAGGCTGGGTCAATGGGTGCGATGGACGAGCTGATCGATGCCGCGGCGTTGGAGCGGCTGCGGAACCAGCTGCGGACGGCGTCGGACACCGCCTTCCCGGCAGTCGCCCGGGCCGCGACCGAAGTCGACGGTTTGAAGCTGCGCCAGCGGGTCGACCTCGTTGCGGCCGCGCTGATCGACGACCTCCCGTCGGTCTACGGGGATGCCGCGACGATCGTGCGGTCGGCGTTGTCGGACCCGGAGTTCTCGGGTTGGACCATCTGGCCGGTCGGCGAGGCGATGACGGTGTTGGCCCTCGCCTCGGAGATCGGCACCGATTTCGAGGATGGGCTCGCGATGATGGCAGACCTCACTCCTCGCCTCTCGAGCGAGTTCGCCATCCGTCCGTTCCTCGTGCGCGACCTCGACCGCTCGCTCGCCGTGGTCGGAAGGTGGCCCGAGCACGACGATCCGCACGTGCGGCGGCTCGCGAGCGAGGGCACGCGCTCGTACCTGCCGTGGGCGATCCGAGTGCCGGAGCTGCTCGTTCGCCCGGAGTGCACGGTGCCGATTCTCGACTCGCTCTCTCGCGACGACGACGAGGTCGTACGCCGATCGGTGGCGAACCACCTCAACGACCTCAGCCGTCACGCCCCGGACGTGGTCGTCGCCACTGCTGCCCGGTGGACTGCTGCTCCGGATGCCAACACCGCGAAGGTGGTGCGGCACGCGCTGCGCACCTTGATCAAGCGAGGACTGCCCGAGGCGCTCGCGTTGCAGGGGTTCGCGCCGGCGGAGGTCGCGGTGCACAACCTGCGGGTGACGCCTGACATCGTCGAGCTGCCCGGTGAGGTGGAGTTCGTCTTCGACCTCACGAACACCGGTGACGTCACGGCCGATGTGGCGATCGACTACGTGGTGCACTTCCGCAAGAAGAACGATTCGCTCGCGGCGAAGGTGTTCAAGCTCACGACGCGCACGCTCGACCCCGGCGAGACGGCGACGCTCTCGAAGCGACACGGCCTGCGTCAGATGACGACTCGGGTGCACTACGCGGGAGCTCACGAACTCGAGCTGCAGATCAACGGGCAACGGCACGGGCGGGCGGTCTTCGACGTCGTGGTGTGACACTCCGTCGAGTGGCCACCGATCACGTCGGCACCTGCGATAGCAGCAGCTCGACCTTCTCGGCGGTGGCACCCTTGCACCCGTGGCTGCGTCGTAGCCTCATCGTTGCGAGATCGACGGCGTGGAGGTAGTCGGCGTATCCCGCCGCGTTGTGTTGGGGGCGCACGTCGAGCGTGGCGAGTGTGCGGCGGAGGCGGTGGTCGAGGACGAGCGGTGACGGGTGGAGGTCGGACAGCCCGAGAGAGGCGGCCCACAGCCACTTGGAGAACGACGATTCGGCCGACCCCGGGATCGTGGCGGCGACGTCGTAGGCCTCGGCGATCTCGCCGGCGCGGAGGTGCTGATGCGATGCCACGAGGATCGGGCCGAGCTCGACGTGCGCCAGGCCTTGCGCCGTTCGCCATGGGCCGCGGCCGTTGAGGGTGCCACTGCCCCAGACCATGGCGGCGACCCACAGCGTGACGCAGCGTCGGGCGTTGCTCTTGGCCGCACGCCGGGAGAGCTCGAGCAGGTGGGAGCGGTCGATCTCGAGGTCGGCGCCGAGGCGCGCCGGGTCGCGGGCGGTGAGGCCCTTCATGGCGTCCGCCGCTGCGGCCACCCGCGCCGGATCGAGCGGGCCGACATATGACGTCGTGCCGGGCCTTCCACCGTCGCGGAGCCAGGGCTCCCACGATCGTCGGAGGATCTCGACGGGGCGGGGCGGTACCGACGTCGACGTCAGCTGCTTGCGTGACGCCTCGTCGGCGTTCAGGAACAGGGCAATGGCGTCGGAGGCGAGCTCGCGGTCCATGGCGGATTCTCACTTGGTCAGATCTGCGTCTGAGAGCCGCCTGACCGGAGTCGACGAGCTGAACCCGCTCCGAGGAGCGGTGAACGAGACCCTACGACGGGGGTATGACAGTGAGCGCGGCCCGCTACCGGGCGGCGATGTAGAGCGACTGCGTCGCCCTGCCGATGGGGGCGTTGCGGTCGGTGAGCAACGCCTCGGCGAGCGACGCACCGTGGGGCGCGAGCCAGGTGCAGGCGTCGTTCCCCACCCACTCACCCTCGGGGAGCCGGTGCAGGTGCACGGTGAGGTCGGGGTTGATGAACACGTGGCTCGCGATCGACACGACGCTGGCGATGCCGTTGCCGAAGTCGGCGGCGATGAGCGCTCGGGTCAGCGGCGTGATCTCCTCGTCGTCGACGAGGGGCTTGTGGACGCGGAACCAGTAGGTGGCTGCGCCGGGTTCGATCGCCGAGCCGTGCGCGGAGCGGAGCTCGACACCGCTCGTGATGCCGATTCGACCCTCGATGAGCGCCGGTGCAGCGACGGAGTCCTCGGGCTGGTCGAAGTGGATCGCCGGGTCGGGCATCGACCGAGGCGCGTCGATGGGCGTGCGCACGATCCGGAGTGCAGTGGCTCGGACGACCTCGTTCTCCCCGTCGAAGATCGACACACCGATCAGCCGGACGCGTTTGCCCGGGCGCAGCATCGTTGCCTCGACACGAAGGTGCGTGAGCGGCACCGGACGGAGCAACTCGATCGTGTACCGCACCGTGACCAGGTCCGGGTCGGGGTCGAACCGCTCGACCTCTCGCCCGACGAGCGCGGCGACGGGGCCGCCGTGTGCGCTTTCGCCCCACGGGCCCCGGGAGAGGATGGTGCCGACGTAGCCGTCACCGTCAGTGAGGAAGAACGCGGGCGGGATCGCTTCGGTCATGGCGGAGATCGTTGTTCAGGTTCGGCGGTGCTGGCGACTCGGTTGGGTGTGACGTGTGTCGCGGGGTCCGCCGTCCAGAGCTCGCCGTCCGGAGCGCTCAGTTGCTCTGGAGTGCTCAGGTGCCAGTTCCTGTCACCTCGGCGCTCCAGAGCAGGCAGGTCAACGAGGTCAGGGCACGAACTCGACGCGGACCGTGCGTCGGGTGGGGGAGTAGGGGGCACCACAACCGGGGTTGGCCGAGGTGCACTCCGCTGCTCGGAGTTCGAGGATGCGGACACCGGGGGTGGTCGCGGCGACGAGGAGCCCGCTGCCTTCGCAGTTCATACCGTCGACCCACCAGTCGGTGGTCTGCGGGAGCGGTTGGAGGCAGAGCCACTCCGACGTCCGGTCCGGGTCGGACCACCCTGCGGAGAGCCGCTTGTCGCCGTCGGGGACGATGACGGTGTTCTGGTTGATCTTCACCTGGAACTCGAACGTGGCGGCGGGCAGCAGGGAGCCTGGTTGCCGACGGGCGCAGCGGTCGTCGCCGGGGCATTGGTCGGCGGGGCCGTCGCGGGCGCCGTCGCCGCGGGTGCGGCGGGTGCGGCGGTGGTGCCGCCCGACGACCCCCCGCTGGTCGAGCCGCCGGTGTTGGTAGTGCCGCCGGTCGAGCCGGTCGCAGCCGGGAAGGTTGCGCCGGAACTCGAGCGGGTGGTGCCGGTGGTGCGTTGGCCGGCAGTCGTGATGCCGGTGGTGGAGCCGCCGCCGGTGGCGGTCGTGGAGTCGACGGTTGGTGTGCCCGGCACGGTCGTCGCGAGCGGGTCGCCGACGATCGTGGTTTCGCCGAGGACCGACACCGGCACGCTGGTCGTCGTGGCGGACCGTTCGCGTCGGGTCGTCGTCGGCGACTTGTCGTCGACCGTTGCCACGTCGAGATCGCGGCTGTCGTCGCCGCCGGCGACGATGGCGGCGGCACCGCCCACGAGCAGCATCGCGACGGCTGCGGCGGCAATGAGGAGCGGTCGTCGGCTGCCGGAGCGGCTGGCCCCGGTGGGCGAGCCGTCGGCTTTGGGTTCGGACGGCTCGGCTTCGGACGGAGCGGCTGCGACGGCGAGGTCGTCGTCGGTATCGGCGTCGGCGGTGACGACCGGCACCACACCGGTGAGCGGCAGGCCGGGGTCGATGCCGGCCGCTGCGGCGAGGTCTCGTCCGAACGTCGCCGCGTCGGGCTGACGGTCCTCGGGCCGCTTCGCCATCGCCCGTTCGAGCACCGTGCACACGGCGTCGGGAACACCCTCGAGTCGGAGGTCGGGGACGGGCGCCGTGGCGACGCGGGCGACGAGCCCGGCGATGGAGTCGGCGTCACGGTGGAACGGGCCGCGGCCGAGGATGGCGCCGACAACGGTGGCGGCGAGACCGTAGATGTCGCTCTGGGCGCTCGATGGCCGTGCATCGAGCACCTCGGGCGCGGCGTACGCCAGCGACGCCGACACCGAGTTGGACTTGGTCTCGAACCCGTCGACGATCGACGCGATGCCGAAGTCGGCGAGCTGGGGGGTCTCGAACTCGGTGAACAGCACGTTCTGCGGCTTCACGTCGCGGTGGATGATGCCCATCCGATGGGCGGTGGTGAGCGCCGCTGCGATGCGCACGCCGACCTCGCACGCGGCCTGCCAGGAGAGCGCGCCGCGGTCTGCGAGCGTGCCTCCCGACAAGTACTCCATGACGAGATACGGACGGTCTTCGTCGGTGACGCCGTTGCCGTACACCGCGACCACGTGGGGGTGAGAGCTGAGCGAACCGATGGCCTGGCACTCGCGTTCGAAGCGGGCACGCGCTGCCGGATCGGAGGTATCGGCGGTGAGGATCTTGACGGCGACCTCGCGGTGGAGGGCCGGCTGCCAGGCGAGATGGACGACCCCGAAGCCGCCTCGTCCGAGCTCGCGTCGTAGGTCGAACCCGTCGATTGTGTCCGCCATGTCGTGTACTGCTCCCCAGCCAGAGAATCCCTCGGAGGATCGTACCGAACTCGGGGGATCGGTCCAGGAAAAGATGGGGAGACGGCGGTCAGGTGGGGGCGGTCGCCCCGGAGTGGAACACCAGGGAGAACCGACCGATCGCGATCTCGTCGCCGTCGCCGAGGTGGTAGTCGGTCACCTCGGTGCCGTTGACGGTGAGGCCGTTCGTGGACCCCAGGTCGGAGATCGTCCAGCCGCCGTCGACGGTGCGGAGCTCGGCGTGGCGGCGGGACACGTCGGGTGATGCCAGCACGATGTCGGTGTCGGTCGAACGCCCGATGATCCAGGAGCGATCGGTGAGTTCGAGGCGCGTGCCGTTGGGGAGTGTCAGTGTGGGGACCGAGCCGGCGGGTGCCCGCCGGATCGTCGTCGTCGCCCCCGTGGAGCCCGCCGGTGCCGCGGGATTCCAGTCGAGCGAGGGGTCCTGGTTGAGGATCGCCGTCTCGAGCGCTCGGAGCGGAGCGCCCGGGTCGATGCCGAGCTCGTCGAGGAGGGTGTTCCTTGCCGTGCCGAACGCGGCGAGAGCGTCCGCTTGGCGACCTGATCGGTAGAGGGCCAGGATCAGCTGCGCCCAACGGTGCTCGCGGAGGGGTGTGGCGGCCACGGCGTGTTCGAGGTCGGCGATGAGCTCGTGGTGTCGACCGAGCGCGAGCCGGGCGTCGAACGCTGATTCGCGCACCGACTCGCGTCGCTCGTTGAGGCCGGCCACGACGGTCTGGGCGAACGGTTCGTGTTCGAGGTCGGCGACCGCTTCGCCCGACCACGTGTCGAGGGCCGTGGCGAATGCGGCGGCTGCGGCCTCGTGGCGACCGGCCGCGGTGTGGTCGTTGCCGGCCTTGACGGCGGTGTCGAACCGGGTGAGATCGAGTTCGTCGGGGGTGACGACGGCCCGGTAGCCGGGTCGTTCGGTGAGGATCCGTTCAGGGCCCAACAGCTTGCGCAGGTTCGACACGTACACCTGCAGGGTCGAGGTGGCACGTTCGTGAGGTTCGTCGCCCCACACGCCGTCGATGAGCCGGTCGACCGAGACGACCCGGTTGGGTTCGAGCAGGAGCATGGCGAGCACGCATCGTTGCTTCGGGCCGCCGAGCGGGAGCGGTGCGCCGTGGGAGGCGACCCGGAGCGGACCGAGCACGGAGAACTCGAGCGGTTCGGTCATCGGTGCGACGTTACCGGCGGCTCCGTCCTCGTGAAGGATTCATGCGGCGACGAGGCGGAGCGTGATCTCCTCGGCGCTGAGCGGGCCGACCCCGCCGGGGAACTGCGCGGTCGCCTCGCGGACCCGGATGTGCACCACGTAGATGCCGGGTTGGTTGACGCGTGCCCACAGGCCCTTGCCCTGGCAGTCGGCGCCGTCGAGCCACCAGTCGCTGCGCTCGGGGGTGAAGGTGAGGCACAGCCAGTCGGCGGTGTGGTCGGGGTCGCTCCAGCCGGCAGCGAGGGAGTTGTCGGTGACGAGGTCGACGCGTTGCCCAACGGCGATGTTGCGTTCGATGGTGCGGGCGGGCAGCCGGGGGGCGGCGTTGGTGGTGGCGGTCGTCGTGGGGCGAACCGTGGTGGGGGCGCTCGTCGGCTTGGGTGCCGGCTTGGGTGCCGGTGCCGGTGCCGGCTTCGGTGCGGGCTTGGGCGCCGGGGCGGTGGACGAGGTCGGGGTCGGGTCGTCCTCGGCGGGCTCGTCCCACGTGGATTCCTCAGGTGCCGCCTCCTCGCCCGGCCAGTCGCCCTGGTGCGGATCGTCGTCGAGCTCGGCGGTGTCGTCGACCTGTTCGCCTCCGTCGTCGCCGTTGTCGCCCATCTCGCTGCCGTCGATGGTGGCGGCGTCGTACTCGTCGTCGCCGTACGAGCCGCCGCCGTAGGACGTCTCGTCGGTACCGGCGTCCTCGTCGTAGGAGCCGTTCGCCCCGGACGACCCGGTGGAGTCGTACCCCTCGTCGTAACCGGCGTCGGTTCCGGAGTCGAAGGTCTCGTCACCCGTCGCGACGTACGTGCCGTCGTCGGCGAAGCTGCTGTCGCCGAGGTCGTCGGCGCTCGTTGTGGCGTTGTCGTTGCGGGAGGCGGAGGAGCTGAGCGACGGGCGTTCCGACGCGTTGCCGACCAGTGTGCCGACGGCGCCGGCGCCCACGATGGCGAGAGCAAGGACGGCAGCGGTGGCGCCGGTGCGGATGCCGGCGAAGCGGCGGGTCGTGTTCGTGTTCTCGGTCATGACGGCTCCCGTGTGTGCGGTGGTGGGTGGTGTCCTCACCTTCGGGGGGAGCGCTTTCGGTTCGCTTCGAATCCGCTTCAAGGACTCGGCCCGCCGTCTGGAGCGCTGAGTTGCTCTGGAGTGCTCAGGTGCCAGTTTCTGTCACCTTGGCGCTCCAGAGTCGGCAGCAGACGCGGGTCAGCCGGCGATGACGGCCCGGTTCGCGATGGCGGCGAGGTCGTGCCGGGGCGACAGGGTGCCGTAGAGGTGGCCGTAGTTGTGCCGGATGCGGGAGTCGACCCACGCGTCGGCGACTGCGGCGTCGCCGTGGCGGACTGCCAACGAGCCGCCCCAGGTGACGGCGAGCAGTTCGACG
>WBZM01001411.1_pt1 | contig 23895 bp, 21 predicted proteins | sample 5204271 | NCBI WGS metagenome assembly WBZM01 (sample SAMN12344346, study PRJNA552823) | activated sludge metagenome | biome: Activated sludge suspended growth; feature: Nitrification reactor; material: Wastewater; isolation source: activated sludge from nitrification reactor of wastewater...
CCTCGGCCAAGGCGCGCGAGATCGATGGGGAATTCGTTGTGCTCAAAGGTGCCCTGGTCGTGCCGCACTGGAAACAAGCTGCTACCGTGGGAATGGGGTATGCCAAGCTCCATGAAAAGCTCAAGGAGTCAGGCATTTTGCAGCTCGTCTCAGGTGCCTCGCTGGCAACCTTGACTCAGGATGTGGCGTTTTCCAGCCCTAGCGCTGCCGCGGCGGTCGTATTAGGCCGCTCAGCCAATGGCCGTTTGGAGTGGAAGGTTGAAGGAACGTTGACGAGTTATGCGACTTGGCAGAAACAGCAGATCGAATCGACAGTTACCCAGAACACACATCCGACCGAATTCGAGACCGCCCAATGATGGCCTGGTAAATATCGGCATACGAAAGTTGACTTCATGACCTCGTTCACCCTGAGCTTACCCGACGACACCTATCACCGGATCGCAGAAATCGCCCAGATTCGGGGCATCAGCATCGGCGATTTGTTCGGTGGCGTAGCCACCGCGCTAGTGACCGAAGCTGATGCCGAGGCGCGCTTTCGTGCGCATGCCCAACGTGGACTCGGCAAGGCTGAGCGTGGATTGGGGTTGCTGGGGAGGTATGCGATTGGGGAAGTCAGAGGCACCCCGATGAGAGTTGAGTTGACTGATCAAGCGGCCTTGCGTCGTCTGCCCTGGGAGGGTCTAAAGTCCTATCTGGATGCCCAAGGCTGGCGACAGGTCGATCATATCGGGGATAAGGCGCTGGTCTATGTCCCCGATGAGACCGAGACCGAGGCGGTGGAGATCCTGGTGCCAACGCGGTATGACCTGGGCGATTACGTCTCGCGCATGGCCGAGGCGGTGCATATCCTGGCCGATCTGGAGCATCGCTCGGCCCTGGATGTCTATCAGGACATTCTGACTTCAAGTCCCGATGAAGAGCGCTTGCAGATACCGGAAGCAGACCAGAAATCGGAGGGACCGGACCCATGACCACCCCACTCGACGAAAGTCAGGTCGAAGCGGCCACGCTGGCCTGGCTGGCGGATCTCGGTTATACCGTCCTGCCAGGGTCCACGATCTCCCCGGATGGGCCGGCCCCGGAACGGGCGAGCTACGGAGATGTCATCCTCCACGACCGGTTGCGCGCCGCCCTGGCGCGGATCAACCCCCACCTGCCCGCCGAGGCCCTGGCGGAGGTGGTCAAACAGGTCCGGCAGACCGCAACGCCCTCGCTCATCGAGGAAAACCGCCGCCTGCACCGGCTGATCGTCGAGGGCGTGGATGTCGAGATCAGCCGCGAGGACGGCAGCATCGGCGGTGACAAGGCCTGGCTGATCGACTTCGACCGGCTGGAAAACAACGACTGGCTGGCCGTCAATCAGTTCACGGTCATCGAGCACCAGGGCAAGCGCCGCCCGGATGTGGTGATCTTTATCAACGGCCTGCCGCTGGCCGTGGTGGAGCTGAAAAACCCGGGGGACGAGAACGCCACCCTGGACGGGGCCTTCAACCAGCTTCAGACCTACAAGGACCAGATCCCCGCGCTCTTTCGCACCAACGCCGTACTGGTGATCTCCGACGGCCTCCAGGCGCGGGTTGGCTCCCTGACCGCCGACCGCGAGCGCTTCATGCCCTGGCGGACGGTGGACGGCCGGACGATCGCGCCCAAGGGCGCCCCCGAGCTGGGCACACTGCTGGAGGGCCTCTTCAACAAGAGGCGCTTGTTGTCCCTGGTCCGCGACTTCACCGTCTTTGCCACCGCCAGCACCGGGCCGGTCAAGATCGTCGCCGGCTATCACCAGTTCCATGCGGTCCTGCATGCCGTCGCCCAGACCCGCCTGGCCGCCAGCCAGGGCGGGGACCGGCGCATCGGCGTCATCTGGCATACCCAGGGCTCGGGCAAGAGCCTGCTGATGGCCTTCTACACCGGGCGCATCGTCGCCGATCCGACCCTGGCCAACCCGACCATCGTGGTCATCACTGACCGCAACGATCTCGACGACCAGCTCTTCGGCACCTTCAGCCTGTGCCAGGAGCTGTTGCGCCAGCCCCCTCGGCAGGCCGACAGCCGCGAGGACCTGCAACGCCTGCTCAATCGCCCCTCCGGCGGGGTGATCTTCACCACCATCCAGAAGTTCGCCCCCGCCAAGGGGGAGAGCGCCTACCCAGTGCTGACCGACCGGCGCAACGTCGTGGTCATCGCCGACGAGGCGCACCGCAGCCAGTACGGCTTCCGGGCCAGGGTGGAGCGCCAGACCGGCGAGATCGCCTACGGCTTCGCCAAGTACCTGCGCGATGCCTTGCCCAATGCCTCCTTCATCGGCTTCACCGGGACGCCCATCGAGAGCGACGATGTCAACACCCCCGCCGTCTTCGGCGAGTACATCGACGTGTACGACATCAACCGCGCCGTCGAGGACGGGGCGACGGTGCCGATCTACTACGAGAGCCGCCTGGCGCGCATCGCCCTGGACGAGGACGAGCGGCCCCGGATCGACGACGAGATCGCCGCCCTGACCGAGGACGAGGCCCTGGGCGAGCAGGAGCGTCTCAAGCGCAAGTGGGCGAGCATCGAGGCCGTGGTCGGGGCGCCGAGCCGCCTGCGGCGGGTGGCGGCGGACCTGGTGCGCCACTACGAGGACCGGGTCCAGGCCCTGGACGGCAAGGCGATGATCGTCTGCATGAGCCGCCGCATCTGCGTGGCCCTGTACGACGAGATCGTCCGGCTGCGCCCCGATTGGCACAGCACCGATGACGAGGGCGGCGTTATCAAGATCGTGATGACCGGCTCAGCCGCCGATCCCCCGGACTGGCAACCGCATCTGGGGGGCTCCGGGGAGAGCACCGGGGGCGCCAAGGCCCGACGTGACCTGCTGGCCAAACGGGCGCGGGACCCCAGGGATGCGCTGAAGCTGGTGATCGTGCGCGACATGTGGCTGACGGGCTTCGACGCGCCCTGCATGCACACCATGTACATCGACAAGCCCATGCAGGGCCACGGGCTGATGCAGGCCATCGCCCGGGTGAACCGGGTCTTCCGCGACAAGCCCGCCGGTCTGATCGTGGACTACATCGGCATCGCCCAGAACCTGAAGCGCGCCCTCGGCCAGTATTCCGACAGCGACCGTCGCCAGGCCGGGATCGACGAGGCGGAGGCGGTGGCCGTGCTGCTGGAGAAGCACGAGATCGTGCGGGACCTGTTCCATGGCTTCGATTACCGGCCGGGCCTGGCCGGGACGCCCCAGGAGCGCCTGGTGACCCTGGCCGGGGCCATCGAGTGGGTGCTGGACCGGCAGCAGCGGGACGCGGCCCGGGAGACCACCCCGGAAGGCAAGACCCGCGCCCATCGCCGCTTCGCCGATGCGGTGCTGGCCCTGTCGAAAGCCTTCGCCCTGGCGGCGGCGAGTGACGCGGCGCGAGCCATCCGCGAGGAGGTCGGCTTCTTCCAGACCATCCGCGCCGCCCTGGTCAAGTCCGTGCCCGGAGCCGGCAAGACGGCCAGGGAACGGGAGTTGGCCATTCAGCAGATCGTCAGCCGGGCGGTCATCTCGACGGAGATCGTCGACATCCTCGCCGCCGCCGGCCTGCAAGCGCCGGATATCTCGATCCTGTCCGAAGAGTTCCTCGCCGAGGTCCAGGGGATGGAGAAGCAGAACCTGGCCCTGGAGGCCCTGCGCAAGCTGCTGAACGGGGAGATCCGCGCCCGCAGCCAGGCCAACGTGGTGCAGACCCGCGCCTTCTCGGAGCGGCTCGCCGCCGCCATCGCCCGCTATCACAACAACGCCATCACCACCGCCCAGGTGATCCAGGAGCTGATTGACCTGGCCAAGGACATCCGCGCCGCCCGCCGGCGGGGGGAGGAGCAGGGGCTCTCCGAGGACGAGATCGCCTTCTACGACGCCCTCGCCGAGAACGCGAGCGCGGTCGAGGTGATGGGGGATGAGCAGCTTCGCGTCATCGCCCATGAGCTGCTGAGCAGCCTCAAGAAGAGCGTCAGCATCGACTGGGCCCAGCGCGAACCCGCCCGCGCCCGCATCCGGGTGTTGGTCAAGCGCATCCTGCGCAAATACGGCTATCCCCCGGACCTGCAAGACGCCGCCGTGCAGACGGTCCTGCAACAGGCGGAGGTCCTGTCAGAGCGGTGGGCGGCGTGAGGATTCGACTGCTGACCACTAAACCTGATGGGAGGAATCAACCTTGACGGCAACCATGGCTCGCATCCTGCGGGATGCCTTGCGCCTCGATCCCATGGAGCGTGCGGAGTTGATCGATGACCTGCTGCACAGCTTTGACTCTTGCCCCGCATCGAGGCAGTCCGGGGCTTGGCAAGAAGAAGCTGAGTCCCGTATCGATGCCTTCGAGGCGGGACAGCTAACGGACGACACGGCGGAAGCAGTTTTTGCCCGGACGATACCTCAAGGGCGGCCACCACTTCTGTGATTATCAGTGCTGTTGAGGGCAGCTACGATATCAGTGGCAGTGAAGTCACCGCCTTTGAACAGAAGCGGCAGGCCGGAGGATTTCGACAGGGCATAGGAGAAACAGTCGCCAAAGTTCAAGCGGGCCGGGTGGTTGCCTTTACCAAAGTCGAGGTAGGCCTGGCGAGCGATTTCTGCCTGTTCTTTCGTCACCGGCTCTATCCGAATGCTAGCCCTTGCAAGCAGCAGATCAAGTTGCCTTCCCGCTGCCGGCCCCAGTTGATTGTCGACGACAATGCCTGCTTCCAAATAGGTTGCCGCAGACATCAGCCGTTGCTCCGCCCCTGCAATGGCGGCCGCGAATTGTGCCGCGTCTTCCTCAGCAAAGAGGATCGCCAATACCGCCGAAGTATCGATGATCACTGCGGAAGACCTCGGTCGTCATACAGGAAATCGCCATGGTCTGAGGGGGGCTTATCCGCCTGAGCCACGCAGCGTCTGCCAATCTCAATTAAGTCATTCGTCAACGTCTGGCGTTCAATCTCCCGCCGTTTTCGTTCCAGACGTTCCCGCAGAGAGATGATCACCGCTTCAGCTTTGGATTCGGCGGTGAGCCTGGTCAAGGCTTCGGCAAGGCGATCAGCCTCGGGGCTGTTGATGTAAAGGGACATCGAACCTCCATGATTTCTGGGGTAGGGGTAACCCAAAGTTCATCTGAATCGAGATCTTATCCTTCGACGGGTTCTTCAGGGTTTATGCCAACCTCACCCACCTGGGAGTTGTTCTCACCTGGGAGAAGTTGCTTCATTCAGCAGATCCGCGGCAGGGGTTCCCCAGTCAGCCAGTCGACGACGCGCTCGCCGCCGAAGGCGGTCTCCATGCGCACAAACTGGTGGGGGTCGGCCACCACCTCACCGACGATGGCGGCATCCCGCCCCAAGGGATGGGCGCGCATGGTGGCCAGCAGGAGTTCGGCCTGGTCCGCCGGGCAGATGGCGATGAGCTTGCCCTCGTTGGCGACGTAGAGGGGGTCCAGGCCCAGCAGCTCGCAGGCGGCGGCCACCTCCTCGCGAATCGGGATGGCGTTCTCGCGCACCCGCAGGCCGACGCCGGACTGGCGGGCGAACTCGTTGAGGGTGGTGGCGAAGCCGCCACGGGTGGGGTCGCGCAGGCAATGGATGTCCGGCACCGCGGCGACCATGGCGGCGACCAGGTCGTGGAGGGCGGCGGTATCGGAGCGGATCTCGGTGCCGAAGCCCAGGTTCTCCCGCCTCGACATCACCGCCACCCCATGATCGCCCAGGGTGCCGCTGAGCAGGATGGCATCGCCGGGCTGGGCGCGGTCGCCAGAGATGTGGATACCCTCCGGCACCACCCCCAGGCCAGTGGTGGTGATGAAGAGGCCGTCGGCCTTGCCCCGCTCCACCACCTTGGTGTCGCCGGTCACTACCGGCACCCCCGCCTCGTTGGCGGCCCGCGCCATGCTTTCCACCACCCGGGCCAGGTCGGCCAGGGGGAAGCCTTCTTCGAGAATGAAGCCCGCCGCCAGGTAGAGGGGGCGGGCGCCGGCCATGGCGACGTCGTTGATGGTGCCATGCACCGCCAGGCAGCCGATGTCGCCGCCGGGAAAGAAGAGGGGGGAGATGACGTGGCCGTCGGTGCTCATCACCAGACGCCCCGCCGGTGGCTGGAAAAGGGCCTGGTCGTTGCCCTGGCGCAGCAGTTCGTTGTCCAGGTGACGCTGGAAGAGTTCGGCGATGAGCTGGGCCATGGCCCGGCCGCCGCTACCGTGGCTCATGTCCACCGCCCCCCGTTTGAGGTCGAGGCCCTGGGAAAATCGGCGTGGCTGGTCGGTCATGATGTCAAGGTCTGGTGGTCTGGCATGCCCCTATCTTACCAAACCGGTGACCGGGCACGGTCTTGGCCGGATTTGCCGGGATGCGGAAAGCCATGGCTTTCGCGTATATTCGTCCGCGACCCACAACCCATTAAACAACCATAAAAAGTGATGCGCATGAACAGAATGATCCTTGCCCTGGGCGTGGTGGTCGGCCTGGCCTTGAGCGCCTGCGGCACCACGAGCGGTCCGACGAAAATCGACGGTGATCGCTGGAAAGTCGTCGATAAAAATTATCTTGAGGCCGCCAAAGAGGCCAATGCCCATTGCAAGTCCCTGGGCCAGAACACCCTCAAGGTCATCAGCCGCAAGGCCGGGGAGGATAGCGTCGAGGTCATCTACCAGTGCGCGAAGGAATAACCCCTACGGCCCTGGGCCCCGGGTCGAATGCTCAGGCCTTGGCCCGAAAGCGGCCGTAGCTCCAGTAGGCCGCGCAGGCGCCCTCGGAGGAGACCATGCAGGAGCCCATGGGATTTTCCGGGGTGCAGACGGTTCCGAAGAGGCGGCAGTCCGCGGGTTCCTTGACGCCACGCAGGACGGCTGGGCATTCGCAGCCCTTGACCTCGCAACTCGGGGGCACGGCGACCGGGAAGCGGCGCTCGGCATCGAAGTCCGCATAGGCGTCGTTCAGGCGCTGGGCGCTGTCGGCCAGGAAGCCCAGGCCACGCCACTCGAAGGTATCGCGCCGGGCGAGGACCTCCGCCATGAGGGCCTGGGCCTTGCGGTTGCCCTCGGGCGTCACGGCCCGCAGGTATTGGTTCTCCACCTCGGCATGGCCAGCGTTGATCTGGCGGATCAGCATCAGGCTGGCCTGCATCACATCCAGGGGCTCGAAGCCGGCGATGACCAGGGGCTTGCCAAACTCGCTGGCGACGAAGGCATAAGGCGCGGAGCCGATGACGGTACTCACGTGAGAAGGCCCCAGGATGCCGTCAATGGCTAGGCCGCCAGCCTGGTCTGGAGCATGGCCTGGGCTGGCGTCAGCGGGCTTGGCGGAGGCGACACCCGCGGGAGATAGATTGCCACCGCCGCTATCACGCGGGGCGGCCGAAGTCCTGCCATCATTGCTGGGCTCGACGTCTGGCCCTCCCGCGCTTGCCAGGATGGCGCGCATGGCCGGCGGGGTGAGGACATGGTTGCAGAAGACGCTGAAATTGCCCAGTCCCTCGCCCTTGGCCTGCTTGAGGGCCACGGCGGTGGGCGGGGTGGTGGTCTCGAAGCCGATGGCGAAGAAGACCACCTGCCGCCCGGGGTTGGCGCGGGCGATGGCCAACGCGTCCTGGGTGGAATAGACCATGCGGATGTCGGCCCCAGCCGCCTTGGCCTGGAGCAGGCTGCGGCGATTGGAGGCCGGCACCCGCATCAGGTCGGCGTAGGTGCATAGGATCAGGCCATGGCGCTCGGTCATGGCCATGGCCTGGTCGAGGCGGGCGGTGGGCAGGACGCACACCGGGCAGCCGGGACCGTGGACGAATCGCACATTGGCCGGCATCAGGTCCTGGACGCCGTAGCGGAAGATGGCATGGGTGTGGCCGCCACAAAACTCCATGAGGCGGTAGGTCCGGCCGGGATGGGCCTCCGCGGCGATGGCGGTGGCCAGGCCGCGGGCCAGTTCACGATCGCGGAATTCGTCGATGAATTTCATACCTGGTCTCAGTGTCTGGGGATTGTCCAGCCGCCCCTCAGGCGCCAGCCGGACTGCTCACGTCCACCTCGACGCCTCTCGCAGGACTGTTCACGTCCACCTCGGCGCCACCGGCCGCGGCGATCAGGGCCAGGGTGCGTTCGGCCTCTTCCGGACTGATGCGGCCCAGGGCGTAGCCGACATGGACCAGGACATAGTCACCCACCGCGGCCCCCTCCACCAGGGCCAGGGAGACCTCCTTGGTGACGGCGCCCAAGGCGACGCTGGCCATGTCCGTGACGGGATCGATGGCGGTGATGAGGGCGGGGACGGCCAGGCACATGGGCGAACTCGGGGACAAAAAAAGGGTTGCTCCAGGCAGGATCAGTGCGGCGCTGGAAAGGTCTGACATCAAGGGCCTGAGTATCAGCCAATGCTTATATCATACGCGACGCAGGGGTCCAGGGCGGTGATAAAGAGACCCGCCAGGCGACGCAGGGTGGCCTCATCGCCCGCCGGCAACGATGCCAGGCCCAGGGCCGCGGCGCCCAGAGGGTGAAAATTCCACTCCGTCGGGGCCAGGATGCGATAGTCCGCCACCCGGCCGTCCTCCAGGGTCAGGCGGTGGACGAGCAGGCCCCGGGCCGCCTGGACCCGGGCCAGGCCGGAGCCACCGGAACCCTTGGAACCACTTGGACTATCGGGACTATCGGTGCCATCGGTGCCGATATCGAAGATGTCGGGATCTGACAGGCTAGCCAGCCGCCGGGGCAAATCCGCCAGGAGCGACGCCACCTCGACCAGTTGGGCGGCCAGGCGCGGCAGCAGGCCATTGCCCAGTTCCCGGGCCAGCTCGGCCACCAGGGGTTGGCCAAGCTGGCGGGCAAAGGGCGTGGTCTCCGCCGGGGCGCCCTGCCAGAGGGGCGTGGCGATGAAAGCGGCCGCCCCCGGTCCGCTGAGACGGGCGTTCAGATCGGCCGCGGTCAGGGGTGGCAAGACCGCGACGGGCGACCGGCCCAGCCCCCCCCAGCCCTCTTCTTCGACCAGCCGGATGAGCCGGGCGGCGCTGGTGTCCTGGGTCCTGGCCCAGTGACGAAGCGCCCGGGCGGTGTGGATGGTGGCGAGCCAGTCCCCGGGGGGCTGACCCAGTATTTGGCGCTGGGCGATCGCCGACAAAGCCGTCAGGGCGGCGGCAGCAGCCTGGGTAACGGTACCGGCGGCTTGATTAGCGGCACCGGCAGCCGGGGTGGCGGCATCGGCGGCCGGGGTGGCGGCACCCTCAGGCCAGATGCCCGTCGCGCCTGGCAGCAGGGGATCACCGCTGGCCGCCAGGGCACGCCGAAACTGGCCGAAGGCGCCCATGACCTGGGCCATCGCCGGGCCATCCGGGCCTCCCCCCAAAAACCGGGGCCAGTCCAGGAGCAGTCGCCACAGGTGTTCCCGCACCGTCTCCACGTCCACCAAGAGGCGGCGCGCGACCAAGGTGCGGGGGTGGGGGCGGATGCCCAGGGCGGCCTCACCGGCCATGGCGCAGGCGGCGGCCTGGGCGGTGGCGCAGACACTGAAGAGGCTGGGCAGGGTCCGAGCCGTCTCCTCCAGGCTCTTGCCGATAAAGACGCGACTGGCGCCCACCAATCGCGAGGAGTGAATCGTGACCTTCAGTCCCGGTCCCGACCCAGGACCCGGTCCATGTCCCTGTTCGGGCCCAGGTTGATCGTGAAAGTCATGGATAAGTCTTTCATTTTCAGAAGGGTGTAGCGCCATCTCATGACAGTCAGTACCAGATCCAGTGACATATTCAGCTCCAGTCGACGGTTGAGGTTCCGCCGCCTGGCGGTGCAGGTGGATCTGGAGGCGTCCCGAGGGGTCGTTCATGGCGTCAAGGCGTGACAGGGGCGTCGAGGATGAAGGTTTCTGCGAGAATAGCCGAGCGACTTTCACGGAAAAACCATGCTAACCAAACAACAACTCGATCAGTTACGCCAGGATATCGTCTTCGAGGCCCGACTGGCCGGCCGCCCCTTTGTCTTCCACTCGACCTGGGGCCTCTTTTCCCCCCGCGAGATCGATGAGGGCACCCGGCTACTACTGGAGCACGTCGAGACCGAGCCCGCTGACGATTGCCTGGACCTGGGCTGTGGCTATGGCCCCATCGGTCTGGCCCTGGCGGCACTTGCCCCCGACGGTCAGACCCTGATGGTGGACAAGGACTTCGTCGCCGTCGAGTTCAGCACCCTCAACGCCCGGCTCAACCGCCTGCCCAATGCCAGCGCCCAGTTGAGCGACGGCTTCCGGCATATCGACCCGGCCCGGCGCTTCGACCTCATCGCCAGCAATATCCCCGCCAAGGTGGGCAAGGAGGCCCTGAGCCTGTACCTGCATGACGCCCGCCAGCGGCTCAGGCCCGGCGGCCGCCTCTACGTGGTCACCATCAACGGCCTGCGCGAGTTCATGAAGCGCAATCTCACCGAGGTCTTCGGTAACTACGACAAGCTCAAGCAGGGCGCCCATTACACCGTGGCCCTGGCGCTTAGGGATTAGGCCCTCTGGCGCCTACCCTCCGGTACTTCACGTCCGGCACTCTGGCTGTCCCATGACAGTTCCCGGGGAATGACCTCTCGGTAGATGCTGGGGGGCGATGCTGGTCTTTTCGGCCCGGTACCAGGACTTGAGTGCCGAGTCGGCAAGGTAGAGTTCGATGGCGTCCACCAGGGCATCGCAGGCTGCGGGGATACCCGCGGACACTTCGCCGCGGGCGGCCTGGGCACCCTCGATGTTGGCGTAGGCACAGGCGAAACGCCCCTGCGCGTTGATGGCCGCCATGATGGCCAGAAGGGCGCTGGTCTTGCCGGTCTGACGCGGGGCGTGCAGGACAAAATAGCGTTCCGAGGCGATCAGATGCTGGATTTCCGCCCAGTCAACCCGCTCCAGGGGCGGGATGCAATAATGCCAGCCGGGCTTGACCGGCCCGGAGGTATTGAAAAATTTTTCCATGGCGACGAGCGGCCAGCGTGCCTATAGGCGGTCGAGCTGGCGTTGCGCCTCCTGGCCGACCGGGTTGTCAGGGCCCAGGGCGCGAGCCTTCTCCAGGGCGGCGCGGGCACCCGTCTTGTCACCAGCCCCGGCGCTGACGAATCCTAGCGTCAGCCAGATGCGCTGAAAGTCCGGCGCCCGTTCGGCACCAGCACGCAGGATTTCCAGGGCCGCCGCCGACTGCCCGGTATAAAAGAGCGCGAGCCCCAGGTCATTGCTGGCGTCCGCGTCGGCGGGGTCGAGTTCCAGGGCCCGGCGGTAGTAGGGGATGGCTTCCTGATAACGGCGCTGGCCGAAGAGCTGATCCCCGGCATCATTGAGCTGGGCCTTGTCCGTGCTGGTCAGGGGCACGGTCGGGGCGCCCATCCCGGCCACCTCGCGCTGGATGAAGGTGGACGGCGCGGTGGTGGATGCCGTCCCATGCCCTGAAGCGGGGGCGGCCGCCACGGGGCGGGGCGGGTGGCGCAGGTAGTAATCGCGGGTCAGGGCGAAGACGGCGAAGCCATAAAAGAGCATCAGGATGGCGAACAGGAGCCATTGCAAGGGGGTCAGTTTAGGCATGGTGTCTGAAGTGAGTCTCCTAGGTGGGTGGACGTGGCAAGATGCTAGGAGTTTTAGGAAGACAAGTTCTGGCTCTCTCCTCGGTGGGAACGGGTCTTACCCGCGTGTTCCCGATATGTGAACCACCACGAGTTTCCCTGCCTCTGCCTCAGCCAAAGTCGTGGAGCAGGATCTCCTCCGTCCGCCGGCAGATCTCCCGGCCATAGTCGGTCCAAAGGCCCTGGCCCCAGTAGCGGTAACAACTGGTCTGGGAGGACATGAGATGGAAGAGGGCGTTGCGATAGCGTGGCTGATCGCTGGGAACGCCTGGCTGGAGCACCTTCTCGTTGAAGAGGGCGCTGGCCGCTTCCATGGGGCCGAGGACGTTATCGTAACCCCGCACCCAGGAGAGGTCGTTGGTCCAGCTCCCCCCCTCCATGTGGAGGCGGTGGTCGGAGCGCTTGAGCTCCTCGATGACCGCGGCCAGCCGTGCCGGCCCGTCACCGGGCCGCATCCGTTCCCAGATCTTGCCGTGGAAGAGGGGCTGGATCACCGGCAGGTCGGTCGGACGGATACCCAGGGCGAAGAGGTGTTCCAGATACTCGCTGGCGTTCAGCAGCGGGACGGCGGAACCGCTGGCGGCGCCGACCACCTCAAGGTACTTGCCGGGGAACTCGTTCATCATCACGCCGCCGTTCTCGCCGTCGGCGATCTGGGTGACCAGGGGCGGCACCGACTTACCGGCCAGCTCCAGCCGGCCCAGGCCCTGGGCCTCGTACCAGGGCTGCATCTGTGCCACCAGCTTGGTGTCCGAACCCTGGGTCTTGACGATGGCGATGATCTCGGCGGTCTCGCCCTGAGAGTTGGTGCAGACCAGGCGGTGGGGCAGGTGGGGGCGCTCAGGGTGGCGGTCGGTGTCCGCCTGCTCGACCGTGTGCTCCTGGACCAGGACCCACTGGTAACCGCAGTCGCGCAGGGTCTTGACGAATTCGTAGGCAACGTCCGGGTGGTTGGGCAGGGCCATTTCGCTGGGGGAGAAGCCACGCACCCGCTCCAGGGCCTCCCAGCCGAAGATGGCGGCGAAGTGGTGCTGCCAGGCGCGCACGTGCAGCCGGTAGTCCTGGACGGGGGTGGAGGGGGCGACGGCATGGCCCCAGGGCATGCCCAGCCACTCCACCGCCAAGTTGAAGTCCGGGTTGCGGGTGATGCCCTTGAGGGCGTCGAGGACGTCATCGCGGCCCATCTGGCGCAGGCCGTGGAACAGGGTCCCGGAATATTCCAGCATGACCCGTGGTGACTTGCCCTCGGCGATGAGCTGGGGGATGAACTCACCCATGCGCTTGTAGCACCAGGCGAAGACCGGGGCGTTGTGGTTGTCGCCGATGCCCTGGTTTTCCATCATGTGCTGCAAATTGCCGATGATGGTGGCGGTGCGCAGGTCGTGGCCGCCAGCGGGGATCAGGGGCTGGTGCATGTGCAGGGCGATGGCGCAGGCGGCGCGGGTCTGGCCAAAGTCGACCCGGCCCCGGTCGCGAAACAGGGTCTTGCCGGCACCGTCGGCCAGAACCTGGGCGACCTGGGCCTCATGACCGGAGACATTGGGGATACCTTCGAGATATTCGGGAAGCGGTTGCACGGCGGGGAATCTTCCGAGTGGGTTGAGATTGGATGGGGGGTGTCAGGCGGAGCGAACCGGCGGCGTAGGGGCCGGATCTGCATGCGAAATCGTGGCTGGATCTGGGGCCAAAACCGGGGCCGTTTCCGCCACCGGTTCTCCGGGCGATGGGGGCGATGCGGGCGACGCTGACGATGGGGTCGACGGGGTCGAGGCCGATGATGCCGTTGCTGACCCGGATTCCGGGCTGGCTCCTGACGCCGGGGATGCCGACGCCGGGCTGTCCGCCGCCTCCGGCAAGCGTGCCTTGACCCGTACGAGGGCCTGGCGCGAGACCTCTAGATCCGCCTCGGCGCGGCCAACCCATGCCTCGCCCCAGTAGAAATTGCAGCTCGTCTCGGCGCGCAGCAGGCGCCAGGTGGCCTCCTCCATGTCCCGCGCCAGGGCCTGGTCCTGACCCAGGCCCAGCCCCTGACCCGGGCCCAGAGTCTGACCAAGCGCCTTGAGCCGTTCCCGCACCTCGTCGAGGGCGCGGTTCTGGATGCGCAGGGCGTTGAGGCTAGCCTTCTGACTGGCGGAGCCGGTCCATTGGACGAAGCCCCGGCCGTCATGCCAACCCGTGTTCCAGGCGCCGGTGTCGACCCAGACCTCCCCCATGGGGCCGTAGGCATTGAGATAGGCGGAGATGAAGGTCGGCTTGACCGGGGACTGGCCGGCGCGCACCCGCTCCAGTAGCGGCAGGTAGAAGGCGGTCCAGAAGTTGGCCCCCGGGGTGGTGTTGCGGAACCAGCCGCCGTTCTCGCCATCGGTGCAGGTGGTCACCAGGGGCGGGCAGTCGCACCACTTGGTGCGTTCCTCCACCTCCCGGAGGAACCAGTCGAGCTCCATGCCCGATTCCTGGGCATTGGACAGGTCGCGATCGCGGACGATCACCAGGATCTCAGCGCCCTGATGGCGGGCGACGTGGGGGCGGTAGCGCAACTCGTGCCACTTCATCGGCGTGACGGGCTCCACATGCTCGCTGTCCACCAGGACATAGCGGTAGCCCATGGACCGCAGCAGGGGGATGAGTTCCATGGAAAAGCCCATTTCCGGTGGCCAGAAACCCTGGAAATCGGGACGCCAGAAGAGATGTCGGGCGATGTCCAGCCAACGTTGCAAGTGCAGGGAGCGATCGGACTCGGGAATCAGCGGCAGCACCGGATGGTAGTAGCCGGTGCCGAGGATCTCGAACATATCCTGGTTTTGTAACTGCCAGAGCAGGGAGCCGCAGTCGACGATACCGTAGACGCGCTCCTGGAAGGCCGGGTCCGAGAGGGTCTCCAGCAGGGTGCCGGACAGGGACAGATGGACCCGCGCCAGGTCCTCGTGGCCCCAGAGACTGCGGGGCATGCGATCCAGGGCGTAGAGGATCTCCTTCGCCTCCCAGTTGTCGGCGTCCAGCATGGCCTGGAGGTTGCCAGGCGGTTGGTGGAGATTGAGGACCAGGGCGTGATGGGCGATCATCCGTCATGACTCCGCGAATGGGGCATAGCGACCCGGAGGGGCCCTATTTTACCCCCGCGGCCGGACTTTGCCGATTGGCGCGGCTCGATCCCGCGGTGGCAGGGAGTCCGCGCCCCCGGTTTTGGATGAGATGGGCGCGATTAAGACCAGTGCCCAACAAGTAACGACCCCGCGCGCGCGGGGTCTGGAGACGGGAATGACCAGGCCCGGTCAGTATTTATCCAGCGGGCGGAAGCTGGGCGGAGGAAGGACGGAGCCGGCACCGATGCCGCTCGTGGCCGGCGGCGGGTTGCTGCCACCCCGATCAGGGGGTGACAGGGGAGGATAGGCCGGGGGCGGTGGGGGTGGCGGCGCCTGACGCGACTCCAAGTCTTCGATCCGGCGCTTCAGGGATTCGATCTCCTGGGATTTGGCATCCCTGGCCGTGGGCGCGGCGGGGGCCGGGGCAGCAACGGCAGGTGCCGCGGGCGCCGGTCGAGTGGCAGCCGGCGCGGCGGGCGCGGCCGGGGCCGTCAGGGCCGGCGCCGCACCGTAAGGTGCCGCATAGGGGGCGCCATAGGCGGGCGCGCCATACGCCGGTACGCCATAGGCCGGCGCGCCGTAGGGCGCGCCATAAGGCGAACCGTAGGGGGGATAACCGTAGGCGCCCGGGGGCGGCCCATAAGGGCCGTAGTCACGATTGTCGTAATAATCATCGTCGTCATACTTATTGCCGCCCATCCATTTACCGGGGCTCATCATGTCCCCGAAGTTGAAGGCCTGGGTGGCGGTGGGGATGAGCAGGACGCCCATGGTGGCCAGCGCGAGGGCTGTTTTCTGATGCTGTAATGACACGATCTTATGCTCCGATGGGGCAGAGGTTCTCCTCATGGCTCGCGTTTCTGACCGCGAGTCTCGCCGGCCCAGGGGCCGGTCAGACAATTTCTTACACCCAAGTCGCTTGGCGGTCAAACGCCCGGCGGGTCCTCAGCGGGGCTGGGGCTTGACCGCTGGCAGCATCCAGATGTCCCGGTTGTATTCGCCGATCGTCCGGTCCGAGGAGAAGCGACCGCTGTGGGCAGTGTTGAGGATGGCCATGCGGGTCCAGTGTTCGGGGTCGCGGTAGGCGGCGGCGGCGGCGGCCTGGGCCTGGATATAAGGCGGGAAGTCGGCGGCGGTCATCCAGGGGTCCTGGGGGCTGCGGATGGCCTGGATGATGGGATCGAAGAGCCCGGGTTCGAACTGGTTGAAGTGACCCGATTCGAGCAGGCTCATGACCTCCGCCAGTTCCCGGTGGCCCTGGATGATGGCCTGGGGGTCGTAGCGGTGACGGCGCGCCTCCACCGCCTCGGCCGTCAGGCCGAAGAGGAAGAAGTTGTCGGCCCCGGCCTGGTCGCGGATCTCGATATTGGCCCCGTCCAGGGTGCCGATGGTCACGGCGCCGTTCATCATGAACTTCATGTTGCCGGTACCGGAGGCCTCCTTGCCGGCGGTGGAGATCTGCTCCGACAGATCGGTGCCGGGGGCGATGACCTCCATGACCGAGACCCGGTAATCGGGGATGAAGGCCAGGCGCAGCAAGCCCGCGGTGGCCTTGTCGCCGTTCACCACTCGGGCGACGTTGTTGATGAGCTTGATGATCAGCTTGGCCATGGCGTAACCGGGCGCCGCCTTGCCACCGATGAGGACGCAGCGCGGCGTCCAGTCGGCGGTATCGCCATGCTTGATGCGGTTGTAGAGGTAGATGACGTGCAGCAGGTTCAGGAGCTGGCGCTTATATTCGTGGATGCGCTTGACCTGGACATCGAAGAGGGCGGCGGGGTCGAACTCGACCTGGCAGTCCCGGGCCACCAACTGGGCGAGGGCCTCCTTGTTGGCGTGCTTGATGGCGCGGAAGCGCTCGCGAAAGGCCGGGTCATCCGCCAGGGGGGCGACGCGCGCCAGTTGCCCCAGGTCACGCACCCAGTCCGGGCCGATGGTCTCGTTGAGCAGGTCGCGCAACCCGGGGTTGCACATCGCCAGCCAGCGCCGGGGTGTGACCCCATTGGTCTTGTTGTTGAACTTGTGGGGCCAGAGTTCGTAAAAGTCGCGGAACAGGCCCTCGCTGAGCAACCGGGAGTGGAGCTCGGCGACGCCGTTGACGGAAAAGCTGCCGACGATGGCCAGAAAGGCCATGCGGATCTGCGGCTCATAGCCCTCCTCGATCAGGGACATGCGCCCCTGGCGCGCCATGTCCCCCGGCCAGCGCGAAGCCACCTCGCTGAGGAAGCGGGCGTTGATCTCGTAGATGATCTGCAAGTGCCGCGGCAGCAGGGCCTGGAACATCCGCACTGGCCAGCGCTCCAGGGCCTCGGGCAGCAGGGTGTGGTTGGTGTAGGCCATGGTGGCGGTGGTGATGGCCCAGGCCTGGTTCCACTCCAGCCGGTGTTCGTCCATCAGCAGGCGCATCAGCTCCGCCACCGAGATGGCGGGATGGGTGTCGTTGAGCTGGAAGCAGTTCTTTTCCGCGAAGCGGCTGAAGTCCCGCCCATGCTGGCGACACCATTCACGCAGCACATCCTTGAGGCTGGCGCTGGCGAGCAGGTACTGTTGGCGCAGCCGCAGCTCCTTGCCGTTCTCGCTGGCGTCGTTGGGGTAGAGCACCATGGTGATGTGCTCGGCCGCGTTCTTGGCGGCGACGGATTCCGGATAGCTGCCGGCGTTGAATTCGCCCAGGTTGAATTCGTCGGTGGCGGCGGCCTTCCACAAGCGCAGGGTGTTGATGGTGTCATTCTGGTAGCCGGGCACCGGGGTGTCGAAGGGCACCGCCAGGACGTCGCGGGTGTCGACCCAGTGGGCCATGAGGCGGCCGGTATCGTCCTGATGAAAATCCACGCGGCCACCGAACTGGATGCGCTGAGTGTATTCCGGACGTTCCAGCTCCCAGGGGTTGCCGTCCCGCAGCCAGTGATCGGGCCCTTCGACCTGGAAGCCGTTGTCGAGGGTCTGGCGGAACATGCCGTACTCGTAGCGCAGGCCATAGCCCTTCACCGGCAGTTGCAGGGTGGCGCAGGAGTCGAGGAAGCAGGCCGCCAGCCGCCCCAGGCCCCCATTGCCCAGGCCCGCGTCGGGCTCGCTGGCGGCGAGTTCTTCCAGGTGGAGCCCCAGTTGATGAAGCCCGGAGGCCGCCGATTCGGTCACCCCCAGGTTGAACATGGCATTGCACAGCGCCCGCCCCATCAGAAATTCCAGGGACAGGTAATGGGTACGCTTGCAATCGGCCTCGTCCTGGGCCTGACGGGTGCGTTTCCAGCGCTCCATGAGGCGGTCGCGCATGACCAGGGACAAGGCGCGGTAGGGATAGTAGGTGGAACGGCAATCGCGGTCCCGGCCCAGGGTGCTGGCGTAATAGCGCTTGAAATCCAACGCCAGGCCCTCGGCGGTGAGGGCAAGGGGCGGCAGGTCAAAGAGGTTTTCGTTGGGTTGGCTGTGGGTCATGTCAAGGTAGGGTGACATGGCAGGAGCTCCGCGGCTGGGTTGATAGGGATGAGTCGGGCAAGGGCGGTAACGATTGACGAGGCATCTCAGTTTTCGGCATCGACGAGGAGGTTCGGGGAGACCGGAACCTGTTGACCACCCAAGACGATCGGCAATTTTCAGGCCAAACGGCGATTGTGGCCCGACATCAAGCAAGGTCCGGCGTCTCCGCGGTACCAAGGCTGTCGGACTGAGCGGCGGCCCCTTCAAGGCGGATGCGCAGGGCCAGGTCGTTGCGCGAATCGGCGTTGGCCAGTGCCTCTTCCAGGCTGATGCGCCCGCTCTGATAGAGTTGGTAGAGGGACTCGTCGAAGGTCTGCATTCCGGGGATTCCGCTCTGGCGCATGGCCTCCTTGATGCTCTCGATCTCCCCCTTGAGGATCAGGTCGGAGATGTAGCGCGTCTGGCGCATCACCTCCACCGCCGGGGCCCGGCCCCCGTCCTTGGCCGGGATCAGACGCTGGGAGACCACGGCCAGCAGGTTCAGGGCCAGGTCCATACGCACCTGCTGGCGGTGGTTCTCCGAAAAGAAGCTAAGGATGCGGTCGATGGTCTGGTTGGCGTTGTTGGCGTGCAGGGTCGAGACGCACAGGTGGCCGGTCTCGGCATAGGCCAGGGCATGCTTCATGGTCGCCGCGTCGCGGACCTCGCCGATGAGGATCACGTCCGGGGCCTCGCGCATGGCGTTCTTCAGCGCCGCCTCATAGGACAGTGTGTCGATGCCCACCTCGCGCTGGTTGACGATCGACTTCTGGTGCTGGTGGGTGAATTCAATGGGGTCCTCGATGGTGAGGATGTGGCCGCGACTGTTGCGGTTGCGGTAGTCGATCATCGCCGCCAGGGTGGTGGACTTGCCCGAACCCGTGGCGCCGACCACCAGCAGCAGGCCACGTTTGGCGCTGATCAGCTCCGCCAGGACGGTTGGCAGGGAGAGTTCCTCGAAGGTTGGGATGCGGTCCTTGATGTAGCGGATGACCATCGCCGGCCCGCCCCGCTGGCGGAAGACGTTGACCCGGAAGCGCCCGACGCCCTTGAGCTCAACCCCCAGGTTGCACTCCCAGGTCTGGGCCAGTTCCCGCCGCTGGGCCTCGTCCATCACCGAGTGGGCCAGGGCCAGGATCTCCTCGGCGGTCAGCGCCCGGTCGCCGAAGGGCAGCAGGCTCCCGTCCACCTTCAGATGCGGCCGCGCCCCCTCGCTGAAGAAGAGATCCGAGCCCTGCTTGGCGGCCATGACTTTGAGAAAGGGGTCCAGGTTCACGCTCTGTGTAGGCCTCGGTTGGACAGCAGATTGGACTGTGCAGGGAAGCCGGGGTGACGTCAAGCCTGACGGTCAGGGAATCAGGGACCAATGAGCATGAGTCTGGCCCCATGGGTTTGCCGACCGCGCCCTGTTTTCCAGTCAGTGCCAGTGGCCGGACCGGCCTTGCCCCCCACTTCCCAGCCCTTCCCCATTTGGAGGGTCAACCTCCCACTTCCCGATTTGCGCCCGCGGCAGGACCGGCCTCGACCCCTCTTCCCAATTTGCCCCCGTAGCGGGATGATGCCCATGAACCATCGCTCCGGGAGCCCCCATGACCGCCACAACCCCCAACCCCAACGCTGGGACCCAGGCCCGCATGCCGACCTGGTTCGTTCCCCATGGCGCCGGTCCCTGCTTCTTCATGGACTGGGAACCGCCCCAGGCCTGGGACCGGATGGCGCGCTTTCTCAAGGGCGCGGCCGCCACCTTGCCGCGATGGCCCACCGCCATCGTCGTCGTGTCGGCCCATTGGCTGAGGCCCACTTTCGACCTGACCAGTAGCGCGCAGCCCGAACTGATCTTCGACTATTTCGGCTTTCCCCCGCAGACCTACACCCTGCGCTATCCCGCCCCGGGCGATCCGGCCCTGGCGGCCCGCATCGCCGCCCTGCTGGAACAAGGGCGCTTGCCCGCCCAAACCAACCCCACGCGGGGTTTCGACCATGGCATGTTCATTCCGCTGCTGCTCTTGTTCCCGGACGCGGACATCCCCGTGGTGCAGTTGTCATTGCAGAAAAATCTCGACCCCCGGGCCCATCTCGCCGCCGGCAGGGCCTTGGAACCCTTGCGCGACGAAGGGGTGCTGATCATCGGCAGCGGCATGAGTTTTCACAACATGCGCGGCTATGGCGACCCCCGCTTCGGCCCCATCGCCGACGACTTCGACCAGTGGCTGGTCCAGGCGGTGATGGCCCCTCCCGCCCAGCGTGAGGCGGCGCTTGGCGACTGGGAGCAGGCCCCGGGGGCCCGCCTGTGCCATCCCCCCGGGGCCGAGGAGCATCTGTTGCCGCTGATGGTGGTGGCCGGCGCCGCGGGCGCGGACCCGGGCGCCCAGGTCTTTTCCGATCGGGTCATGGAGACCCGACTCTCGGCCTTCACCTTTGGCTGATGAGATAGCGTGAAAGTCACGGCTATGTCTTTCATTGTCAGAGGGGTGACGAGCCCCTTCATGAAAGTTAGTGGAGAAAGATAGGCGATGATGAATGCCAAAATCCCCCTGGCCCTGCTGTTCCTGGCGGCCCCAGTCTTGAGCCAGCCGGTCCTGAGCCAGCCGGTCTTGAACCAAGCGGTCTTGAGCCAGGCGGAACCGCTGGCCTTCGACGCCTTGCTGAACGGCGTGGAAGAAAAGTGTCGCTATAGCCCTAAGTTACACTACTTGCTGAGCAATCTGTCCCAATTGGGGGACGAGGCCTTGACGGCGGAATCCGGGGCCTTGACCCCGGCGCAATACTTTCCCGAAGCGTTGCGCGAGGCGATCCGGGAGAGCGGCATCGAGCACGACAAGGATCGACGCACGATCCGCATCAGGGTGGATGGCACCTGGCAGGGGGTGGGTCTGGAGGCCCTCATCTATGTCCACGGGATCGACACGGGCATCCAGGTCCTGGCGATCGAATTCAGCGGCCCCGTGGAGAACGTCCTTACCCTCTTTCTGGACAAGGCGTTCCAATCAGCCCGTGACCTGGCGGCCAATCCCGACAGCGAATTTGAAGTAAGCACCGGGCTCTCTTATTCCTCTGGCAGGCTCCGCTACTACTGTGACCTCTCGGTTTGAGACTGGGGCTGGATTCACTCGAAGCCCGTTTTGCAGTCCCCAGTCGAAGTCCGATTTGAAGCCCCCAGCCTGATGTCGCCCTTTGCCCTGCTCGACGACTGCCAGGCCACCGCCTCACATCCCCGTAGCCGGCTCTACACCGGCTGGGTGGGGGAATGCCGTTGCGATGACCCCAATGACCTGGACCGGGTCTGGGCGGAGGCGGAAGGTGCCCTGCGAGCGGGTCGGCATCTGGTGGTACTGGCGGACTACGAATGGGGGGCCCGTTTGCAACGGGCGGGGGCTGAAGCGCTGACGGCCGGAGAGGGGGGCGCCCTGCGCCTGCTGCTGTTCGCGTCCCGGCGGCACCTGTCCCGCCCGGAGGTGGACGCCTGGCTGGCGGCACGAGAGGCCGAGGCGTTGGCCGCGGGCCTGTACCAGGGAGCCGTGGCCATGCCACCGGCGGACCCGGGGCCGCTGCCCCCGCCCGCCCCCGCCGGCCTTTTCGCCGTACGCCCCAGCCAGGGGCCGGACGCCTTCAGCACCGCCCTCGACCGTATCCAGGACCTGATCCTGGCCGGCGAGACCTATCAGGTCAACTACACCTATCGCCTGGACTTCCAGGTCTTCGGCTCGCCCTTCAGCCTCTACCGCCGGCTAAGGGCGCGCCAGCCGGTGCCCTACGGCGCCCTCCTCGCACTCCCCCCCGCCACCGCGGACGCAGAACCGACCTGGGTCCTGTCCTGCTCCCCGGAACTCTTCCTGCGCCACCACGGGGGTCTGCTCCAGGCGCGACCCATGAAGGGTACGGCCCCCCGCGGTACCGCTTTGGCGCGGGATGCCGCCTTGGCGCGCCAGTTGGGCGCCAACGCCAAGACCCGGGCCGAAAACCTGATGATCGTCGACCTGCTGCGCAACGACCTCGGGCGCCTGGCGCGCACCGGCGGGGTGCGGGTGCCGGCCCTGTTCGAGTTGGAGGCCCATCCCAGCCTGTGGCAGATGACCTCCACCATCGAGGCGGATCTGCCGTCCGCGGTGAGCTTCCCCGAGGTGCTGCGCGCCACCTTCCCCTGCGGCTCCATCACCGGCGCCCCCAAGCTGCGCACCATGCACTGGATCCGGCACCTCGAAACCCGGCCCCGGGGGCTCTATACCGGCGCCATCGGCTGGATCGACGCGCCTATCGCGTCCGCGCCAAAGGCATCCGCAGCGGCAGGGTTTCCGGAAGATGAACCGCAAAGGGGGCCAGACCTCGTAAAGGATCGAGCTCCCGGTGGTAGCTTGAATGAGATGCGGGTTGGCTTGGGGGATGATGCCCCGGCTGAAGCGCCGCAAGGACCCGGGCCGTCTGAACGGTCAGCAACTGCCTGTGGCGACTTCTGCCTGTCGGTCGCCATCCGCACCCTCACCCTGGGACCTCCGGCCGTCGCGGATTCCCCCCTGACGCCGCGCCCCGGGACCCTCGGTATCGGGGCCGGCATCGTCAACGACAGCCAGGCGGCCGACGAATATGCCGAGTGCCAATTGAAGGCCTGGTTCCTCACCGCCCTCGACCCGGGTTTCAGCCTCTTTGAAACCCTGTATGCCACCCGAAGCGCGGGCATCCGCCATCGGGAGCGCCACCTGGCGCGCCTGGGCCGCAGCGCCAACACCCTGGGCTTTCACCTGCCGCTGGCGTCGATCCGTCAAGCCCTGACCGAGGCCAGGTTGTCCTTACCCCCGGGTCACCCCTGGCGGCTCAAACTGGAGGTGCGCCACGGCGGGGCCTTCACCCTCACCCGGGCCCCCCTCGACCCCTTGCCCCCGGGGCCAGTCAGCCTCCTGCTCGCACCGGAGCCCATGGACGGGGCGGACCCTCTGCTGGGTCACAAGACCAGCCGCCGCGCCCGCTACGACGCCGCCATCGCCGCCGCGAACCGCTTGGGGGCCTTCGACCTGCTGTTTCGCAACCGCCAGGGGCTGCTGACCGAGGGTGGGCGCACCAATCTCTTCCTGCATCTGGATGGCCGTTGGCTGACGCCCCACCTGGCGGCCGGGGTCCTGCCCGGGGTAATGCGCGGCCTGATCCTGGCCGATCCGGCCTGGGCGGCGCGGGAGGCCGCCTTGACCCTGGCGGATCTGCGGCGCGCCGACCGGATCATGGTCTGCAACGCCTTGCGCGGTCCTGTCGATGCCCGGCTGGTTGAGTAAGAAAGCGTCTTGTGTTTGTTCCCGATCTGTCCCCTGTATTTGTCCCCGGTTTCGTCCCCTGTAAGGAGTGGCTCAAGAACTATGAATGACGCTGTTTTCGCCAGGCGGAGGGGGGTCGTATTCCGCATGCTGACGTGTCTTCTGCTGGTCGTCTTCATCACCGCCGGCTGCACCAGCCCCAACCGCGCAGTCGGACCAGGACCCGGACTCCCACCTGGGCCGGGACCGGGCGTCGCGTCTGGGTTCCGACCGGTGGGTGCCGAGGTCAATGGCGTGGCGGTGACGCTGGTGCGGGTGCTGCCCCCGACCGCCAAGCAAGCGCCCATGGGGTGGGTAGAGTACGAACTCAGCCTAGCCAATCGCACCCCGCACCCGGTGGTGGTGCGCAGCGTCAAGCTGTTGACGGCCACGGGCCGCTACCTGCAACCCGCCCGTGCCTATGGAGAGACCCAGGCGGCCCCCAACCTGGGCGCCAGCGTGGCCGGGGATGTCGCGACCGGGGCGGCGGGGATCGCCGCGGGTCAGGTCGTGCCCTACGGC
>WBZM01001412.1_pt1 | contig 23875 bp, 19 predicted proteins | sample 5204271 | NCBI WGS metagenome assembly WBZM01 (sample SAMN12344346, study PRJNA552823) | activated sludge metagenome | biome: Activated sludge suspended growth; feature: Nitrification reactor; material: Wastewater; isolation source: activated sludge from nitrification reactor of wastewater...
CTGCTGGCCTGCACCACCGCCGGCGCGGTGGCGGGCGCTTGGGTGGACCACCGCATCGGCCAGGCGCTGGCGACGCGGCTCGAGGCCCGGGCCAGCGAGTCGCGCTGGCTCACGCCCGGTCGGCTGACCGCCTTCGACATCGCCTACCGCCGCTGGGGCGCCTGGCTGCTGGTCTTCAACCGCTTCATGCCGGGCATCCGCGCCTTCCTCTTCCTGGCGGCCGGCGCCGCCGGCCTGCCGCGGCGGCAGGTGCTGCTGCTGGGCGGCCTCTCGGCGCTCCTCTGGAACGCCCTGCTCCTCTCGGCCGGCGGCCTGCTGGCGCACAACCTCGACGAGCTGATCGCGCTGGTGGAGCGGTCGATGCAGGCCATCTTCCTCGCCATGGCGGCGGTGGCGATGGTCCTGGTGGCCCGCGCCCTGTGGCGCCGCTCGCGGCGGAGGCGGGCGTGAGCGCGGGGCTCCTGCTGGCGCTGGCGCTCGCCCTGGCCCCGACCCCGGGGGATCCGTCCACCCCGAGCGCAGGCGCGGAGCGCCGGAGTCGAGGGGCGACCCCGACCTCGACCTCGACCTCGACCCCGACCCCAATCCCGACCCCAATCCCGACCGCGATCCCGACCCCGACCGCGATCCCGACCGCGATCCCGATCCCGATCCCGATCCCAGCCTCGACCTGGACGTGGTCCCCGTCGGTGTCGCTGTCGCCCCCGAGACCGCGATCGGGTTCCCCCATCCTTCATTTCCTTTTACCTCACCATTCCACCGATACTTTCTCATTGTCGAATCATACGGGGAGCGCAAGATTCCCCTCATGACCCTCGCCACCACCGCCTCCGCGCTCCTGTCCGCCGCGCTGCTGGCCGGCTGCGGCTTCCAGTCCTTCGCCCGCTCCGACGCCGCCATCGAGCGGGCCGCCCTGGCCCTCGAGGGCCGGGAGCGGGAGCGGCTCGCCCTCGTCGAGCCGCTCCTCCAGGCGGCCGGGGAGCGGGGCGACAAGGGGGACGCGGAGCGGGTGCGGGTCGCGGCGGCGCCGGCCGGGGCGGCGCTGGCGACCCTGGCGCGCGGCGAGCGGACGCCCGCGACCCGCGCCGCCAGCGACGACGCCCAGGCCCGGCTCCGCGCCGGGCTCCTCCGGTTCCTGGAGGGGGCCGAGCGGACGCCGCGGCTCCGCGCCGACCCGGCCTACCGGGCGGCGCAGGCGCGGCTGGAGGAGGCGGACGGGCGGGTGGCCGCGGCGCAGCGCCGGCTGCTGGAGGCGCGCCAGGAGCGCGCCGCGGTGCGCGGCGTCGGCCTCACCGGCCTCCACGCCGGCGAGCTGGCCCTCGACGGCGCGCGCCGCCTGGGCGAGCGCGGCGAGCTGGTGGCCGGCGCGGCGCGGCTCACCGCCGGCCTGGCGGGCGTGGTGGGCGTGGCCTGGGAGCTGCGCTGACCGTCCGGCCGCCGCCGGGCCCTCAGGCCGGGCCGCCGGCGCGCCCGGCGGGCCGGATGCCGTCGTAGACCAGCCCCTCGACGTGGCGCACCACCGCGGCGCGCAGCCCGCGGGCCCCGTGGCCGGCGCGGTGCGCCTCGTCGGCCAGCGCCGCCAGCGCCGGCTCCTCGAGGTCGAGCGCCAGCCCGTCCAGCCCGAGCTCGCGGGCCTGGCGCCGCACCAGCCCGTCGAGGATGCGCCGCAGCTCGGCCCGGCCCAGCGGCGCGAGCCGGACCACCCGGGTGAACCGCCCCACCAGCTCCGGCATGAAGCCGTAGCGCTCCAGCGCGGCCGGCTCCAGCGCGTCGCCGGGGGCCGGCCCGGCCCCGCCCGCGGTCGGCGCCGCCCCGAAGCCGAGCCTGCGCCGTCGCGCCCCGGCGGCGGCCAGGCCGCTGAAGGCCCCGCAGGCCACGAAGGTGACGCCGGCCAGCGGCAGGAGCCGCGGCGGCGTCCGGCCCGAGAGGCCGTAGTCCGGCGCGTACTCGGCGTAGGCGCCCGAGAGGAGCGCCAGCAGGCTGCGCTGCACGCCCCACCCCGAGACGTCCTTGGTGGTCTCGGCCCCGGCGAAGCGGGCCGAGGAGGACTGGCCGGCCAGCTTGTCGAACTCGTCGAGGACCACCACCCCGCAGGCGGCCCAGGCCTCGTCGCCGCCGGCGGCCGCCACCAGGCGGGTGAGGATGGTCGAGACGTCGGCGCCGACGTAGCCGGTCTCGCTGAACTGGGTCACGTCCACCACCACGGCCGGCACCTGCAGGAGCTCACGGAAGAGCAGCTCCACCAGGTGGGTCTTGCCGCAGCCGGTGGGCCCCACCAGCAGGCAGGCGTCGCGGTCGGGCAGCTCCGCCGGATCGGCGCCGTCGAGGTGGAGCCGCTGGAGGCGGCGCAGGTGGCGCCAGGCGAGCACGCAGGCCGACCGGCGCGCCTCGGCCTGGCCCCGGTAGCCCAGCTGCTCCAGCCGGGCGTCGAGCTCCCGCGGCGACGGCAGCTCGAGGGCGGCCACCCGCGCCCGCAGCGCCTGGCGCACCCGCTCCTGCAGCGGCGCGGGCGGGCTCACGGCGCCCCCGCCGCGCCGCCGGCCGCGACCACCCGGTCGCCCGCCGCCACGCCGCGGCGGGCGCACCAGCCGCCCGGCACCTCCAGCACCGCCGACACCGGCCCGGCCGACCGCCGGTGGCGCATGGTGAGCGGCGCCGCCTCGGCCACCACGTTGACCACCCGGCCTTCCGCGTCGAGGAAGAGCAGGTCGAGGGGCACCAGCGTGTTCTTCATCCAGAAGCCGTGCGGGCGGGGCGCGGCGAAGCGGAAGAGCATCCCCTCCCCGTCCGCCACCCGCTCCCGGAACATCAGGCCGACCTCGATCTCCTCCCAGGCCCGCACCACCTCGGCGCGCACCTCGCCGAGCGGGGCCTCGCCGCGCCGCACCACCAGGCGCTCCGGCGCGGCGCGCCGGCGCAGCAGGGGCTCCTCGCCGGTGAGGAGGTCGAGGTAGCGGTCGCCGGCCGGCTCGCGCCGCAGGTGGCGCAGGGGCCGGTCGGGGAGCCGCAGCGGCAGCGGGCCGAGCCGATCCGACGCCGAGCCGGCCAGCCGCCAGCCGGGCGGCACCTCCACCCGCCGCCCCTCGGTGCCGGCCAGCCGCGCCGCGCCCACCACCGCCCCGCCGGCGCCGGGGAGCGGGAGGTGGCCGAGCTCCAGCCACGGCCACCAGCCGAGCGGGCCGGACCGCTGGTCCAGCAGCGCCACCCCGCCCGGCTCCTCGTCGCCCGCCTCGCCCTCCCAGGGCGCCAGGCCCCCGGCCGCCAGGCCGTCGAGGGCGCGCTGCGCGCCGGGCGCGGCGTCGAAGGCCAGGGCCACCAGGTGGGCGTCCTCGCAGGCGTGGACGGGCCCAGCGGCGCACGCCGCCGCCCAGGCCTCGGGCCGCGCGGCCAGCGCCGACCGGGGGACGACCAGGGTGAGGAGTTCCAGGAGCACCGGCATGGACGACCTCCGCTGGGGTGGAGCCTGCGGGCGGGACGGACACGGCGAGGGGCGGATCGAGAACGGGGGTCGGGGTCGAGGTCGAGGTCGAGGTCGGGGTCCGGGTCGGGGTCGAGGTCGGGGTCGAGGTCGGGGTCGAGGTCGGGGTCGAGGTCGGGGTCGGGGTCGGGGTCGGGGTCGAGGTCGGGGTCGAGGTCGGGGTCGAGGTCGGGGTCGGGGTCGGGGTCGGGGTCGAGGTCGAGGTCGAGGTCGAGGTCGAGGTCGAGGTCGAGGTCGAGGTCGGGAGGATTCCCCCTCTCCCCCGGAGGGGGAGAGGGCCGGGGTGAGGGGGCGCGTTCAACGGGCTCGGGCTGGGGCTCGGGCGCGTCGTCCCCCCAATCCCCTGGCCTGGCTGAGGGGGCGGAGGACTGGGGCGGGCCGGGATCGGCCGCCGCCCCTACGCCGGCGCCGCCCGCCGGAACAGGTCCACCACCGCCCCCGCCCGCCCGGCCACCCGGGCCCGGCCGCGCGACCACTCGCGGAGCGCCTTGATCTGCTCCTCGTAGGTCTTGAAGAGCGGCACCAGGTCCTGGGCCACGCGGCGCAGGTCGGCGTTCTCCAGCTCGCGCCCCAGGGCGAAGGCGCGGTGCAGGCCGCCCACCACCACCTGCTCCAGCTCGGCGCCGGAGTAGTCGGCGCACAGCTCGGCCAGGGCGGCCAGGTCGAGCCGGTCGGGGTCGCGGTCGCGGCGGCGCAGGTGGAGCGCCAGGATCTCGCGGCGCGCCTCCGGGTCGGGCAGGTCCACGAAGAAGAGCTCGTCGAAGCGGCCGCGGCGCAGCAGCTCCGGCGGGAGGCGGGTCACGTCGTTGGCGGTGGCCACGCAGAAGACCGCCCCCTGCCGCTCCTGCAGCCAGGTGGAGAAGGCCCCCAGCAGGCGGGCCGCGCGGGCCTCGCCGCCCTGCCCCGGCGCGCTGCCGGCGAACCCCTTCTCGATCTCGTCCACCCAGAGCGCCACCGGCGAGATGGCCTCGGCCGCCTCCAGCGCCGCCGCCAGGCGCTCCTCGGCCCCCTCCGCCCCCAGCACCTGGGGCAGGTCGAGGCGCAGGAGGGGCACCTCCAGCACCGCGGCGGCGGCCTTGGCCGCCAGCGACTTGCCGCAGCCCTGCACCCCCACCAGCAGCACGCCGCGCGGCGCCGGCAGGCCGAAGCGGGCCGCGTCGGGGCCGAAGGCCATGGCCCGCTCGGCCAGCCAGTCCTTGAAGCCGGAGAGGCCGCCCAGGTCGGCGGCGCGCTCGCCGGTCTCCACCAGCGTGAGCCCGAGCCCCCGGGCCAGCAGGGCCTTCTTCTCCTCCAGGACCGCGGCGACGGCGGACGGCCCGAGCCCGGCGTCGAGGCGCAGGGCTCGGGTGAAGGCGCGGCGCGCCTGGACCTCGGAGAGCCCGCGGGCCGCGGTGAGCAGCCGGTGGCGCGCCGCCGCGGCGGGCGGCGGCACGCCGTGGGCGGTCTGCACCGCGTCGAGGACGGCGGCCAGCTCGGCGCCGCCGGGGAGCGGCAGGCGCAGCACCGCCGTGTCGGCGGCCAGGCCGTCGGGGAGCTCCAGCCGCGGGGCCACGATGGCCAGGCAGCGCCCCTCGGCGGCCAGGCGCGGGAGGGCGTCGCGGACGGCGCGGGCCACCGCCGGATCGCGCAGCGCCACGTGGAAGTCGAGGAGCACCGCCAGGGCCGGGGCCGGGGCCTTGAGCACCACCTCCAGCGCCTGGAGCGGATCGCGGGCGGCGGGGGCCAGCGGATCGAGGCCGCGGCGGGAGGACCAGGTGGCCACCGCGGCGTCGAAGCCCTCGGCGGCGGCGCGGCACAGGGCCACCGCCCGCTCCTCCTCGGCGGTGACCAGGTAGACCACCGGCGCGCCGGAGGCCCACAGCTCGGCGATCTGGGCGGCCACGCTCACGGGGTGGCCTCCACGTCGGCGGTGGCGCGCAGCGCCTCCTCGAAGGCGGTGGCGCCGGCGGCCACCTTGCGCACCGCGTGCTCGCGCAGCGAGCGCAGGCCGTCCTGCCGTGCCGTCCGCGAGAGCACCTCGGGGGTGGCGCCGTCGGCGATGAGGTGGCGCAGGCGGGCGTTGACGCCCAGCACCTCGAAGATGCCGGTGCGGCCGTAGAAGCCGGTGTAGCGGCACTTGGCGCAGCCCTGGCCGCGGCGCACCAGCAGCTGGCCGGCGTGGTCCTCCGGGTGGGGCACGCCCAGCTCGGCCACCTCGTCGGCGGTGAGGGGGACGTCCTCGGCGCAGGCCGGGCAGACCTGGCGCACCAGCCGCTGGGCCACGATGCCGGTCAGGGTGGCGGCGATGAGGAAGCTCGGCACGCCCAGGTCGCGGAGGCGGGCGATGGCCCCCACCGAGTCGCTGGTGTGGAGCGTGGTCAGCACCAGGTGGCCGGTCAGCGCCGACTGCACCGCCTGGGAGGCGGTCTCGGCGTCGCGCACCTCGCCGACCATGATGACGTCCGGGTCCTGGCGCAGCACGTGGCGCAGCGCCTCGGCGAAGCTGGTGCCGGTCTTGGGGTTGGCGGCGATCTGGTTGAACTCCTCGTGGACCATCTCGATGGGGTCCTCGATGGTCACCACGTTGACCTCGGGCGAGGAGACCGCCTGCAGCGCCGAGTAGAGCGTGGTGGTCTTCCCGGAGCCGGTGGGGCCGGTCACCACCACCAGGCCGTGGGGGCGCACCAGCCACCGCTCGAAGGCCTCCCGCTCGTCGGGCAGGAAGCCCAGCTCGGAGAGGTCGCGCACCAGCACGTTGGGGTCGAGGACGCGCACCACCACCTTGTCGCCGAAGGTGGTGGGGATGGTGGAGACGCGCAGCTCCATCTCGGCGTCGCCGCGGGCGGTGCGGATGCGGCCGTCCTGCGGCTTGCGGTAGGCGATGTCGAGGCGCGCCATGATCTTGAAGCGGTTGGCGATGGCCCCGTGGACCGACTTGGGGATGCGGTGGACGGCGTGCAGCACGCCGTCGATGCGCATGCGGATGATCGACTCCTCGCGGCGCGGCTCCAGGTGGATGTCGCTGGCGCGCTGCTCGAAGGCGTAGTGGAGCAGGTACTCCACCGCGGCGATGACCGGCTCGCTGGAGGCCTCCAGGGCGTCGATGCCGGAGAGGTTGACGAACTGCTCCAGGTTGCCGACGTCGCTGCCCTGCGCCACCTGGGTGGTGGCCTGGGAGATCTGGGCGCGGAAGCCGTAGACCTCGGAGATGGCGCGGTGGATGTCGGCCGCCGCCGCCAGCACCGGCTCGATCTCCTGGCCGGTCAGGCCGCGCAGGTTCTCGAAGAGGTCGCGGTCGAAGGGGTTGGCCGCCGCCACCACCAGCCGCCCGGCCCGCTTCTCCAGCGGCAGCACCCCGTGCTTGCGGGCGAAGGGGCGGGAGAGCGTCCGGGTGATGAGGGTGGCATCGAGCTTGAGCGGATCGATCTTGCGGTAGGGCAGCCCGATCGCCTGGGCCACCACCGCGGTGGCCTTGTCCTCGTCCACCACCTCGCCCTCGCGGCGGGCGTCGGGGAACTGGAAGGAGGCGAGCAGCTCCACCGGCGACAGCTCGGCCCGGCGCAGGCCCCGGCCGCCGGTGCGGGAGGCCTGGTCGCGCAGCAGGCGGGCGCGCTGCACGTGCTCGCGGGCCAGCGCGGTCCTGCGGGCGTCGTCGGTGACGACGCCGGCGCGGGCCAGGGCGTCGGCGACGAACTCGAGGGTGTAGTCGGTGGCGCGGAGGACGTGGCGCACGGCGGCCGCGAGTCTACCCCGGGGTCAGGGACCCACCAAGGCGGCGGCCGGCGCGCGGCGCGGGGGATGTGGGGTGGTGTCGCCCGACCGGGCGACGGTCAGAAGCCTCAACCGATGGGGCCGCAGGAGGGCGGCGGCCCCCCGGAGGCGCCACCGCCGCCGCCGGTCCGCGTGGCCGCCGGCCGCGAGAGGACCCGGGACACCTGGCGGGACTGGCAGGTCGGGCAGGCCACCTCGGCCTCGTCCGACCGGCGGATGATGAAGGTCTCGAAGGTCTTGTCGCAGGCCGGGCAGGCGTACTCGTAGATCGGCATGGCACCGGTGTGAGCCCGGCCGGCCGAAAGCGGTTCACCGGGGTCAAGGAGCGGGGGGCCCGCCGGGGGTAGAGTCACCCCCGCATGCACCCCCTGCCCTCCACCGCCCTGGCCGCGCTCCTCGCCCTGGCCGCCCTCGCCCGGCCCGCCCCCGCGGCGGCGGCCCCGGCCGCCCGCCTCCACCCCGTGCTCCACCTCGCCGCCGGCACCGGCACCTGCCCGACCGCCAGCGACGGGATCGAGCGGTCGGGCAACCCCTGCTGGCTGGTCTTCGGGATCCAGGGCGGCGCCCGCCTCCGCGGCCTGGAGGCCGGCCTCTCCTACGAGGGCCGGGAGCCCCTCGACCTGCTCTCGGCCTTCCAGCTGCGCCCCCCGGCCGCCACCTCGCTGGGCGCCTCCCTGGGCTGGGTGGTGGAGCCGGGCACGCGCTGGCGCCTCGCCCTGGCCGGCGAGGCCGGCTGGCGCCACCACGTCTCCTTCGCCGGCCACGGCCTGACCGGGCGGAAGGGCGTCGCCGACCTGCCCTACGCCGGCGCCACGGCGCGGGCGGGGCTGGGGCTGCGGCCGGAGCAGGGGCGCGCCGACTGGATGGAGGTGACGCTGGCGGTCCGCTCCGACCTGGGCAAGGCCACGCCGATGGTGGACGGCGTCCCGTGGCGCGTCGGCGGCTGGTCCATCACCATGTCGGTCGGCCTGGTCTCCGAGTGGTGAGCCGCACCCTCCCCGGCCCGGCGCGGCTCCCAGGAGACACCATGCGCACCATCGGCCTCCCCCTCTCCCACGACCGGCTCGACGCCCCCCTCTCCGACCACTTCGGCAAGGCGAAGTGGCTGGCGGTGGTGCCGGAGGACGGGCCGCCCCGCTTCCTGCGCAACGAGGGGCTCTCCGGCGGCTGGGTGGCCGGGGCGCTGGCCGCCGCCGGCGTCACCGACGTCGTCGCCGGCCACATGGGCGGCGGCGCCTTCCAGCACCTGGTCGGCGCCGGACTGCGGGCCTGGCAGGCCGGCCCCGCCGCCACCGCCGCCGGGCAGGTGGAGGCCCTGCGCGCCGGGGCGCTGGCCCCCATGACGCCGCCCGCCGCCGGCCATGGCCACGGGGGCCATGATCACGGCGGCGGGTGCGGGTGCGGGCACTGACGGGACCCCCTCTCCCCCCGCGGGGGAGAGGGCCGGGGTGAGGGGGCCGCGGGACCCTACTTCTTCCCCTTCTTCCCGCCCTTCGCCTTCTTCGCCGGCGCCGCCGGCAGCCCCATCAGCCGCTCGCGCTCGCTGTCGTAGAGCTTGATGGCCTCGCGCAGCACCTGCAGCGCCACCTTGCGCCCCTGCGGCTCGCCCACCACCACCTTCTTGTTCTCGAGGGCCTTGTAGTCCTCGAAGAAGCGGCGCAGCTCGCGCAGGCGGTGGGGCGGCAGCTCGGAGACGTCGGAGTAGTCCGAGTAGTTCGGGTCGTCGGCGTGGACCGCGATGAGCTTGTCGTCCAGCCCCTTGTCGTCGCGCATCTTCATCACGCCGATGACCTTGGCGCGCATGATGGAGAGCGGCTGGATCACCTCGGAGCAGAGCACCAGGATGTCGAGGGGATCGCCGTCGTCGCAGTAGGTGCGCGGCACGAAGCCGTAGTTGGCCGGGTAGTGGACCGCCGAGAAGAGGATGCGGTCCACGATGAGCAGGCCGGTCGACTTGTCGAGCTCGTACTTGACCTTGGACCCGGTGGCGATCTCGATGACCGCGGGGATGGCGTCCTCGACGTAGCGGGGCAGCTCGACGTCGTGCCAGGGGTGGTGGGCCACGGGTGCGTCCTTTCCTGGTGGCTCGCCCGGCGGCGGCGACCGGGCGCGGGGGCCCGTCAGATGCCGCTGCCGTGCGAGAACTTGGTGTCGCGGTTCTCGGCCTGCGTGATCCGGCTGTTCGGCGGCACGCCCTGCGTCAGCCAGACGTTGCCGCCGATGGAGGACCCCCGGCCGATGACGACGCGCCCGAGGATCGTGGCGCCGGCATATACCACGACGTCGTCCTCGACGATGGGGTGGCGGTCGATCCCCTTGATCGGGTTGCCGTGCTCGTCGAGGGGGAAGCTCTTCGCCCCCAGGGTCACCCCCTGGTAGAGCCGCACGTTGGCGCCGATGCGGCAGGTCTCCCCCACCACCACCCCGGTGCCGTGGTCGATGAAGAAGCGCTCGCCGATGGCGGCGCCCGGGTGGATGTCGATGCCGGTGAGGGTGTGGGCCAGCTCGGTGATGATGCGCGGGATGAGCGGCACCCCCAGCACGTGCAGCCCGTGGGCGATGCGCTGGTTGGTGACCGCCAGCACGCCCGGGTAGGCGAAGATGGCCTCGTCCCGGCTCTTGAGCGCCGGGTCCCCCTGGTAGGCCGCCTCCACGTCGGAGGCGCAGAGGGCCCGGATCCCCGGCAGCCGGCCGGTGAAGGCCACCGCCGCCTCGCGGGCGAAGGTGGCGCAGTGGGCGCAGCCGTGGAAGTCGTGGCGCTCCGAGAAGGCCACCGCCCGGCGCACCTGCTCCTCCAGCGCCCGGGAAGCCCGCTCCAGCGTGGCGCCCACGTAGAAGTGCAGGCTCTCCTCGCGCAGGTCGGCGGTGCCGAAGTAGCCGGGGAAGATCACCGAGCGGAGCGCCTCCACCACCTCGGCCACCACCTCGCGGGAGGGCAGCAGCGCCTGGCCGCCCGGGAAGGCGTCGAGCGCCGCGGCGCCCTTCACCAGCTGGTCGACCACGGCGCGCAGGTCGGTGCCGCGCCCCGCCTCGCTCACTTGGCCTCCTCGTAGAGCCAGGTGGAGAGGTAGCGCTCGCCGGTGTCGGGCAGCACCACCACGATGAGCTTGCCCTCGTTCTCCGGCCGCTTCGCCACCTGCACCGCCGCCCAGAGGGCGCCGCCGCAGGAGATGCCCGAGAGGATCCCCTCCTCCTTGCCGAGGCGGCGGGCGTAGGTGCCGGCGTCCTCGTTGGAGACCAGGATGGTCTCGTCGATGACGGCGGTGTTGAGCACCTTGGGGACGAAGCCAGGGCCCCAGCCCTGGATCTTGTGCGGCCCCGGCTTGCCGCCCGAGATGACCGGGGAGTCCTTGGGCTCGGCCGCCACGATCCGCACCGAGGGCTTCCGTGCCTTGAGCACCTCGCCCACCCCGGTGATGGTGCCGCCGGTGCCGGTGCCGCCCACGAAGACGTCCACCTTGCCGTCGGTGTCGCGCCAGATCTCCTCGGCGGTGGTGCGGCGGTGGATCTCCGGGTTGGCCGGGTTCTCGAACTGCTGGAGCATGAGCCAGCCCTTCTCCTGGGCCAGGGCGCCGGCCCGGGCGATGGCGCCCTTCATGCCCTCGCTGCCCGGCGTGAGGATCAGCTCCGCCCCCAGCGCCTGGAGGATGCGGCGCCGCTCCACCGACATGGTCTCCGGCATGGTGAGGACCAGCTTGAGGCCCTTGGCGGCGGCGGCGAACGCCAGGCCGATGCCGGTGTTGCCGCTGGTGGGCTCGATGAGGACGGTGTCCTTCCTGATCTGCCCGGCCTTCTCGGCCGCCTCGATCATGGCGACGCCGATGCGGTCCTTCACGCTGGACGCCGGGTTGAAGCTCTCCAGCTTGGCCACCACGGTGGCGCGGGCGCCGTCGGTGACGCGGTTCAGCCGCACCAGGGGCGTGTTGCCGACGAGCTGGGTGATGCTCTCCGCGATCTTCATGGGGGCCTCCGGGCGCCGTGGCACGGCGGCCCGCCGGGGCCGCCCATCCGCCCGGACGGATACAGCGGGGACGGCCGGGAAGCCAGTCCCTCGCGAGGCACCCCGGGCGGCGCTCAGGCCGGCGCGCCGGGCCCGGCCGGCCCCGGCGCGGCGTCCGGTCCCGCCGCGCGGGCCTCCGCGGCCAGCGCGGCGTCGATCTCGGCCTCGGTCGGCCCCCCGTCGGCCGCCCCGTCCCCGGCGGCGCCGGCGCCCTCGGCCTCCGCGGCCTGGCCCGCCGGCGGGCCGCCCGGCGGGTGGAAGAACTCGAAGACGGCGCGCGCCTGCTTGCCCCCGAAGCCCTCCACCGCGGCCAGCTCCTCCTCCGACGCCGCCCGCACCCGCTTGAGCGACCCGAAGTGGCGCAGCAGCGCCTTCTGCCGCCCCTCGCCCACGCCCGGGATGGCGGTGAGGACGCTCTGCAGCGTCCGCTCCCGCCGCAGCTGGCGGTGGAAGGTGATGGCGAAGCGGTGGGCCTCGTCGCGCAGCCGGGTGAGCAGGAAGAGCTCCGCCGAGTTCTGGCGCAGCACCACCGGGTCCTTGCGGCCGGGCAGGAAGACCCGCTCGGGCGAGCGGGCCGCCTCGGGGACGAAGCCCTTCTCCCGCACCTCGGCCGCGTCCACCAGCGCGGCCGCGGCCGCCGCCTGCGCCGGCGCGGCCCGCCGCCCGCGCCGGGAGATGACGCGGGTGGTGCCGAGCTCGCCCTCGGCGAGGCGCGACTTGGCGAGCCCCACCAGCTCCACGAAGGGCGCCTCCGGGTTCCCCGGCACCGGCTTGACCGGCAGCCCCAGGTCGCGCGCCGCCGCCAGCGCCGCGTTGAGCTGCCCCTTGCCGCCGTCGATGACGATCAGGTCCGGGAAGGTCCCCTCGGCCAGGGCCCGCCGGAGGCGGCGGGTGATGACCTCGTGGAGCATGGCGAAGTCGTCCTGCCCGGCCACCGACTTCACCTTGTAGCGGCGGTAGCCGGCCTTGTCCGGCTCGCCGTCGCGCATCGAGACGCCCGAGCCGACCGCCAGGGCGCCCTGGAAGGTGGAGATGTCGTAGCACTCCATCCAGCGCGGCGGCCGGGCCAGCTGGAGCGCCCGGGTGAGCGCCAGCAGCGCCTCCTCCCGCCGCTCGTCCTTCTCGTGCCACTGGGCGAAGGCCTGGGCGGCGTTGCGCGCCGCCACCTCCAGCAGGTCGGCCTTGGCGCCGCGCTGCGGCGTGAGCAGGCGCACCTTCTGACCGCGCCGCTCGGAGAGCACCTCGGCCAGCGCCCCGGCGCCGTCCGGCTCCAGGGGCAGCACCACCTCGCCGGGCGGGTCCACCGCCTCGTAGTAGGCGGCCAGGAACTGGGAGAGCAGCTCGGCGTCGGGGAACTCCTGCCCCTTGAACGGGAAGGCCCGGGCGTCGGAGAGCTTGCCGCCCCGCATCACCAGCACCTGGAAGACCAGGTCCGGCCCCTCGCGGTGGAGCCCCAGCACGTCGCGGTCGGCCTCGTCGCCCATGGCCACCCGCTGCGTCTCCAGGCTGCGCCGCACCGCCGTGAGCTGGTCGCGCAGCCGGGCCGCCTCCTCGAAGCGCAGCTCGCCGGCCGCGGCGCGCATGCGCGCCTCCAGGCGCGAGGCGAGGTCGGTCTCCCGCCCCTCCAGGAAGGCGATGGCGTCGTCCACCGAGGCCCGGTAGGCGCCCTCGGGCAGCTCGTAGACGCAGGGGGCCGGGCAGCGGTGGATCTGGTACAGGATGCAGGGCCGGCGCCGCGTGTCGTAGACGTGGTCGGTGCAGGTGCGCAGCTGGAAGTGCCGGTTGACCACCTTGAGCGTCTCGCGGATCGACCAGGCGGAGCTGAAGGGGCCGAAGTAGCGGGCCGCCGGATCGCGCTTCTCGCGGGCGCGGCGCACCTCCAGGCGCGGGGCCGGGTGGGCCAGGTCGAGGCGCAGGACGATGAAGTCCTTGTCGTCCCGCATCACCACGTTGAAGCGGGGTCGGTGCTTCTTGATGAGCTGGTTCTCGAGGAGCACCGCCTCCTTCTCGGAGCGGGTGACGATCACCTCGATGTCGCCGAGCAGCTCGTCGAGCAGCCCCACGAAGGCCCGGTCGTCGGCCCGGGGTGCGCCGAAGTAGGAGCGCACCCGGCTGCGCAGCGAGGAGGCCTTGCCGACGTAGACCACCACGCCGTCGCGGTCCTTCATGAGGTAGCAGCCCGGCTCGGCGGGCAGCTCGGCGAGGGCGCGCTGGACGGCGGCTTCCATGGCCACCTTCCTCTAGCCCGAACCGGCCCGGCTTTCCACGCGGGGCCCCTGTCCGCGCGGGTGGGCCGGGCGCGGTGAGGGGCGCACAGCGGGCGCGCCGGTGCCACCGCACGAGGCGGCAAGGCGCCTCACCCTGGGCCGCGCCGCACCCTTGCGGCGCAGCGTCCAGGTGGCATGGAGCCGCGCGGAATCAGGGCGCTTTGGCGCGGCGCCGCCGGCCGCCCGGCTGACATGGCCCGTGCAATCGGTGCCGGGCATGATCACCCGCCGCCTCGCCGCCGCGCTCGCCGCCCTGCCGCTCCTCGCCGCCTGCGCCGTCAGCATCGACTGGTGCATGGACAAGGCCCTCGACATCCAGGCCCCGGCCGGCGGCTTCGAGCAGGTCCTCGCCATCGACCCCGCCGAGTACGGCCCGATCGCGGAGCACAGCGGCAACATCCAGGACGTCAGCCTGGGCGACCTCCGCGTGACGGTGAACGAGGTCCGGCCCGGCCACCAGGCCACCGCCGTGAGCCTCTGGCTGCGGGTCCGCCCCGCCGGCGCCCCGGAGGACGGCAGCCAGGACCTGGTCGCCGGCCAGGTCCGGGACCTCCCCTTCGTCGCCGGCTCGACCGCCACCATCCCCGCGGATCCGGCCGTCTCCGGCGTGCTCCTCTCCGCGGTGCGGGACCTCACCCCGTTCACGGTGCTGGTCACCGGCACCATCGACGGCGCCGCCGACGCCAGCCTCCAGGTGCAGTTCGTCGGCTCGCTGTCCTACGGCCTCTTCTAGGCCGCCGGGCCGCGCCTAGCGCGGCAGCAGCGCCGCCGGCAGCCAGGGGAAGATCCCGGCCACCGCCGGCGCGCCGCGGAGGAGGGCGGTGCGCACCGCGGGGAGCGCGGCCACCGCCAGCGCCCCCACCTGGCCGCGCAGCGCCCGCTCCACCTCGTCGGGCTCGAGGTCGACGGTCAGGTCGGAGTCCCGCCCCTCCACCAGGTCGCAGAGCAGCTCCACCAGCGCCGCCTCCGGCACCTCCGCGGCGATGCCCCGGGCGATGGCCCGGGCCGCCAGCAGGTCGCCGCGGGCCAGCTGCGCCACCGCCAGCCGCACCGCCACCCGCCCCGCGGGCGGCTCCCCGGCGGCGCGCGCCAGGGCCGGCAGGGCCGCCTGCAGGTCGCCCGCCAGCAGCGCCCCCTCCCCCACCGCCTCCTGCAGCTCCGGGCTGTCGCCGTGGGCCGCCGCGTGGGCCGCCGCGAAGGCCGCCAGGCCCGCCGCCCCACCGCGGGCCCGGTGGAGCGTCACCGCCGCCAGCAGCGCCTCGGGATCGCGGGGGGCCAGCGCCAGCGCCTCCCCGGCGGAGGCCAGCGCCGCCGCCACGTCGCCCTTGGCCAGCGCCAGGCGCGCCAGGCCGAGGAGCGGCCGCACCGTGGCCAGCTGCAGGTTGGGCGTGTCGCCGGCCAGGGCGCGGCAGCGCTCGAACTCGACCCGCGCGGCGTCGGCCCGGCCGTTGAGCTCCAGGAGCTCGCCGCGCCGCAGGTGGAAGGCCGCCGAGGGGCGCACCCGCGCCGCCCAGACGTCGAGGAAGGCCGCCGCCTCCCGCGGCGCGCCGCGGTGCAGGCCGTCGGCCACCAGCGCCACCAGCTCGCCGCCGAAGTGGGCCTCGGCCAGCCGGTCGGGCACGGCCCGCAGCGCCGCCACCGCGTCGCCGGCGGCGCGCCACCAGAGCCCCCGGTCGCCCCAGAAGCGGGCCTGCTCCAGGCGCTTGAAGTGGGAGTAGAGGTCGTGCGGGTTGGCGGCCAGCAGCTTCTCCAGGATCCCCACGTCCCGGGCCTTCTTGTCCCTGGCCGCCGCCCGCGCCCGCACGTAGCCGAGGTGCTCGACGGCGCCCTCCAGGTGGACGGTGCGGCGGCCGGCGCGGGCCAGGGCGGCCCGCACCGCCTCGCTGGCGTCCTCGTGGATGGCGTGGCGGAAGCGGACGGCCGGGTCGTTGCGCCAGGCGCGGAGCAGCCGGACGTCGCGCCGGTGGCCGTGCGGCAGCCGGTTGCGCATCAGCACCGTGGCGGCGCCGGCGGCGGGATCGGCGAGGACGGCCCGGGCCGAGGCCACGAAGGCCGGCGAGACCAGCTCGTCCGGATCGAGCACCAGGATCCAGTCCCCGGTGGCGGCCTCCAGCGAGCGGTTCCGCGCCGCGGCGAAGTCGCCGCCCCACTCGTGACGGAGGAGCCGGGCGCCGGCCGCCTCCAGCAGGGCCGGCGTCCGGTCCGTCGAGCCGGTGTCCACCGCCACCAGCTCGTCCCACAGCCCCCGGGCCTGCTCCAGGAACCGGGGCAGGAGCGCCTCCTCGTCGCGCAGGATCATGCACAGGGACAGGCGGGCGGCCATGGCCCCGCACCTCACCACGCCCGCCGGGCCGTGTCGACTTCGCGTCGGATGGTGTGGTCGCCCCTCGCACCTTCACCGGCGGTCCCCGACAGACGCCCCGTCCGTCGTTCCACGACGGGCCATCCCCTGATCATCGGGCAGACCGATCACTCGCGGTCAACGCTGCGGGTGGTATCCTGCGCGGCATGGGGGAGACACCGAGCGTGCCAGCGGGCGGAGCGCCGCCCGGATCGCGGCGTGGCGCCATCGTGCGGGTGAAGCTGCCCTGCGCCAACCTCGACGAGGTGCGGGCCCGCTACCCCGAGCTCAAGGACCTGCGCTTCCGCCTGCGCACGCGCGAGCAGCGCGCGGCCGGCACGCGGGTGCGCCTGGAGGCGCTCCTCGCCGGGGGCGCGCCGTGCTTCACCGCCTACGCCATCGTGGAGTCGGTGACCACCGGCGCCGACGGCCAGCCGGGCGCCTGGACGCTGCGCCTGGCGGCCCTCGACGACGCCGGCCAGGAGCTGGTGGCCTGGATGGGCGGCCAGCCGCCGCTGGGCCGCATGGACGACGCGCCCGCCACCACCCCCGCCTCGCCCTTCCCTGCCGTGGCCGCGCCCGCGCCCACGCCGCCGCCGACCCCGGCGCTCACGCCGCCGCCGCTGCGCGACCGCGCCTGGACGGCGGTCCCGGCGACCCCGGCGGCGACACCCGCGAAGCCCGTGGCGGCCGTGCCGCCGCCGCTTCCGAGGAAGACGGCGACCTCGACCCCGACTTCGACTTCGACTTCGCCGGCGACCCCGGCCCCGGTCTCGACCTCCGACTTCGCCGAGGTCTCGAGCAGGGTCCTCGGCTCCGCCCAGCGCCGCCCCGAGGCGCCGCCCCGGCCGCCGCCCCCCGTGCCCCGCCCGCCGCCCTCGGCCGGTCCGGTGGTCGAGCCGGACGTGGTCCCCGAGGCGAAGCCGGTCGAGCTGGGGAGCCGCATCATCGGCATCGACCTCGGCACCACCAACTCGGCCGCCGCGGTGGTCAAGGGCGGCAAGCCCTTCATCATCCCGTCGCGCGAGGGCTACAGCACCATCCCCTCGGTGGTGGCCCTCTCCGACAAGGGCTCGCTCATCGTCGGCCACGTGGCCCGCGACCGGCTGCTGGTCAACCCGCGCGGCACGGTGCACGGCGCCAAGCGGCTCATCGGCCGGCAGTTCCACTCGCCGGTGGTGCGCGACCTGGCCGGCCGCTTCAGCTACGAGATCGTGGCCGGCCCCCGCGGCGAGGCGGCGGTGAAGCTCGGCGACAAGATCTTCTCGCTGCAGAAGATCTCGGCCATGGTCCTCGCCCAGGTGAAGGGGCTGGCCGAGCAGTGGCTGGGCGAGGAGGTCCACCGCGCCGTCATCACCGTCCCCGCCTACTACAACGACAACCAGCGGCAGGCGGTGCGCGCCGCCGGGGCCCTGGCCGGCCTGCAGGTGGAGCGCATCGTCAACGAGCCCACCGCCGCGGCGCTGGCCTTCGCCCACGGGCGCAAGGTGGAGCAGCGGGTGCTGGTCTACGACCTGGGCGGCGGCACCTTCGACACCTCGGTGCTGGAGCTGCACGGCAACGTCTACGAGGTCATCGCCACCGGCGGCGACACCTTCCTGGGCGGCGTGGACTTCGACAAGGCCCTCCTCGACGAGCTGATGGGCCGCTTCAAGGCCCAGCACGGCGTGGACTTCGCCGGCGACCGGGTGGCCTTCCAGCGCATCGCCGAGGCCGCCGAGCGGGCCAAGGTGGCCCTCTCGGAGCGGCTCTCCACCCAGGTCAACCTCCCCTACGTCACCGCGGTGGGCTCGCAGGCCTACGCGCTCCAGGCCACCGTCACCCGCGCCGAGCTGGAGGGGCTGACCCGCCACCTGGTGGAGCGGACGCTGCGGGTCTGCGACGACGTCCTCTGCAACGCCGGCCTCAAGCCGTCGGACATCGGCGAGGTGCTGCTGGTGGGCGGCCAGAGCCGCATGCCGCTGGTGCGCTCGCTCATCAGGGAGTTCTTCGGCAAGGAGCCCTGCAAGTCGGTCCACGCCGACGAGGCGGTGGCGCTCGGCGCCGCCATCCTGGCCGACTCGCTCATGACCTCCGAGGCCGACGCCCCGGTGCTCCTCGACGTGCTGCCCATGAGCATCGGCATCGGCCAGCCGGGCGGGCGCTTCAAGCGGGTCATCGAGCGCAACACCACCCTGCCCTGCCGCCGCACCCACTCCATCTGGACCTCGGCGCAGCAGGGGCGGACCCTGGCCATCCCGGTCTTCCAGGGCGAGTCGGAGAGGGCCCAGGAGAACGAGTACCTCGGCACGCTGCTGGTGGCCGACCTGCCCCCCGGCCTCGACGGCGACGTGGTCTTCGACGTCACCTTCACGCTCTCCACCGAGTCGATCCTCACCGTCACCGCCGAGGAGCGCGGCACGGCCCGCTCGGTGACCGCCACCTTCAGCACCCAGGCCACGCCGGAGACGGTGCGCCAGCGCATCGAGGAGGCGCCGTCGGAGGCGGCCGCCCCGCCGCCGCCCGCCGCGCCGGCCCCGCCCCTCCCGGACGAGACCTCCTTCGCCGGCCTGGCCGGCGAGCCCGCCGCCGCCGGCGGCCCCGGCGACCTGCCGGTGCTCGGCGAGGACCCGACGCCCATGGCGCCGCCGCCCCGCCGCAAGGTGGTCAGCGACGTCGACGCCGCCACGCTCCCGCCGCTCTGGGACGAGCCGACGGCCCAGATCGAGCCGACGCAGACCGGGCTCACGCCGGCGCCGCGCCCGGTCGAGGCGCCGCCGCGCCGGGCCTGGACCTCGCCGCGCATGGCGGAGGGGAACGTGCGCCGCGAGCAGGCCCCCGCGCCCGGCCCGCTGGCCCGCCTGGCCGGCTGGCTCCGCGGCCGTGGCCGCGGCAAGGACGAGGACCGCCCCGAGGCGCGCTGAGCGACGCTGCGACGCGCCCCATCGGCGGCGCTGCGCCGCGCCACCCCGGGTGCTAGGCCCCGGTCCATGCGCAACCACCAGCTGGTCCCCTGCCTCTGGTTCGACGACCAGGCCGAGGCGGCCGCCGCCCTCTACGCCCGCGCCTTCCCGGGCGGCCGCGTCACCGCCACCTCCCGCTACCCGGCCTCCGGCCCCAACCCCGGCGGGAAGCCGCCCGGCAGCGTGCTCACGGTGGAGGTGGAGCTGGCCGGCACCGCCTTCACGCTCCTCAACGGCGGGCCCATGTTCCGCCCGACGCCGAGCCTCTCCTTCTTCGCCCACGTCGATCGTCCCGCCGACGCCGACGCCCTCTGGGCGGCCCTCGCCGAGGGTGGCCAGCCGCTCATGCCCCTCGGCGAGTACCCCTGGAGCCCCCGCTACGGCTGGATCCAGGACCGCTTCGGCGTCTCCTGGCAGGTGATGGCCGGACGGCGCCCGCCCGGCGGCGCCGCCATCGCCCCCTGCCTCATGTTCGCCGGCGCGGTCCACGGGCAGGCCGAGGCGGCCCTGCGCCGCTACGCCGCCATCTTCCCCGGCTCCGAGGTCGCGGCGCTGGAGCGCTACGCCGCCGGCGAGGGGCCGGAGGGCACCGTGAAGCACGGCCGCGCCCGGCTGGCCGGGCAGGATCTCTACGCCATGGACAGCCACGTGGCCCACGCCTTCGGCTTCACCGAGGGGGTCTCGCTCCAGGTGATGTGCCAGGATCAGGCCACGCTGGACCGCGCCTGGGCGGCGCTGGCCGCGGACGGCGGCTCGCACGGCCCCTGCGGCTGGCTCAAGGACCGCTGGGGCCTCTCCTGGCAGGTGGTGCCCGCCGCCGCGGCCCGCTGGTTCACCACCGGCGACGCCGCGGCCCGCGACCGGGCCTTCGCCGCCATGCTGACCATGGGGAAGCTCGACATCGCGGCGCTGGAGCGGGCCTTCTCGGGCCCCTGAGGGCGGGCCTCAGCGCGGCGGCAGCTTCAGGCCGCGGAGCACGGCGAGGAGGTCGCCCTCGTCCTCCTCCTCGGCGGGGTGGCGGAGGCTGCCGAGTCCTCAGCGGCGCCGCCGCCGCATCGGCCGCTTCGCCCCCTGGAGCCGCCCGGCGGCGCTCGCCCCGGCCATGGCCCCCGAGCCGAGCAGCCCCTTCATCCCGGCCAGGTTGGCGTGCACCCCCAGCGCCGCCCCCTTGAGCCGCAGGATGCGGTCGCGCAGCTCGGCCGCCTTCTCGAAGTCGAGGGCCTCGGCGGCGGCCTTCATCTCGGCCTCCAGCGCCGCCACGATCTCCGGCACCTGCTCCGGCCGGTACTCCGCCCCCTCCTCGGCGGCCAGCGGCACGGTCAGGTAGTCGGCCTCCACCACCGCCATGCCGAGGTCGGAGATGTTCCGCTTCACCGACTGGGGCGTGATGCCGTGCTCGCGGTTCCAGGCCTGCTGCTTCTCCCGGCGCCGGTTGGTCTCGTCGAGGGCCTGCCGCATCGAGGCGGTGACGGTGTCGGCGTAGAGGATGACCCGGCCGTTCACGTTGCGGGCGGCGCGGCCGATGGTCTGGATCAGCGAGACCGACGACCGCAGGAAGCCCTCCTTGTCGGCGTCGAGCACCGCCACCAGCGAGACCTCGGGGATGTCGAGCCCCTCGCGCAGCAGGTTGATGCCGATGAGGACGTCGAACTCGCCCTTGCGCAGGTCGCGGATGAGGGCGCTGCGCTCCAGCGTGTCGATGTCGCTGTGGAGGTAGCGGCACTTCACGCCCACGTCGGTGAAGTACTCGGTGAGGTCCTCGGCCATGCGCTTGGTCAGGGTGGTCACCAGCACGCGCTCCCCGGCCTCGGCGCGGGTGCGCACCTCGCCGAGCAGGTCGTCCACCTGGGAGCCGACCGGGCGCACCTCCACCTCGGGATCGACCAGGCCGGTGGGGCGGATGATCTGCTCCACCACCACGCCGCCGGCCCGCTGGAGCTCGTACTCGGCCGGCGTGGCCGAGACGTAGATGGTCTGGCCGGCCAGCGCCGCGAACTCCTCGAACTTGAGGGGCCGGTTGTCGAGGGCCGAGGGGAGCCGGAAGCCGTACTCCACCAGCGTCTCCTTGCGCGCCCGGTCGCCCTTGTACATCGAGCCGATCTGCGGGACGGTCTGGTGCGACTCGTCGAGCACCAGCAGGAAGTCGTCGGGGAAGTAGTCGAGGAGGCAGGGCGGCGGGTCGCCGGCCTTCCGACCCGAGAGCCAGCGCGAGTAGTTCTCGATGCCGGTGCAGAAGCCCATCTGCTCCAGCATCTCCAGGTCGAAGATGGTGCGCTGCTCCAGGCGCTGGGCCTCCACCAGCTTGTTCTGCCCCTTCAGCTCCGCCAGGCGCTGCTGGAGCTCGTCGCGGATGCCGTCGATGGCCCGCTTGCGGGTCTCCGGCGCCGAGACGTAGTGCGAGTTGGGGAAGATGGCCGCCTTGTCCAGCTCGGCCAGGGCCACGCCGCGCAGCGGGTCGAACTCCTGCAGCCGCTCCACCACGTCGCCGAAGAACTCGATGCGGATGGCCCGCTCCTCCTCGTAGGGCGGGAAGACCTCGATGGTGTCGCCGCGGACCCGGAAGGTGCCGCGGTGGAAGTCGAGGTCGTTCCGCTCGTACTGGATGTCGATGAGGGAGCGGATGAAGCGGTCGCGGGGGAACTCCTGCCCGCGGGTCAGCTGCTGCAGCAGGCCGTAGTAGGCCTCGGCGGTGCCGAGGCCGTAGATGCAGGAGACCGAGGCCACGATGAGCACGTCGTGGCGCGTCAGCAGGGCGTGGGTCGCCGCGTGGCGCATCCGGTCGATCTCGTCGTTGATGGACGAGTCCTTCTCGATGTAGGTGTCGCTCGACGGGACGTAGGCCTCGGGCTGGTAGTAGTCGTAGTAGCTGACGAAGTAGTGGACCGCCGCCGTGGGGAAGAGGGCCTTGAACTCCCCGTAGAGCTGGGCCGCCAGCGTCTTGTTGTGGGCGATGACCAGGGTGGCCCGCTTCACCTCCTTCACGACGTTGGCCACGGTGAAGGTCTTCCCCGAGCCGGTCACGCCGAGGAGCACCTGGTGCTGGTCGCCGCGCCGCAGCCCGGCCGTGAGCTCGGCGATGGCGCGGGGCTGGTCGCCGGTGGGGGCGAACTCGCTCTGGAGGTCGAAGGGCACGGCCGCAACATACCTGCCCGGCCCGGCGCGCGCCGCTCACCTCGCGGGGCCCGGGCGGTCCGCCGCTCTGCTACGCTGGGTGGACATGGCCCCGCTCCCCCGCTGCGCCCGCCACCCCGCCGCCCCGGCCGGCTGGCGCTGCCGCGCCTGCGGCCAGGACCTCTGCCCCGGCTGCGCCGCCACCGCCCGCGTCGGCACCGAGGCGGTGCCGGCCTGCGGCCGCTGCGGCGGGTTCGCCGACGCCATCACCCGCCCGCGGTCCGAGCTCACCCCCTTCCCTGCCCGCCTGGCCCGGGCCGCCGGCTTCCCGTTCCGGCGCGGCTCCGCCATCGCCCTGGCCGCCTGCGCCCTGGTCCTGACGGTCCTCGGCTGGTTCGGGATCCCGGGCCGGGCCCTGGCCTTCGGCCTGGCCTGGGGCTTCTACCTCGGCGTGGTGCGCGAGTCGGCCTCCGGCGCGGTCGAGCTCTCGGCGCCCGAGGACGTGGAACTGCTCGACGCCGTCGTCCTCCCCTCGCTGCGCGGCGCGCTGGCGCTGGCCATCGTCTGGGTGCCCGCCGCGGTGCGGGCCGGGTTCATCGTCTTCGGCGAGGGACGTCTCGACGCCGGGGCCCTGCTCCTCGACCCGATCATCTGGCTCTGCCTGGCGGCCGGGCTCCTCTACGCCCCCGCCGCGCTCATGCACGCGGCCTTCGGCAGCCTCCTCGGGATGCTCGACCCGCTGCGGGTGGTGGGCACCGCGGTGCGCCTCGGCCGCGACTACCTCCTGGCCCTGGCCGCCATGGCCGCTGCGGCGGTGGCGGGCGGCCTCGCCACGGCCCTGGCCGGCGCGGCGCTCGGCTGGATCCCCATCATCGGGGGGCTCGCCTCCGCCCTGGCCGGCCTGCTCGGCCCGACCTGGTCGGCCCACGTCCTCGGCCTGCTGCTCCACGTGCGCGGCGACGCGGTGGGGCTCGGGCGCCCGGAGGACTACTTGGTGCCGGTGCTGGGGCCGGCGGAGCCGCAGGGGATCCGCCCGGAGCCGAAGAGCGAGGCCGCGGCGGCGGTGGAGGGGTACCAGCGGCCGAGGGTCATCGACCTCGAGGAGGCGGGGGCGAATGCGACCGCGACCCGGACCTCGAGCTCGACCCCGATCCCGACCTCGACCGCGACTTCGACCGCGACCCCGACCCCGACCGCAGCCCCGGCCCCCACCCCCGAGTCCCTGGAGATCACCCGCCTCACCACCCTCGGCGACTTGCAGGCCGCCGTCCGCCTCTTCGAGGCCACCCAGCCGCCGCCCGACCTCGCCCCGGCGGTCGCCTTCGCGGTCGGCCGCGGCGCCTACCAGGCGGGGCTCATCGAGGTGGCCGCGGCGGCGCTCCACCAGGCCGGGGTGGCGGGCGATCCGGCCGTCTCGCCGGGGGCGCTGCTGGTGCTGGGGCGGCTCTACGGCCGCCAGCTGGGGCGCCCCACCGAGGCCCGCCAGGCGCTCGAGTACCTCGTGGCCACCTGGCCCGCCTCGGACGCGGCCCGCCATGGCCAGGCGGCCCTGGCGGCGCTAGGCTCTCCGTGAATGCGCCGCCACCTCCCGCTCGCCGCCGCGCTCGCCCTCCTCGTCCCGGCCGCCGCCTGCAAGACCAGCCCTGAGCCGCCCTGCCCGTCCGGCCAGGTGAAGTGCGGCCTGGCCTGCGTCGACACCGCCACCAACGACCTCCACTGCGGCGCCTGCAACCAGCCCTGCGGGCTCGGCGCCTGCGTCGGCGGGGCCTGCCAGTGCGACGTCGGCGCCGGCGCCGCCGCGTGCCCGCCCGGCCACTTCCCGCGCTGCGCCGACACGCAGCACGACGCCGCCCAGTGCGGCGCCGCCTGCGCCACCTGCAAGCCCGGGGCGGCCTGCGACCTCGGGACCTGCGCCTGCCCGGCCGGCACCACCGACTGCCCGGCCGGCTGCTTCGACACCCAGGCCGACGCCCAGAACTGCGGCGG
>WBZM01001413.1_pt1 | contig 23873 bp, 42 predicted proteins | sample 5204271 | NCBI WGS metagenome assembly WBZM01 (sample SAMN12344346, study PRJNA552823) | activated sludge metagenome | biome: Activated sludge suspended growth; feature: Nitrification reactor; material: Wastewater; isolation source: activated sludge from nitrification reactor of wastewater...
ATCTGCCAGTTGGTCATGTTGCCGCTGTCACCACCGACGTAGTACTTGGTGTCGATGGCATCCTCAAGCGAGGTCAGCCCAGCGCCACTGATGTCGGTGCGCGCCGCGATCTGCCTGGCCGTGGTCGAGAAGTCGACGATGCGGGCCGATGAGCTCGTGTCCTCCAAGCCGGACAGGAAGGCTTTCGCCGCCGTCTTCATCGAGGTCCTTTCGGTAGGCTCGATCGATCCCGAGGCATCCATCACCAGCGTGATGGGGATCCCGCACCCCTCCAGCGACGGATTGGCCACCGGAGTCGGTGGCGGCGTGATCGTTGCCGTGGCAGGGATCACCCCGATGGCCGCGGTCCCGGCGATTACCCCCAGTGTTGTACCTGCTGCTGCTGAGATAGGCAAAGTTGCAGTCTGATCGTTAGTGCGCCAGTGTGCTGCGGTATTGTTAGATCCAAGAACCGTAGTAACAACTGCGTATAGCTGTGTAACTTGTACTGTTCCGGTAATGCGAAATAGTGGTGTAGCTACAGTCGTGTTGTTGCCAGATAGTGTCTGGGTCTTTGAAGCTTTGTTAAACTTCATGTTTAGGATTTCGCCGATTGCTGGCATGTTATTCCTTTCCTTTAATGTGTTGAAGTGCTTGTGTAAGCAGATCAATCTTTTCTTTTGTAGTTATGTTCATGCTGGCGTATATCTTTACACCACCAGAGCCATTGGGGGAAAGCGACAGAACTTTTGGCTGTTGCTTTAAGTTAATCGCTTTCCCTTTCATAACTATGTAGACTTAACTCCTACAACGTGAAACCACGCTGAATCAGTTGTCCAGACGAGATGTCCTGCTGCAGAACCATCGTTATCGTCAATAGTAGCGATGAAACCACGACCAAGCGTTGCTGGTGTACCGAAAGCGGCATCCAGTTCAGCGTCAGTAGGGGCTGCTTCTGTTACGTTAGCAACAGATTGCGCTACTCGTACTAGGTCGAATTGAGTGTTACCAGTAACAACTTGTTCCTGGTTCAACTTAACGTTTCGAGTCATAGCGTTCCTTTCTATTAGTGGGGGGCTGTTACACCCCCCTGTTTCTTATCCTTCGTATGTGAACGTACCCAAGGCACGTGCAACGGTGAAGCCTGAAGTAGTAATTGCGTCAAGCACAATGTAGCTACCGGCAGGTTGGTTAGTGAAGATAACGTCTTTGTTATCTGCACCAGCACCAGAGTTAGCAGCACCAGGGCCAGCGATCAAGTCGTTAGCATCTGGACTGATTGTTACTGTGATACCTTCTGCACCCACACGAATCATAAACCGTTGTGAAATTGCTGTGGCCGGAAGTGTGATTGTGCAAGTTGCTGTAACGTTGACTACCTTACCGCTATGAGCAGTTAGGGATAGAGTCGTGTTAGTTGCAACGTTGACACTCTCAACATGTCCGAAGCCATCTAGGTTTGTTGATGCCATTATTTTTGGCCTTTCTTCTCTTTAACAGTCTTTGGTTTGACAACTCTTGGTTGTTCTTCCTCGACTGCCACTTCGACAGGTTGCTCGTCATCAAGAGTAATAGTTCCAGTCGTAGACTCTTGCCATTTCTTTTGTTCTTCGGCTTCCTGGATTCTCTTTAGAGTGATCCGTTCAGCTTCGAGCTTTACCATGTCTAGTGCGTTTAGTTCTGCCATGTTAGTTCCTCTCTAATTAGGCGGTCTTGTGGATACCAACTGCATTGACTTTGTTGGTGTCAACAAATGCGTCATAGCGGTGTCGGTATTCAAGTAGGTCACCAGAGATACCAGGTGCGTTCTTGTGTAGTGTGTAGTCAATCAACTTTTCAGGAGCAACAGTCACGCTAGGGTGAGTGATGATCAAGTCACAGTTTGAAGGCATACGAGTGCTTGGTACAACAACAACTTTTACGCCGTCAACTGTTCCAAGAACACCACTGTCAAGCTTGCGCTGTCCAGCATCGCTATCTAGTACGAATCCACCTTGCTTAAGGTAGTTGTAGTAAGTAGCAGTCATGAAAGCAATACGGTTGCTCTCAGGTGCTTCGTTGTTAGTAATATCAGCGTTGATAGCCAAGAAGTTTGTGTAAGCGTTAGAAGCGCTAGAAGCACCGTCAGCTACAATGTTATCTCGGTTAGCAGTAGCACCAGCAGTGTTGATAGCTGCAAGAACATAAGTATCAATTTCAGGAATCAATACGTTCTTAGTAGCTTGTGCTAGGTACTGAGCAGGTTTCCGAACCATCATTGTGTCCTGGTAGTTGCTCTTGTCGATAGTCTTAGCCCATGAACGATCTCGTGAAAGAGTCCATGTCTGTACAGTATCCTGTACCTCATCTGGTGAACCGTAACGGTTAGCACCTGATGCTGTGTAGTTACCCATTGTAGGGTCAGTTAGTGTGTAAACTTTGATAGCGTTAGTGCCATCCCAGTCCCAGTCTTGGTTAGTTGCAGATTTAGTTTTGCGACCATGTTTCATAATGTCTGAAACTTTTGGAGCAAACTTTGTTGCTAAGTTAATAGCCATGAGGTTAATCCTTTTCTATTAGGACTCTAGTCCCATTTAGCAACTTCCTCATCGAAAGCAGCCATATCTGGGTCAACAGGCTTTTCTTTAGGCGCTCGGCTTGGCAGTGTATCGGTTCGGGACTTTGTTTTCACTCCGTCTTTTACCTGCTGTCTAGCTCCGGCATTGAGAATCCTGCGTATAGAGTCAGCTTCACTTTGTAAATATTCGTACACATCGCCTGTAACACTTACTGGTTCGCCGTTGGTGTCGTACTGAACGTGCTTTGCTTCATAGTCCTCTAATCGGCGAGCTAGTTCTTCTTTCACTTCTGGTGTGCCAGTACGGAACAGATCTATGCTGGCAACGGCTTTTTCAATTCCGCTATCGAGCTTGCTTCTATTACGTTCCACCTTGTTGTTGTGGGCATCTATCTGGAGTTGGCGAAGCGCAAGGTCTTTGTCATCTTCTGCCTGTTCAAGGTACTCCTGCTGTTGCTGTTGCTTTTCAGCCTCTTTAGCTTGCTTTTCTGCAATCCTGCGAGCAGCCATTTCAGCGTTATGTTTCTTGACATCTTCTGAGGGCGTACTTTCCTCTTTAGATTCCTCCTCTGCAGGTTCATCTTTCGATTCCTCTGCAACATCTTCTTTTGATTCTTCCTCAGTATCAGCAGGTTCGGTGTCCTCCATCTCGTATTCGCTGTCATCGGTTCCTTCTGTGTCATCGTCATCTACGTCATCAAAAGATGTATCGTCATCTTCTAAGTCTGCAGTGACATCTGTGTCCTGGACTTCCTCATTAGTTGATGTATCTACCACTTCCTCGGTAGTAGGTTCTGATACCGTAGTATCTTGTGTTGTATCCTTGGACATACACTCTCCTTTTCAGCTTTATAGATTGCGAATCTCTGTTTATAGTTACGAACTTGAGTCGGAGGAGACTCTGTTCGGGATACCTGCGAGGACGTATCCCGAACACAATCGCCTCATGTAAAGTTACATAGCAGCCTTTCTGAACCAGAACTCATGCATAGCGTGTCCAGCGTTTTCACAGGTAGCTTTAGCACCTCTGTTTGTCCAGATATGGTTCTGAGTAGGTAACTTATCTAGCTCTAGTACGAACTCGCTCTCTTTACGCATTTGTTCTTGTATTTCTTCATAGCTCAAGTTAGACTGTGACTCTTTGATCTCGTCTTGGCGCTTCTTGTAAAACTTACCCATTGTTAGCCCCTTCACCACGTTTTTTAGGCTTATCTGCCATAATGGTCTTAATCTTAGATTCGAGGCCGTTAAGGTAGGCTAGGAACTTCTGACGAGCAATTAGTTCAGTGTTCGCTTCTTGTTCGGTAGGATTGCTACCCATAACTAGGGTTCGTATGTCACAGACTGCTTGGCGTTCTTTTTCTATAGCTTCAAGAACTACCTCGGCGGCAGGTTTAAGTTTGCGTTTAGCTTCTTCTTTAGATTCTTTCTGTAGCTCTCTAGGAGTCTTGGGTTCATTACTAACGCTATTGATTCCGGTGTATAAGTAAGCATCGTTGCGTATATTAGACACTTTGCGCCTCCAGTTCGCCTAGTCGTTGTGCTAGGTTCATAATCTGTTCTTGTCCAGCACCCTGCATTTCAGCCTCTCGCATAGCACTAGCGATATTCTCAGATACTCCGTATTCCTCAGCTATAGCCTGAATGTTGACAAGTTCTTGCTCATCTTCTGGATCTAGTTCTGGTTGTGCCTGTTCTGGTAACTGTTCTGGCTCTACAACTTCACCCTCAATAGGTTCTTGCATAGGGTCTATTGGTTGACCAGTAATAGGATCAATCTGCGCTTGTTCCATATCCTCAGGTGATATATCTTCAATAATCTTGTCATTCTTAGCTGTAAGTTTGATGATTTCGCTAAACAACTCACCAAGGTTCAATCGTTTACCAGACATCTGTAGAGATTGTTCTAGGGTAGGATCACTAGCTCGTAGTTCTACAACTTTGAGTAACGCTTCAAGGCGCTGTTCTTCGTCACTGGTCTGATCTGATTCAGCTTCCATTTCAAAGTCAAAGTTGGCTCTGGCTTCATCCCAGATAACTTCTAGTTCATTGGTCATTGGTTCACCCATCTCATCAAGAGGGAACTCTAAGCCAGCTTTAACTAAGATGTCTCGTTCATCATCACTAAGTCGCATTAAGTCTATACCCTGCTTGTTGGCAAAGTGAGTGTTAATCATAGAACGTGCTACAGCTTCGTAGGTCATATCTACGTTGTCTTTGAAGTCCTCATCATCTATAGATAGGCTCTGTTGCTGGAACTTTACACCTGCAGGGGTCTTAGAATAGCTTGGATCACCAGAACCGGCTGCGATAGAAGTATCACCAGTAGGTATCATCTGATTAAGAGATACTTTGTACATACCAATACGTTCAGGTAGTTGAGTGTAGATCTGATCTGAGATAGTCTCACGCCGTACCTGTGCTTTACCAATCATCCACTGAGCGTCTTGAGCGTAAACAATAGAGTCAAGATCTGTTTCACTAACATCACCGCTAATACTTACTGGTGGGCGTAGTCCTATCTGAGTAGCGAGTACATCATACTGTCGCATAGTATCGAGTACGTTCTGTGTACCACCGGCAAGCTTCACAATGCCTATACCGTATGGGTTAATAAAGTCTTGGTAACAATACAGGAAGTGAACAGGTACATCACCGGTAGGATCAGGGTTGCTCCATTCACGTATCTTTGTCTTAGTACCTGGGTGATACATGTAAAACGGTGCTTCAACACCTCTCTGGAATATGATGCAACACTTGATGCCCTTCTGCCGTACAGTCTCGTCACCTTCGCCTCGGTGATCTTCGTCAGCGTCACGTGCTTCTTCTTCCTGTTTAGCATTAAGGATAGTTTCCATTTCCTTAACACTCCACTTGTTGAAGCCGTCTGAATCTTCTTTAGTTTCAGTCTTAGCTCGCTCGATCATGTCTATCCACTGTTGCTTGGTATAGAAAACATCCCAGAAGAATATGTCTGAATCGTAGTCAGATACTTTACCTGGCTCTAGCTTAATGTCTTGTGGTTGTGCTACTACAAAGTCAGCGCCGATATAATCGCCACGTTCTACAAACAAAGTGATAAGTGGTACTGAACCATAGATAGCAGCTTTACGTACTGCATCTTTCCATTTACGGTGGAATGAAGCCTGTGAGTTAGCGTTAGGAATGATCTCGTTTTCCCACTGCATATTGGCAAGCTCAGTAATCCAGGCATCATCTGTGTCTAGGGCTTTAGCTCTACCCTTTTTTTGTGAGTTGATTATTCTTTTAGGCAGCTTGTATAGACTGGCGGCAAGTGTACCGTCATTAGTTTCAGGCAGGTCGGGGTCAAGATCTTCTAAGAGTCCGTTTCCAGCAAGTCGCTCGTACTCGTGGTAATCTTTACGCCATATCTTTGATTCGCTTTTAGCGCTCTCATAGAGGTCGTAGATCTCCTTGTCATCGTTTAGAAAAGCCAACGTTCACGACTCCTAGTAGGGTCGTGGTTACGCTGGCTACTTTTATCACATTATAACATACCGCTAGTGTTTGGTCTAGCGCCGTTTGAAATCTTCTCGCTTAATAACGTACTGCTTGATTATCCTGCATGGTTTACCCCATTCATCTACAGTAATCTTAAGATCTAACTCTTTAGTTTGATGCTTAGAGATAACATCAACACAGGCTACAAGATCAGAAAGAAAGTCATTGTAATTAGTTCTAACGCTCTTAATAACCTCGGTCTTTCTACCTACTAATTCATCGTAGTATGATTCAGTTACTGCAAGTAGAGTGCTGTCATCTGTCTCCTCATAACTGATAATCTTTGTGTGTTTTGGATCGTCTATATCACTCATCTATACCCTCCGATTTACTCCACTCCTTAAATGATTTAGTATCTAAAGCTTCTACCTCGTCAAATGTTAGCTTCCGGCGTTTGTCTATTCGTATTTCCATTACATTGAATGGAGTGCGGTACATCTTATCCTCGGTGTAGAACACATCATACATACCGTTTAGTCGGCTGAGATCGTCATATTGATCTTGTGTCATCATTAGTATGTCTGGTATCGGTACTAGGAGTTTAGACTTAGCAAAGCTCTTTACTTCCTTGATGATGCGATTGGATAGTTCTTGACCATGTAGCTTCCAGTTGCTTATATCTAAAGTGTTCATAGGTGTAAACTCACTCTCTTTCTTGGTTGTCTTGTTCTCACTGGCATAACAAACGGGTTTTCTGATTGGTACAACTGCCAAGCAATAGCTAGTGCCATGATTAGATCATCATGTGCGCCCTGTTCTGCTTGAGCCTTCCAACTACTTGAGGTCTGTGAAATGATGAATGCAAACATCTCATTGATTGTTGGCTTATCGTAGATAGTGATTAGCTTGTTATCTATAGCTTCTTTGAGCATTGAGAGCATTGTGGGTCTGGTTGCTGAGTTGGTTGTGTACCCCAGTTTGTGACTAGATTCAGTAGTCTCAGTTGTTCCGACTTTGGTTTGCTCTGTAAATATCCTGTATTTGCCATTTCTATTAAGAGTTGCGAGGCGCTCCAGTTCTGCAACACCTCCATTGTTACGTTCAAAAGCAACCACTGGTTTAACTTGTGTTTGGTCATATATTTTCTCCAGTTCTAAATGTATTAGTGGTGTCATTTCAGTGGCTAGTACCTTGCTATGATATACAACAGGCACATCTAGGTTAGTCTTTGATAGGAACTGCACAGCACAGTAGTCTGTACCGCCCCAGCTTGTATCGGCGGCTACTACAAAGAACTCTCCTTTTTGGTATGGGCGGAAGCGTCTAAACATCTTTAATACATTTAGAACTGGAGAAAATATATGACCAAACACAAGCGTCGCTCTCCATCATCTGACAGATATCATCGTCTCTTTGTGATACACGAGGTATCACATGGCAGGGCATCTCCCACTTAACATTGCAATGAGGACACTGAAGAACGTATGCGAAGTAACCGTCATAGTGTAGTTGCGCCCCACACTTACAGTAGAAGTCTAAACAGATGTCTGTGTTCTTGTACTGAACAAACGTGTATGGTTCTTTTGGACTGTCTTCTACAAACATGCTCATACAGCCATCGGCTCCTTAACCCGTGATAGATACCACTGCAGCGCATCACTATCAAAATATCCCTCGCCAGATGTGATAAACGCCTCAAGAGCTGTTTTAGGATGCTCCTGCATGAATAACCTACCAAGACGCTTCTTCTCACGTGCTAGGTGTTCTTCACTATAAAAACCATGTGATGAATAAAAGTGTGCCTTAAAGTCTGTCTCACCCAGTTCTGATTCATCCCAGAAGGTCTTAAACTCGTTAAAGCCATTAGCCGTAGTTTCTATAACAAAACGACCAGTAGGTATAAGAGCTGTGCCAGCACCAGCCTGTAGCTTTCTAAAATGCTTATAGAATGCTGCCTCTGACATGTGTAGATTAGTAATAGTCTTAGATCTACCAAACTCTGTGTTCTCAGCAGTACCTATGATGTAGCGGGCGTTATTAGCTGCGTTCTGTAGTTCATACTTAGAGTTGTACTTGAGTGGTACTTTTACACCGTTAGAGGCTTCAAATGCTTTGATGTAGTGTTTAACTCTAGCTAGTAGGTCTTGTGCGTTGTCTGCTATGTCTGCAATAACTACTGATAGGCTATTCTCTGTGAACACAAAGTCTTTAGTAAATGCTCCTAAAATGAATGAGCTAAAGCCCATCTGCCTACCCTTGAGTATTAAGTCCTTGCCGGTAGCATCTTCTACAAACTGCTCTTGTATAGCATTTAGTTTGAATGGGATCTCTGTACCAGTCTTATCTATGATAGTAAGTTCATCTTCTATGAATAGTTTTGATTTGAGGTAGGGGCTAGACATTGCTATCTTCTTCCATGTGGTAGAACCCTGTTTTTCTACCGTAGTACGGCCAACGAGCTACACAACCTCGCCACATAAACGGTAAATAAAACTGAATAATATGTACTAAACGATTCGGACAATCACAACAATTACACTCGTGATCGCCCTTGTGACCCTTTGGTTTGTGACAACCATGCGAACCCCAGTATGTATCACAGTTAATCTGCATACTTATCAGCTTTCTGATTGATTATCTGCACAAAGTTAGTCTGTATGTTATTACCCTCTGACTGACCGCTAACACCCATCAACTTCAATGCTCTATCACTACCTTTGAGTTGTAGGTCAATATCTTCAACTACTTCTGCAAATGCTTCTTCACCGTTACCATGTATTTGAACCTTAGTAGCTTTAAGTGCTTTAGAGATTGGTGCTATGGCTTGCTCAAGAGTTATACCCTGTTTTGCCATTTCAGCTTGGAGTGCTTCTTGCACATTTGGTTTTCTAAGGGTCTCGCTTGCTATCATTCCTGCACTCTTTGGGCTATACCCTGCCTCTGTTGCAGCAATGTATTTAGGTTTGCCTTGTGCTACACCCTTAACTAACTTAGCTTCTTTTACTGTTAGCTGTTTAGCCATTCATAGTCCTATCCAGTTGACCAGCATCAGTACGCTCAATCACAGGCAACGCCTGATACACAGCAGTCTGACCAGCTACTTGAGCATGATTAAAAGTATTACGCTCTTTATCTATAACTGCTTCTATCTCTGCTTCCTCAACTCTCTCTGTGCGGTTCATAGCCACTCCTCTCTTTTACGATCTTTCTTTTGAATAAAGGTAACTATGTTCTTAGGTTCGTGATAACGCTTGAATGGGATCTCCGGTACTGTGATAGGTTTCATTGTTATGACAGTCTTAGGTTCTTCTCGGATAGTGGCGTATTTACTAAGATCTGCTTGTTTGTAGTCATCATAAGTGATCCAGGAGGGTTCTAGCTTTCTATAGTCATATACTTTGCGGTAGCCCTTTTGCTGCTCACTATTCTTACGCTCTAACTGACAGGCTATTGAGCAATACTTCTGATTGTTAGTACGTTTGGTATATTCTGCTTCACACCAGACACAGATACTCATTGACTGATACTCCAGACTAAATATGTTAGACCTATACCAGCGAGTGCTAGTAGTACACCAATATCTATACCGTCATACTCATCCATACCACTCCTTTCAGTCTTACAAACTGAATCCTAGGCCGGAAAGGGTGGGCTTAACCGGCCAAGGATACAAGCTATAAGATGTATTCCACCAATCGGTATCTACCAGTGGGATACAAGAACCTACAAAAACCATAGTGTAAGTGGGGAGGTACTATACCTGCTGGATTTTCACCAACAAAAAAAGCCCCCAACAAATACATGCTGAGAGGCTTTTCTTATGCAATCATTATACTACATGTGGTGTACAAGCACAAGGACTTTACGCTATTTCGTGTTCCAGTACAACTTCTCTAGCAACTCCTCTGCTTTCTCCTGATCCAAAGGCTTCTGTGGCACTCGCCATCCCTCATCTTTGAAGGCTTGAACTATTTGCTCTAAAAGCTCTGTTGTTGGGAACGTCATAACCGTAGCACCCATAGAGTCCTCGTGTGGTGCTTGCAGGATCTCTCTTAGTCTATCTTCAATCATCTTGTGGTTCTCCTATACCTGATGCACGTCTAGCAGCCTTGTAGGCCCCGTTGTCTGGGTCAAAGTAAATGCCATGGCCTTCCATTGCTTTATACTCTTTCTCAAACCTGCCATACCACTCTTGGCCTGCCATGTAACCAGCCATCTGATTGTAGGTTCTCCAAGTTTCTTCAACTTCTTTAGGTACTTTGACCCATCCCTCATCAATAAATAATTGAGTTATATCATTAACTAACTGTATACAGTCTTTACAGTCGGTAGCATGGAGAGAGTTAGCGTGGGTGCAGGTTAGGTCTAGGAGTTTGTTTTGTAGGCTAGTGTTCTCTGTGTTTGATGTGTGCATTACTTCTGCTCCTTTAACTGATTCAGTATGTGTAAGCCCACCTCTGGCATTACAGCATTTCTAAGTAGCTTGCGTTGGTTTTTAGTACCTTCGGGTAGCTCAATGCCATACTGTGCCGCTAGAGTTTCCTTTGACTGGTCTGTAATTCTGCCTTTGTAACTCCTGGGTTGCGTGAAAGGGGTCACTGTCTTATTGCTCCAAAAGTAGTGCCTGTCCATGACAAACTGTGGTTGCACAAGTGGCTTGTAGTAAGCTGTAACGTTCTCTACTACCCAGTCACCTTTGTAGAAGTGTTTTAGTAACAATACTTCTTCGTACAGTTTCATATCTGGGTAGACAGGTTTACTTTTGACTAATGACAAACGCATACGAGAGTGTGTAGGACAAGGGGGAGAACTCCAAATGAAGTCATACTCTTTATAGTGGTCAAGTAGGTACTGGTGAGCATCTGCGACAACTATAGTGTCGTTAGGGTAGAGCTGTTTGTAGGCATCAGCTATGTACTTCTCTGACTCAACAGCAGTGATCTCATGCTCATCACCCCACAGTTTACGATTGCCGCCAATGCCAGCGTATAGGTTAAGTATTCTCATAATTGGTATTTTTCCTTTATAGCTTTGAGAGCCTGTCTGAGTTCAGCTCTAAGCCTATCCCTAGCTGTAACTTTGTCGTACTTTTCAATGTTTTCACCCTGCAGAACAGTGGGAAAGTGCTGGTCTGGGTACTCATCTTCACCAATAGCTTCCTCCATGTCCCCTGCAAATGCTTTTAGCTTAGATTGGGTGTACTGGTCGATTAAATCCTTAGCTTCTTTAACAGCAAACGCATTAAGCACTTCTTGGCCTGAGTCAAAATATTTACCAGACCAAGCAAGATTAGCGAGAATGTTATTTAAGTCCTTATCATTATCTAGCTGGTTCTCTGGTTGTGATGATGGGTTCATTGTTGCTCCTCGGCTCCATCGCCCATGCTACCCCGCACCATCACTGGTACTTGTTCTTTGCACTCTATGTAGTCCAACACTGTTCGCTGAACTGCCGCAACAATGGTCTCATCTCCTGCTACCTTCACTTCATAAATATCATACTCGTCGTCACTTCGATATTCGTGCGTACTGTCTCTTAACTCGCTGATTGTGATTTTATATCGCATCACTAACCTCCTTATCTATATATTCTCTACGCATACAATAACTACATAGTACGATGTATTTGTCGGCTAGTTGACTACTTACAATCATCTCAGGGTGACATTTTTTAATACCTAGTTTCTTTAAGAATACTTTGGTTAAAGTTGGGTAGTCTTTACTCATTTTCCCCTCCATATTCTTTTCTAAATGCTGTGCGAAGCTCTGCTCTCATTCCGTTTCTAGTTGCGTAGAACAGGTCATTCTCGACTAGGTCTTCACTTGTTTCGTCTTCACCTATCAGCCTCTCTGCGACTGTGAGGTAATGAGCGTTAAGAGCTTTTTCAGCATCTTCCCAGGCACTCTCGCCAGCGTGTTCATCTAAAAAGTTTTCTAGTATATTAAGTACGGTCTTGTCAGATTTCATAATGATTCCTCACTTTCTACGTTAGGTTTATGTGTGTTCTTACTTCTATTTAGTTTAGGTTGCATTATTTCTATGACCGCTTTGCAGCCATCGACATCTATGACCTTAAAGTGCTTGAATGGTATATAAGCTATCTCTCTACCATCTGGCAGTACATTGACTGATAGGTGTCTCTCGCCATGTCTTTGTGTCTTTTGTTTCCTATCTACAAACAGCAAGCCTCTTTTCTCAAGTCGCTTAAAATGGTGTTGTAGATTACCAGGAGACATTTCTGGTTGGTCAATCAACTCAGCGATTTTGCGGAGTGGTATTCGAGACAGGTCAGTTGTTTTAGAAAGCTCCAATAGTTGTTCTTGTATGTTGCTCATTTAACCTACCTCTGCTCCACAGGCAAGTACCTATGCATAAGACTGATGTAGTGTTGAGTTAGTCTACCCATTTCAGCAAAAGCCTCTTCAATGGTCTCAAACTCATCTGATACATGTTTCCAGCCAGCATACTCACCAGTCTCGGGAACAACCATCTTCTGCATTACACAGTAGTGTTGACCGTTTTCGTGGTATGGGTGTTCTTGCATTTTATTTACTTTTAGGTATGGGACTGCTGTAAATATTTTTTCTCTGTCGTCACTAATAGTTATTTTTTGCTCACCACAGTATCTACAGTCACCGTCAGTGTTGGTCTTAGTGTCGCTTTTACAGTTATTACAGTTGCTCATCATTTACCTTTCTTATTTGGGATAGTTTATCTTCTAAGTTTTCCAGTAGAGAACAGTTTTTACAATCAGGTCTACCGTTATGTTCAAGGTTCACCCCCTCAGCTTCTTGGCACAATTCTTCTACAGCGTCTAGGACTTCATTTATTTTAGTAGTGGTGTAGTGGTCGATAGCTTTCATAATGTTATCAACGCTTTTTACCAAGCTGTCGCTGTCGTTATATTTGGGTGACTGAACGATACTAGCCTGTATTAGCACAGTATCTCGGAGTTCTTCTAGGCTATCACTATGAGTTGGTTGAGTGGTCATGATTCCCTCCAATAAAATCGCCAGAACACTCTGCGCCATTCTCCATCTTCGGTTGTTACATGTATTTCCGGGTCGGGCAAGCCACTTTCATCTAGTAACTTAAAGTAGCCTATTCTCCAAAAAATTCTGATTGATTCACTCATAAGCCTAGCTCCTTAGCTAATTTCTTTGATACTTTAACTTTGTGATGCTTGGGTCGGGTACAAGAACAGTGATATACTCTACCCTCATAAGCGTAGTAATGAAGTTTACCTTGGCTCATCTTCTACTCCTTACTTCTATTTAGTTTAGGTTGCATTATTTAGACCTTTTATGAACAGGGTTTTTGACATCTTTCCAGTTTTCTTGGGCGTGTACGGTGGCAATTCTAAAAGCAATACTCCGCTTATACCACTTCCAAATAAGCCAGCATAGTAAAGGATTCTCAAGCATCTTCTCCCTTACTAGAGTTGTTTTGGAGTTGGGCTTCAATCTCTTTTATTGCTTTGTCGTTGCGTATGATCTCGTCTATACCACCTTTGATGAAACCTTTTTTACAGGCTTCCCTCTCCCTATTTGCTAATTCTGATTCAAAAAGCTCAGTCAACAGCCTAGCTTCGCTTAGTGTCATTTGACTTTTATGCACACCGTTGAATTTTTGCCAATAATAAGTACCGCCTTTATTTGGTTTGTACACCCAGCCAAGTCTTTTCATAAGCTCGTCGGTTTTCTGTTCTAGTTCTTGGTTATTAAGAGAGGTCATAGATCTTTAACCTTATCAATAACATCTTGTGTCCGCTCTGGTGGGGTTTTAGCATTCATACTAGGGTCTTCAAACATTGATTGTAGTGCATAAAGATAGCCTAGAAACAACTCTTTTGTTCTTTTTTTGCCGTCTTCCATAAGACTGTCGATAGTGTCTATTTCAGCTTTATAAACACTTATGGATAAATCGTTAAAAATCTCGTCTAGTTTGTTCATATCAATCCTTTGCTTCTGTGTTAGAGGGGTTAAGTAGTTCGGGGTTTTCGTATATATTGCCTATGACTTCAACATGTTCGTTGATGTGAAACTGATTCTTGAACTCTCCACCCTCTAAATACCAGCCAAAACCATGCTCTGCTTCATTGGGTTTGTAGTATGCGGTATAGTGACCATATTTAATCTCGTATGTTCGACCATTATCTACTTTGACAATATCCCCCTCATAAATCTCAACACCGTTCTTATCTTTTAAGCCCGTGTATTGCATCAGTACAGAGTTTAGATTCCAAGAGTACTCATAAACTGTTCCGTTGTCTAATGCTCGCTCAAAAATATCACCATCGAATACAGCATGTCCCTCACCATCATTGTGTCCAATAGAACCATCGTGATGAACTGATATCGTGTTTGCCATACCAAAGTAGTCTTTGTCGTTACCGTCATCATCGTAACCACTCAATGTTAGCCACGCTCTAAACTTTATATCCCTCATCACTTCCTTCTTTCTATAATCATGTTTACAAGACCAGCTAATATAAATGCAGGTAGCATTGTTATCACTGTTATTATTAGTAGTTGGGTTAGGAGGTACATTATTTAGCCTTCTTCTGAGGTGTAGGTGTGTCCTCGTAGTATTTCTTATACTTTTGTAGCTTGCTTTTTGCGACCCCCCACCTTTCGTGCGAGTTCGGGGTTCGAGCCAAAACCTTTCTTAGGGTTCTTTGTGCGCCCTGCTTGTGCCATTTTCTTACGCCCTGCAGCGCTGATCTCGTGCTTTTTTCTAACTGGCTTAATGGTGTCTGACATATAATCTCCTTCATAACCCCCCTTGGTTAAATATCAATAAAATAAGTTCTTGGTTTCGCCCTCAACCTCTCAGGCAAGGGCGATAAATAGTTAAGGTGCAGTGGTATTCCCACATATCCCTGGCTGTTCTTTCACGATGCGACATAAAGCGATCCGCTACGGTTTGATGCTCACCAGGTACTACGCCTCGTATGTTCGTTTGTAGTCCTCTCTGCGAGCATCATCGACTGTATAGTCACCTGATGCGATAAGCTGTTTCATCTCTTTTAGAAACTCGACACGTGTAGACCAGTTCATCTTTGTCATGGTATTGGCGGCACTAAGTAGTTGTTCTCTAAAGTCCTGCGCCCATGTTGTTGTAACAAACCGACTGAAATGTAACGGATGATCGGTAAAGAAGAAGTGGCAACCAGCACACAGACAAAATGCGTTGTATAGTGCGGTTCGTGTGGCTGATGCCTTTCTCCCTTGGATGTGGGCGCATTGTAGTTGTGCTTGATCTGATGTTTTACCACAGTTCTCACATTGTCCGTACATCCTAGTAATCTCTGCGTGTAGCTTAGTAGCTTTACCCTTATCCCCTTTGCCGTATGAAACAGCCATATATACCCCACATCTTTCTTTTATTAAAAAGGTATTTTACTCATATCTATTTCGTCTGTGATGTCATCATAAGCGTCTACCGGCGGTAGGCTTTCTTTTGGCTGGCTCGGTGTATCACCATTAGCTAATACAGCTATCAGGTTGTGTAACTGGCGAGCCATCTTTTCTACATCTGCGTAATCTGCGCCAGTACCGGCAAACACTTGTGCAGCACTTTTTACTGCTGATTGAGCTTCAATAGAGCTACTGTTGTCTTTCCAGGCAGTCTTAGGTTCAGACTTGAAGCTAGACTTACTAGCTCCTGGCGTGAAACCACCGTCTTTCTTACCAATCTTGAACTTGCCATTACTGATCTCACCGTACACTTCATCACCATGTTTAGGTGGTGTAGGTTCTTCATCACCCTTAAACTTTTTATTCCACTGTATCCAGTTGTCGTTTCCTTCAAACTGAACTGCGTATGTCTGAAACTTACCATATTCGTTTGACCAGGGGTCTCTTTTGACTGCTGCTGTAATCTTATAGTCTTGCATTTTACTCCTTATGAATTAGTGAATGGGTCAATACATGTCTTTGGTGCTGGCATAGTGAATAGAATAGGTAGCTTTTCCTCTCGGATCTCTTGACGTACTCTGTCTGCTAGTGCCTTGCGTTTCTTTTGAACTGCTGCACTTGGTAGACACATGCCACGCTCTTGTAGCTTCTGTCTAGTACGTCTAATGCTCTCCGGACTGTGAACCTTAGCCAACATCTTGCGTTGATCCTCGGTTAGCTGTAAGCCCTCTTTCTCCCATATAGCAACAATTAGTTTGATGTCATCAGATCTTAGATCTTCATCTACCTCTAGTTTGTTGCGTACCAGTGATTCAAGTGTCATATATACCCCTATTTGCTTTGTAGTTTGTAAACTTTGAACAGTACATCTGTAATCAGTACGGCTGCTACTGCGTAACTCAAAGTCTTAATAGTGTCTACGTTGAACGCTACTGTTACGGCTGCGAATGTAATCGCTACCAGAACTGCTACGTTCCATACGTTGTCTAAAAACTGAGTTGTTTTCTTACTTGCTGCTTTAATTTCTTTTACCATAATTCCACTCCTTTATGATTTGAAGATGTTCTCCATCTTCTTAGTTGTTTTATATAAATCTAGTGCTTGACGGTATCCGTTCTCAAAGAACTTCACTTCGTCTCGTACCATTGTTTGAAACATATTCTTTACTGATGCGTTTACTACATATAGCTGTTCTATTGGCTGATCGGGGTGTTCTTCTTCCCACATCAGCGCATAAGCGGCTAACTGTAAAAACATCTCTGGGTAAATACCCGAGCCAGTTTTCCAGTCCATGATCGTTAGTTTGCCATCTACCTTACAGACAAGATCTGCTGTTCCGGCAAGTCCTAGTGTTGGCGAGCAAAATACTTGCTCTGGCGAGATCACTTCAATGTTGGTTTTATTCCACCACTCCATGAAGTCATCTATTACTCGGTTATAGTTTTCATTTACTGGTCTGGCGGGATTCTCGCCTAGTACAAAACTTTCTATCCAGTTGTGTATATAGGTACCCGCATCGGCTGCTTTATCTTTCTTCTGGTTGTGCGCCTTTCTAGCACCGTCACATAACTCTTGGATCTGTAGTTCATCTAGCGGTACGCCAGGTACTACGTTCTCCTTGAAATGATCTGATGCCATAGTTGCAGCCCACCAGATGAGTTGCGGTTTAGCTATTACACTTAGTGCGGTAGTTACACCATAAGCAAACTCTCCGTTAATCTTGTAACGGTGGCGCTGTGGATCGAAGTCCAATCTGACCGTACCGTTGTAGAGTATGTGACTTTCTAACTTGTCTACTCGTTGTGATACGGTTTTACCTTTCATAGCCCCAGTCCTCTGGATCACAACATGTGATCTCTACATAGTTGTAGTTACATTTGCAGGTCATAGCCATGCACTCTCTGGTCTTGGATCACACCAGTAATCAATACTGCGTTCTGGTGTACCGCATACCGGACACTTCTTATCCTGATGTACTTTGATTAGCCAGGTATCTTCTACTTGCTTAACCTGTATATGTGTCAATACACGCTGAGTTGGTGTCCAATCAATCAAAGAGCTGTGAAGCTGTCTAAGATATGATGGAAACTCTGTTACTACTTGATCTACCATAATGTCCTCCCTTTTTTGTTCTCGTAGCCAATAGGGGGTGAACCCTATTACGGAAAAGTTGAGGGGTCTCTCTCGACCCTCAACGATTTACCGCCTATCAGCTACGAGAGCTGATTTACTTAATGTGTCGTAAGTAACTGCCATTCAGATAAGCGCTCCAAGGCTTCCAACCCGATGCTTTGAACAAACGCCCTGCGTAAGCTATATTTTCGCTAGGGTTTTTCATTTGTTCGCAGTTAGGTCTGCCTGGAAGAAATCTGATCTGAAATAATCCACATGACATACCGTAAGTAACTCCGTTCTGAGCATAGGTAATATGGTTATCACCGACTGAATCGTGCCTACATCCACTTTCTGCTCTCATAATTGCTTTGGCTGTAATCAAGTTTTCAGATCCAAAGTTTTCAATTAGTAGTGCGTCATATGAATCGCAAGCTGGTTTTACTGCGGTAACAACTGGTGTTACTGTTTGCTCGTGAACGACAACTGGTATGTCTTTCTTAACTGAAACTGCTTTGACAATTTGCTTTGTCTTTATATTCGCAGTTTGTTTGTTAATGGGTGTGGATGCTTGGCTTATAATGACGAACACTATAATCGCTAGTAGTATCTTCAACCCCACTCCTTTCCGGCTTCTTGCGTTGCCTTGGGGGTTATCTACAGAACAGATAGCCCCATTTGGCAATAAAAAAACCCCTGCTCAATGACAGGGGTTATGGGGGTATAAGTTCAATCTATAACAGGGTGTAATATAAAACACACCCCATTACAGAGTGTGTTTTATACACATATAAAGCTCTGTATTGAGCGAAAGTTGTATGTGTTTTGAAAGTTCTATGTAAGTTTTTGCTTACGTTACCCCAATAGTAGCTTATGTTAATTGAAATGTCAATACCTTATGTTAGCAAATTATGCATGTTTCGGTACTAGTGTGGAATATTTCACTGACTAAACTAGCTTTTGGGTGTTATTATTATATTTTGCCACGTCAAACAGGCTTCCCTTTTCGACCTGTTAAGACCATATATAGCAAACCTCAATATTGTTAGTCGTTCTGGAATGTAGTTACTCAGTATTAGTGGATTATATCTTTACTAGTACCGGTGTTCTTTTCTTAAAACAACCCATTTACAGCGAGTCAACCCCAAGAGGTATCATCAAACCGTTACCCTCACTTTTTAAGGTGCGACATTCCGTCACGACTAGCTTCCAAGAGTGCTAGCTACTCTAATATTTCACTTCTCACGCAACGACACGCTACACTCAGGCCAGTTATTTTATGATGCTCCCCTACCCTGTGATGGGCGTTTCACATCCTCCTCGTTGATTTGAGTTAGCTTTGAACAAAAAACTCCCTTACCCAAATGGGTGAAGGAAGCTTAATGATGTAAGCCTCCTCGCAGAGGCTATCTGTTCTGTAGATGTCTTGATTATACGCTATATGTGGTGTGGGGTCAAGACCCCATGTTCATATCATAGTTCCTAGAGGTAAGCATTGTCTGCGGTTATGTAACTACTACCAACCTCACCTCTTACCTGAGCTGTTAACGTGCCTGTTCCAGCAACCGATAGGTTTGCATAATATATAGTTGCAGCACTAAGTGAGGTACTTACTTCAGAAGCAAAACTGCCAAGAACATACGTGTTTGATCCGCTAGTAGCTACGGCAATATGTGCGGTTTCAAACGTACTGGTTGTTTTTGATAAACCGCCCCTGAGCTCTATAGCGTTACCAGCGTTCGTGTTACCTTGTGCAGAACCTCGAAGTTTTACTTGCCATGCACCGATTGGTACTTTTAACCAAAAACTATTTACGTTTGCTGGTACTGTAGTTGTCACAGATAGTGCAGTTGAGTTAGTCTTTTGAATTGTCGACACTTCCCACCGACCTTTATCTCTAGGAAACCCATAAGGCACAGCCTGAGTAGAGTAATCTACACTAGACACCCCACCAGAAGTAGGTATAGTACAACCTTCTGGTACTTGGATTGTGAGCGTAGTGTTGGTGCTAAACGATTTAGCCATAACAATACCGTAGTCAATAGTTGTGCTAACACCTGAGTTACCAAAAGGTGAATCGGCATTAGTAGCTACAGCAGAGCCGTTAGCAGTAAGGTCGTTTGGTGTAGTTGTGTTTAGATCAGTGATTGAGTTATTGAATGAGTAGGCTGAAGCTAGGCTAGTTTCTGTACCGATTAAGCCCTGGTTCATAGAGGCTAGGATAGTAGCTTGTGTTACTTTTGCTGAGTAGATGGCTACTTGAGCTATTTTGCCACCGAACGGAACAGTGCCACCGTTTCGTGAGCCTATTTCTAGATTGCCAGCTTGCACAAGGGAGGTTGGGTTTGTACCACCCTGAGATACCTGTGCTGGAACATCGACTCCATCAATCATGACGTAATTAGATGTACCAGTATTGGTGGCGGTATTCATATCTAATTCTACCGCAATGTGTAACCACTTGTTTAGAGGTATAGATTGGTAAGAAACCACACTTTTGTAGTTGGCAGAACCAGCGTTATACCCCACACAGCTAACCTGACCAGCACTATTTATCACCAGCTCCCAACCACTTGTACCATTAAATCTTGAGGCAATAGCCTGTGAAGTGCCATTGTAACTACTCAACTTCACCCAAGCACTTACCACAAAGTCATCAGTAAAAGTCATCTTGTTAGGTGAAGTTTTAGAATAATACTGAGTTGTACCGTTTAGGGAAGTACATTGAACTGGCGCTGCTACTGTTCTAGCAGATCTGACACGCATACCTTCTGAGATTGTGTCTGTTAGGTCTGTGCCGTTAAATACTAGGTCATAAGATCTGTTGCCGTTAGCTGTTACTGTGTTTGGTGTAGCACCTAGTGGTGACCAACCTTCGGCAGTAGCACTACCACTAATTACTACTGAATCGAACGTACCAGTAGTCGCTGTGATAGTATCTGCTGTTATATCTGAGTGAGTACCGTCTTGGTTGTGTTCTGCAACACCCCATTCAACAATTCTATTCTCTCTGGTCTTTGCAACTGGTATATAAACACGTGTTGTAGCACCGGCGTTGTAGTTTGTATCACCAGAGCCATCAGCCCATTCTACGTTTGCTAGTCCTGTAGCACTCGCAACAGTACAAACATATTCGTTGTATGATCCTGGTACTTGCACACCAGCACTATCTATAGTGTCGATAGCAACAGTAATACCTGTATCTGTTGGCATACCAGATGTAGACACTACTGTTAGTGATGTTGCACCTGCTGTATAGTTTGCGTCTAGGTTTGTGGCGGTAGCCAGTCCTACTTTCATTAACTTGTCATTCTTTGAGGCAGCCATAATATTCTCCTTATTCCTTAATTACTTCTCATTACTAATTCATCCAGAGCGAAGCCCTTGGTTGAAACTGCGCTTAATATATAATCCGTACCCTTGGTTGAACTTGTTACAGTCCAGTCAAGTTGAGCTAGTAACCCCTTTGGTCTAACTTCCAGAATTGCTATTGATTTACCGTAGCTGTTTACTACCCCAGGATCTTCGCCGTACTTGTGTCCATCAGAGTAAAGCCAAGCACCTATACCAGTTAAAGAGGTGGTAGTTGTGAATGAGTCTGAACCTGTGGCACTAGATACACCGCTACGAGTAAGTCCTGTAGTGTTTGTGGCTATCGTTCCCTTTGGAAATAAAAACTTATAATACTGTCTGCGGATCTTAGCCATGATGATTCCATCTTCATCCCAGACCATAGATTCAAAAGCAATACGTGAAGTCCAAGCTACGTTATCGTCTTGATGTGGTACTGAACCAGCACGTGTAAACTCTAGGACTTTGTTGTTGACCAGTACACAGAAGTGAGTGCCACCGTCATTATCTTCATAGAGCCACATATCTTTAGCAGCTATGTCCCATTTCAGTACCCAAAGGTTCTTACGAGATATATCCATATACCAGATCTGATTGTTCTCTGTACTACCTACTGGTAGAGCAAAGTAAACTCGGTCTCGGTATTCAACGCCCACAGCTTTATGTAGCGAGCCAAGAGTAATGCGCTCAAGATCTGGTTCTAGCACTTGTGAGATAGTGTTAGTAGTTAAGATGTTTACAATGTTCTGTGAAGTTCCGGTACTCTTGAAATCTGCGCCTGTTGGATATGCGATTGAGTCACCTATCTTTACAGTGGCACGTGGAGCGTATGTACCAGATTGACCGTTAGCCTCTGTGACGTTCGGGTAAATAATGATCTGATCGCCAATAGTAATAGAGTCAAAAGTTACGTGGTAGAGTTTACCCTTACCAGCAGCGCCCCTAGCAGATACAGTGATGACAGGATCACCCTTACCATTTCTAAACCCAGTTACATAGTTAAGTTCCGTGTCGCCGTTTTCATCTATAGCCACCCAACCACCACCGTTGTATGGTGAAAAGTCACCTGTCCCTGCGGCTGAATAGTAAAGTTTGTTGTCGTTAGTTATACCAAACAGTTGTGAGTTGCGTGAATCCACATACATGTGAGTAAAGACAGCACCCTGCGTAGAGTTGCCCTCTGGAGCTAGTTTGAATGTATTTGGTGCGATTGTTCCGTAGTCAATAAAGCTTAGAGTTTCAGAGTTTACTGTGTATAGTTCCTGGCAGTTGGTGGCGTTAGTACCCATATAAATTGTGTAACTATCTGCGTTGGCAACTGCGCTCCAAGAGATCGTCATAAAATCAGTGTTCTCCACCCAGGCTGAACGGTCTTTTCCTGCGTCATCACTTGTAGCAGTAGAAGCAATAGATTCACCCACCTCATTGTTAGCGGTTATTCGGTAGTAATACTTAGTAACGGCGCTCGTTGCACCAGACATAGTAACCGTAGGTGCGCCAGGCGTAGATAGTGAGGTATAGGTGTGTACGGTATCATCCGTTAGATCTACATAAGAAAGATTGTCTACACTGTTGTATATGTAAAGTCGGTTCTTAGCTTGCACCCCACCAGACCAGGCTGTCTCATCATACGTGCCACCAACTAGCGTGTAAGCGCCACCGTCAGTTTGTTTGTATAACTTGCCAGTACCAGAATCATCCATCATCCAGAAGATTGAGCGTGTACCGTTATAGCGAGTCATAGCTCGACCTGTGACAGTTAAGCTTGGCTGTGTACCGTAGCGTACTAGCGGTGGTCTAGGGCGCAAGACGTTATCTTGCACTACTTCTATGTTTGTGAGGTCTGAGAGGCTCTGGAGTGGTCTACGTGAGTTATCTATAGTAGATATGTAACCCTTTTCAAAAGAGTTCTGGTGTATATTGAGTTCTCGGCGAGCCTTGCGCCTATTTCTCTTTGAGGATAGAGCAACTGGCATGGCTATCGAACCCTAGTATCACGTATTCGTTTCAGGCGGTACGGTGTTGTACGTGGATTGCCAAAACTACCTCGCCTATTTCTAGCAACCATTTTATTCCAGAGGTCATTAGCTCTAGCGTTTAGTGCCTCGGCTCGATCTTCATATACTACGTCTGCAAATGCTATTTCGGCTGCGGTAGACATAACTAACCAGTTAGAATCTGGTACTGGTAGTAGGTCAGTAGCAGCAGTCATATCTTCGGGCATGTAGTAACCAGGCACTACTAAAGAACCACCAATCATAGTATCGGTAGATTCTAGTTCTACGCTAAAAGTGAGCAGTTCAGGATCTCTACCGCTTAGATATACCTGTTGTGCGCTTCGGTTTACTTCTTGTGGGTGTACTAAGTCTAAGTAGTGTTTGTTGTCGCTAGTGTCTACTACATAGATCTGATCGCTTACGCCAAGTAGTTGTCGGTGCAGGCTGTATGTCTGTACACCTGTAGCAATTATAGTGTCTCTAGTGAACGTCTTGCCGGAAGCAGTGTTAGAAAATGCCAGCGTTACGGTAAGTGCGGTATCTGAGGTAATTGTTGCAATAGTCCGTACAGTTTCACCGTCTACGGTGATCTTGTCTCCAACTCGGTAATCTGTAAAGTGGGTACTTGTACCAGTTAGTGCAGTTGTACCGGTAGTAGCTACTGTGCCAAGTTCTGTTGGTACTTGGTTTTTGTAGATGATTGACCACTGCTTGCCAACATCAGTGTATAGTTCGTCTTTTTTACGGTTAAGTAGTGAAAGCCAGTAAGTAGCTTCATCATCACCAAAAGTAGGTGCGTCATCGTCTGTGCCTCTGAGGGCATAGTTAATCCTAGAGATTGCTTCGTTAATTTGTAGCGTCATCGCCTTGCCCTTAACGAGGTCTGGGATCAGCTAGTCGTTTGTTACATTATACCACTTATGCTAGGTGCTGTGAATACCGTTTAGGACTTTCCAGATATTGCTTTTTCCAAAATTGCCCTGAGTTGTTTTGAGG